>Ga0209806_1000261_pt1 | contig 34669 bp, 29 predicted proteins | sample GraSoiAngelo_152_FD_186166 | JGI IMG/M metagenome (GOLD analysis project Ga0209806, IMG submission 186166) | Grasslands soil microbial communities from the Angelo Coastal Reserve, California, USA - 14_1009_12_30cm (SPAdes) (version 2) | ecosystem: Environmental > Terrestrial > Soil > Grasslands ... | reverse complement strand
GGCGAGATTGGCGTTCACGACCACTGATTGAGCCGCCGACGTTCCCGTCTCGCCTGCTGAGTCCGTTACTGTGACGGTGACGCTGAAGGTTCCGGCAGAAGCGTATGCATGCGTGATGGGGTTACCGGTAGCCGGTGCTGAGCCGTCTCCAAAGTTCCAGCTGAAGCTGACGTAGGGTGGAGTACCACCGCTAGCCGTAGCGCTAAAGGATACAGGTAGGTTGACTTCCGTTGGGTCAGTGCTCACAGTGAAACTCGGAGCAATAGGGAGTGGAGCAATAGTAAGGCTCTGAGTCGAAATAACTTGAGTATTAGCGGCGTCGGTTAGTGTAAGCGTGACAGTGAAAGTACCTGCGGTCGTATAGGTGTGAGTCACGCTCGCGCCTGATGCGGTCTGGCCATCTCCGAACGCCCAAGAGTAGACGTATGGAGTTATTCCTCCGGAGCCGGACCCCGTGAAAGTGATCAAGCTGTTTGCCTGAGGCGATGAGGGTGTGAAGGTAAATGAGACCTTCAGCGCAGGGACCGTTACCGTTAGAGTCTTACTCGCGGTCGCCTTTTGTTGCGGGCTGCTAGCGTCGGTTACTGTCAGAGTAACGGTGTATGTCCCAGGCGAGGAATAGGTGTGGCTTGGGTTCTGCCCGATGGACGTGACACCATCTCCAAAACTCCATGAGTATGCATAGGGCGTTGTTCCGCCCCCTACGCTGCCAGTGAATGATATGGTCTGACCTGTGATTGGAGAAGATGGTGTGAAGCTGAGGCTTGCGGTCAACACAGGGGGCGTCACAGTCGTGAGTTTCACATTGTACCAGTTCACGTTCAGTTCCTGGAACTGGAAACCTTCCGTTCCAATCTCTATTCCTGCTAGTTCACACGGAGTATTCGTCGGTATTCCCCAGGCTGCCAAGTCAGCTTGGCATTGTTGCGCCACATTGGCGGTTAGCGTGCCCGATTGTCCTAAACTAGTCTGCAGTGTAACCTGATCCCAGCCAAATGAGTCTCCCGGATTGTAGGTTGCAGTAGAACCAATCGCACTGAATATTCCCCCTACGTTTTCTACTCGGACTTGAGTGTCAAGACACTGGTAAGTTGAGCCACCGGCGGAAACGGGCCCATTGGGAAGCCAAAAGTAGAGTGCGATATAGATATGGTATCTATCCGAGCTTGGATTTGGGCCTGGATTGTAGGAGAGAACGGTGAAGTTCGCACTCACATCCGTCATTCCAGTTGGAATAACACCTGACACTGGAGCCTGGCATGGACTCCAAGGAAACGCTCCTTTTTGCGTCGTGGCGTAGTAGTAGTTGATGTCGTTTCCCAGCCCTGGATTTGACTCGCGCGTCTCAAGTACCCCGTTAACAATCGTGGCAGAGCTTGTTGACGGAGCAGAATTACCACAACTCCAGCCCTGAGGAAGATTTGTGCAACTCCCAAAGTTCCCGCTTAGCGAAGGTAAGACCAGTACCGTTTGTGAGTTCGTTGCTGTTTGCTGGGGTGAGGACGAATCCTTCGCTGTCTCAGTTACGGTGAAGGAGTGGGCTGTGGTGTAAGTGTGGCTTGCAATCGTTCCTGTTCCTGTTGCACCGTCGCCGAAGCTCCAGCTGATCGTGTAGGGTGCGATTCCACCTGTCGTCGCGGCGGTAAAAGTGACCGGCGAGTTGACTGATGGGGTTGTGGGAAGGAAGGTAAGGTTCGTCGATAAGAGTAGTGAAGTACTAACAGTCAGTGTGTTCGAGCTCGCCGCTGTCTGGGCGGGTGAGGATGAATCTCTTGTTGTCTCGGTCACCATGAACGAGCCAGCGCTAGCATAGATGTGTGTGATCGACGCTCCCGTTCCGGTTGTTCCATCGCCAAAATTCCAACTTACTGTGTAGGGCGCCGTTCCTCCTGTTGTCGTTGCCGTGAAAATTACTTGGACATTCACGAGCGGCGTAGACGGAGATGCTGTAAAACTTGTTGAGAGGGGTGGTGGGGGACAGTTGGTGGTACAAGAGGTAGCAAAGGCAGCGAGCATGTTTGGTGCTCCCGCATCGTTGGAATTGATCGATGGTAGTCCCCATGCTGCTTCGATCGTAGATAGATAGGAGTAGTGAGATGCGCCGGCTGGGCTGATCTGCACGCCCTTGTTCGCTGCCGGTCCGCTGAAGGATGCGTAGATGCACTCTCCAATTCCTCCAGTGTTGGTGCACTGGCTGTATCCTTCGTCGTAGAGTAATAGTAAGGTTGCTTTTGTCGTTGTGAATTCTGCGCTGCTCAGGATTTTCGGTACCAGAGCTGAGAGATAGGAATCAGCTCCTGACACGCCCGTGTCATGTCCGTTGTCATTGTCATTCGGCGTTAGCCAGATGAAATTTGCAGGGTTAGGTGTGTTTAGCGCGGCAAGAAACTCCGGGTCGGTTGATGATGCGGTTGTCAGGAAGCGGGAGCATCTGCTCGCTGTGTTCATGTCAGAGAAGTCGATGAAAGGGAAGTGGTCTCCACTTCTCGGCGGACTGAAGCTGCAGGTTCCTGAGCCTCCGGCGTCCTCGGCGAAGGCTTGCCATGTGAGTCCACCGGACTCTATTCTGTCTATGATGTTAGGTGTGGTTTCGAAGTAGCAACAGACGCCGTCGTTGCTTGTGCTGCCATCGTTTATCGCGCCTAGTAACGCGATGTAGTTTGGTTCGCTGTTGTGATTGATTGTGCCCCAAGTATTGACCAGAACGTTTTGGTCCGCTAGCTGGCTTTCGTATGTACCTGAACCGCCGCATCCAACATAAACGCTACAAAGTCCCTGATTTTCCAGCACTACAGTTACGATATGGTCGAACGGAGCGTTGGCCAGAGACGCCTGTATCGCTCTAGGAGTATGAGACTGATAGTTGGAAGCCACAAACGCTGTTGCTGGTAAAGCGAGTGCGATTGACGCCAGCAGCAACATGGCCAGAAGCGGTCTTCGACCGCGGGCAACTAGCGTCAGCTAGAATTGTCTCCCAGCCTCAGGCGGGAGAGCAAACCATTCGCTCTCGCCATGCTGGTTTGACGCTCGCAACCATGAAGCGCGTCAGCTATTTTGTTTCTGACGTAACTCCTCAACCTGATGACCAAAACACACAAGGTCTTCCAAACAATAAGAACATTTCGAAACTTTGACGCTGTGCGACAGTTACTCACGAGACATGTCGACAAAACGCGGAAGGAAGAATATACAACAAACGAATGGTTGACAAGCCTCACAAGGTGACAACTGGTTATTAGGCGTCGTTCAACGTTTTTGATCCTGTCGGATTCCAGGTTTCCAACCTGATGACCACCCAAGAGCTATCTCGCTCTTGGTTCGGGCTGTGCCTGGGACCCGCCCACTCACTTCTCCCTCTATCGCTCAAAGTGACGATCGGACCTTGAAACTGCGCATGATGAGTTCGCAGCAAAGATCCCAGAAAGACTTCAGGCGTTATGCGATATTGGAATTCCTTTCTTGACACTATAATGTACGGCAACCGAGGCTTAGCCTGTTCTTAACCTCGACCTGCCCTGCTCGGTTCAAGAGCCAACCTTACCTTGGACTCTAACGTGGAAGATGAATGACCCGGACCATAGTCGAACCCCGGTCGCCCAGGTGGCTGCCTCGTGATCGTAGAGAGCGATCAGGCCATGCTGGCGTATTGGTGGATTATGGCTGTAATGTATCGTATTCCTGCCATGAAATCATCTGTTGTTGTATATTCGTTTGGCGCGTGCGCGTGGCTGTAAGCAGAGGGCGGCCCGCTTCCTGTCCAAATACTGTCTAAACCTAGTCGTTTCGTGAATAGGTAATCTGGACCAGAGGCCGGGTTTCTCGGCAGAACCACCGGGCTACGTCCGTAGGCTATCTTTGCGGCCCGAGCTGCAGCCTTAGCAATTGGCGCAGACGGTTTCGTCCGGGAAGGCTCCAGAAATCCTAGAGCCTTGACTTGGATGTCATCGAAACCGTGCTGGTGCAGATGACCCTTCAAGATTCCAAGAAGTTTTTTCGGGTTCTGGTTGTATACGAGCCGGAAGTCGATCTTCAGCATCGCCCTTCCGGGAAGCACGGTTTTGGATCCTTGTCCGATGTATCCTGTTTTGAATCCACAAATCGTGCATGTTGGCTCCATCAAGTATTTTTTCAAAGCCTCTCCGTTTGTCTTTGCATTGAGGAATTTTTTCAGGCCCCATTCTTTGAGATAGTTTTCTCCTCTGAACGGAATCTTACTCACCAGCTTCGACTGGGCGGGAGTGAATGGTTCGACGTCATCGTACCATCCCTTGATCAATATCTTTCCCTCGGGGCTTTTCATCGTGTTCAGCGCCCAGACTAGTCGCCAGGCTGGATTATCGACCAACGGCGCGTAGGATGAGTGAAGATCTTCTCTGGCCTTCTTACATCTTAGTTCGACATAGAGTAGTCCTTTGACGCCTAGGCTGATCTTGGGCCGACCTGTCTCGTCGAAATCTCCGTCGTAACACACGACACTATCAGCCTTCAGTCGCTCCTTGTTCTCATCGATGAATCCTGGAAGGTGGGGACTGCCGATCTCTTCTTCGCCTTCGAAAAGAAATTTCAAGTTGAGCGGGACATCACCAGTCGCTTTCAGGAAACTCTCCGTAGCTTTGACGCAGCTGGTGACGTTGTTCTTGCTGTCGGCCGCACCTCTCGACACTATCTTCTTGCCCTGCAATTTCGCGTCGAATGGTGGCGAGTCCCATTCTTCCAAGGGCTCGACAGGTTGAACGTCGTAGTGGCCGTAAATCAGCAGGGTCTTGCTGGAGGATCTCGATTTTACTTCTCCATAGACGATCGGGTTACCGTTTTCTTCGGGAAGAATCTGGGTCTTGATTCCTGCAGCGTCCATGTTCTTCTTGACGATTCGGGCACAGTCCGTAATACCTTCTCCCAGGGCGGATACGCTGGGTTGTCGGAGTAGGGTGCGGAAGTCTCGGAGGAATGGCTCCCTGTTTTTCTGGATGTAGTCGAAGGCCTGTCTCAGGCTCTGCTCTTTCACGAGCCTAAAGACAGGAATCGCGTCCTAATAGCATCTTCCAGGAACCCAGTTCGTAGCCTCCTATCCGAATTCCGCATGGGTCCTCGTTTTGGACAAGAAGCCCAAGCATGGATTCCCTAAAGGCTATGGTGAGAAGATCGTGTGATCCGTTTCAAAACAGTGACGGATTCGCCCAGAATCAGCCCTGATCTCGGATCTGGGAGGGCTCGAAAATCTCGCTCACGAATCGTTAGCGAATCGCCGATATAACCGCGATTTTCCTCTTCCGATCAAAGCCCTGACCACCGCTTGAATCGCCAGACTCGCCCGAATTTGCGCCAGATACGCGAGTGACTGTCGGACAAGGAGATATGTGTCAACGGTCCCGCGACGCAAGAGCGGCTCCTCTGACACAGCCCTTTGTTATCGTTCGGGTTCACGTCGGTTCGTTACGAGGAATAGAAGAACTCCGACAACAACAAGCACAAGAGCTGCTGAGAAGCCCAGCTGGTTGAAGGAGATGTTGGCAAAACCACCGACGAGTAATAACACTAAGGACAGCGCGAGGGAGACGATGATTATTCGAGCCTGACCTACAAGCTGACCTTGGGTCCACTCGACAAGTTTCGTCATGAGACCTGTTGATATCTCGTCATTCTTCCCCGCAAGTTCACCATTCTCGTTCTCGAATGATATGATCACTCTACAGGCCTCTAAGAAGAAAATGGCAGCAACGAACTGAACTAGCAGGACGGCCGTGTCGGGGGCCGCCGCTCCTAGAACATCCTCTCCAACCTTTCCCCCGATGACTAGCCCGACCAGGCTCAGAGAGGCGGCTCTCGCTATAGACTCCTTCCTCCCAAACATCCCCAATAATCCGACCCCCGAGACCACCAGCATGGCCGGGATTTGCAATCCCAACAACACAAGAGAAGGAAGGGTGAAGATGATCCACGGCGCCAAGACCAAATAGTGCAGCTTAACCATCATAGTTGTAATTCTGAAACCGATACTCAGACCCTGATCATTGAACGTACGTGTCTCACCTTGCTCAGAATGACGGAAAGCGGAATACCCTCTGGCCACTGGCTCACGCGGCAGATTTTCTCAAGAGCAATCAGAGTGTTCGCCCGCTCCAGCATCAGCATCCGGTAAGCCACTTCCTCTGACTCGGACTCGAACCTGGCCGGATTCTTCGGTGAGGGCGAGAGAACGAGCACGCTGTACCCCGCAGCGACAAGTCCTCGTATCCCGCCGACTAACGTACTGTCTACTAGGGAGGAGATAATGACTATCTGGGCTCTCGCAGGCAAAAGTAGCCTGGCGAGGAGAGCGACGACGTAGTCCGTGGGAATGACTGCCCTTCCGGGCCTCGCAGCAGCGAGGAGGAAGAGGATGTTTCTCTCATGCCTCTTGCCGAAAGCCGGAGCAACGACGCCGCGCTCCTCTCCCTGTAGTATCACACCGACTCTGTTGCCTTGTTTGAGAAGGAGGCTCGCAAGGGATGCTGCAGCTCGAACTCCTCGCTCAAACAATTCCGCCTCAGCAGGCTCGTAGAAGGTAACGTCAGTATCTAGCACGACCATGACGTCTGTAACCCTCTCTGCCTCTGTCTCGTTAGTGATCAGTCGACGGTGCTTCGCAGAAGCTTTCCAATTGATTCGCTTCGGGTCGTCGCCTGGAATGTATCCCCGCATACTGTAGAACTCCATTCCTGGTCCAAGAGTCCGAGCAGGGATTATCCCAGGCCAAGGACCTAGATGGCGAGGTCTCAGTTCCGCACCCCTGATCCGTTCCGGCCGGGGCATTACCGACAATACCTCCGAGTCCACCTTAACCTCAACCAAGTACAGCTCGAAGGGATCTCGCGCCCTAAGGACCAATGGCCCAATAGAATAATGTCCTCTAATCGGACTCGCGAAGACTAGCTGTATATCCTGTTCTTCAAGAGCCTTCAGTTGCATTCGTATCTGAGCGGCTCCTTTCTCAAGCTTGATAGCATCAGGAATCAACTCGTGAACCTCAACATTTCCGAGCGTGCTCTCCGTCTCGTTCGACATCTCAATTCGGACATGGATGTCTTCCTCTCCGAAACTATCGCGAGGAATGACTTGATGGTTCAACCGTATTCTAACACTCTCAGGAAGGCCCCTAGTGTTGCTGAGAAAGAAAAGAGAAGCGATGGGAAGCACGAGTGCGGCGAGCTGCCAGTCCTGAAGCACGAGCCCAAGCACCAAGAGAATGGTTGCCAGAGCGAAGTAGACGCTGGCCTTCTTGGTGAACAAGTGGTTGGGATCACTTGGCCTTGGGCACGGGAATGCTCTTCAGAATCTCTTCCACCACGTGCCCTGGGTCCACTCCCTTAACCCAGGATTCTGCCTTCATGATCATTCGGTGCACAAGAGCAGGTGCGGCTACTTCTTTCACATCGTCTGGAATGACGTAGTCTCGACTGTGGAACACAGCCCTTGCCCTTGCGAGTTTGAATATGGCCAGAGAGCCTCGCGGACTTGCTCCGACTTCGACTTGTCGCTGCACTCTCGTTGCTTGGACAATGTCCGTAACGTAACCAAGAACGTCATCATCTACGTGAATTCCCTCCACGGTTTTCTGAAGCGCGAGAATTGTTTCTCCATCAGCCGCGGGTTCGAGAAGGGTATCTTCCGTGGCCCTCTCCATTCGTCTCTTCAGGATCTCGACTTCTTCCGCTCGGCTCGGGTATCCTAGCCGTAAGCGGAGTAGGAACCGATCTAACTGAGCTTCAGGCAACGGATAGACACCTTCAAACTCGATCGGGTTTTGGGTTGCGATGACGATGAACGGGTCTGTGATGGGATGAGTTTTTCCATCCAAGGTAGTTTGCCGTTCCTGCATCGCCTCGAGTAGAGCTGCCTGGGTCTTCGGAGGAGCTCTGTTTATCTCGTCAGCCAAGAGTACATTTGTGAACACTGGACCCCGTCTCAGTTCGAAGTCCGAGGTCTTGACGTTATAGATGTAGGTGCCGGTGATATCGGCAGGCAACAAGTCCGGGGTAAACTGTATTCTCGAAAACTCGCATCCCATGCTCATAGCGAAGCTTCGCGCCATCAGCGTCTTCCCCAAGCCCGGGTAGTCTTCAAACAATATGTGGGAGTTTGCCAGAACAGCCAGCATGACCTTTTCTAGAACTTGCTCCTTCCCCACAATGACCTTCGTAACCTGGTCGACAACTTGCCGGCATATCTCACCTGCATCTCCGATTTTCACGCTTTCCAAGCCTCTATTCCGTCAACGGCCTCACGTAACATCTTGACACGTGTCGCTCCCCTGAAAGACGTCGAACCATAAAGTAGCCTGTAGAGTAACCCGTCCCTAACTAGTGCAGGCCCCTTCACCGCATCAGCGAGTTCTTGTTTCACTTTCTCTTTCTCAATCCCGGTTTCAAGGCTCACTTTCTCAGCGAAAATATCTATAAGACGACTGAGAAGGATCGATTCGAAATATGCCTGGCTTCCGATAGAAGCGACCTCGACTTGTCGGGATAGATATTGAACGTCCCGGGCCTGAAACCTCTGAACTCTCGTCCGTGCCGGAGTCTTCAACGGGGTCGTCGCTCTGTAAGATAGGTCGCTGACAAGGATCAGGACAAGAATGAGCAGTGGAAGGGCGAGAATTGTGATGGAGGGAGCAAGTGGCTCGGGAAGGAGGCTCCTGAGGAATACCAGGAATAGAACGTAAAGACCTGAAGATAGGACCAGTAGCTTTAGAGTACTATGTCTCAAGTCTTAGACGCTGACTGGGATTTTCATCTCTTCAGCTATGCTAACCAGAAGCTGGTATGCTTTCTCTCCGTCCTTCTCTGTCATCGGGTGCAAGCTGTACCGCGCCTCCTCGAAGAGCTGAGTGAGGTCATTGATGGCCGGCCCCCTTAGCATGAGCATCTTGCGGATCGCGGTTTCAAGCTCCCGCGCCGTCTGATCCGATGTAATTGGCGCGCCGAGATGTTGAGCAGCCTGGACCATGCGCTTGTAGCAGTTGATGATCCTAGTTCGAGGATCTGTCGCCTCTTGCGACTCTAGGATGTGAATTGCGTCTTCCACAGCTGATATTCCCTCGGCGCCATGCCCTGGCAGCTGAATGATCTTCCCCCTGCCTTCCACCAAAGATATTTTGACGGCGCGGACTATTATTACGGAGCCCACAGCGACCAAGCCAAGGAAGGCGATTGAAAACCAGTTAGTCTGGACAATGCTGCCTAGCTGGGAAACTGCGTCAACGTAAGGCAGCTCGGGCACCGGGCCGGACCCTGCCACGAACCTTTGGACCTGCGTAGAAACAACGTTCTGGCTGGGTCTGCAGAAGATTCCACCGCATTTCTGAAGCAAGAACTCTACAGCGACGAGCCATGCAGCCATCCAGACAATTATTTGGACGGTCTTTGACTGTTTCCTACGCGGCTTTCTTCTCCCTGCCATTCCATAGCCGATAGCTTCGGAGAGCAGGCGCCAGTTGTAGGCAAGGAGGATTATCATGATAACCATTGCTCCGAGGGCGATGATAGGAATTAGGTAGAGGATGTAGATAATCCAGGTGGAGTTGAACAGTAAACCTGTTCCTCCGGGCTGGGATCGAGGGAGGGAGCCGAGAGCGAAGGCCAGAAGTGCAAGTGCGACTAGAAAGAGTAGAAGCCGGTTTCGTTCCAGAAGTCCCAGTCCCGCGCAGGCCAGGAGTGATATCGATTGGCGATAAATACTTGTCCGAAGCCGTTTTGGTGAACTAGTCCTTCACGGCTTCAAGAATGCTTGCAACGTTCCAGAGCTTTACACGAGTATATGGCGGCATGTTGGGGTCTTGACTGATCTCGTCTAGTGTTGAGATCGCGTTTGATGCACGGACACCTATTGTGTGCCCCTGCGCTTGGAGCGCGTCCATGGCGCCCTTGGCTGCCCGCCGGATATTTCGCGGGGTAGTATTGTCATTCGAGACTTCGTTGAGTACGGCTAGGGCCTGTTTTATTCGTGTCTCATATTCTTCTTTCCGTTTTGCTTTTTGCAGGCGCTTTCACCAGATTGTTGGATGGGCGTCTTAGCTCGGTACGCATCCTAGCCCAGAAGATGAGCACGGGCTGGGTTCCGATTAAAAGATTTCCATTACTCGCGATCCTCACACGGAGACTGTGAACAGGGGACAGGTCATTTTTGCTATTTTTCCCTTTCCAGCGGTTGGTGGCCGACTCGCCTTTTTCATGCTAGGTGGATTCTCAGCCCAGAGTCAGTCTGAGCCGCTCTTCAACGCGGGACCGTGAACCAATGGCTAATCCTACGTGTGAGATCGGTGAATAGATTCACACAAGTCCGGTGTTCTTAAGAGACCGAACCTCAACAATCGAAAAGGCTTGTCTAACTACGCGACGGGTAGAAGGCTAGAGTATCGGATCAGGGATCTCTTTCGGAGAGAAGGATATTTGGTCATCAGGGCTGCGCAATCGAAACCCATCGACTTGGTGTGTATGAGAGGTGGAAAATCGTTCTTGATAGAATGCAAGACAGACAGATCGTTCCTAGGAAAGGACCGGAAAAAAGAGCTTCTAGGATTGGCCGAGCAAGCGGGCATGCCAATTATCCTAGCCAAACGCCGAAGACGCAAAGTAGAACTGACAAACCTGGCGGATGGTAAACTGTTCGACCCGAAGAACCTATCAGCTATTCCTTGAAAGACTCTTTCAAGCTACGAAGCTTTTCCAGCATCGACAACCAACCAAAAACAAGGTTACTGTAAGCCGACAGCTTCTCCGGATCCTTTTCCAGCTTCAAAACCTCATTCGCCTCACTAATCTTCCCGACAATCGTCATCTCGACCGAGTCTAAGAGATAACCCGGAGAGAGAGTCGCCTGAGGCGACATTGCCTTCTGATAAACAACTGGCTTGTTACATTTTGCGCAGAAGACTTCGCCCTTCACCTTGAACAAGGGCGTTCCGCAGACGGGACAGACGTCAGAGAGCATAGTGGCGCCTGACTTCAACAGGTCCGCCATACGCTTCACATCCTCAGACATCTTCGACTAACAGTAATAGTCGCTGAGCGCTCTATAAATCGCACGGGACCAGGACAAGTCGACTAGAGCTTCGGAAACGGTGCTGAAACAACGAAAATCGTCGGAGCGCCTCAAAAGCCATTATAGCCAACCGATTTCGAGCCATAGCGGTCTAGCAATAAGCGGTTTTAGACGTTGCCAAACGACCTGAGAGGAAAAACAGCGGCCATAATTGCCGCAGATGAGTTCGAGGACCTAGAACTATTCCATCCCATGTACAGACTAGAGGAGGAAGGGATCAAGACAATAGTCATCGGTCTAACTATGGACCCTATCAAAGGCAAGAAAGGATACTGGATCACACCTAACGCTTCGATAGACGATGTGAATGCGGAGAAATTCGACCTTCTAGTTGTTCCCGGAGGAAAATCGCCGGAGAAGCTTCGTCTTAACCAGAAAATCCTCAGATTTGTGAAGGACTTCGATGCTCAGAGTAAACCTATTGCTGCCATCTGCCACGCGGGGCAGGTGTTGGCGTCAGCGGGGATTGTGAAGAACAGGACCCTAACATGTGTTGCTGGAATAAGGGACGATATGATCAATGCCGGCGCCCGGTATGTCGACAAGGCTGTAGTCATCGATGGCAACCTCATCACCTCAAGAGTCCCCAACGATCTCCCCGAATTCGCAAGAGCAATGATAGAGGTTTTCCGAAAGCCTCAACTCATGCAAGCTCCGCGACCAAGATAAATCTCCAGCGAAAGAACGCCGACCAGCTGTCTCGACAGGATCTAGGTAGAGTTATTATTCCAAGGATGGTTCCGTTCTGACAGAAGTTTAGAGGACTAGTCTTGCCAGAAAAGACCCTTACACTTAGAGTCGCCGACGCATATCAGAGAGATGTCGGTCGAGGCATCGCGAGAGTAGACCCGAAAGTCGTGGATCAACTTGGGCTAACCTCAGGCGATGTTATCCAGATTGTCGGAAAGAAGAAGACAACCGCTCTCTCCTGGCCTGGATACGAGTCAGACTCCGGCAAGGGAACAATCCGCATAGACGGCTATCTAAGAAATAACGCTGGCGTTTCAATAGACGATAAAGTCACAATCAGGAAAATAGAAGCGAAGATCGCCCAGCGTCTCACCCTAGCGCCAACGGAACCTCTCCGCATCGTGGGAGGAGAGGAGTACCTCAGCCAAATTCTGGAAGGCCGGGTTCTGGCGCGCGGAGACTATGTCCCGATAAGCGTGATGGGCCGCAAAATCGACCTCGTAGTCACCCACACGGCACCGACCGCCGAAGCCGTCATCGTCACAGACCAGACACAAGTCACTGTCGGCGAGCAGGTGAAAGAAGCCCCTAGATCTATTCCGAGGATTGCTTACGAGGACATCGGAGGGCTAAGGCCTGTCATCCAGAAAGTTCGGGAGATGATCGAGCTGCCCTTGAGGCATCCGGAACTGTTCGAGCGACTGGGAGTCGAGGCCCCGAAAGGTGTCCTTCTTCACGGACCGCCAGGCTGCGTTGTTGGGGACTCGTTGATCGCCCTTGAAAATGGTGGACTCATTCGGTTGGAAGAACTCGCGAAAGGCGTGCTACCCGGCATCTACGTTGCAGACCTTCCTATTTATCCACCAGGCAGTGCCAAGGCCCTTCACATCCATGATGTACCTGAAACGATGGAGATAATCACCGAGACCGGAAAGAGACTCCAGACGACTCTGAACCATCCTCTCATGACTGAGCGAGGGTGGACCGCGGCGGAGAAACTCAAGCCGGAGGATAGAGTGAAGACGATTAGGTGGATTCCCTCGCCTACCCAATACGTGGTTGTCAGCGATACCATCAACATGGTGAGACTATGGACCCAACCGGTCATGCCAAAGTTTTGGGATGAGCAGTTGGGAGAACTTTTCGGCATATTCATCGCGGAGGGGACAGCTGGCAAGGATAGAGTCTTCTTCACAATTGAGAGTCACGAAGAGGAACTCGCAACTGCAATAAGGAAAGGGATGGTTATTTTCGGCGTTGAAGGGTACACTGTTCCGAAGTCAGGCAAACATTGCAATGTGCTACGATTCAACAACAGAGGACTCGCCGAATTCTTCGGTAAATATTGGTCTCGTGTAGACAAGAGAGTGCCGTCGCCGATACTGATGTCACCGAACACAGTTGTGGCAGCATTCCTCCGAGGTGCTTTCGAAGGAGATGGCTACGCAAGAAAAGCGAACAACTACCACGTTGTCTTCCTCAAAAGCAAACACCGGAAATTGTTGGAGGAAGTGCAGACCCTCCTTCTAAGGTTCGGAATTACCTCAAGGATTCACGGAGGCCCCTATATCACCAGAGGAGGAAGAGACTCAGCCTCTTACGCGTTGGCGATTCGTGGTAAAGATGCTGTAAACAAGTTCAAGGAGCGAATTGGCTTCATCTCTACTCGGAAAAGAGCGCGACTGGAAGCTATAGTCAAAGGCTACAAGCGGAATCTCACATATCTCGATGACGACTTCGAAAAGATCAAGACAGTAAGGAAGCTCGAAGGCTGGCAGAGAGTATACGACTTCGAGGTCCCGACTACACACTCGTTCTTCACGAACGGCATATTGAGCCACAACACCGGCAAAACATTGCTAGCGAAGGCTGTGGCGAGCGAGACGAATGCGAACTTCTACAGTATTGGCGGACCGGAGATAATGAGCAAGTTCTACGGCGAGAGCGAGGAGAGACTCCGAGAGATCTTCAAAGAGGCCCAGGAAAATGCGCCTTCTATCATTTTCATTGATGAGATAGATTCGATCGCGCCGAAACGGGAAGAGGTTACAGGGGAGGTTGAGAAACGCGTTGTGTCGCAGCTTCTTTCAGTGATGGACGGCTTACAGTCCCGAGGTAAGGTCGTGGTGATTGGAGCGACTAACCGGATCAACTCAATAGACCCTGCTCTCCGACGCCCCGGAAGATTCGATCGGGAGATCGAGATCGGTGTCCCCGACAGGGGTGGAAGGCTGGAGATATTGCAGATTCACACGCGTGGAATGCCCTTGGAGGAGGTGGATCTGAAAAAACTGGCTGATGTCACTCACGGGTTTGTGGGCGCAGACTTGGAGGCGCTGGCAAAGGAGGCAGCCATCCGGGCGCTTCGTAGGATCCTGCCTGAGATTAACTTGGAAGCGGAGAACATTCCCGCGGAGGTCCTCAACAAGATCATCGTCCGGATGAGCGACTTCCAAGAGGCGCTGAAGGAGGTGGAACCCTCGGCAATGAGGGAGGTTCTGGTGGAGGTTCCTGATATCAAATGGGATGATATTGGAGGTCTAGAGGGGGTCAAAGAGGAACTTCGAGAGGCCATCGAGTGGCCGCTAAAGTACCCGGAGCTCTTCGCGCAGATGAACGCGGTTCCACCGAAGGGGCTGTTGTTGTATGGTCCCCCCGGGACGGGTAAGACGCTTCTGGCGAAGGCGGCTGCGAACGAGAGTGAGGCGAACTTCATCAGCGTCAAGGGTCCGGAGCTGCTCAACAAGTACGTCGGAGAGTCCGAGAAGGCAGTTAGGGAGGTCTTTCGCAAAGCTCGCCAAGCCTCGCCATGCATTATCTTCTTTGACGAGATCGACTCAGTAGCGCCTCTTCGTGGAAGTGGCACAGGAGATTCCAACGTTTCCGAGCGGGTCATCAGCCAGTTTCTGACCGAGATGGACGGGCTTGAAGAACTCAGGAACGTCGTAATTATAGCTGCAACAAATCGGCCTGATATTGTAGACCCTGCCCTTCTACGTCCTGGCAGGTTTGACAGGATGCTCCTGGTTCCTCCTCCTGACCTAGAGGCGAGGAAGCAGATCTTCCGGATTCATACGAAGAAGACGCCGCTGGCTGAGGATGTGAAACTGGATGAGCTTGCAAAGAAGACGGAAGGCTACACTGGGGCGGATATCGCGTCTATTTGCAATACTGCAGTAATGTTGTCGATCAAGGAGCATATCGGGAAGGCGAAAGATGCCGAGGATGCGATGAAGAAGGCTAAGGGGTTGAAGGTCGCTAAGCGTCATTTCGACGAGGCTATGCAGAAGGTAAAGCCGATCTCTAGCCAAGAGCTTAGGATGTACGAGCGCTTCTCGCAGCAGTTTTCTGACTCGAAGGCAGGCCTTCCTAAAATTGCGGCACCCGCATAGCGGGACTGAGACGAAGGAGTTCTAGGGCCGGGCTGGAGCGCGGCCGGTCCACAAAAAAAGGCGGGAGGTTGGGCTTAGGTCCGTCGCCCAACCGAGGAGGGGAGGGAACGATGTTGGCCGAGGAATCCGGTCGTGTGGCTGAGGAGAGACGATGTCTCTGTGACGCTCGCGTGAGTGTTGGTTGCGGTCGTTTCGATGTGCGTCTTGATCCACTCAGGTATGACCACGGTGCGGATCAGCGCTTGGATGGTCACGTCTCTCGTCTTTGCCTCGAGCTGCAGCTTTCGGTAGTTCTCGTTCCCCATTGAGAAGATAAACTTGGCCATGAGAGATACATTGCGGTATAGTTCGGTATAAGCCCACAATTTTGAACAAGAAGATCTCGACGCGAAGACTCGCGCGAACCTTCGTTCAGGCGGTTTGAACGGGGATGGCACACCTGTTTTTCTCTGATAATGCATGAAATCTCTGTCGGTACAACCCGGGAGACTGCACGATAGAGTTCCGCTGATTCTGCCCCGGGGTTGCGGTCTAGACGAAAACTTTGCTGCTACCCAGATAAGCGGAGAAAGCGAATCTGGATTGGTAACTTACCATCCCGGAAGAGGAGCAATTCTTGACCGCGTCATGGCTCAAGCGGTCCCAGGCCCGCCATGTCCTCTGGACAATGTTCTTTCAATCTAGCTGGAAACAGAGGTTATTCGGGCTTATCTATTATGGGGGGAGCCGGAGGTTTGCGGACCCGAATTGCGAGTATAATGAGTAGGAAGGCGAGTCCGAATATGGTCAATAGGACCACCGCCGACACCGCTGTACTATTGGTCATCCCACCGCCCCCACCTGCCACCGGAATCGTAACCGTGAGAGGTTGAGAAGCGCTTGACGCGTCTGTCGCCCAGTTCGTGCTTTTACCCTGGTATGTCACTACGACGTTATACGGACCCGTCGGAATGTGCCCGAGTTGAACGGTTCCTTGGCTACCGGTTGTGAAGGTCTTCGTGGTGGCGTTTACAAAGCTGACGGCCACTGTTACTCCTGATACCGGATTGCCGGAGGTGTCAACCGTCTTGACGCTTGCCGAGTAGGCCTTCAGCGTAATCGTAGTCGTTACGGCTCCACTGGTCAGGTCGATCGTTGGGGTGCCGACAACCATGCCTCTCATGCCCTCCCACATAGCATCCGTCACAGTCCAGGAAGCAGCACTAGTCCAATGACCCGAGTATGAAGTGATGTTCATCACGGTCGAACCACTGGTTAGGGTAACAAAGGCGGGAGCGGAAACCGGCAAACCGCTCGGGTCGACAAAGCTCAATGTCAGCTTGAACTGTTTATCGAACATCGCGGTGAATCCCCCCACCCCGTTCAGATAGGTAGCACCTGCCGGGCTTGTGTAATTGTAGTACATCGTTGGAGTTGTAAGCGTAGCGCTTATCGTCGGGGGCACCCCGGTGCAAGCACAACTCCATTGTTTCCAGGTGTATAACGCACCGGACGACGCTCCGGTGAAGGTCGAATTCAAGACGTGAATCGAATGCACTGTCCCGTTGCCGAAAGCGAAGGTCTGGCTCAATGATACTCCAGGGGAGGCATCGACGCTGACCCAGATCTTCCCGTCCGCAGTGGCGACATTTGTCGAGGCATCCATACCACAACTCGTCTTGCACCCAAGAGGTGGCGTGACTGCATACACGGCCCAGAATGGGCAGTTCTGTCCGGGAGGACCCGGCTGGCACTTGGCAACAGTATAATCGGCATAGATTGGGCCAACATTTAGAGGATTAGTGTCGAACTGGAACCAACCTCCGGGACCATAGGTGTACCATCCACTGAACGTGTACCTCTTACCCGTAGATGCTCCTACGAAAAATGTGTCGAGCACTTTTACTGTGTGAGACGTATTATTGCCGAAGGCAAAGGTGTGATTCAGATTGAAGCAGTTGGCCGGACACGCTCCCCCGTCAAGTTGTACCTGTACTACTCCTTCGGAAGACGGGACGTTTGTTATTGTATCGACGCTGCAAGGAGTCGTGCAACCGCTCGCATGAGCATTCAGAACGAATCCCGGGACCATCGTAGCTGAGAAAGCTAGGACTAGAAGTAGAAACGATAACTTCTTTCTCACAAGAAACCCTCGGATGTCTCGAAAACCCTCTACCTCGAAACCGAGCCAATAGTATCGTGACTCCAGACCCCATCAGGGTCGGGTACTAGCGAGCTTTAGAACCGTGGAAATCTGTCTTGCGCGAATCTCTCTAGGGACATCTGGAATCTCTCCCTATGATGGCTTTTTTTTTGAGACTGTTGGATCTTACAGATAGATCCCCAAAAAAGAAGGTTAGAACTCCGGTTCGCATCCTGCCCTAAAGGCCGCCCCAGCGACTACTGGGCTTTCTGATGAAAGAGTCTATGATTTCGTTTCTTCCGAGCTGACTTCGTCAACCAGGACAATGGCTAGATGAGGAAGATGAAGGTTACGAAGCATATCATCATCAGCAGTATGGCATGCTTCAGCCCGTCCTTGAGATAGCCCGTCGCCATTTTACCGCCGACTAGTCCAGCGAAAAGGGCTTCTATCATTGCCATGTAGAGAAATACCGTGGTGATCTTGTCCAAGGGAAGACTAACGAAATTGAACCCTACTCCTCCAACCGTACCCCCACCACCGAAGTCGGTGTTGGCCAATTGTTTGAAGAAGCTCGAGATTAGCAGGTAGACTGTGACGAGGAATACTGCAAAGCTGATGTACATGACTCCGATGAAGGGTCTCAGAGTGGCACGCCTCTTTCTCTCCAGGTACTGGATCTCTTGCACGTGCTTAGCGACGGACTCCATGCTCTCTTGGATGTCTCCTCCGGACTTGTTGGCCTCTGAGATAAGCATCGAGCTTCGCCGAGCCAGAGTTGTACCAGTAGCGTCCGCAAAGTATTGAAGCGCCCTTTCCAGCGGGACCCGGAAGCTGATCTTCGCAATTAGCTTCTTGAGCTCTTTTGTCAACGGACCATAGTCCCGTTCCGCGGATATTTCGATAGACCTGGTTAGGGTCATGCCGCTTCGACCTGCGTCAGCGATGTCTCGGATAAGGTGTGGAATGTTGTTGTCGATTGAGTCTCGCCGCTTGGACTCTGCAAGATATACTAGGGCGGGAGGTATCAGCGCGACGATTCCCGCTAGGAGGAGGAAGCGGTCAATGCTGAACTTGCCGACTAATCCTGCGATCGGAACGTTTGGAGTAGGCCCGAAGAGGGCGATCTCAATGAGACCCCAGAAGAATATTCCAGCGAATATTATTCCGCTGAAGACCCAGACTAGTTTGCGGGTGATCTTGCTGAAGATTCCGCTTACTCCGCCTCCGCCGCCCGAATCGTCCTTGATTTTTTTTACCTTCTTGGCGGGGACTGCAGCGTCTGGGGCCCCTGGGGCTGGTGCGGGTGCTGGTTCGTTTGATTGTGACATTTTTTTTGTTCTCCTAACCTTTCGGCTGCATAGTGTCCAGGATGAAGAGGAACATTACGCCGCATATTGGTATGAGTATGAAGGCGAGAAGGTACATGAAAGAGAACACATCTATCCCTCCCAGATTGCCTCCGATAGAGGCCATGATCGAGAGCATGACGACGAGCATTAGTGGGAAGGCGATGAGCATGAGCACGTATGTCTCAGCGATTATTCCCAGCGTGTCGAGGAATCCTTGGACTGAGAGAGCGCGTTTCTGGAACAAATGGTCTGTTATGCCTTGGAAGAACTTTTTCATGTCCCCACCGGTCCTGATGACTCCTGAGAAGCCTCGCAGAAGGTCTTGGTAGTTTGCTGATGGTGAGCGCTCTACCTCCGCGTTCATCGCGTTGATGACATCGTAGCCGAGAAGGTCGATTCTTCCGATTACATTTGCAATCTCGTCGGAGAGCATGAACTTGGGATCTTTCTCAGATGTGGATCTCAGTATTCGCTCAGGGGTGACTCCTGCGGATGCGAGAACTGTCATGTAGCTTGCAGTGAAGGGTAGGAAATTGTCTAGCCGTTGTCTCCGGGACCCGACTTTCATGGATGGGAGTATGTAGAAGAATCCGAGAATTGCGGCGCCTGTCATTACTGCGAGCCCAATGGAGAGTAGAATGCTCAATAGGACGGAGGTTATTGAGAAGGTGAGACCGAACGCGCTTCCGAGGCCCAGGTTGAGAATGAGGAACCATACGAAGAAGGATAATCCTCCTCCCACCAAGGCGAAGAAGACCATGCTGCTCACATAGGCCTTGTACCCAATCTTCATTCCAGCTAGCGAGAGAACCTGCTTCAGGCCGTTGAAAACCGGAAGTAGCCTGCCTATCTTTTTGCCAAGGAGACCGTAGGTGAAATAGGAGAACCCTTGCTTCTCTTCTGGAAGCGCAATCCCTCCTTTCTTCCCCTTCTCACCCTGTTCCATGAAGCGACGCATTCTAGCTCGGTAATCTCCCATGTGAAGCACGGCCTTCTCATAGACGAAACTGCTGTAGAGCGCGCCGGCGGGCGATAGTATGACAATCTCGATGATCAGCCAAGGCGGAGTACTTGCGATCAACGGGAAGAGTATGTTGGAGATGATTGAGATTGGAACGGATAATGGGATGCTGATCAACCACTTGTGCTTCTTCAACGCGGGGATGTTGAAGTTGTATAGTATCGCGAAGAAGGACCCCGCTATCAGCAAGTAGGTGACTGGGACAAGCTGCTGAATGGCACCGGTACTGGGGTCCGTGTACCAGGTGCAGCCGCAGATCGCGCCCATTCCTCTGAAAAAGAGTGTGAGGAACGAGAGTACAACGGTCGCTCCGACCCACGACTTACTCGTTTCGAAGAGATTCTTCTTTACCTTGTAGAGGCCTAGAGAAACTAGACCCAATAATCCGAGTCCTATCGAGAGAATGTCGTTGGAGTTTGTCGCAAGGATCTGACCTAGCGGTCCCAGGAATGGAACGATCGGATCAATTAGACTCATTACGGACCAGCTCCAGATGGTGATTGGACCATCTTCTCGCGCTTGACCCGATCCAGAAGCTGTTGCGGATTGACGTAGTAAGTGCGAATGACTTCAACGACATCCTTGAAGTCACGAATGTTGTTCCGGACCATCCATTCGAGGACGAGGCGTCTGTTGTTGAGTTCCTCCATCACTTCCTCATGCTTGTAGCCGTGACGTTTCATGATGTTCTCGAGAACGTAGCTACGTCCGTAGAACACGTAGGTGTCCGTCTTTGGATTCCACTTGAAAACATCGTTGGTTAACACGTCCTTCGTGGTGGGATCCAGTCCGACGACCTCAGCTATGTTGACCATGCGTCGCACGCTTTTGTCGCCTACCTGGACTCGGGTTTGGACCCCGATGACGTCGATAGTCGGGATGAGGGGCCGTGGTATGTTCATGGGTTCGCTCTCGAGACGGTGGATGGCTGCTTCTGCGGAATCGGCGTGCAGCGTTGCGAGGCCTCCGTGACCAGTAGCGATCGCCTGCATCAGGGTGTACGCTTCATTACCTCTGACTTCTCCAACGATGATGTACTCAGGGCGCTGCCTCATGGCGTTCTTGAGCAAGTCGAAGAGAGTGATCTCGGAGACTTCCCCTGTAACTCCGAAGCCCATTCTGACGACGGATGAAAGCCAGTTTTCGTGAGGGAGCTGGATTTCCGACGTGTCTTCGATCGAGACTATCTTGGCGTTGGGTTTGATGAACATAGCAAGAGTGTTGATGCAAGTTGTCTTCCCTGAAGCGGTGCCGCCCACAACTATGACTGAGGCTTGTTTCTCGATGATGTACCAGTACCACGCCGCCATCTCGGCGGACATCGTGTTGTAGATTATCAGGTCCGAACAGGTGAGAGGTCTCTCTCTGAACTTTCGTATCGTGAAGGTTGATCCGCGCCTCGTGACTTCTTTCTCGTATGTCATCTGGACTCGACTTCCGTCAGGTAGTGTGGCGTCCAGGACAGGTTGGGCGATGGATATGGCCCGGCCGGTCATGTAACTGAGTTTGAGGATGAACTTGTCAAGCTCTTCCGTGGTGTTGAAGATAACGTTCGTGGGTATCGATTCATGTTTTCGATGCCATATGTAGAGTGGTATTCCCATGCCGTTGCAGGAGATATCTTCGATCCAGGGATCCCGCATCAACGGATCTATTTTGTCGAAGTGAACAAAGTCCCGGATAACATAATACATGATACGGTCCAGGCCATCGGGCGTAATCTTGATCTTGTAGTTCTTGATGATCCTCTCTACAAGTTTCCTAATGTAAGCTCCAGCGTTCTCGGTGCCACCTAATCTCTTAATATCAACATCCAGCTCTTCGACCAGAAGTTCTCCGATCTCTTTGAGACTCTTCTTCTCATCATCGCTTAGCTGGACCTCCACTATCTGATACTTGATCGCGCCATCTTCTTTGACGATCCGGACCTTTGCATAAGGCGCGTTTACATCGTATTGTTCTACAACGGGTGTGTCTGATGCCTTCTTCATCAGATCTATCGTCATCTTTTCGTATTCCATCAGCATGCCGACAATGTTGTCTATCTTGTCGGTCTTCTCGGGCTTCGCGGTTCTTGACATGATTATCAGATCACTCTGCCGAATGTCTCGGCCATAACTCCTCTGTCAGTGATCGAAAAAGGCAGGAGCATTGGGCGCAGCTGTGCTCTCCTCATCTTGTAAAACCGAAGCTTACCCTCTAAGTGCTCAGACTCAAGCTCGAATTCAACAACGACATCGGACATGTGCGACAAAGTCGCAACGACACGTGGATCGTGAATGTCCGACAGGATCGGCATGAAGACGAGACCGTTTCTCTGATGAATCTGGCTCCCTAGAATCTCCAAGAGCTCACGGACCGATGCGGCGTCATGATTGACCAGCAGGTCCGAGAGCGAATCTATCATTACTATGTCTCCTTCATCCAGTTGTGACAGTATCTCCCTCCGGAGCGTCACAAACAGGTCCGAGCCGAGACTTCTCGAACCGGGACTCATCGCCCCTGGCCCGAGCAAACCCGTGCCCATTGATCCTGGCCCGTGACCCCCTTGTTGGAGGGACTGCACTCTTGGACTGTATGCGTCAATAAAGGTCCACTGTCTCCCTTGTTCCATTTCACCGGTATCCCATTCGTAGACCATCATCTCTTCTCTAATGTACGCTGGGTCTCTGACAATTGTGAAATAGAAAATTCGATGCCCCTCAGTGCACAGGAGATAGGCGATCTGCTGACAGAAGAGACGGACCGGACCTTCTTGATTGCTGATTAGGAGTACTGTGCTACCTGCCGGAATTCCACCGCCCAGTTTCTCGTCCAGGCCGCCCATGCCTATCCGGATTCGGCGGACTCTTTCCTGTGGTCTGGCTCTAATCAACCTGTTTCGCCTTGAAGATTGCGCGTCTCAAACGCTTGGTGACCTCAGGCTCTGATTTGATCTCGATCCCGTTTTCGTTAATGATGAAGGGATGTTGATATTGAGAGTGAGAGGTCCCACGCATTTTGGGAATCTCGATTTTTCGAGAGCGCACCTTCATAGAGAACGAATCCTCCTCGAGCGAGTTTCCCTGGAGAGCGTTCTGTTCGAGCGTCGTTTCACCGCTGACACTCTCTTCGAGGTTGTGGTGAAGTCTGATCATTCCGTCGACCACGTATTCCTCGACAGATTTCCGTCCTTGACTGGTTGTCTCAGCTTGTCCGCTGACGAGCAGGGTGGTGCAGCCGAAGGATTTGAGAATCATAGTAAGCCTCTGAATTAGGCTTCTAAGATCGACTTGGGTAAGTTCGAGACTCATTGCGTCTAGTGAGTCGATGACGACTCTGCGAGCGTTTACGGTTTGGATGGCGTTTTGGATCTCGTAGAGTAGAGATTCTAGGGTGAAGGGACGAGGTACTACATACCGCTCGGCACTGCTGAGTCCGAGCCTGCTTGAAATCGCGTCTAGGACGACTATGTTGCCATTGTCTTCGTATGTCTGTATGTTCCAGCCGAAGCTGTTGTACATGTTCTCTCGGAGTTGCTGAGGAGTCTCTTCTAGCACAACATAGACCCCGTTTTCGTTATACTTTGAAATCCCGTTGTAGAGAAACTGTGTTGAGAAGATCGTTTTGCCGGCACCTGCAGGCCCACTTAGGAGATAGACTCTGTCACGGATGAGCCCGCCGCCGACAATCTGGTCGAAGCCGGGGACTCCCGACGGTATTCTTTGGAGCTGTTGGAGTTGAGGACGCGCTGGTTGCTGCTCTTGTGGAGGGGGAGTTGGAGCGTATCCTGAATTGTCGTATCCCTGGTTTTCATAGGAACCGGACTCGTATCCGGTGTAGCCTTGTGAGGGGTCGTATTGCGAGGGGTCCTGGTATGAGTAAGGGTCGTTGTTTGCTGGCTGTCCCTGATCATCATAACTCATTAGCCATCCCAGGTCTCACTCAACACGTGCCCGGATAACCACTAGTACTCTTGAGGTCCATGAATGGGATCGTCTCTCCCTGGGGCTGGCCTCTGTAATTGTAGTAGAATCCGATGAACGTTAGCCAGTTGTCTTGGTTGCCCAAGGAAACACCGCCTGTCCCGCCTTGGCTGTTTCCCCCGAAGTAGACCTCGGTCGTAGGTGCTGCTCCGTTCGCAGGGGCTGGCGGTAAATTATAGGGGAGGGTACCCTGGTTGTAGGCGGTGATAACGCTCGGATTGATGCTTGTCGGCGATACGATCCAGGTTCGGACGAACTGTCCGAAACCGTTGGCGCTGTAAGGCTGCATCTGCATCATGGTGCTGCCTTGCAATGTCACCCCGCTGTCGGTTGCTGTGTTAGCGACCTTGACCCACAACACCATGTTGGTGCTTGACGGAACGCAGAAGGCTGATTGGGACTGAGTCTGGGATCCCTGGGTGAAGTTGAAGGATTTGAAGTCGAAATAGATTGATAGGGGCCCGATGTTGGTGACGAATTGTCCCCCGGGGTTGTTCGTATTGACGACCACTGGCCAGGGGTAGAAGAAGCTGAACAAGCGACCCCTTGTACTGCTGAGAATGACTTTGTATCCGCTACCGTCGTTCAACGTCACTCCGTTAACATGGATGAGTTGGTTGATTACTCCAGCCGCTACGTTTCCGTTCGTGAAGAAGCAGTTGCCACTGCCAGCGCAGTTTTGGGTGCCTGATCCCGTATCAACTATGCAGGGGCCCAGGCTGTTGGGATCGCTGTTGGTGCACTTGGTTCCTCCAGTTGGGGAGATATTCGATATGTATATTCTCGCGATGCTGACAGTAGTCCCGCCTAGGTTGTTGACCGGGATGTTGAAGCTAGTACTGGTGAAGTTCTGTGCTCCGGGAGCTGCTGGAACCAAGTTCTCTGAGGTTGTAAGCTGATCGTTCTGGTTCATCTTGAAAAGTGAGGAATTGTAGTTGTCGTATTGGATGAATCCCCAGAGCATCAGGTTGAATCCCATGAGGATCAGTATGATGAAGAATAGTCCTCCGAATATGGTGCTCATGCCCTTCTTTGCGCGGACGAATCTTCTATAGATCGCCATGTGGCTAAGGCACCCATGTTGTGGTTGTGATCGTTCCTCGAACGGTAGCGACGGTGATCTTCTGGATGTCGTTATGAGCCCAAGTCGTGCCGCTCAGGGTCATGGTCAACGGGGTCGTGGTAACGTTGCCTACGTTGACTGTTTGTGAGAACTGGAAGAGCGTCGAATTCACATAGACTGACGCGATAGTGAACGGGATTGTTCCCACGTTACGCACATAGACCTTAATGATATTGTTGCAAGTGCCACATGATCCGGTGAAGAAAGCGTTCTCGACCGAAACCCGTTCCTGGTTGGCAATGCTGCGACTGGAGAACCAGTAACCTGCACCACCCTGGTAGGCTCCGAAGCTCGAGATTGCCCAGACGAAGAGTAGGGAACTTAGACTAACGACTATGACAAGCATGGTCAGGTTGGCCATGATCGTAGCGATGCCCCGCTTTGACTTGCGGTTCCTTTCAATACGATTCTTTGCCCATTTTACTAGACTCATTCTCTCTCCCTATCTCCCATGATGTCTATCGTGCTCCAATCTCTGTTGAGACGTGGAAGTTCAAACCAAACATCTCAAAGGGTTCTGAGGATAAAGCCCCGCTGTTTCTCCCGCCCCATCTCCGTGGTACCAAGAATCCAAAGCTCAAATCTGATCAAGCCAGGGGTTCTACGGGCATGATGGGTATGTTGTGCAAGCTCTGACGGCGACGAACGAAATTGTCTGGCCGACTATCTGTCCGTTGATCTTGTAGAAGAATCCCATGAAGACCAGATAGGGTGTGGGGAAGTCGACATCCTGGTTGGGTGGAGGATTCCCACAGGTAGCGCCAGGACAGAACGAACCGAACTTGATAATTGTATTCCCGGTCGGACCATTCGGACCGGCACCTGGAAGAACGTAGGGCCTGTTAACATCGTCATATGCCATCAGAGTGTTCGGATTCATGGTTCGGTTGTCGACAACGAAGTTGAGATCAGTCTCATTGCAAGTACCGTTGCCTGAACCGAACCTGTCCTGGTAGCATACGAAGTAGAGTGACGTATACTGTGAGATGGTGATTGGGTTGACAGCGTTATTGACTACTTTTACCCAGTATACGAGAGGTGTCGCATAAGGGACAGTCCAACCGGGTACGGAGACGGTCTGGGTGCCCCGGGTAAAGTTGAATGAGTTAAGGTCGAATTTTACGTCCAGAGCTCCATGCGCGGTGTTCGTAGCATTCGAGTTCGAACCACCAAAGCCGTTTACAGGCCATGGATAAAAGAAGCTGAACTGTCTTCCTCGCGTCGATGACATGATTACCTGGTAGCCACTTCCATCGTTGATCGTTAGCCCTGTGACCTTCATGACGTGATTGTTCTCTCCGGGTCGGATGTTCGCGCTAGTGAAACCGCAGTTGCCGTTGCCCGCGCAATTGATCGTACCAGATCCTGAGTCTACGGTGCACAAGCTAGCCCCTCGACACTGTAGAGGCAGAGTGCCGGTTGGCGAGACGTTCTGAATGTAGATCCTCGAAAGTGTAGTTGTAATTCCGCCTAAATTGGTAACAGTAACATTGAAGGAGTTACCGGCAAAACCAGTTGCACCCGGAGCGATGGCTTGAATATTCTCCGAACTGGACAGCTGGTCGCGCTGGCTCATCGAGGTGACAACGCCGTTGTAGGCATCGTACTGGAGAAAGTTCCAAGTCATCAAGTTGAACCCCATGAGTATCAGTATGACAAAGAAGAGCCCTCCGAATACAGTGCTCATTCCTTTCTTTGCGTGAACAAATCGGCGATACATACCCATGGCTAGGACACCCAAGTCGCGGTTACTGTCGTTCCCCTGATTGTTGCGATCCTTATGCTCTGAAGATCTCCGTGAGCCCAAGTCTGGCCTGAGAGGAAGATCTGGATCGACTGAACTTGGTTAACGGGTATTGGAGACTGTGAGATCTGGTAGAGGGTCGAATTCTCATATACTGAGGCGACCGTGAAGGGAGTTGTCCCCACATTCCTCACGTAAAGAGTCACGAGATTGTTGCTGGGGCCTGTGCTCCCAAAATAGACAGCCTCCAAGGAGACTCTTTCTTGATTGGCGATGCTCCGGCTTGTGAACCAGTATCCAGCGCCACCGGTATAGGCTCCGAAGCTGGATGTAGCCCATACGAAGAGCATCCCACTCAAAGAGACGACTATGATAAGCATGGTCAAGTTGGCCATGATTGTAGAAATGCCCTTTCGTGACCTACGGTTCTTCTTCACCCCAGACTTGGCCCACCTAACCGTAGTCACTTTTCCATTCTTCTCCTAACTTCTAGTTTTACCGATATAGATCGGTTTTCAAAAAACCGGGAAGTTCAAACCAGGCATCATGATCCACCAACATGTGCTCACCTAGTTTACCGAACTACGGTGAAGGTGAACTGGTTGTTTCTCGAAGTCACAAGCGTCACAGTGTAGCTGTTGCCGCTCACGAATGTGAATGAACTGGTCGAAAATGAGCCGCATACTCCACACCCCGCGGTGATTCCAACTTGGGTGAGTCCGGGTGTATTAGGTTGGATCGTTGGGCCCCAAGCGTATCCTGATTGCGTGTACGTGGTACCTGTAGCATTCTTCACGTAATATGACGCGAAGGTTATGGCGACGGTGCCCGCGTTTCTTAGGGTTAGTGTGACGTTGTTGTTGTTTGGAAACGCGTATGTGTCCATGGTGAGTGCCTCTTTGCCAACGTTTGGTTGTACGAGAAGGGTGCCGAGTAAGCCGGTGGACCAGGCGTAGACCATGACTGATGCGACGACGACGATGACGACCATGAGTAGAGATGCGAGTATGGTATTGATGCCTTTCTTGTGCTTCAAGTATTTGCGAACTGGATTCATTTTGCTATCGCCTGTTTACTTAGTCACCGTGAAGCTGAACTGGTTGTTCCGTGAAGTCACGACGATGATGGTGTAAGAGAAGCCAGTGCTGAACTGTGTAAAGGTGCCCGTCGGTGTGCAACTGCTGCCGCATTGGCCTCCTGAGCCTGAAGCACCGCTCCCGATGGAGACATAGACAATTCCTAGCGCGTTCGGAGAGATTGCCGCTGGGTGTTGGCCGCCTGCGTCCGTTTGCCATGTTAGTCTGGACCATTGGTTACCGCTAGAATCCTTGACGTAGTAGCTGTTTAGGGTAATAGAAGCGCTCCCTGTATTCCTAAGGTCCAATGTTACGTTGACGTTAGAGTTGAAAGCGTAGTTTTCAATGTTCATTGCTTCCTTGCCAGTTTGTGGTGTTACGAGTAGTGTGCCGAGTAGTCCGGTTGACCAAGCGTAGACCATGACTGATGCTACGACGACGATGACGACCATGAGTAGTGCTGCGAGTATTGTGTCGATGCCTTTCTTGTTCCCGATTATTTTTTTCAATTTTTTCACTCCTTGTAGTTTCCCTGTGGGCTCGTCCCAACCCGTTTCCCAGATTGAACCGAAGCCTTGGCTACGCGAGAAGACGCGCTTGATTGGCTCGCTGGTACCGTTGTTCCGCGGTGGAGGTTTCGAGGGGCGTTGTTCATGCGTGATCTCTTCCAGCTATGCTTAGCCTGGTGTCTGTGTGATCTACCCAGAAGACCCAGGACTTTGTCGTCTTCTGACCACTGATGACGCCCTCCACTACGAGTTCGAGGAGCAGTGCCTTGGTGCTTTCCCAGTTCTTGAGCCCTGACTTGATCCGGACGTTTTCGACGTCCATTGGTATTGGTGCGCCAGAGAGAACGTGCAGTATTCGGTCGCGTAAGGTATCCTTCGATCTGTTCAATCGACTCATTTGTTCTCTAGCTCTGGGGTCGTGGCGTGGATATCGCCCACAAGCCACTGACTACACCCAAGGCCGCATCCAACATAGGCATCATGTAACTTCGAGAATTATCGAATAGTTACATGGAGACTCGCGTGTATCAATCCGGGGAGAGAACCAGATATCCCCGGTATTATCCGAGAACGATCGCGTGGGTAACAGGTTGCTCTATCTGGATAGACTAGCGAGCTTTGGCTTTCACTACTTCTTTCTGTTGAGGCTGGGATGGCCAGAGCTGGTCAAACATTTTCTCGTGCGCCTTCACTAGCAGTGGATCATTTGTCCAAGTAGCTACGTCCTGTCCTGTTGCTACGTTCGTATCGTCTGGGATGTCTTCCATGAAAATAATCTCTGCAGAGTCGGCGGTGAGGAACTTTACCATCGGACCTGAGGAGTTTCTTACCTCGATTACCTCTCCCAGTTCTCTCGCCACGCTCTGATTGACCTGGTTGATCGGCGCTGCGACTCTGACCTTGGCTCCTCTCTCTGCCGCCTTTTCCAGGACCTCTGAGTGAGCTTTGTAGATTCGAACTAGGCCGTTAGCTGTGGTCGTAAAGAATACATTGACTTTGGCTTCACCGATCATGTCTTGTACGCGTTTGTAGACTTTGTCCCTGCCTCTAACACTCCAGAGATCGTATCTCTCGTACGGTTTCTCGGTGTAGACATATCTTGAAGATTCAAAGGCCATGGCCAGGTTCTCGACGACTTGGACGCATTCCGTCGTCTCCTTGTTCAGCTTCTCAACCAGTGGTATTAGTACGTCGTTTGGCGAGACGGCCATGTATCTTTCTGGTTTGCCTGGTACGATCCGCAAGAGACCTTTGCTTTCCAGTCCTCTGATTGCGCCGTATGTTTTTGGCCTCGGGACCTTACCGAGGAAGCTGATCTCACTAGCGTTTCTAGGCCCCATTTTCGTCAGTACAACGTAGATCCGGGCCTCGTACTCTGTCAGTCCTAGTTTCATCAGGGATTGTACGCTGAATTCGTCTGCGGCCAACACTTTCACTCCTAGGCTTCTGTCGTTGTCGTTTACTGCGGGATTTAAAATCGACGATGTCATTATGAAACCCCCACCGCTCTGAAGAAGAGCCACATCAACAAGTCCCCAATCACTACAGTCACGACTAGGCTTGCGGTCATGAATACTAGATGAGGAAGGCCGGGGGTTACCCAGACACCATCGGAGAAAAGCCCCTGATCCTTGTATCCTTGAAGTCCCGCGACAAGTTTGTCTCGTTCCTCATCTACAGAGGAAACGAGGTGTAATTGTCGCACGGGCCGAGAATCAACAACCGCCACCTGTTCGGCAGGATAAAGATACGTGCTGGATTGCAGCGCATTGAAACTTGTCTTGTATGATGTTAGAAGTACCAGAGCTTTTCTCAAAATCGATTCTTTCTCGAACCCTTGAAAGAGACCCTTGCCCGCGGAAGACCTCGACAGGACGTTCTTCCCAAGTAGAATGAACATCATACTGATAGAGAGCAGGAACGAGTTGACAAGGATGGCGATCGGAAACGGATAGAAGACCAGCGGACCTTGCCAAAGCGGAGAGAGAAAAGCAGGAGCAACTGGAAGAGCGAGAGCAATACACATCAAGGCCTTACTGTCGGCGCCACCCATCGCTCCGAACTGAAAGAGAAGAAACGCGACAACAATGGTCGCAGCCGCGGAGACGAGAAGAATCGCAGCGGTATCCGGCGCAAAAACGATTCGCCCTATGAATAAGACGGCTGCTACGGGAGCGTAGATTATCCAGAATCTATTGGAGACTTCCCGAGTCTTCAGATCGCTAAGTGACGCCACTATTAGCACTCCCAAGCTAACAATGAGAGCTGCTAGATCGATGCTTGACGGCGTCGCGGTGCTCATAGACTTTCCAGACTTCCCGCTACACACTGGAACCGGGCATATCAATTCTGAAACCAACACTAGTAACGCCCGGTACTACTCAGCATTAGTGCCACACGATTCGGCCGAAAGCTTAAAACTAAACAGCTCAAACCATCAACTCGGCTGTTTCAAAAATGCCTATGGCTTTCGTTCTGATAAACGCCGAGATCGGTTCCGAAGACCAAGTCGTCAAGGAACTAAAGTCGGTTCCACAGGTCAAAGAGGCCTACATGGTCTACGGAGTATACGACATCGTAGCAAAGGTTTCCGCTGACACCATGGACAAGCTGAAAGAGATCATTACCTGGAAGGTACGCCATCTCAACAAGGTTAAGTCGACACTCACGATGATCGTTATCGAGAACTAGTCACTCTCGAGAGCCCATCTCTTAGACCTCTCTTGGAGACATTGCTCCCAGTGCAAACTGAGTTTCACATCGGAATCGACGACACCGATTCAAGACTCGGAGGATGCACCACATACACTGCCGCGCTTCTCTTCCAAGAGCTAGTATCCAAAGGATTCAAACCTGTCGACTTTCCCTGGCTGGTCCGGCTCAATCCTAACGTTCCTTGGAAAACACGAGGAAATGGAGCCCTCTCACTTCACTTTAGTCTCGAAGAGGAGCAACTGCAGGAAGTGAAGAAAATTGCAGTTGCAGTCGTCGAACGGACTAGCGATCTTAGCCAGCGATCAACAGATCCATCTGTGGTATTCCTCAAGGGTCGGACACCAAGTCAATTGGTCGAGTTTTCCATCAGAGCACTGCACGATATTCTCTCAGTTAGAGAAGCGCGACACATCGCGGATGCAGTAGGCGTGGAAACCCACTTGCTAAAAGGGTCCCGAGGACTCGTCGGAGCTCTAGCAAGCGTCGGAGCAGACTTCAGCGGCGATCATACCTTCGAGATTATTGCATACCGGACACCAGAAAACATCGGGACGACGAGGAGGGTGAATCATGACTCAGTTCGTCGAATGGACGCAATGTTTCGCGGCTTAACTTTCAACAACGTCGACCCTGAAACGGGCAGGGTACTCATTTGTCCTCACGGCCCCGATCCTGTTCTGTTTGGAGTCCGAGGAGAGGACCCTGCCAGCGTCGCACGAGCTTTCGGTCAAATCACCGTTGGCGAGCCAATCGAAAGAACCATGATATTCAAAACGAACCAAGGAACAGACGCTCATCTAGGTTGTCACAGAACAATCGACGCACTTCAACCCTACCAGTCCACAGTGGTTGTTGGAAGAGTCAGCGATGCGCCTCGGATACTTCGCGGAGGCCACGTGATTTTCAGAACAAGTGACGAGACAGGCTCGGTTGACTGCGCAGCCTACAATGCAACAGGATCTGTTCGCGAAACGGCTTTTCAGTTAACCCTTGGAGACTCGGTTACTATTTCGGGTGGAATCCGGTCTCGGCCCCCTGGAGAGTTGACTCTGAACGTGGAAAAACTGGAGGTGACTGCATTAGTTGATGTTTTTCGGTGGGAGAACCCTCGTTGTTCTCGTTGCGGATCTCGGTGTGAATCTATGGGAAAGGGTCAAGGATTAAGATGCAAAAAGTGCAAAACCCACCTTTCGAAGACATCACGGGTCCAGACGACAGATCATCGAAAAATTTCGTTAGGAGTCTATCGTCCGCCGCCCAGAGCCCATCGACATCTGACCAAGCCGGCTTCCAGAGATAGAATCCACCGCCCAACTTTCTTCGAAACCAGCGAGGCTAGCATCGGTCAGACACTTGAGTCGCTAGTTTCAATTTCAGTTGCGTCTTCATGAATTAGAGCTCCGGTAGCGAGTGGATTCTTTTTCCGGTCAAACCTTTTAAAACTCGCCAGAGGCGGCTTCGCTCTTGTAGCGGGGTGGGGTAGAGACTCGACTCCGGTTAAACAAATGACCGGAACGGGTCGCTTAGCCAGGTTTAACCCGCAGGGCTCATAACCCTGAGATTGATCGATAGGAACTCGATCCTCAAGCGGTGGTTCGAAGGGCCCGTGTGGGGCCCGAAAGTCCACCCCCCGCTACCAAAAAGTGACTCTTATCCTACTCTGGTCCGCTGATGCTCTCCACCAGGAGAACCGGGGTAACTTTGACCATACCACTATTACCCGCGAAGACAATATGAGGACGAACAGCTACTACCCTCGTGGTCTTTTGAGGGTCGACTCTTGCTCCCGAGTTTATTGGAATCTTGAGAGTATTACTGGGAATACTAACAGATACCGGGCTAATCGGGAGGAGTCCATTGGTGCTCACCGAAGCAACGGCTTTGGAGACATGAAGAACAATCATGGTCACATTCTGCGCAGGAATCTTTTCTGTTACAATTAGCCACGAGACGGTAGTAGGCTGGAGAAGATTGATTGTCATGGGCGGAGAGAGAGATTCTGTGGTCCACCCACTATCATTGCCTTCGTTGTCGTGAAAGGAAATCGAGTCTATCGTGACGTTGATACTAATGGGAACAACCTGTCCGGGAGGATTAAGGCCCAGAGCCTGAGGGGCAAGATTAGATCCACTCTGATTGCTTTGTATATCTGAAGGAATACTGCTGAAGTAAACAGCAAACGTTCCGTCCTTGGCCAGGAATTGCACAGGAATCATCTGCGGTGCTACTCGGAACACGGCTATGGTCGACCCAGCCAAAAGCAGGCCCAAGAGGCCGTAGTAGACCATCTTTCTTGTTGCCAGATCCATCAGTCTATTCCTCCTACGTTAACGTCACTCTGACAATTAACTCAACGATTTTGAACACTCCTGACCACAGTAGGACCATTCTAGGGTCTCTGCCTCCAAGTCTTGATCGCTTCAAACCAGAAGATGGCTGAGCCGAGCCCTCCGAAGAGAAGGCCAAAGAATGCGAAGAAGTCGATTGTTACGAGGTTCAGGGCGTAATAGATAGTCAAGACTGTGAAAAGGACGGCGTATAGCGAGAATCTGGGCACGAAAAACTGTCCAGGGAGCTTCATGAACTGCTTGAGAACGTCAACTTTCACCTCTTTGATCAGCTTGTACCCTCCAGGATCGCGGGAAACGAGGCCTAGGTCTCGGAGCTTGTCCAGATGGTAGAGAGCGAGAGTGGGGCTTGAGAAGTTCAAGGCTCTCTGAGCCTCTCGAACTCCGACCGTCTGGTTTGATGCATTCATAACAAACCAGTATACCCTCAAGGTATTTCCTTTGAGCTCGCTTGCTATCCTGTCAGCGCTAATCTCCGTCGAGCCCGTAGACATGGACTACCGAACTAGATTTTGGCTAGGGATTGAGCGGGGTAGTTAAGGATAGACTGCCCAGAGAACCTAGTGGACTTAAAACTGTCATTTCTCATCGCATGCCAGATCGGTTTGAAGGCTGTCAGATTTCACGAATTCGGTGGACCCGAGAAGCTCCACTTTGAAGAAGCCCCCGACCCGAAGATCAAGGCAAGCGAGATTCTGGTTCGAGTAAAAGCGTGTGCGCTGAACCACCTGGACATTTGGGCAAGAAGCGGAACTAGGAAGGAGAGAATTCCGCTTCCCCACATATCGGGCTGTGACATTTCAGGAGAAGTCGTTGACATAGGAAATCTGGTTAGCGGGCATTCAAAGGGCGGCAAGGTTTTGATTGCCCCCGGAATCAGCTGTGGAATTTGTGATTACTGCAGCAATGGCTGGGATAGTCTATGCGATTCGTACAAGATCATCGGATATGAGACGCAGGGCGGCTACGCTGAGTATGTTGCTGTTCCCGGAATGAACGCGCTTCCTATTCCTGACAAGCTCAGTTTCGAACAGGCAGCGGCTATCCCGCTTGTCTTTTTGACGGCCTGGCATATGCTAGTAACTAGAGCACGTCTGGTTCCGGGCGAGATGGTTCTGGTGTGGGCTGCAGGAAGCGGTGTGGGAAGTGCTGCAGTCCAAGTTGCTAAGCTGCTGGGAGCGAAAGTCATTGCCACAGTCGGGAGTGATGGAAAGAGAGACAAGGCTGAGAAGCTCGGAGCAGATTTCGTTCTAAACCATCATACACAGGACATACCGAACGAAATCAAACAAGTAACAAACGGAAAGAAGGCCAACGTTGTCTTCGACCATATTGGACAAGCAACATGGGAGAAGAGCATGAAGTCGATGGCTCCAGCGGGTCGGTTGGTCAACTGCGGCGTCACAAGTGGAGGAAAAGCTGAGATCGATATCCGATACATCTTCGTCAAGCAGTTCTCCCTCATGGGCTCCTTTATGGGAGGACGAGGAGAACTCCTCAAAGTCCTCAGCTTCTTCGAAGACGCAAAACTAA
>Ga0209806_1000259_pt1 | contig 34729 bp, 29 predicted proteins | sample GraSoiAngelo_152_FD_186166 | JGI IMG/M metagenome (GOLD analysis project Ga0209806, IMG submission 186166) | Grasslands soil microbial communities from the Angelo Coastal Reserve, California, USA - 14_1009_12_30cm (SPAdes) (version 2) | ecosystem: Environmental > Terrestrial > Soil > Grasslands ... | reverse complement strand
GTGCAGGACAAAAATCGGGCGACTGAGTTTGCGAACAAGGCAAAAGAAAAGACCTCAGTCGAGTTAGACAAGAAAAATCCGAACCACGCCATTCTCCTGGTGGGTAACGATGATTTTCCGCTTCCTATTCCGATCGTGAAACAAAAAGGGAAGTGGTTTTTTGATACGAAGGTAGGGCGTGAGGAAATATTAAATCGGCGCGTCGGCGCGAACGAACTGAATGCCATTGAGATTTGTCGTGGTTTCGACGAGGCACAACACGAGTATGCCCAGGAAAAGCACGATGATTCAAAGGTGAACCAATACGCACAGCATGTCCTCAGCACGCCCGGGAAGCACGATGGTCTGGCATGGAAGAACGCCAACGGAACCTGGGAAGGGCCGGTCGGAGAAGAAGCGGCGAAAGCGCTGGAAGAAGGCTACAAGGCAGAGCGAGGTCAACCTTATCATGGTTACTATTTCAAGGTGTTAAAGGGGCAAGGACCTGCGGCCCCGATGGGAGAGATGGATTTCGTCGTTGGCGGTGCCATGATCGGCGGATTCGCCCTGGCTGCGGCGCCCGCTGAGTATCGGGTGACCGGAGTGCAGACTTTTATCGTCGGTCCCGACGGGGTCGTCTACGAAAAGAATCTGGGACCCGATACGCTGAAGACGTTTCAGAGCATGGATCGGTACAACCCGGACAAGACCTGGAAAGTAACTGAGGATGACGTGGAGGACGACTCACAAGATTAGGGGCCGAATCGCAAGAACGAGTGCGGCCTAACAAGTGAGCAGTAAACTTACCGGCGCTCCACTAAGTCTCTCTTTTTGCAATTGATGTTGGACCCTAAGGGTCGTCAGAGTTTCGGTTAATCGCGGTGGCTGACTGCGTCCTTCCGGACACCGCATCCCACCGTCCATGTTTGATTTATCCGACGCGCTGGCTTCGGGCTAGACCGAATTCCATAAAGCTGCTCAACCCCTCAAGTGATCCCGCGCGTCTCTGAAATGTTTAGGCGACGGTTTGCCGATCTCCTCCTTTTCTGCGTCACGGCAGTAGAATTGGTAATCCTCTTTCTACTGACGCCCACCTTCACGATCACAGATTGGATCTACGTCCTGCAACATTTCATCGTTCTTGGAATCGCGCTTACGCGGCCCCGCCCGAAGGCATGGGATTACTCCATAGCATCCAGCGTGGCGGTCGGGGCCGCTTATGCTTATCCCTACGCCCAAGTCATCTATCTACGCTGGTCGCCTGGCCATGTGGCGTCGCCCGCAGCCGGGCTGGTTTTGGTGACGCTAGCCGCTGCTCTTAGTCTTGTGAGTCTTCTCACTATGGGGAGACTCTTCGGGGTCCGTCCGGCTTTAAGAGGTCTGGTGACGAATGGACCCTACAGACTCGTCCGCCACCCGATCTATCTATCGTACATACTTGCAGACATCGGGTACAACCTACAGGAATGGAATTTCGTCACGCTCCTCCTGGTATTGGTTGGTTGGATGTCTCTGGTCTACCGCATTCACGCTGAGGAGCGAGTACTCTCTCAACATACCGAATGGCCTAGCTATGTGATCTTGGTGCGCTACCGCCTTTTCCCGGGTATCTGGTGAAGCTCGCCCGGCCTACATTCTTCCAGAGTCAGGGCTGGCTGAGGCACACGAACTCTCGCATGCATATTGCATCAAAAAGACATTGACTGGGGCAAGCTCAATCGAAATCATCGCCGAAAACCAATTGATCATCGGATTAACTACGAATCGAAAACCGGATTGCAATCGGAACAAAGCGAAGATAGCCCATCATGCTTGATCAATTCCTAAGCCGGATTTTTTCAAGCTGGCTGGTGTTTGCGATCCTGGCGGTCGTGCTGCTAGCCCTTTCGGAGTTCGGGTGGCGCGTGGGTCTTGCACGTAGTCGGGTCAAACCGGGACAAATGAAGGACGGTGGCAGCGTGCCGGCGGCGGTGCTGACTCTGTTGGGGTTGTTGCTTGGTTTCACCTTTGCCATGGCGGTGAGTCGTCACGACACCCGGCGCGAGCTCGTGGTTCAGGAAGCAAATTCCATCCTTACTACTGCGCGTCGAGCGCGACTGTTACCCGAGCCCCAAGCCGCCAACGTCGGTCAGCTCCTTCGGGAATACGTATCGCTGCGCATCGAGGCTCATCGTGAGACGCAATTCTCGCAGCGGTTCGCGGCATTGCGCAAGAGCAGCGTCGACCTGCATGAACGCCTCTGGAATGAGGCGGTTGCCGCCGCCGCGAAACAACCGTCCCCGATTACCGCAAGTTTCATCGCCAGCCTCAATGAAACCATTGATTTAGAGGCGACGCGGATCGCTGCCAAGCGCAATCACGTGCCTGGCGCCGTCTGGCTGCTGTTGTTGTGCGTCGCCGCTTGTGGTCTGTGGCTGACCGGCTGGGAGGCGGGAATCGCCCGCGGTCACCCAGTTCTCGCGCGATTTCTGTTTCCACTTCTTATCGCCATCGTCATTGCGCTGATTACTGATATCGACACTCCACGAGGCGGCTTGATTATGCTGGATGACCGCCCCTTGTTGGAAGTGAAGGATAGTCTCAAGTGACATTCGACGAATGAATGACTTAACCGCGAAAGGGAGTTGTCAGGCCAGGTGCGACGATCGTCTTCACGGGCAAGCCGGTGGCACCTATATAGGATAACACTGACTTCGAGGTTCTCGTGGCACGAAAAGACGAGCCGTCCAGAACGACCGAAAAAACTTAAGGCTGCATTGGCCAGCTGATAAGAAAATCAAATGCTATAGGCTAAACCGAGCTGCAAAACCAAGGCAACGCAAACAGTTAATCAGCGGCTGTACGTCTGAACAGCATCTTTGATCGCCTGTTGGCGAATCGCCTGTAGCTTTTGGTACTGCGCGGGTGACAGAATCGCTTTCATCTGCGGGTCAGTCTGCCGATGGATAACCCTGATTTGCTGTATTTTCTGAATCTTTGAAAGCGAATTATCATTTTTGATCGCTTCCACCTTAGGTCCTTCATCGGCAAGGATCGGCAGAATCTTGACCTTCTGTTGAGGCGTGAGATCGAGCTGTTGCGCTACCGCTTGAAGTTTTGCAGCCTTGTTTTGAGCGGACGACGTTGCTGCGGAAAGCACAAATGTGCCAAAGCATAAGGCCGCTGCGATTAGCCGGATGTAATATTTCATATGTTTCTCCTTTTTTGTTTGCTTGCATCGTGCGCAAGGCCGCCAAGCGCGTCAAGTCAAATCAGGGCAAGATCAGATTCACACGCGGGAGGACAACTATTGTCTTGAAATGGGCTTCGTTTTCTTTGTAGAACCAAAGGGCCAAAGAAGACGCCTGAATCCTCAATGACTAAACTGAGAGCCGTAACTACAAAAACAGCCGTCGCTTAAGAAGGTTACCGATTTCATCTACAGCGAAAAGGTCATGATGATTCTTATCTCCGTTATTTTGTTCGTGATTCTAGTTGTGGCCGCGTTCCTCGGGAGACGAGTTCGTCATTACCTCCCTGAAGATCATCTGAGCGCTGACTCTAAGGACGCCGTGAAACTAGCCATGGGTCTTGTTGCTACCATGACCGCGCTGGTGTTGGGGTTGCTTGTCAGCTCGGCCAAGGGCACCTACGACACTGCGCGAAGCGAAGTGATCCAGATGGCTGCAAAAGTCGCTTTCCTCGACCGTGTTTTGGCCCTCTACGGACCAGAAGCTGCGGACGCTCGAGGCGAGCTTCGAGCCGCGGTCACCGACGCGGCTCGGCGAATTTGGTCGACTGACCCAGGTAGGGCCCCTCAGTTGACGCCAAATCAACAGGCGGGTGACACGCTTTATATGACTATCCAGCAACTCTCGCCGCACGACGACACGCAACGCGCCCTTAAAGCACAGATCGCCAACTTGATGGTGGATCTCGGTCAGCTCCGGGCGCTGCTGGTGGCTCAGTCGTTACCGTCCATTTCGATGCCAATGCTCATCATTCTTATCTCGTGGCTCGTAGTCATCTTCTTTGGCTTCAGCCTGCTGGCGCCACCTAATGCCACGACCACGCTAGCCTTGGTCGCCTCCGCATTCTCGGTCGCCGGCGCTATTTTCCTGATTCTCGAGCTGGACCACCCTTTTGGAGGCCTGATACATATTCCAAGCGAACCGATGATAAACGTGTTAAGCCAGTTGGTGAAGTGAGGCGTGTTAAACGCACACGCAGCGACTAAGGTCTTATCCTTGTCTGTTTCTCAATTGCGTATGGCTCTCGCAAAACGCTCAAGATACATCCGCTGTAGATCCTTGGAGCTGGTCTTGGCAGGGCCGAGGTCGAACTCTACTTTTTCAATTGCGCCTCTGAAATACTTCGGTAGCACTTTGGCGTATTCGAATTTTGGAACGACTGGCAGTCCATTGTCGGTTCCAATATCCATGCCGGCATAGGAGGCGAACCGGAATGGCACTGTGTGCTCGAGTTTCCCTTCGGCTTGTTGTTTGCCATTGATGAATAGACGGCTTGTGCCGCCGGTGGCGAACTCCCCGGGTTTATCGGCGATGAACTCGTAACGAACATTCACTTTTCCCTTGGGCACCTCATCGCGTGAACTGATGGTATCCAATTTCAGACCGAGCAAGCTATAGGTGTGCTTGAGGTAGCCGTTTTCGACATAGAGCGAGAAGCCGCCAAGAAAACTGCCCTCGGCAACAATCACGCCAGCGATACCGGGACGCAGTCCCAAGCCTGATCGACCCGGATTGTCGAGGTCCGCGCTAATGCTGTAAGAACGATTGTAAATCGGAGGAATCATCCCGGAAGAGATGTTTTCCGTTCCGTTGTAATAGGTGAACTTCGTCTGTTCCGGCAAGCCTTTCGGAAAGCCCCAGACAGTCGCCATCTCTCCCAGTAGTGGCAGCACCTGATATTTCTCGGCCTCCGCCCAGAACAGCGCCGTTAGGTCGCGCACTTTGTCTGGATACTTGTCGGCGACATCGTTAGCCTGCGAGAAATCCTCGTCGAGATTGTACAACTCGCATTTGTCCTTATCGGGATCCCACTTGCCCGGTGCGAATCGCGCGAGTGTTTCGGGATCAATCTTCCACGGAATTCGGTCCAGTCGCCAGCATGCCAGCCAGCCGTCCTTATACATTGCGCGGTTTCCCAAAATCTCGAAGTACTGTTGCGTGTGTTTCGATGGCGCATTGGCGTCATCGAATGTGGAAAGAAAACTTACGCCGTGCATCGGCATCTGTGCTACCCCGTTCACTTCCTTTGGCTCTGGCAGGCCAGCGGCTTCGAGGATCGTCGGCGCGATGTCGGTACAATGAGTGAACTGATTTCGCAGACTCCCTTTATCCTTGATGCGTTTAGGCCAGGTAACAACCATTGGGTTGCGAATACCGCCAAGATGTGAGGCCACTTGCTTCCCCCATTTAAATGGCGTGTTACCAGCCCACGCCCACGCGGCTGCGTAATGCGGAGCCATGTCTGGACCGCCCCATTTGTCCAGGCCGCCGTAAGCTTTGATGGCTTTTAGTTGCTGATCGCTTGTGAGCGGAACGCCGTTCAGAGTGGTCATTTCGTTGAATGTCCCGCTCTCCGTTCCCTCCATGCTCGCGCCGTTATCGCCGAAAATGTAAATAATTAGCGTATTGTCTGCGAGACCCATCTCCTCAATCGCTTGCACAATGCGCCCGACAGCGTGATCGGCGTTTTCTTGATATCCGGCATACACCTCCATTTGATGCGCATACAATTTCTTCACTTCCGGCGGTACGCTGTCCCAGGCGGGGAACGCTGGATCACGAGAGGTGAGCTGAACGTTGGCCGGAATCACGCCGCGCTGCTTCTGCCGCGCAAATGTCTCCTCGCGCAGCTTGTCCCAGCCCTGGTCAAACTTGCCTTTGTATTTGTCGCTCCATTCCTTCGGTACTTGGTGCGGCGCATGAGTTGCTCCAGTCGAGAAGTAGAGAAAGAAAGGTCTGTCCGGCGCCTGTGCTTTTTGATCACGAATCCAGGTAACGGAGTGTTCTACCATCGCGTCGTTTAGATAGAAATTCTTGTCCTTCGGCACGCCGATGATGCTGTTATTCTCTGCAAGGACCGGATCGAACTGTCCGCTTTCTCCGCCGAGAAATCCCCAGAAATAATCGAAGCCAAGTGCGTTCGGCCAGCGGTCAAACGGGCCCGCAGGCCCCTGTTGCGCGTCAGGTGTCAGATGCCACTTGCCGATCGCAGCCGTGTTATAGCCGTTGCCCTGAAGAATCTGTGCGATGGAAGCGGCGCTCGTTGGCCAGTTCGTGCTATACCCGGGCCAGCCGCCGATCAACTCGCAAATCGAACCGAATCCGACTGCGTGATGGTTTCGCCCCGATAACAACGCTGCGCGCGTCGGCGAACAAAGCGCCGTGACGTGGAATCGATTATAACGAAGTCCCTCGGTCGCTAGTTTGTCGAACGTAGGTGTCGCGACGGGCCCACCGAATGTGGATGGATTACCGAACCCGGCATCGTCAATCAAGACAAGCAGAATGTTCGGCGCGTTGGATGGCGCCTTCACTGGCTGAGTAAAGGCTGCGATCGAGCCTTCCAGCGAGCGCTTGGTCACGCCTTGAAACGGCTGCGGTGGACGCGGTAACACTGTTCGATCCCATTCCGCATCATCTGCGGCTGATCCGGTCATTTGTAACGCAACGACAAGCGCGATTACATTGAGGCAGTCTATTGGTTTGAACATACTCGTTCCTCCGAGAAACACCGCGAGCGTACACAAAGCGATTAGTCAGCACAGGCTAAAAACTGAGCGATCCAGACTGCGATTTCGTCGTTGAACGATTTGAGGCGCTCGTAGAGAATGGAAATGGAAATGGGGCTGGAGCTGAAAGGGGTATGTGAAAAATGCGGAGCCACGCTCGCACTGGGTAGCGTCGCATACATTTGCAGTTACGAATGCACTTTTTGCACGGGTTGCGCCGGGGAAATGAATTTCGTCTGCCTGAACTGTGAAGGGGAACTTGTGCGGCGACCGCGTCGCAAAGAGACGCCTACTTCCGGCGCGGATTGAATCAATAACGCCGGCCGTGCCAGATTGAGCGATTAAGTCCGATTACATCGCGCTCCGTCCGATAGTCGCAGGCCAGCGCTGCGCCGGGCCGACGAGCAGCGTCAACGGCCACAATTTTCGCCTTCGAGTTTTGCAAGCTCAGCAGATGCACTGACGTCACGCACATGAACCACACGCACGTGCAACGACAAAGTGCTGAATCGGCTATGCCTTCACGCGTCTTTTCTTGCGGAGCTAACCTCAGCTAATCGGTGTGCGGTCGTTTCACGATGAACATTGTGATCGAGTCCGCTTTCCGTTCCGACCCACGCGCGACAACACGAATGAGTGGACGACTCGGCCTCACGACGTCCCACGCCACGACGCGGTCCGTCAGGACTGGCGCTTTTTCAAGCTGGCCGATCTTGTCGAACGGCATCTCCTTTCCAGGCCGCAGATAAGCGGCGATATAGATGATGCGCCCTTTCTCGTCAGCTTTTACAGAAACCGAGCCGTAGTCGCTTTTCACCAGTTGCCACGAAACCTGGTGCTCGCCCTCGCTCCTCTGAGACGCTTTGTCTACTTCATCGACAGGGCGAGTCGTGGATTGGCCTAACGAATCAAGCTTGCTGTGTGCATTCTTGAGAGTGGAGTCCAGCTCGATCCCGAGAATCGCCGTCTGCACCTTGACTGATTGGGCCGCAGCCAAGCGCTGGTTGAACGGCGCTAGCTTGGGAGACTTAGGCAGCGAAGGCGAAGCCGTCGACGAAGGAGGCGACGCAAATGTGTCACCATTCGGCCACCCAAACGCGAACAGACCAACGGCAATGAGCGCCGTCGCAAGCAGCGACCGGAGGATCACAGATTATTCCTGCTCACTTCACTTTAAACTCGGTCCCTCCGCGCGTGAAATCCTCAAGCGCCAACGAGCTCAACTCGAAGGTCCGGCCTCGCAAACCGCACAAGGTTGAACCGGAAACAATCGTCGGGTGGCCTGCTGACGTGAGAATGGCGTTGAGCTTCGTAGTTGAAACGCGAACCGCGATCTTGCGATTTGCCTGGTCGATGGAACCGAAGTCAGCATCTCCGACAATCGTATCGGTGGTGCTGCCATCGAAGTTACGCACCGTAGTGCCGTATTTATAACCAGGCACTCCATTCGAATCGGTGCTGGCCTGGACGAAGAATTGGTCCCCATCGTCGGAAAGACCTTTCGAGTAGGAGTTGCCACTGATGTTGACGATTCCCGTCTCCGGCGCGTTGGCCGCGAAATACATCCGCCAGGTGGCTAGTGGCGGGATAACAGCCAGGTCCGAGACCTGCATTGTCGCCGTGATGTTGAAAACACGGTTTATCTTGGGCGTGACATACTTAATAGAGATAATGTCCACCGCGCTAGGTTCCGGTCCGACCGCGAGCAGGCCGCTATCCTGGTCAAAGGCGAAATCGGTCACTTGTTCACCGGCTGGTCCCGGCTGCATCGCCTGCGGCGTAACCCCACCATCAGGAGGGGGAGTCGCCCCGGGCGGGGCAAAGGGCTGAGCGGGAAGAGATGAGCCTTCCCTGAGGCGTGGCAGGGTACCACCCTTAATCGAAGGGCCGGTGATCTGCCGCGCGACATAGGTATTCCCATCGAAGTCGTTATGGTCATCGGTATAGCCAATGACTGCCGCGCCTTGCGGATCGAAGTTCACCTGGAAATAATCAATCAGATTCCGGTTCGGCGATTCACCAGTGAGCGGCAGACCCTTGAGTGAGATGTTACTGGCATGAATCGAATGGTCGCTCGCTTGGACGATGCGGAAGGTGGGAGCCAGCGCATCGGCATTGAAGCTCTGGGCGAAATAGACGCGCCACCGGGCGTCGTCGTTATTGCCCTGGTTACCTGTGCCATACCAGGCGATCCCAACTGTGCCAGGAATTGGCCCGGTTGCGATCCATGGCATGAGATTGACTCTTGTGTTCACGTCTGCCGGATTATTAACTTTCACCGGGGCCTTCCACGTGGCGCCGTGGTCACCTGAACTGATGAGGAAGATATCATTACCGTCGGAGTAACAGAGATAGACTGGGTTGGGCGTGGCGCCGGTGTTAGCCACTCTCATGGCGACGAAAATATTCGCCGGATCGACCGTCGTTGGGATCGGCTGAGAGAGAGTGTAAGCGAGCGGTGGAAGTCCGGGCGCCGGCGGTATACCGACTGCTAACTGCCCATCATTACCACTGATGTAGACGGTGCCGTCACCCTGATCGACATCGAGCGCGCCGGTTTGGGACATGGTGCCAACCACAGTCGCAGGCCCGTAGGTAAGACCGCCATCGACTGACTGCTGAACAAAAACAACGCCCGCGCCAAAATTGCGATATTCAAGAAAGACCGTGTTCGGGCCGTAGGTCCCCATCCATTGGCGGTCGTTAACCGGAACTCCTCCGGCGAAGTTGCCGACAGGGTTAAATTCAAACGTCGCTCCGTGATCAAGCGACCGCCCGACCGTCACGTTGGCCGCCGTGAGACTGGAATAAGCCAGCACTGGTTCTCCCGTCCCGCCAATCCCGGTGAACGCACCAAAGCCTACGGCAAGGTCAATATCCCCGCCACCGAGCGCACCGGCCGACAATTCATCCTGCCCCGCGGCCGAGAAGGGCGAATCGGGCTGGCCGCGATAGGTCGGCACCCGCATTTTGGGATCGAAGGTCGTATTGAGAGCGCCCGCGATGGTTGGGCGCAGATCAAAATACCAAAGATCAACCCCAGCCGGCACGCCGCGGATGCCACAGACGTAGTAATTGCCTAACGAATCGACACGGCTGCTTGGTTCGCCATCGCGGGTCGCAGTCTGCGCTTTCACCGTCGAGTTCGGCGCGAAAGTCATCCCGCCGCTCAGGTAATTCGCCGTCCTCTGAACCTGGGCAGTCTCCACCGTGATCGTGCCGTGGGGCTGATCGACTCCAGGAGTATTTGTGAAGTAGACCGCGATGACATTGAAATCTCCCGTCCCGTCGCTGTTCGGATCGATCACGGTGCTTTCACTTGTACTCGGGACACCCCCTCCCGAACTGCTCACGAGATCGCCATCCGAGCCATCCGCATTGCGTTTATGGATGTAGAGATCGTAATCGTTACTGCCGGAGGTCCACTCGATTTTGACCGCAATGGTCTTGCCGGTGTAATTGCCGGCTGCCACGTGGAGGATAAAGGTATCGCGATTGACGCCTTCAATCGCGGTTGTCTCATCGGTGCCTCCCGTGCCAATGGCAGTGCCATCCCATTGGACGGGCGTGGCCGTGCTGGGATCGACTGTGCCGTCAGGAGGATTGGCTGCATGCGTAATCGCAATGCTGAAGAGCGAGACCGCGCAGCCAGCCGCGAGAATGCCAAACAAACGAAGGGAAACAGGGAATGGTTTCATAGGTTAATGTGTGGGGTTAAGCGGGTTGACGTCTAAAACAATACGTATCAGCGGGCCTAACTAGCCTGATTTTTTGGGTGTATTCTACTTTGGCGAGAAAGACAGACCGTGCCTGACGAAAATATTTTTGGAGTGAACCTGTTCCTCGCGGTGCGGTGTACGATGCTCGAGCCGCTTCGCGTCACCCAGCGATTTTCGATCGCCTCCCAACGCAGACCTGAATCGACCAACTCTAAGGTTGATGAGCTCCGTTCATCCGTCTTTTGATCCTCGCAGGCATTTGGAGCGCTTGCCCTTGATTCGATAAGTGAGAAAACATTCCTCGCCGATGGTGCGCATACCGCTCAACGAACAACGCACACTGGCGGGCAGGAATTTGTTGCTCAAGCCTGTCAGTGTCGGGGCCTTTGCTCCACCAAACATGTAAGGCGCAATGGTTAGATTGAGCCGATCGATAAGGCCTTGTTCTAATAATGACCGAAAGAGAGTTGGTCCGCCTTCACATGCAACCGTCCGAACTCCGTATTTCTTGCGCAATGTTTCCAGCATGCTGGCGAGATCGACATGTTTTGAACTGCTAAGATGGAGGGTTGCCTTCTTCTCCAAGGCTCGCTCATATTTCCCCGGCATCTGCTTGGTAGAAAAAATAATGATCGGCGAGACGTCCGACTGAAAAATCTTCAGACGATGGTCGATCCTGCCTTCATTCGAGACAATCACGCGTAGCGGGCAGCGGCTTTGACCGCGCTTCACTCTGTTTTCCTGCATTTCAGTCGGAAGGCCAAGCCGGACATTGTCGCGTTTTAAACTGGTGTGCCCGATCAATACCGCATCGGCCAGGGCGCGCTGCCGAAACAAATGCAACTTGTCTTCGCGCGAGGTGAAATCGACCGGTGACAAATTCTTCGTGGTGACCTTGCCATCGACAGTCATCGCGAAAGTGGCGACGACGAATGGGCGCTTCTTTTTCATGCGAAACGTTGAGACCTAAATCGTTGAATCGTTACATCGTCAAAGCCGAATCACGACCTCCGATTTACGAATCACGAACATCATTCGGCTTCGCCGATCTCATGCTCCAGTGTAACTACTTCGTGCTCCATCTCGCGCATTTTCACACGCGCGACTGCACCGCTCGGCTTGTAAAACAGATAAACGAGCGCGCCTGGCAGGCAGCAGACGAGAATAATGAGGAAACTAAGAGAGCCGATGAGAATGGCTTTTGCTTCCGGCACACCACAAAGGCCGCTAAGCATGATCTGCAAGACTTTTTCGCGAAGTCCAATTCCCGCGAAACTGATGGGTAATGCGGAGATTGTGCGTTCCACTGGCATCACAGCAAAAAAGTTGACCAATGGCACGGGCGCACCCAATGCGTAAGCCGCACAGAGAAAAGTCGTGAACGTGGCCAGGTGGGCTATGAGAGACGCTCCAAACGCAACGAGCGTTGCGCGCCAATGATGCGCGTAGAGATGATACGCGGCGGAAATCTCGATCAGCTTGTCCCGGCCAGGGAACTTCTCTGGCAACGAATGAAACAAATTAAATCCGCTGATTACAAAAGTGGATATCAACGTCAGGACCGATGTGCCCAGGAGAAAAAGCAAGAGCCAGAGCAAGTTTCTGGTTTCGGTAGTCTGGGCGAGAAAATCATAGCGCAATCCGATGAGGGTGACGGTAATGGCGACCAATGCAACAAGCCCGATGAACCGGTCAAACACGACGGCTAGCAATGCCCCCGCTTTTTTGTCCGGCGTTTCCTTGAGCAGATAATAGCTTTTTATGATATCGCCGCCCGTGCCGCCCGGAAGAAACTGGTTGTAAAACATCCCGATAAGAAACAAGCCTGAGAGGCGCGGAAGAGTTAGGCGAATCTTTTGGACCTTCAGCAAGACGTGCCAGCGAAAGGCTGCGGCAACTTCCACCACAACATAGGCGAGGATACCCAGGAAAACCCAGTGGTATTGAGCGTTTCGGATCGCCTCAACCATCTGGGCGCGCCTGCTGGGATCGTGATAAACCCAGTAGAGCACCGCAACAGTGACGCTAAGCTGGAAAAGCGTGATCAGGATTTTTTTCATTCGCCGAAGCGCTGGTTAATTGCGAGTCTTGAGGGGCAAGTCATCTCCACCACGTTCTGACTGCCGAGATTGGGGCCAAATCGAACGCGCATCTTCTCGCCTCTCCCCTTGGAGAAGGGGAGAGGACTAAGGTGAGGGGTTTCGCTGTCCACGCGAGTTGCCTCGGATAAACCCTCACCTTCCTCCTCTCCCTGTCGAGGGAGAGGCGACCCATATGCGTGGAGCATATTCGAGGACTCCCAGTATTCCAACTGACGACTCGCGAATGCTGCCATCATTCGCCGAAGCGTTCCTTCCACATTTGGACTGACTGGCGAATTGCATCAGCTGTCCTGTTCGGGTTCATCTTCCAGACAAATAAGCAGTTTGTGGGAAGGAGCGGAACAAGTTTCTCAAAATCGACGGCTCCGGTAAAGGGTAGTTGATCCTCTCGGGCCGGCCAGATGCAGTCTTGCACATGGCAGCCAAACGTACGCGGACCAACGGCGCGCAGCCACTCGGCGTGATCAATGAACCCAAGATTCTCTTTAATCTGAGAGTGACCGAAATCATGCCAATAACCGAGCTGCGGAGAATTCATCTCGTCCAGTAACTCCGCCAATTCGCGCTCAGTTGGAATGTCTTCAAAGGCGCGGCGGCTCTCGATTCCCAGACGGACGCCTTTCGAACCTGCATACTCGATCACACGGCGCAGGCAGTCCTTCACGTGTTGCAGGTATTGCGGCGCATGTCGTTCTCGCTCTTGCACAGCCTTTATTTTCAGTCTCACGTATTCGCGCGAAAGGTATTGGCCGGCTTTCGCCATCGCAATCAAGCGATCGGTAATTGGCGGCATGGTTACCTCTCCCAGATGCAATACAACGAACGGAGCGTTTAATTGGCCGGCGAGATCAATCGCCTGAAATGTTTGCGTAACAGCGCGCTCGCGTTCTTCGACTGACGCGGCGGAAAATTTGTAACAGGCAGGCGAAGCCACCGCCGCTTCGTCAGGCAAGAGGCAAAAATTATCCAGACTGCTGAAGCGAATTTCTCCCCCATCGAACATTTTTTGAATTCCCGGCATCAGCGGCATGCGAATTCCGTGGTCCAGCTCAATCAACTCAAACCCAAGCTTGGTTTTGATTTCGCGCAGCATCGCGTCGCCGCTGTTATGGCGTCTGGAGTTCCAACACGTGGAAAACGAGATCATCGGGTAACGAATTGTGCGTTTCAGTGAAATAATCGCTTTTTTACCGTGACGATCCGCCTCTCCCTTCTCAAGGGAGAGGGTAGGGTGAGGGTTGGCGGCCTTCTTTTGCTACCATCGAAAACCCTTCACCTCCATCCTCTCCCCTTCGACAAGTGGAGAGGCGGAAAGTCGTCCAACGGATATTAAACGCATGCGAAAAGCGCCACTACGGAAAATCGACGTCATCAGCAGACCGGCTCAATCTCAGCTGCCGGGGCAGGCGAGACAGGGCTGTCGCAAACGTGCCGCCCGGCGAGGCTCAAAACTGAGGCTGCGGCGATTCCATAAATCACCGAGGCAATACCGAGCGTGGGTCGCATTCCGATCAGGTCGGAGAAGCCAGGCGCGATCAGACCGGCAATGGGCATTAAGCCGAAAAAGCTCATGCCTACGACCGCAGACACGCGACCCCGCAAGTGGGCTGGTGCCTGCTCCTGCACGATGGTGTTAGCCAGACCAAAGTTCATCGAGAGCGCGATTGCAATGGCTCCCATGGCACACGCCGTGAGCAAGAAACTTTGTGACCAAGACATGAGGAAAACTCCCAAGGCGATGGCCGCCACATTTCCGCCCATGAATTTCAAGCGGTTTTCACGCGCGACGCTAAACAAGCCAATCGAGCCAAGGAATGCGCCGCTGCCAGACACCGCCATCAATCCTCCCATGCTTTCCGCGCCGAGGTGAAGAATATTGCGCACGTAGAGCGGTAGCATCACGGATATAGCTGGAAAAACAAAGATCGTGTTCAACGCGATCAGTGCGATCAGAGATAGAATAAGTCGATTTGAGAAGACATATCGAAAACCGTCGCGTATGCCGCTGCGCCGTTGTTCTTCTTCCTCGGGCGTGCCGATGGGCCGCTTGGGAAGCGAGATGAGCGCAACGATGAGCGCCACAAAGGAAAATGCGTTCGTGAAAAATGCCGAAGCCGCGCCCCACCATCCGATAAAAAAACCGGCCAGCGACGGCCCAATCAGACGCGATCCATGAAACACGGAACGATCAAGTGCGACGGCGGCGCCAATCTCGTCGCGCTTCACCAACTCTGGCACAAGCGCGGAGATGGCCGGCATTTCATAGGAAAAAGCAATCCCCAGCAGAAGCGCGAAAAAGATTATATGCCAGATTTGAATGCGCCCGCTCATTACCAAAAACCCAAGCGCGATCGCGAAAATGATCTGCACAATCTGGGTTGCAATCAGGATCTTGCGTTTGTCCCATCGATCAGCGAGCGAACCGGCTATTGGAGCGAGCGCAAGCGCCGGCAAACCGGCAGCGAAATTCACAAGCCCAAGCAAAATCGCCTTGTTGGTGAGCCCACTCAGGACCCAGCTCTGCGCCATCATTTGCATCCAAGTGCCACTGTCGGAAATGAGCGAACCGATGATGTAGCGACGAAACGGTCCCTGCCGCAAAAGCGCCAACGCTTTTCGTCCAATCCCTTTCTCTTTCTCGTCCATCGCAAACACTCATCGTTGTAGAGGCGTGTGTGTCAAACGCAGGGCGTTCGTGCTCATGCTCGGGGCAGTGGCAATGACGAAGCACGGATGACGAATGGCGAAGGAATGACGAACCCTTAATATCGAATCCACGTCGCAGCACCTCGGGTAGCGCACGCGTCTCGCGTGCTGGCGAGCGCGTCCTCGCGATCGTGGACGGGAAGTCCGATGCGATGAGAGCTTACGTAAACGGCGGTTTGGAAACCGCCGCTCCTTGATTATTCTTGAGGTATGCGCATCGACAAATACACACAGAAGATGCAGGAGGCGCTGCAGGGAGCGCAGGATTTGGCTTCGCAGGCTAATCATCCGGACATCACCAACGAACATTTTCTTTCCGCTCTTCTGGATCAAGGCGAGGGGATAACCCGGCCGCTTCTCGAAAAGATTGGGGCGAATGTGGAGCAACTGCGCGACCGGTTGCGTTCGGAACTGGACCGCCGCCCAAAAATCCACGGCGCCGCTGCCGATGTGCGTCTCTCAAACGAACTCCGCAACGTCCTGGATTCGGCCGAGAAGGAAATGTCGAAGCTGAAGGATGAGTTTACGAGCGCTGAGCATTATTTGTTGGCGTTGACCGGATCGAGCGTTCCAGCTGCGAAATTATTGAAGGAACTCGGCGTCACGCGCGACAAACTTATGCAGGGGCTTCAGCAGGTGCGTGGCTCGCAGCGAGTGACCGATCAAAATCCTGAAGGCAAATATCAGACATTGGAAAAATATGGCCGCGACCTGACCGAACTTGCGCGACGCGGCAAGATTGATCCGGTGATCGGACGCGACAACGAGATCCGGCGAATCATGCAGGTGTTGTCGCGCCGGACGAAAAATAATCCGGTGCTCATCGGCGATCCAGGCGTTGGTAAAACAGCAATCGCAGAAGGCCTCGCGCGGCGAATCATCAGCGGCGACGTACCAGATTCATTAAAGCAAAAACGAATCATCGCGATGGACATTGGCGCGATGGTCGCAGGCGCAAAGTTTCGCGGCGAATTCGAAGACCGCCTGAAAGCGTTTTTGAAAGAAGTAACCGATGCGCAGGGCCAGGTCATTTTGTTTATCGACGAACTGCACACCATCGTCGGCGCAGGCGCAGCGGAAGGTTCGGTTGATGCTTCAAACATGCTCAAGCCAATGTTGGCGCGCGGCGAGCTGCGCACGATCGGGGCAACGACGATCGATGAGTACCGCAAATATATTGAAAAAGACGCCGCGCTGGAGCGGCGTTTTCAGCCGGTGCTTGTGAATGAGCCGACTGTGGAGGATACCATCGCGATTCTTCGCGGATTAAAGGAACGCTACGAAGTGCACCACGGCGTGCGTATTACTGACAGTGCACTCGTCGCAGCAGCTGTGTTGTCGCAGCGGTACATCACTGATCGGTTTTTGCCAGATAAGGCGATTGACCTGGTGGACGAAGCGGCTTCGCGTCTGAAGATCGAGCTCGATTCAATGCCGACGGAGATTGACGTGATCGAACGCGAGATCATGCAGCACGAAATGGAACGCCAGGCGCTCAAGAAAGAGAAAGATCCGGCCAGCAAAGAGCGTTTGAAAAAACTCGAGAAGGAACTGGCTGGATTAAAAGAAAAATCTTCGGCGCTCAAAGCCGAATGGCAGAAAGAGAAAGCAGTCCTCGACGAGCAGCGAAAATGGAAGGCCGAACTTGATCGGCTCCGCACCGAGCTCGAGCGCGCGCAGCGTCGTGGTGAGCTGGCCAGGGCGAGTGAAATTCAATATGGCAGGATACCCGAGCTCGAAAAGAAACTGGCTGACGCAACCGCGAAAAGCGCGAAGGCCAAGAAATCGCTCCTTCGCGAAGAAGTAACCGAGGAAGATATCGCCGAAGTTGTTTCGAGCTGGACGCATATTCCCGTCTCGCGATTGCAGGAAGGTGAACGCCAAAAGCTGGTGAAACTGGAAGAGCACCTGCATTTGCGCGTGGTCGGACAGGATGAAGCGATCAAAGCTGTTGCCAACGCGGTGCGCCGAGCCCGCGCAGGGTTGCAGGACCCAAATCGTCCACTCGGTTCCTTCATTTTTCTTGGACCGACTGGTGTCGGCAAAACGGAGTTGTCGCGTGCCCTTGCGGAATTTTTGTTCGACGATGAGAACGCCATGGTCCGTATCGACATGAGCGAATACATGGAGAAACACACTGTCTCTCGATTAATTGGCGCGCCGCCGGGATATGTCGGTTACGAAGAAGGCGGTCAACTTTCCGAAGCGGTTCGGCGAAGGCCGTATTCAGTGGTCCTCTTCGACGAAATCGAAAAAGCGCATGCGGATGTGTTTAACGTTTTGCTGCAGGTGCTCGATGACGGCCGGATCACGGATGGGCAGGGGAGAACAGTCGATTTCAAGAACACGGTCATCATCATGACTTCGAACATCGGTTCGCAATACATCACCGAGGAAGAATCAAAAGAGGCTCGCCGCAGACTTGTCACGGACGCGTTGCGCGCGCATTTCCGTCCCGAGTTTCTGAACCGTGTTGATGAAATCATCATTTTCGATCGGCTCAGCGAGGACGATTTGAAAAAGATTGTTGAGATTCAACTGGGCCGCTTGTCCAAACGCCTCGAGCAACAAAAGATCACGCTGAAGTTGTCCGATTCGGCGAAGGAACTGCTGGCGCACGAGGGTTACGATCCCGTTTACGGCGCGCGCCCGTTGCGGCGCACAATTCAAAAAGAAATTCTCGACCCTCTCAGCATCGACATCCTCGAAGGCAAAGTGCGTGAAGGCCAGACTGTCCACATCGATGCCAAAAACGGCGCGCTCGAATTTCAGGAGAAGTGATTTTGTGAACACGCTTCGATTAGATCGCCAAATTCGGTCTAATTCTCGTTAGGTCTATCCCACGTCACGTTATGTGCAAGCCGATCGTCTGCATCAGTCGCAAGAGTCAGGTGGTTCACATATCATTGTGGATCCTGGATTCGCTCACGATCTCCACGAATATCTACGGAAGCGGTTAGTGGTAGTCGCGTCACCACAGGAAGCGATCTCTCGCACAGTTCGTATCTATCGCGCTGACGACGGCAGGATCATTCGCGACGAGGAACCACTCGACCACACGTTCGATGCCGAAGCCGCACCCAAGCAGCTTGAGAAGTTGGTTGGCGAGTGGCTCACGAATGAGCCGCAATGACCTAACCCGCCTATGACGCTTATCTAGCTGTCGTACTTCTTGCTTTCCGGGCCTTTCTCCACGGTACGTATGCGCAGCCGCGTCAAATCGGGCTCGGCTGCCAGCGGATACTTCGAGCGCAATCCACCGACTGTCCCAATCTGCTTCATTACTTCCGTGGTTGTCAGATGCCCGGCTTTTGCATAGCGCACCACTGCGGCATCCAGTTGATGTACTGCTTCCACTACCTGCAAGACCGTGCGCTCAGAGGGAGGATCCGGCCGGTTCTTCAGATCGCTCAGTCTGGCCGATAACCCCCAGAGCGTTGTATCGACTGTCCCGTAGAAAGGATTGCACCGCTTCCATGCTTTCTTCATCTCGACGCCGGGCAACCAAAAAACGGTAGTGAGACCTGCCTCATCGCTCGCGCTTACCTCTGGATCGCCTCCAATTGTTCCCTCGCTGGCGGCGGCCGTAATTTTTAAAGAACAGTTCCCATCGCTCGTCAGTGTTTTCAGATACAGCACGCTGCCGTTCCAAGTATCCAGGATGCCATATTGGATGTTTACCATGTTGGCAATCGTCTGCGTCTTTCCATCCGGATTCTTTACTGTCGAAGGGACGTTGACCGTTATGTTGGTGAACTGGTTCCGTACCGCTACGGTCACACCCTCGATCTCCCACCGGAAAACCGCGCTGGCTGTACCTCGAGCTCGGGCATATATCGGGACTTCCACCTGCTGGTGCTGGCGAAAGAAGTCGTACTTGTCGGCCGGGCACGCTATCCCGGGCTTGACTTCAAAAGATACGGGCGCGGGGTCCGCAGGAACCGGCGTTTCGACGGGTTGTCCCACCGTCAGGACGACTTTGCACTGTGCGGGATCAAACAGCGGAAAGATGTTGTCCCGCAGCATGTTGTTCGAGGTAAAGCTTCCAATGTGCTTCTGCAACAGGGCGTTGAATGTCGGAAACGCCGCACTTGCCCCCTGCCCGGTCAAACGACTATACGTCTCGGACAGCGTCCCACCGCCCGCTCGAATCACATTCTTCAACGGATGCCCCAACTGGCTCACCAAATAATTGACAAACAAGATCGCGCAGCCATACGAGAAAATGTTCTTGTCCGTATTTTCGGTGTTCGTCACAAAGTCGGCACGAGGCGGATTGGGCGGTGGACCTCCGCCGCCATTTAGCCACGGATTGATTCGCGGCCCTTGGTTTGTGTCATAGTACCCCGCTGGGTGCAGCAATGCTCCCAGCAGATTGGACAGTCCTTCACCCATGCTATTTCCTGCGCCCCAACCATATCCCGTGAAGTCCATCAGAATCTCGGCCAGTTCCGCCACAAACACGAAGCGGGGAAACTCAATCACTGCATTGATGAAGTTGGGCGGGGTGACCGGGGGAGGATCGGCCGGAGGTGGTGGTGTGGGTGGCGGCAAGAAAGCGCGAGGCAGCACTATCCGACTGCTCCTCTCAGTCTCATAGCCGTAGTTGAAGCCGTTCGAGGTTGTAGTTGGATCGTGCTTCAGCACGTTCACCCAAATCGTGTGGTCTGAAGTATTCCCTGCCTCAAAGTTCGTGCTGAATAAGTCGTTCAGCAGACGCAGATCGGACTCACATACGCCAGCCACGTTCTGAGCCCGAACTCTCGCCTCCGCATGGCCATCGCAGGTGACTATGAAGTTCTTCGTTTCCGCCACAATCTCGAACTGACCAAAATAGTTAGGCATTTGCACCAATGCTGCGCAGTTTTGTTAAGCGACGCGATCTTTTTCCGGGGTTTTTTGTAACGATTTCGTAACGCGGACGAAGAAGGAGTTGAATCGAACGCTCCGCGAGCCGACTCGCAAAGAAAGATCGTTTCCTGAAGCGTCTTTGAATACGCCATGCGGAAAGGCCGCGTCAGTAAGACCATTAGATGGCATTTGTTTGCCCGAAGCGTACTGGCGAAGTCTCTGGGGCAACGGTTACACGGTCAGCGTGTCGCGGGATTCAACGCGGGCTTTGGCCCACCGGGCGGGTGCCTCTTTCACGTTCGTGTGAAAGATCGCCTACCAATCTCCATTCTCTTTCTTCCAGACGGAGCGTCGTTACGAAATGAGCTGCGAGACCCTACGGCCTAACCAGTCGATGAAAGCCAACGGCCCCATTGCGAAGCAACTTCAGCGTGTTTGCCACGACAACCTGCGGTGGCTTATCTCTTTCTCATCAGACGCATGCAACGCGTTCCATTAGGCAATCGCCTGCCGAAACGCTGACAAAAAAGATTCCATCTCTGATTTCTTTCCAATGGTGAGACGCATATGATTGGGCAGCGCCGGGAACAAACGGCCGACGTGGATGTTGCGGTCCTTCATCGCCTTAATGATCGGTACGACGGGTCTCCTGCAATCGAACATGATGAAATTGGCTTGAGAAGGGATTGATTTGTAGCCCATCTTCTCGAGCTCGGATGTCGTGAATTGTTTCGCTTCTTTGTTCAACCGCTGGCCGTTTGGGACGTGATCTGGATCGTCCAAGCTCGCGGTTGCGGCAGCCAGCGCCATGCAGTTGACGCTGTCCCACATTTGCTGCTGGCGCATGCGTTCGATCGTTTCCTTTGGCGCGACACAGTAACCGCAGCGCAATCCTGCCATTCCGTAAATTTTTGAAAACGTGCGGGAAACAATCAGGTTCGGATGATCCTTCACGAGCGGGATCACACTCTCGTAGTCGGGACTGTCCGCGAAATGGAAATATGCTTCGTCCGCCAGAATCATTGTCTCGCGCGGGGTCTTTGCGACGAAGTCGCGTAATTCGTCCTTGGGCGTGATGCTGGCAGTGGGGTTGTTCGGATTGCAGACGTAAATCAAACCGCCCTTTGCAACGGCAAGCATTTTCGGCAGATCATGCGCAAAGCTGCTGGTCAGCGGCACCTTTACTACTTCAGCGCCATTAGCACTGGCATTATTGAGAATTGCTTCAAAGGTCGGGTCCGCTGCGACTAGCTTTCCGTTCTGAGGTCCGGTAAATGTTTCAGCGCAGAGTTTCAGAATCTCGCCTGAACCGTCGCCCAGCAGGATCTGATCGTGATTGACTCCGTTCAGCTTTGCAAGTTTATCGATCAGCACATTGTTATGTTCGTCCGGATAGCGGCAGGCGAGGCCGAATGAATCCGTCATCGCCTGCAATGCTTTCGGACAAGGTCCATAAGGGTTTTCATTCGCGCTCAGCCGAACGATTCCCCCGTCTTCCGCTAAAGGTGTCGTAACGGACTGAGTTGGCTTTGCGAAAGAAACCGGTGGCCTAACGACTACCGTCGCCGCGCTTATGCCCAGTAACTGTGCAAATTTACGTCGAGAAATAGACATCGTATTCATCGTTGAACCCCTCCTAGTCGATTGTTAGGCTGATCCGAACGAAATGCCAGACCGAATTGCACCAACCGTGGTTTTGCTTGCTGCCGCGGTGGCGTGCGCAATCCACGGCTGCGCCAAAACGCGCGAGGACGAGCACGCTCAACAACTCGCTTCACGTGTGCGAGATGAATTTCTGCATGCCTGGAATAATTACGAGCGTTACGCGTGGGGTCATGACGCATTGCGACCGTTAAGTAAAACTGCGCACGATTGGTACGGACAGTCGCTGTTGATGACGCCTGTCGATGCACTCGACACACTCATTCTGATGCATCTCGACGCCGAGGCCGAAAGGGCGCGATCACTGATCGCTACTGATCTCTCGTTCGATCGCGATATTTACGTCAAGAATTTCGAGATAGCGATACGCTTACTCGGCGGGCTGCTTTCCAGCTATCAACTGTCGGGCGACAAACGCCTTTTGAGGCTGGCCGAGGATTTAGGCAACCGCCTGCTTCCGGTTTTCAATTCGCCGACCGGGCTCCCTTATGTTTATGTCAACCTCCGCACTGGGCAGATACGCGATCCGGTAACGAATCCGGCAGAAACTGGCACGCTGCTATTGGAGTTCGGCACTCTGAGTAAATTGACCGGCAAGCCCGTTTTCTACGAGAAAGCAAAACGCGCTTTGGTTGAAACGTTCAAGCGACGCTCTCCGCTCGGGCTCGTCGGCGAAAGCATTAACGTGGACACAGGGGCCTGGACGAATGCTGACAGTCACATCAGCGGTGGTATTGATTCGTACTACGAATATTTGTGGAAGTGCTGGCTTCTTTTCGGCGATAAGGATTGTCGCGACATGTGGAATGCCAGTATTCCAACCATCAACAAATATCTTGCCGACGAAATCCGCGGCGGCCTCTGGTACGGCCACGCTGATATGCAGACAGGTGAGCGGACTAAGACAGAGTACGGCGCGCTCGATGCATTCTTCCCTGCGTTGCTCGCCTTCTCCGGCGATGTGGAGCGCGCACGTCGCCTGCAAGCTTCATCGTTCAAGATGTGGAACCTGTACGGCATCGAGCCGGAAACTCTCGATTACAAAACGATGCGCGTGGTGGCCGGAAGTTATCATCTGCGTCCCGAAATCATTGAGTCTACTTATTATCTTTACCGTTACACGGGTGACCCGGAATATCGGCGCATGGGCGAGAAAATGTTCGATGATTTCGTTAAATATTGCCGCGCGGAGGCTGGTTACGCTGCGCTTGCCGACGTAATCAGCAAAGAACAGGTCGATGAAATGCAGAGCTTTGTCCTGGCTGAGACTTTCAAATATTTTTATTTGCTCTTCGCACCGCCTGAAACCTTGCAATTCGATAAAGTCATCTTTAATACCGAAGCGCATCCACTAAAACGAACGCGATGAAGCGTTCTGCTCACATTTTCATATGATTTTTGAGTTCCTGAAGCAGCAAAAGCGACGTCGCCTGCGGGCGCGACAGTTTCCGCAAGAATGGCTGAAGTTGATTCAACGGCACGTTGTATTTTTTCACAAGCTGACCGCGGGCGACCGCGCGGAACTGCTTGGTCATATGCAAGTGTTTCTTGCCGAAAAACGTTTCGAAGGATGTGGCGGTTTCGAGATCACGGATGAGGTCCGCGTGACCATCACGGCGCAGGCTTGTCTCCTATTGTTGCATCGCGAGACGGACTATTTTCCACACCTGCTCACGATCCTTGTTTATCCATTGACATACATGGTGCAGGAAGACCACCGGATTGGTGAGCATGTCTGGGAAGAAGGAACGGTAGGTCGGCTTGGCGAGACAGGCCGAAGGATGGGATCGCTTGTCCTATCGTGGGGAGCCGTCAAACATGGCGCGGCTGATCCCTCCGATGGTAAGAATGTTGTTCTTCATGAATTTGCTCACCAACTGGATTACGAAAATCATGCTGCCGATGGGGTGCCGGGATTGGCGACGCGCGAACAGCAATCGGCCTGGAGCGAAGTGATGAATTCCGAGTTCGCTTCGCTGCGCGCTGCCGATGAAAGCGGGATTCCAACACTGCTCGATACTTATGGAGCTACTGATCCCGTTGAGTTTTTCGCCGTATCGGTCGAAGCATTCTTTGAGCAGCCACGTGCGTTACGCGCTCGTCACCCGCGGCTATACGCAGAATTGCAAAACTATTTTCAACAGGACCCTGTCGATTATTCTGCTGAGCCCATTCTGGAAGAGGTGTGATCGGTGACCCGTGATCAGTGATCGGTAAAGATTTGCCACAGCGCCGAATCCTGTTCACCGATCACTTTGGGAACGCATAAGATCACAAAGGCACGAAAAGCATCAGTGCGGAGAGTGCGACCTCATATGGCAGATTTTTTACCGGTAACAATCAACGCCTCCGCCGGGAGACTCATCGTTCCGCTCGCAAAGTATTTCCTCGCAGCATCGGCAACAGCTTGCTTCACAGTTGGTAATTGAGCGGGCGTGAGTCTGGCCATTTTTTCTCGCAAGCTGTCGGACATCTCAGTCCGCAACTGCCAGAACTGCTCAAATGAGATCGCCGCTTCAATTCGAAAATTCAGCTGGCGTTCGATCACATTTTTAGCGTCAGCCTGCTCCAGGATTCCAGCCAGCTCACCAAGAACGGCAAAACGGAAAGTATCCGGCGCATCGGAATTCTGCGGGTAGCCTTCAAGAAACCGGTCGATTACGTCTGTGACAGTTGAAAAGAAAGGATTGGCTTCGTTCGGACCCCAGACGGCAAAGGCGACAGATCCATCCTCGAGAACGACTCTCAATGCCTCCCGCACTGCGGCGACAGGGTCGGCGAAGAACATTGCTGATAACCTGCCTACTGCTACATCAAAGGTACAAGTTTCAAAGGGTAGGTCGTTGGCGGAACATTGTCTGAAATGGATGTTCGTAACCCCGCGTCGGGCTGCCTCCGCCTGAGCGCTCTCGAGCATACCGGCTACGGGATCGGTGTACGTTACCGACCCTGTAGGCCCCACAATTCTTGAGATTGAGAGCGATGGCTCGCCGCTGCCACCGCCGATATCCAGCACGTTCTGGCCAATTCCAATCTGCGCCTGTTCGACTAAACCGGATGTTAACGGCGCGAACATTTCTGTGATCAGGTCGCGATACTTGTCCCAATAACGCGCAGAGGTTTGCCACGCGTGGAGCGTTTTGTTCTGGTTCTCAGGAATCACTTTGTTTCGAGGGAGCCGACCTTTGTTTCACTCCAAGAGGACGGGAGACGATCCTTCGTCTCAACGAAGCTAAACGTTGCTCGAGAGGCGGCGACATGATGCCGCCGTTCCGTCCACGCTTTATTGCGGTTGCGGCACGATCCGGAGATATGGCTTGGGAGCTTTCCAGCCTTGCGGATAACGCTTCTTCGCTTCTTCGTCGGACACCGAACCGGCAATGATCACGTCGTCGCCTTGTTTCCAATTAACGGGCGTTGCTACCTGATGTTTCGCGGTCAATTGCAGGGAGTCGATCACCCGCAACACTTCGTCGAAGTTGCGGCCTGTCGTCATCGGGTAGACGAGGATCAATTTAACCTTCTTGTCCGGGCCAACGACGTAGACATTGCGCACAGTCGCGTTGTCCGCGGGTGTGCGCTTCTTCGGGTCGCCTTCAACGTCCGCGGGAAGCATTCCGTACAATTTCGAGATCTTAAAGTCGGAATCACCAACAATTGGGTAGTTCGGTGCGTGACCCTGCGTTTCTTCGATGTCCTTCGCCCATCCTGAATGATCGCCAGTCGAATCGACCGACAATCCCATCACCTTCACATTTCTGCGGTCAAACTCTGGTTTGATTTTAGCCATATAACCAAGTTCGGTCGTGCAAACAGGCGTGAAGTCCTTCGGGTGTGAGAACAGAATGGCCCAGGAGTTGCCGACCCAATCATGGAAACGAATCCGGCCCTCGGTAGTTTCCGCTTCAAAATCCGGTGCTGTATCACCAATTTTCATTTGTTTTGCCTCCTTTAGTTACTACGGAGAAGGTTTTCTCAAGTTCTGAAGCGAAAGTCAATAGTGGCGTGCGGGGTCGCCTTTCTTATTGAGCGGTCAGTTCGCAAAACTTGTTAAGATCGATGTTCCCACCTGAGACGATTGCGACGATCGGGCCTTTGCCAGCCTTGCCACGCAAGGCTGCAGCGAGCGGTAGCGCGCCCGCGCCCTCGGAGATTACCCGTGTCTTTTCCGCCATGAGCCGCATGGCTTGCCTGGTTTCCTCCAAGCTGACGACGAAGTAATCGTCGACGACCGGTTTCATTCGTTCCCACATGCGAGAGAACATGCTTTGGCCGCCGGCACCATCGACGAAGGAGGCTTTCCACTCGTTGAACACCTGTGGCGACCCCATTTTGAATGACAGGGCGGCGGGTGCGGCTGTGTCCGGTTCGACGCCGAAAATCTTTATCTCCGGCTTGAGGGCTTTGATTGCGCTGCCGACGCCAGTGATAAGTCCGCCGCCACCAATGCTGGCAATGACCGCCGCCGTATCCGGGGCGTCCTCCAAAATCTCCAGGCCCATCGTGCCGTGGCCCGCGATGAAGTTATCATCGTCGAATGGATGAATGAATGTGCCTTCGGCCCCAGGAAATGAGCGCTCCTCCAGCGTTTTCCATGCAACGTCGTACGGTACTGGAAATAGTTTCGCGCCAAGCGCGCGCATCCGGTCCAGCTTTGATTTCGGCGCGGTCTCAATCACCACAACAGCGCATGGCACGCCTGCTTGTCGCGCCGCGTAGGCGACGCCTTGTCCTGCATTTCCCGCACTGATTGTCCAAACACCGCGCTCGCGCTCGGAATCCGAGAGCAGTGCAACCGCATTCGCGGCACCGCGCAATTTGTAAGCATTAATCGGCTGCAGATTCTCCAGTTTGAGTCGAATGTCAGGAAAGTCCGGTCCGAGCTCCAAGCGGATGAGCGGCGTGCGAACGATCGTCTGTGCGATTCGTTTGCGCGCTTCCCGTATTTCTGACAGTTGAATCGGACGAACCGGTTCGAGAATCATCGGCTCACTGTAGAGGCAGCCGTGCAGGCTGCAATTCCAGTTCGGGGGCGTGTCTTGTCATGTTGAGCCGTTCGGCTCTGCTCAGGACAGGCTCCGCGAAACATCTCAGGATCACTTCGTGTCAGCGAAAACCATGATCCGAGATTCTTCGCTTCGCTCAGAATGACAAACCTGGATAAGCGACAAGCAAATTGAACAGTCCTTGCATCGTGCATGTCTGAGCATTCACATGATTAAAATTACCACTACAGCTCTAGTTGCGGCCGCGATGCTCATAGCATCCAGCGCGTTTGCAGGAGACAAGGCATGTTGTGCCAACGGCGCGGCGAAGTCGAATTCAATGGCTTGCGTCAATCTGGCAACGCTCAATCTCACGCCAGATCAAAAGACAAAGATAGGAGCGTGGCAGGCTGAATGCATGAAGGCAGGCTGCACAAAGGAAAGCCGGCAGACGTTCCTAAAACAGGCGAAAGGAATTCTTTCTGCACAGCAGTTCGCTCAGTTGAAAGCGCAATGTCAGAAGTCTGCTAAAGAGACAAAGAAAACAGAAGCCTGATTTGCACCGATAGTTTTCAAACGAAATCGCGCCGTGGAAAATCCCGGCGCGATTTTGTTTGACCCCGCTTCTGAGTTCGCATGTTCGCGACACTCGTATTCTAGAACTCATCTCAAAAATGGCGCTGTCCCTTGAGCGAAGCGAAACAGCTCTGGCTCATTTTCGTTGGTGGATCGGTCCAGATGTGATCTGAGATTCTTCGCTCCGCTCAGAATGACATTCTGAGATGACTTCTAGAACGTTTTGTCAGAATCGAGGAGGATCGTGACTGGGCCTTCATTGACCAATTCTACTGACATCATCGCTTGGAAAACTCCTGTTGCTACGGTGACTCCCAATCTGCGCAAAGCTGCGCTGAACTCTTGGTAGAGTTTATTTGCCTGTTCCGGCGGCGCCGCGGCAATAAAGCTGGGCCTGCGCTGCCCGCGGGCGTCGCCGTAAAGCGTAAACTGCGAGACAACCAGCGCGCTGCCTCCTGCATCCAGCAGGGAACGATTCATTTTTCCCTGGCTGTCTTCAAAAATCCTTAGATTCGCGATCTTCTCGGCCATGCTGACAGCGACAGCGGAGGTATCGTTGCGCCCGATGCCAAGCAAAATCATAAGCCCTCCCGCGATTTCTCCCGCGACACTGCCCTCGACAGTTACACGGGCGCGACTTACACGCTGGACAACAGCTCGCATCGGTCAGCTACAAGATTTTCTCTAGCAAATTGGCAAGACGCCAACCGGCTTTGTGCAGTTCATTACGCACTACGTTAGTCGCCCAACCGCGATAAACACCATGATCCGCGGCTGGTTTTTCGACGGCTTCACCGGCCGCAACGGTCCGGTCTTCCTCTTGTTGCGGGTGCACATCTGTGAATTGCAGCCGCGCATACGCTTCGCGCGCGATTGGCAAGATTTCGTCTGCCCATATCTCGGCATAACTATCGACAGGAACGTTTGGTGGCATTCGCCAGTTGTCGGGTTCATGCGTCGCCAGCTCGCGAATCAGTTCCTTCTTATGCGGCTCGATGAGTGTCTGCATATCACCTGTCCGCAGCGGACCGGGAAGTTGAGGAAAAAGCGCGTTTACTGCGTCGTAGTCCCAAAAGCCGTGCAATTTCTTCTTATGAATTCCGCGCCTGCGAGGCGGTTCGTCGCTCAGTTCGAGAGTAAACGTATTTCCACCTTCATCCCCAAGTGCTGACTTATCTTTGTCAGGGTCTGCGACTCGGCCTTGTTGATCGAAATATTCCGCGCCTATGTGCAATGGCTGGTGAATGTCGGCAACGTAATGCGCAAGCAAAATAAGTGCTACGGCCTTGGTAATCTTTCTCTCATTTTGTTCAGGCACTCGTCCCTGCAAAATCTGGACGCAGAACGGAATCATATGGACTATGTCCCATTTGCTGCGGCCGGCGTGTCCGTCGCGGTATCTTTGCGCCGGCACGACGGGAACGTCGGTGTAATGGAACCAATGATGCGAAGGCGCGCCTGGATTCACGCCGGATGGCGGCGGAGGATTTGCTCGCCAGAAATCGCGCAACTGCCGGTCAATGTTGCGATGCGCCGAGTAATGAAACGATCTCGGATCATCAGCGCCCTTCTTGTCCCAGCCTTTGATCTCGTCGGCAATGACGGCTGCTTTTTCCAGAGTAAGTCCGTCCAGCACCGCGCGAATCTTTGTGGCGGTGACGGTATTTGCCAAGCGTTCGTCGGCGATCGCGCCGACAATCTCATGTCCAAGCGGGCCGTACGCTTGCGCCGCAGGAAATTGGAGAGCAGCAAGAATCGACGGGAAGAGCAGAGATCGCGAAAAACGTTTCATTCCAAGAATGCGCGATAATACGGTTCTATCCGTACTGCGCCGATGCCTCACGCGCAATCTGCGCGAATTTTTTCGAGGCGTTTCTGCAGTTTCGAGAAATGCGATCCGGCCCAATAAATCTGGCCGCAGCCTGTGCAACGCCGGAATTGTTCGTAGTAGATTTTCGTAAGCGGTTCGAGCCTTTCAATTACTTCGGCCTTGGAAACCTTTTGCAGCGGCGCGTTGCAGCGAAGGCACCGCGTAAATGGAGCGAGGGAACGAAGAAGATCAAAGCGGCGAATTACTTCGACGGTTTGTTCATCGGCGTTTTGTGAGCGCGGGTTGTATCCGGTCCTTACTACTGTGTGCATGAGCAAACGACGATCGCGCGTCAGAAGCGCCCGATTTTCGCCTTCCATTACTGTGAGCAATTGCCGATCTTCCGCTTGAGAATCGTAGGCAACATCAAAGCCGAGCAAGCGCAAATTTCGTGCGAGGCTGCCGAGATGGCCATCTGCGACAAATCTACTAACGGTAGTAGCTTGCAATCGTTGTTCCTTAAATTGCGGAGTTCCCGTTCCTACCGGATAGAGCTCGATATCTGCATCGCCCCTAATCGCATAATCAAAATCCACCGGCTGTCCGTTAACCAGGATCAAATCGACTTCCGGATGCGGCACCCCGCACGATTCGATTACATCCTTTACCGACGTTTTTTCGCTTAAGCTGCGTTCGATCCTTTGACCACGCGCTTCGGTTCGGAGAAAAAAATCCAGATCGCCATGCAAATCGAGCCGAACCGTAAACGGGTTCACGTCAATCCATGATTCGCGCTTTGGCGTAAGCGTACTCAAACGTCGTTGCGCGCGGTCGCCCCATGAACTTGCCGGGTCCGAGAGGCTCATCTTCTCCGTAATAGCAGTCGATCTGCCACCGGCGCAGACCGCCTCCGGTATCCATGATCTTCCATCGATTGCTGCGAAATATCTTATCCACGTCCGCAGACTCAGTCTCGACAATTGCGCCGCGGCGTAAACTACCTTGAGTCAACTTTAGCGCAGCGGAAAAGCGTGGGACCAAAACTCCGCCTCCCCCGGTAGGGTTCGAGGCGAACGCATATGAATCTCCGCCGTTGTAACGAATGTAATTGCGTCCGTTTACCGGTGTAGCAATCCGGCCGAAGCCTTCCTTCTTCACCGAGCGCAGAAAGTCGCGTGGATATTTTTGCCCATGCAAACCAGGTTTTGTGACGGGCGTTGCATCGAAACCGCGTTCGAAAGTGAACCCGGATTCTTTCGGTGTGTAATAAAGAGTACAGACAATGAAGTATTCGCCGTTGTGTCCTTGAGGACGCCGCGCCAATTTTTCGTTCTCGTACGCAAGCCGCTGGACAACTTCAGGCCACGGAATGTCTGCTCGAAGTTCCGAACAGGCGAGAATGCTGAAGGCTGCAATCCCAGTGATCAATCGCCAAAAAGCGATTCGATCGGCCCGCCGATTAAAACTTCGATGGGAAGTCGTTTCCATTCGTACTCGTAGGGTGGTTGGTTCCACGCGAACTCCTTTGGATACAATTTTCGGAGCGCGCGAATGATTTCAACGCCTGTTTGAAATGGCTGAAACGCGTTTCGATCGGTGACGTGCAACTGCGCACCGCTACAAAGTTCACCGGCGAACTTGTGAAACGTCGGCTGAAAATAATTTTCGCGGAAGAAAACGCCTGGCAATCTGAATGCGCTGAGTTCGCGGCAGAGTGCTTCGGCGTTAACAAACGGTGCGCCGAAGATTTCGAATGGACGCGTTGTGCCGCGGCCTTCTGAAATATTTGTTCCTTCGAGAAGACACATGCCAGGATAAACGGTCGCGGTATCGAGCGTCGGCATGTTGGGTGATGGCATGACCCATGGCAGACCGGTTTGATCGAACCACATCTGGCGCTTCCAGTTTTTCATTGGCAGGATCGACAATCCACAGTCCGGGAAAACCTCGTCTCGAAACTGCTGCGCTAGTTCTGCGACTGTTTTTCCGTGTCGCACTGGAATCGGATGGAGACCCACGAACGATTTGTAATTAGGATCAAGCACTGGGCCCTCGATGGTCACGCCATTAATCGGATTCGGCCGGTCGAGTACAACGACTTGTACGCGCGCTTTTTCGCAGGCGCTCATACAGAGATACATCGTCCAGATGAACGTATAATAGCGCGTCCCGACATCTTGGAGATCAACGAGCAAGACATCGAGATCTTTCAGCATTTCTGCGATTGGCTCGCGGTGTTCGCCGTACAGACTGTAAACGGGAATATGAAGACGCGGATGCTCGTAACTTTTCCATTCCACCATGTTATCCTGCGTCTGGCCGAGAAACCCATGTTGCGGGCCAAAAAACGCTGAGAGACGAAAAAGATCGCCATTGTGTCGCTCGAGAATCCGCGATGCATGCTCGAGCTTCGCCGAGATCGATGCTGGGTGAAGCAGCGCCCCGATGGGGGCACCGCGAAATTTCTCTGGCCAGAGTTCGACCAGATGATCGAGTGGCAGGGCGACGGGCATGCCGTTCTACTAGCACAACGCGGAAATTCTCGCGATTCGGTTGTAGGGGTGCCTAACCGCGTTAGCAAAACGGGCGATTGCAGTACCACGCTTTTACACGAATCTTCGTAGCACGGATTTAACGACAATTGCTATTGCAGTCATAACAACGCACAGCTTCGCGAACAACTCGCCATGGCGTGTGTAAAAGGTTAACTCGTGCTCGGTGGGAACCTTGATATCGCCTGTGAGTACCCCTTCAGTGAATGTACTGCCTGTATCATCCTGCAATTTTTGGGTGACTCGGCCGAATTCGTTCACAAGACAGGTGACGCCAGTGTTTGCGGCGCGAACCATCGGACGGCGTGTTTCCACACAGCGAAAAATGGCGTTTGCCAGGTGCTGGTGCGAACCGGCAGAATGCAAAAACCATCCGTCGTTTGTTATGTCTACCAGTAAATTCGCACCAGGATTCGTTTCGCCCGGAAGCACAAATCGTCTGGTCAACTCGCCAATTGTATCTTCAAAACAGATCAGCGGCGCCACCTTCACGTCACTGTTTGTTAGCTCGAACACGGTGTAGTCCTTACCCGCTTTGAAATCACCAGGCACCTGGTCGCCAACAATTCGCGCGAGCAGTGGTACCCTGTGCCGGCCCGGGACATATTCGCCAAAAGGGACCAGATGCAGCTTTCGATAAACCTGCACTTGCTCGCCAGCCTCTGAAACAAGGAGCGCCGCGTTGTAAACGTCGCCGTTCTCTTCGTCGATCGTGCCCAGGAGAATGTCGCTCTCCGCCGACGCGGCCAGGTCCATAACGAATTGATAACTTTCCCGGTCTGCGAGAACCGGGCCGGGCATGGAGCTTTCCGGCCAGATCAACAAATCGGGTGGAGGATTTGAGCGCAACGCAATTTCGCTCAAGTGCCGGAATTGATCGAAAATCTTGCGCGTAAACTGCGGATCGAACTTTTGATTTTGAGGCACATTTGATTGCACTGCGGCAACTCGGAGCGGCTTTGTAGGTGGCGAAACCTGAGTGGCACGAATTCCGAAAGTGAGCACGCCTACAATCGCTGCCAATGTGAGCGTCAGGTCAAAATGCGGGCGCACTACACGCGTGCTCGCCTCAAGCATCAAACGGCGCACGGTTGTGACTGTAATGACGTTCGCAAACGCGACCATGAACGATAAGCCAGCAACGCCGGTGAACTCCGCAATTTGGATCATGGGCCAGGTGCCATGCAACGCCACACCGAGGCCGTTCCAACCGAAACCGGAGAAAACCCAGCCCCGCAGCCATTCCTGGGTCACCCACGTAGCAGCCAGAAGAAAGGCTAGCAGCAAATTATTTGTCGACCTAATCCACGGCGACCGCGGCGAAGCTGCGGTGCGGCGGGCTTGAGCCAGCATCTGTTCCCATTTAGTTGAGCCTGGTTCTCTTCTTATTTCTCGTGGCTGAACCAAACCGCAAAACCACGCCCAGAGCGCGAGATAGATTGCCATGTAAAATTGGAGAACAAACCAGCCGAGAACAGTGACGGTTGTGAGCCAGAAGAAAGCGGTCCAGAAAAATGTCAGTCCGGTAACATAACCCAACAAGAGATTATGAAGCCAACGATGACGCGACTCTTTGCCTGAAAACCAAACTGCAGCAATGAGCGGCGTGAGAGCAATCCAGCATAGCCAGGTGAAATTAAACGGCGCAAAACAGCCCGTATAGAGCAGCCCGCTAGTGATCGCCGCAAGCCAGGGCCAGGCCACAGTTAATTTTTTCATCACGTCGTGCGACTCAGTCGCGAGTTCCAAGCTCCAACATCCAGTCTCCAGAGAAACTTCAAGGGCCAAACCACACGCCGCTTCCTATACTGTCATGTTGAGCGGAGCGAAACATCTCTGATTATTGTCCGCAGAGCTGAAAAAAAGGCCAGAGATCCTTCGCTTCGCTCAGGATGACAATTGCGTCTTTGAATAGGCGCCTGGAATTCGGAGTTTCAGATTATCTCGTCGGCGTCGTCGGAAACTAGGATCGCTGCTGATTATCCTCGCGTAGGCGTGACTCCGCGTCCTCTTGCAGCCAATCCCAGAGACGATCGAGTTTCTCTTTCACTTCGGTCTTGATTTGATTGAGATCCACGGAATCGAATTTTCCTTTTTCCGGCCGGCGGTGCGCGAAAAGGTAATACTTGATCTTTGGTTCCGTTCCCGACGGACGCACCGCGATGCGTGCTCCGTCTTCTAACTCAAACATCAACATTTTCTCCTTCGGAATTTGGTCGCTCTCTGCGTCTTCGATTTTGTCGCTCTCGAAGTTTCGAACGCTTGTGACCTTTGAGCCGTGCACTTCCGGGAACGGATCGGTGGCATAAGACTTAATCAGACGCGCGATTTTTGTTGCGCCTTCCGCGCCCTCGAAAACGAGGGAACCGTTTTTCTCGGCGAAATAACCGAACTCGGAATAAATGTCATCGAGCAGTTCATCGATTGTATTCCCGTGCGCCTTTGCGTAAGCAGCTACTTCGCAAAACATGATTACGGCGCCGTTGCCATCTTTGTCGCGTACAAAATCCGCTCCGCTGTAGCCATAACTTTCTTCGCCTCCGAAAACGTAAAATGACGAGTGTTCAAGACGTAGTTTCCGCGTTTCCTCCTCGGAAAGATCGACATAATTCTGGTGGTCCGGGATTGCGCGTTCGTACTTGCCAAGCTTCGCGCCAATGTATTTGAAGCCGGTCAACGTTTCGACGCAACGCAGACCGTAATGTTCGGCAATCGCTTTTTGCAGATCGGTTGTGACGAAGGTTTTGATAATGACTCCGCGGGAAGCGTTTTGTTTATTCAGCACGCCTTTCTCAAATAGTGCCCTGGTTCGATACCAGGCAAGGAGCGAGCCGATCTGATTCCCAGTGAGCAATTTCATTTTTCCATCCCTTGCGCGAACTGCCGCGCCCATCCGGTCGCAGTCTGGATCAGTCGCGACTACCACATCGGCATCTTCCTTTTCCGCCAGATCGATTGCCATCGTTAACGCTTCGGCATTTTCCGGATTTGGCGATTTCACCGTCGGGAATCGGCCATCGAAATGGTCCTGCTCGGGTACCACTTCGA
>Ga0209806_1000258_pt1 | contig 34731 bp, 34 predicted proteins | sample GraSoiAngelo_152_FD_186166 | JGI IMG/M metagenome (GOLD analysis project Ga0209806, IMG submission 186166) | Grasslands soil microbial communities from the Angelo Coastal Reserve, California, USA - 14_1009_12_30cm (SPAdes) (version 2) | ecosystem: Environmental > Terrestrial > Soil > Grasslands ... | reverse complement strand
GTAGCGGAGCTGAAGAAGAAGGGCGTCAAGGCCGAGATCGAGCGGGAGGACGGGACGTTCGGACGCTTCACGGATCCGGACGGGAACGTGCTGTTCCTCGCGCAACCGGACAAGCCGAAGGTCCGCCGCAAGGGCGTGTCGGCCCTCACCTTCGTCACCGTCGTCTCGAAGGACTCGAAGAAAACAGGCGAGTTCTTCAAGAAGGCGCTGGGCCTGAAGTCCCACCGGGTGCCGGGTGAGGAGGGCTTCACCGACTACCGCTTCTCGGAGAAGGAGACGAGCATCATGCCCTTCACGCCGACCAAGCAGATGTACGACAACCCCTCAGACTACGACTCCGACATCGCGCACATCGGCGAGGAGACGGGGATCGGCTTCACGACGGACAACATCTACAAGCTGCAGGAGCAGCTCCTCGCGAAGGGCGTTCGTTTCAAGGAGAAGGCCGAGGCGCAGGGCTGGGGCGGGATCATGGCCCGGTTCTTCGATCCGGACGACAACGTCTACTCCCTGGTCCAGTACGAGGACTAGGCGAGCCAGGAAAGGAGAAAGGGGCGGACCATCCGGTCCGCCTTCCCGGCGTGCCTAGGGCCCCTTCGGCGGGAGACTCATGTCCAACGGGTCCCCGTCGGTCGGCGGCGGGGGCATCGGATTCCCTCCGCTCGCGGCCCGAGGTGCGTGCTCGAGACCCTTCTTCCGGACGCCCAGGACCATCCAAGTGAGGAGGCCGACGAGGATCAAGAGCAGGCCGACGATTCCTCCGAGGATCTCGATGTAGGTCAAGAGGCCGTTCGGTCGGATCGTCACCGTGAACTGAGTCGTCGCAGGGTTCCCCGCGGCGTCCCTCACGGTCAACTTGGCCGTGTACGTACCGGTGCGGGCGTAGACGTGGGTCGCGGTGGCGGAAGTGGCGTTCGAGCCGTCGCCGAAGTCCCACAGATAGCTCGTCACCGCGACGTTGTCGCTGGAGGCGGAGCCGTCGAAGAAGAGCGACTGGCCTTCATCGGCCGTTCGGTCGCCCCCGCCGCGCGGGATCGGAGCGGCCGTGTCTCGGACCGTGACCGAACGGGTCGCAGTGGCTGCGTTTCCCGAGTTGTCCCAGACGGTCAAGGTGGCCATGTACAATCCCGGGTTCGCATAGCTGTGCGAGGCCGTCAGGCCCATCGACGTCGAGCCGTCCCCGAAGTCCCAGGAGGCCGAGGCGATCCCGAGGTTGTCTGCGGAGCCGCTCCCGTCGAACGATGCGGCGGTCCCTTGATCCACCGTGGCCGACGAACCGGCCGAGGCCGTGGGCGCCACGACGTCGCGGACGGAGGCGAGGATCTCCTGCTGGATGATCGGCACGGGGAAGACCGTCACGACGCTCCAACTGGTCCAGGCGACGACGATGTCCCCCGCGGCATCGATGCCCACCGCGGGATTCGCCTCGAAGTGCGCCCCCGTGTCCCCGTTGACCTGGACGTTCGCGGACCACGAGACGCCGTCGTAGGAGGACGTGTAGATGGCGTAAGGATAGGGGCCGCCCGTCCGGTAGTCGGACCACGCGAGCTGGGCGCGGTCCCCCCGGACCGCGAGGGTTGGTTGACCTTGCTGGACGGTGCCGGCGTCGTCATTCACCTTGACCGCAACGGGGAAGGACGCTCCGCCGTTGGTCGACACGGTGGCGGCGATGTCCGGTGCGGTGCTGGTGAAGGAGCTGTCCGTCCAGGCGACGAAGATCGCGCCGGACGCGTTCACCGCGATCGTCGGTTCGGCCTGCGCCGCGTTCCCGGTGTCGCGGTTCACGATGACGACGGTGCCCCAGGTCCCTCCGAGGTTCGTCGACTTGACGTAGTAGATGTCGGGGCCCTTCGCGCCGTTGCTCGGGTCCCTCCAGACGACGTTGACGGACCGATCGGGGGCGACGGCGATCGCCGGCGCGCCTTGTTCCGCCGCGGTCGCATCTGTGTTCACGCGAACGCTGGGCGGGTTGAAGCTCAGTCCTCCGTCCGTGGAATTGATGTAGTAGATGTCGGGCCCATTCGCGGGCGTGCGGGTGTCCGTCCACACCGCGTGGATGAGGTGCGGGTTCACCGGATCGACCGCGATGGACGGCTCCGTCTGGCCGTTCGTCGTGACGTCGATGTTCACGCGGACGTTCGGGGAGAAGCTCGCCCCGCCCGTCGTGGATTTCGAGAAGTACACGTCGTTGTTCCCGCTGCGTCCGTCCGTCCAAGCGATGTAGACGTTGTTCGACGGATCGAGTGTCAGGGTCGGCTCCGTCTGGGCCGTGCCACCGCTGTCGTCATTCACCCGCAGCGGGACGGTCCAGGTCCGACCGTTGGAGGATTTCGTGAAGAAGACATCGGTCCCCGTGGTCGAGCCGCCCCATCCGGAGTACGCCAGATAGATCACGCCGTCCGAGCCGATCGCCATGGACGATTGGCCACCCTGGTATCCGGGGGCCTGGTCGACCTGGACCATCGAACCGAAGTATGGCGCCGCGGGGGCGGCCGCGGCCGGCGTGGCGACGATGCCTAGGAGAGCAAGGGCGACGAGGGCGAACACGATCGGGAGGACGAAGGTCGCTTTGGATCCACGCGAGCTCGGTGATCGAAGCATGGTACGTGCGCTCCTGAGGTCGCACCCGTTTGCGTTACGGTATTTAACCCGCGTGGGACGATTTTCAAAAATGCGAATCAGCCGTTCCATGGGCATGCTAGAAGACGGCCGCCCTAGTCCGATATCTTCATTCCACATGGCCGACTACGCCCGCGGGGGAGCATGCGGGAGGCGCGCCCGTGGACGCTGGAGGCTGATCGGTCCGGTCCCGAGACCTACCACGATGAACCTGGAGAGATGACTTTGGCAGAGCGATTCATCTCCGCCTTCCGCCTCCCGTACGCACTCGGCTGCTTCCTGTTCGGCTTCGTCGTGTTCGGCTTCCTCAATTCGCTCCTTGCAAAGTACGTCGAGAGCGCGAGCTTGCCCATGGCTCTGCAGACGGCGTCTTCGTGGCAGTACCTCGCGGAAGACGCCTTGTTCGCATATTCGTTTTACGCGCCCCGGTACATGCGGACGAAGCTGTGGGAAACCGCCCATTCCGTTGAAGCGCTCCTCCCGGACGGACGTTTGGGGTTCCGACAGGCCTTCGCGGGAATTTCCTCCGCGAGGCCCCAGGTCGGCACATGGGTCGTGTTCCTCGGGGGCCTTCTCCTCGCCACGAATGTCCCGGCCATTTTGGGTGGCCCCTCGACCATCGTGTTCAATCTGGACCCTACCTTCTCGCCACTGGAATTCTTCTCTTCCATTTTCCAGATCGTCTCCCTTGCCTTGGTCACCCTCGCCCTGTCGTCCGTCGTATGGACCTATTACAGCATCACGAGAGGCATTCGCCGATTCAGTTCCGCTCCTCTCCAACTCCGGCCTTACTACGAGGACTCCTTCCTCGGCCTCAAGCCGATCGGATCCCTGGCGCTCTCCCTGGCGACCGTCTACTTCGGATTGATCGCCCTCTTCCTGCTTTCGTTGCTGACCGCGCCGAGCGTACCGTCGACGGCGGACATCGTGGGCGTCGGGTCCTTTCTCTTCGGTCTCATCATTGTGGGGGTCCTGAACTTCTTCACCCCGCTGAGGACGCTTCACCGGCGCATGATCGCGGAGAAGCGAGCCGCGAGGATTGCCTTCGGTCCAAAATTGCAAACGGTTTTCGAGGATTCGTCGGATCCGCGGCCGGCGGATGATATGGCCCACATTTTCCGAGTGGACATGATGGACCGAAAATTGGCCAGTATGGCCGTCTGGCCCTACGACATCGGCATCCTGGGCCGGCTCTCGGTCATCGCCGCATCCGTGACCGCCATCCTGATCTCTCGGATTCTCGCCTTGATCTTCCACATCTAGCGACCGCTGCGCGGGGGCTCCTTCTGAACGCAGCCTTAATGGCCTCTACGCGTGTGCCTCGTCGGGTTGGTGCATGGCGGGCGGCGAAGTCGTCATTGAAACGTTGGATTCCGAAGTCCTGAAGGGAAATCCGCTGGGGGATCCGACCCGTCGGGACGTGGCGATCTATTTGCCTCCCCGGTACGATTCCCGCAAGCGATATCCCGCGGCGTATGGGATTGTCGGCTACACGGGGACCGGCAAGTCGCTCTTCGGGTTTGATCCGCTCGGCGAGGACTTGAAGTCCCGGCTCGACCGGCTCATCCGGACGGGCAAGATGGGACCGTTGATCGTCCCGATGGTCGACTGCTTCACGAAAGTCGGCGGCAATCAGTACATCAACTCGAGCGCGACCGGACGGTACGACGACTACCTGCGAAAGGAGATCCTCCCATTCGTCGAGTCGAAGTACCGCGTCTCGCGCCGCGGGATCTGGGGCAAGTCCTCCGGAGGCTACGGCTCGATTGTCCAGGGGATGCTCCATCCGGACACCTGGTCCGCCCTCGCCGACCACTCGGGGGATGCCCTCTTCGAGCTCTGTTACATCATGGACTTCCCAAGGGCCCTCGCCGCCTTCCAGGACCACGGAGGGCCCACGGGATGGCTCCGATGGTTCTGGCGCCAGCCGAATCGCCGCCGGGAGGAGATGGCCCCCGTGCTCAACACGATCGGGATGGCGGCTCACTATTCTCCCAATCCGAAGAGCCGCGAATTGGGCGCCGATTTCCCTTTCGACCTGGACACCGGGGAATGGCGCCCGGAGGTGTGGGCCCGCTGGCGGCGATGGGATCCCGTGACCATGGTCGACCGGTACGCGTCGCGACTGCGCCGGATGCGGCTCGTCTACATCGACTGCGGCACCAAGGACCAGTACAACCTCATCTGGGGCGCCCGTGTGCTGCACAAGAAACTACGGGACCGCGGGATCAAGCATGTGTACGAGGAGTTCGACGACACCCACTCCAACATCTCGTATCGGTACGATGTGAGCCTGCCGCTGTTGTGCAAAGCCCTCTCGTGAAGCCCCTCGTGGACCTATGGCACCGCCAATGCGGTCGTTGGTGAAGCCGCGAGCGAGGCGGTCGCAAGGCGCGAAAAGGCGACGCGCAGCACCGCGATCCCCCGGAGAAAATCAGAGATTGCAATGCTCTCGCGCTCGGTGTGATCGAGGTGGGAATCGCCGGGGCCGTAGGCGGCCGCCGGACACTGCCACGCCGGAACCGCGAGGTTCAAGTCGGACGTCCCGAGCTTCCGCAGGAGGGTCGGGCGGCGTCCCTGGTCGCGGATTCCCGCGCACAGGGCGCGCACCACCTCATTCCTCGGGGCGACTTGAACCGCTCCCGATTGGTCGAGGACTTCGTACGAAATGGGCTCCGGGAACCGGTCAAGGAAGCCGAGGATCTCGGGCGCCGCGAGCCCGGGCGGAAGGCGGAAGTTCAGTCCGAGTTCGACCGCCTCCGGGCCGCCCTCATTCGTGGACCTGATTGAATGGACCTTCATCGCCACGGAGTCGAATGAAGTCCCGCCTCGTTTCGTTTCGCAAAACCGGCGGAGTTCTTCAAGGAATCCGAGGCCCTTCTCCACGGTCGTGGGTTCCGGAGATGCGAGATGCGCCCGTTCGCCTTGCACACGGACGACGAGACTGAGGTTCCCCTTGTACCCAATGGTCACGGCATCCCAGCCGCTCGGCTCTCCGACAATGAGGAAGTCGGGCCGGGCCAAGTGCTGGATCAGATGGCGGGTCCCTCGCGAGTCGCGCTCCTCTCCGACCGCGCCGATGATCAGGATTTCCCCGGCCGACGAATGACGGCTCGCCACCACGAGCGCTGATGCGAGGGCTCCCTTCGCGTCGCACGTCCCTCTCCCATGGAGCCGGTCGCCCTCGAGGCGGACCGGCAAGACTCCTTCGACCGTGTCGATGTGGCCCAGGAACACGATCCGGGGGGATCCGCGACCGATGCGCGCGATCGCATTTCCGACCTCATCGGTCCGCACATCGAAGCCCAGCTCGGTGGCGAGGTCCGAGAATCTCCGAACGGCCTGTTGCTCGTTGCCCGATGGGCTGTACTCCTCCACGAGGGCGCGGAGGACCTCGACATCATCCATGCTGGAGAGCCCGTCCTAGCGCGTCGAGCGACCGCGACCATTGGTCGTCCGTGATGACGAGGGGCGGCAGGAGGCGCACGACGCTCGAGCCGGCACCGATTACGAGGACGCCGTCGTCCTGAAGCGCCTGGAGGACCGGGGCGGCCTTCGCGCGGAGCTCGATGCCGATCATGAGTCCCAAGCCGCGCACTTCGCGGACGGAGGGAGAATCGAAACGTCGGATCGCTTCGATGCCGATGAGGCCGAGTCGTTCCGCGCGCTCCGGCAGCCTTTCTCGAATCGTGTATTCGATCGCCGCGGTGCCGGCCGCGCAGGCGAGAGGGTTCCCGCCGAACGTGGACGTGTGACTTCCCTTGAACCCACGTTCGACCTCCTCGGTCGCCAGGGTCGCCCCGATCGGCACCCCGCCCGCCAGGGACTTCGCGAGGGTGAGGAGGTCCGGTTGCACACCCCAACGCTCGACCGCGAAGAGCCGCCCGGTCCGGCCCATCCCCGTCTGTACTTCGTCGATGATCAGGAGGGCTCCCGCCCGGTCGCACGCCTCGCGCGCGGCGGGAAGGTACTCCGGCGAGGCGACGTGGACGCCTCCCTCCCCTTGGACGGCCTCGAGGATGACCGCGGCGGTCTCCCCGTCCACGGCTTTGCCGAGGGCTTCGAGGTCGTTGAAGGGCACATGCTGGAAACCGGGGACGAGGGGCTCGAACGGCTCGCGGAACTCTCGTCGCCAGGTGGCGCTCAGCGCACCCATCGTCCGCCCATGGAATCCCCGCATCGCGGCGACGATCTTCGTGCGGCCGGTCGCGGCCCGAGCGAACTTGATCGCGGCCTCGACCGCCTCGGAGCCAGAATTGCTCAGGAAGACCCGGTTCAGGTTCGACGGGGCCACGGAGAGCAATTTCTCGACGAAGGCCGCCTTCGCATCGGTCCCGAACGAAGGGCCGACGTGGATGAGCTCCTGGGCCTGACGCGTGATCGCCTCGACGATTGCGGGGTTGCAATGGCCGAGGTTCCCGACGCCGAAGGACGCCCCGCAATCGATGTACTCCCTGCCCGCGTCGTCCCACAACGTCGCCATCGATCCGCGAACGAAGGTGGGCTCTCGCTTCGGTGAGCTCGCGAATTCGACGGCCCTCGCGGCCGCAGCGCTCACGAGATCACCGTCCCCATGCCGTCGAGGGCCCGTTCGACGGGATCCGGTTGCTGGGAAGAGGCGATGACGACGCGCGGCACGCCGCCCTCCAGCGCTTCCCCGGCGGCGATCAACTTCTTCTTCATCCGGCCGTACGCGAAGTCCATGAAAGTAAGAAGGCGCTCTCGCGGGACCTCCCGAATCAAGGTCGATGGGTCGCTCGGCTCGCGGAGCAGTCCGGGGACGTTCGTCAGCAGCACAAGGGCCTGGGCCTCCATCGCGACCGCGACCTGGGCCGCGATCCGGTCCGCGTCCGCGTTGATCAATTCTCCCTGGGGCGTCACGCCTGGCGGAGAGATCACGGGAACGTAGCCCGCGTCGAAGAGAAGCTGGATCAAGGTCGCATTCACCCGTTCGACCGTGCCGGAGTGGTCGTCCTTCACGAGCAGCACCCGGCCGTTGTCGACCGATCGCACGGCCTCCTTGCGGCGGCCGGTCAGGAGGCCGCCATCGACGCCGCTCAGGCCGACCGCCGGCGCGCCGAGGGATTGCAGGCGCGCGACGATCGCGGTGTTCAGCTTCCCGGTGAGGGCCATCGTGAAGACTTCCATCGTCTCCCGATCCGTATACCGCGAGACGATTCCGCTTGGGGAGGTGAGCCAGCGAATCGGACGCCCGAGGGCCTCCGCGAGCCGATCCACCTCGTTCGATCCGCCATGGACGAGGACGTAGTCCCGCCGCGGCGCCAGATCGATCAGTACGTTATCGATCCCGTTGCCTTCCGCCCCGCCGACCTTCACGACGAACATTTACGGATGGTCACCTCACACCGGATGCAAACCGAGGAACTCGAGCCCCATCGTCTCCGGATAACCGGCGACGAGGTTCATGCACTGGACCGCGGTGCCCGCCGCGCCTTTCATCAGGTTGTCGAGGGCCGCCACCGCGACGACGCGCCCCGCGTGGGGATCGACGGCGAAGCCGACGTCGCAGAAGTTCGTCCCCGCGAGGATTTTCGGCTCGGGGAACCGGTACAATCCAGACGCCTCCGTCACGATCCGCACGAAAGGTTCGGAACCGTATGCGTCGCGGAAGATCTTCCACAGGTCTTTGGTCGTGATGGAATCTCTGAGGAAGACATGGCAGGTCGCGAGGATTCCGCGCACCGCCTCAACCGCGTGGCAGGAGAGGGCGATCTTCCCACCGGCTTCCTGCTCGATCTCCGCGGTGTGACGATGGCCCGCGGGCGCGTAGACGCGCATGACCCCGGACCGCTCCGCATGCTGGGAGGCGGGACCTCCATCGAGTCCTCCGGCCGAGGATCCCGTCTTCGCATCGACGACGATTCGTTGCGTGTCGACGATGCCCGATTTCAAGAGGGGACGAATCGCGAGGATCGCCGCGGTCGCGATGCATCCCGGGCCTGAGATGAGGGTCGCGCGGCGAATCGCCTCGCGGTGGATTTCGGGGAGCCCGTAGACGGAGGCCGCGAGGAGGTCCGGACGCGGATGCTCGACGCCGTAGTATTCACGATAGAGGGCCGGATCTTTCAGCCGGAAGTCCGCGCTGAGGTCGATGACCTTCCCCGCCCGCACGAGGAACTCGGGTATGCGGACCATGGAACGGCCGTGGGGCATCGCGAGGAAAAGCAGGTCGCACGAGTCCAGGTCCGCATGGGGCGTGAACACGAGGTCCGTGACCTTGCGGAGGTTCGGGTGAGCCCGGCTCACCGGTTTTCCCGCCATCGAGTCCGAGGTGACTTGGCCAACCTCGACCTTCGGATGTCGGAGGAGGAGTCGGAGGATCTCTCCTCCGGTGTAACCGGAACCGCCGACGATCGCGATCTTCATCGCTTCGCGACCTCGAGGACGTAATCGACGACGGCGCCCGCGACATCGACGCCGGTGGCCGCTGTCAGGGCGCGGAACTCCGGGGTCGGATTCACCTCGTGGACGACGAGGCCTTCAGGCGATTCCATGAGATCGACGGCGAGGACGCCGCCTCCGACCGCCTCCGCGGCCTTCAATGCGAGCTCCGACATTTCCGCGGTCGGGGCGAGGCCTTCCGAGTCCGCCCCGCGGGCCGCGTTCGTTCGCCAATCCTTCGAATGGCGATACATCGCCGCGACGATTCGGTCCCCGACGACGAAGGCGCGGAGGTCCCGGTCCGGTTTCTCGACGAATTCCTGGACGTAGAAGATGGAGTGCATCGGGGAACCGAGCGCCGTCTTGTGCTCGATGATCTGCTCGGCCTCCTCAGGATCGTCGACCTTCGCCATCAGGCGACCCCACGATCCGATCGGCGGTTTCAGGACCGCGGGATAGCCGACTTCATCGAGGGCTTTCATCGCGGCCTCGGGAGTGAGGGCGACGACGGTCCGCGGCGTCGGGATGCCCGCCTCCGCGAGCCGGAGGCTCGCCAGGACCTTGTCTCCGCAGAGGGAGACGACCTCGTACGGGTTGACGGTCGGGACCCCGTAGTGCTCGAAGAACCGCAAGGCGTAGAGGGACCGACTGTGGCTCACGCTGCGGTTGAGGACGAGGTCCGCCTGGAAGCCATTGCGCACCAAGGGGAAGGTGACCGCCTCGTCGTGGAGTCGCTCCACGGGGACGCCCCGGGCGGCCGAGGCCTCGAGGATCCACTTCTCCTCGGGTCGGATCACGGTGTAGAAAAGGCCCAGGGTGAACGTCTCACTCACCCCAATCCTCCGCCTCTCGAGGAGCCGTGTCGACGCGGAACGGCTCGACGGCGGTGACCTCGAGCTCGAGGCCGCAATCGGGGCATGGGAAGATCTCCCCTTCGATCAGGTTGCTCTTCTCGATCGCCCGACCGCACTCGGGACAATCGGCCATCAAGGTCCCTCCTTCAGGAGCGCGTCGACGAGTTCGATGCATTCCGCGTGTTTCGAGATGGAGTACCGCTGAAGGCCGACGGCGTCGTGGGCCCGGGCCAGTTGGATCCGGATCGCCTCGAGGGAAGGACCGCCGGGTGTCTTCCGAGCCGCGAGCGACGCGCGGACGTCGAGGACTTTCTGCACATCGTCGCCGAACCGCGGGTCGAACCCTCGGAGCGGTTTCGCCTCGAGGGGCCGGTCCAGGGCGAGGTAGCGGGCGACGGTCTCGTGTGCCTCTCGGAACGGGACGCCCCGGGCGACCAGATGTTCGGCGAGGTCCGTCGCGAGCAACCGCGGGTCCGATGCCGCCGCCAGGAGGCGCGCCTCGTCGAATTCGAGGGCGGAGATTGCGGTCGTCAGTGCATTGAGCGTCGCGACGACGTGGTCGACCGCGTCGAAGACCGGGGCCTTATCCTCCTGGAGATCTCGGTTGTATCCCTGGGGCAGGCCCTTCAACGTCGTGAGGAGAGAGACCAAATCTCCGATGACCCGGCCGGACTTTCCGCGGGCCAGTTCGGCGACGTCGGGATTCCGTTTCTGCGGCATCAGGCTGCTGCCCGAGCCCAGGGCGGCCGCGGGCCGGAGGAATGCGAATTCCTGGGAGGCCCACAGGACAATCTCTTCTCCGATCGAGGACAGATGCACCGCGAGAAGTGAGAAGTCGAAGAGGAACTCTGCGAAGTAGTCCCGGTCGGTCACCGCATCGATCGAGTTCTCGAAGGTCCCCGCGAATCCGAGGATCCGCGCCGGGATCGCGGGATCGATTGGCAGCGTGCTCCCCGCGAGGGCGGCCGCGCCCAGGGGCGACACGTTCGCTCGCGCGAAGCAATCCGACAGGCGTTGGTCGTCCCGAACCAGAGGCCAGAAGTGGGCGAGCAGGTGATGCCCGACGGTAACGGGCTGGGCCCGTTGGAGATGCGTGTACCCCGGCATCGGCACCTGGGCATTGGCCTCCGCTTGATCGAGGAGGGCGAGCTCGAGGCGCAGGATCTCTTGACGGACCGCCGTGATCGCCTCCCGCAGGTAGAGGCGCTCATCGAGCGCGATCTGGTCGTTCCGGCTCCGGGCCGTGTGGACCTTCGCGCCGAGGGAGCCGAGCCGCTCCGTCAGGCTCACCTCGATGTTCGTGTGGACGTCCTCGAGGTCCTCCCGCCATGGGAAGCTCCCGGCGACGATCGCGGCGTGAACGGCCCGGAGGCCCTTGGTCAAGGCTCCCGCCTCGTCGATCGTGAGGATGCCCACTGCGGCGAGCATCTGCACATGGGCGATGCTGCCCGCGACATCGTATCGCGCGAGCTTGCGATCGACCGGGAGCGAGGCGAGGAATCGCCAGGCCGGAGACTCGACATAGGACGGCGGCGCTCCGCTTGGCCCGCCCTTCGATTGCACGGTGGCCGCCATCTTCACTTCGCCCTCTTCGCGGCCTTCAGGAGCTTCGGCGCGGTTGGCGCCTTCTCTCCCGCGGCGGCCCAGGTGCGCGCCGGCAGGCCCCACACGTAGATGAAACCCTCCGCCATCGATTGCCGGAATCGGTCGCCCTGCGAGTACGTCGCGAGGGCGTGATCGTAGAGGGAGTAGGGCGAGGCGCGGCCGACGACGGTGGCGGCTCCCTTGAACAGCTTGACGCTGACGTCCCCGGTCACCCGCTCCTGAGTCGAGGCGACGAAGGCGTCGAGCGCCTCCCGGAGGGGGGTGAACCAGAGGCCGTCGTACACGAGCGTGGCGTAGCGGGCGGCGACGGAGCGCTGGAACTCGAGCAGGTCCCGCGGGAGGACCAAGGCCTCGAGGGCCTGGTGGGCCTTGACGAGGACGGTCGCGGCGGGGCATTCGTAGACCTCGCGGGACTTGATCCCGACGACGCGCGATTCGACGTGGTCGATGCGGCCGACGCCGTGGCGCCCGGCGAGCTCGTTGAGGGACGCGATGAGGTCGACGAACTCGAGCGACCGACCTTGGAGGGCCGTCGGCTTGCCGCCATCGAAATGGATCGTCGCGTGCGCGGCCTCGTCCGGCGCGGCGGCGGGGCTCGTCGTCCAGCTGTAGACTTCCTCGGGCGGCTCGATCCTCGGATCCTCGAGGACTCCGCATTCGACGGAGCGGCCCCAGAGGTTCTCGTCGGTGGAGTACGGCGAGCCGTTGTCGACGGGTACTGGGATCCCGCGCTCCTTCGCGTATTCGATCTCCTGCTCCCGCGTCATGCCCCACTCTCTCGCGGGTGCGACCACCGTCAGATGCGGTGCGAGGGCCGTCGTGCATAGGTCGAATCGCACCTGGTCGTTCCCTTTGCCAGTGCACCCGTGCGCGATGAAGGCGGCCCCTTCTTTCTGCGCGACGGCGACGAGGTGCTTGCCGATGAGAGGTCGCGCGAGGGCGGTGCTGAGGGGATACTGCCCTTCGTACATCGCGTTGGCCTGGAGTCCCGGGAGGACGAACTGCTCCGCGAACTCGCGGCGCGCGTCGACCACGTGGGTCTTCGCCCCGAGGCGCCGGGCTTTCTCCCGGATCCCGTCGAGGTCTCCCGGCTGTCCGACGTCGATCGTCAGCGTGACGACGTCCATCCCTCGATCCTGGAGCCACCGAATGGCGACGGAGGTGTCCAAGCCTCCGGAATAGGCCAAAACCACTTTATCCCGCGTCATGGGCGACCGTGCCCCAACCAATTCTTGCGATGAACACTCGTGGATGTGTATTTGAGCGTGTCGACATCATGATGGCATTTCAGGACAAAATTGTCAAATATCGGACATGTTGTACAGTTGTTGATGGCGCCGGTCGCGCGGGAGGTGCGGGAGTACATCGCGGCCCATCCCAGCGTCTCGGACGGACTCAAGATGGGCATCGTGAACTATTCGGCCCTCGCGAGGAAGATCTCTAAGGAGCTCGGGATCCGACAGAGAGAGGCCGTGCTGGCGGCCTGCCGACGTTATCCGGTCGAAAAGCTCCGCGGGTACAGTGAAGACGCCGTCCGTCGGATGCTCCAGAAGAGCCGCGTCCAAACCCGGACGAAGGTCGCGACGATCACGGTCGTCGAAGGGGTCGATGTGCTCCAGCGCCTCGGGGACGTGGTCGAGGAACTCCTCGACGAGAACCGCGTCTGCCGGCTCATCCAGGTGTCCCAGGGCACTGTGATCATCGTGGACGACGACTCGGTCTCACGGGTCACCAAGAAACTCAGATCGGAGCACCTCATCGGCGTGACCCGCGGGCTCGTGGAGATCGACGTGACGAGTCCGGAAACAATCGAGAAGACGCCGGGGCTCCTCGCGTTCTTGTCGGGCGCCCTCGCCTCCCGCGGCATCAACATCATCGAGGAGATGTCCGCCTACACGGACACGATCTTCCTCCTCGAACGGAAGGACATGACCCGGGCCATGGAAGTCCTCGCCCAGAACCTGCAGTGATCATTTCGTATCGTACGCCCTCAATCGATCGGTTTTCGGAGAGGTCTTGTCGGGTCGTTGCTTACCGAGGGCGAACATGGGCTCCGTTCAAGCCGACGAACCATCGACGCCGGCACGCGATGCCCGCCGTGACCTCGCTTTGGCCTGGACCGTGGGCTTCACGATGTGGGGATTGCTCCTGTCCGTCGACCCGCTGCTGCCCGCAATTCAAAACGAGTTGGCCCTCACCTTCACCCTTCGATCTTTGGTCCTGGCGCTGCCGTTCCTTTCGATGGCGATTGCCGCCATCCCCGGCGGGTTCCTCGCCGACCGCTCAGGCATTCGGCGGTCCGTGACCCTCGGAGGGGCGATCGCGACGGGAGGAGCGGGCCTCCGAGCGGTCCCTGGCGGGACCGTCCTCCTGCTTACCGCGGCCGTCGTGTTCGGCCTCGGACTTGGACTCGTGATCCCCAATCTTCCGAAGTTGGTGAGCACTCGGTATGGCCGCGACCTCGGAGGATTCGCGACTGGGGTCTACTCCACGGGCCTGATCATGGGAAGCGTCGCGGGCGTCTATCTCACGAAACCGCTGGCCGATGTTTTGGGTTCTTGGCGATGGGCTCTGGTGATCTGGGCCGCCCTTGGCGTCTGCGTTGTCGGGGCCTGGACTCTTTGGGTTTCACCGGCACATCCGTCCCCGCGTCAATCCGAGACCGGATTCCGAACCCTCCTCCGCCGACGGGAACTTTGGGTCCTCGCGTTCCTCTTTGCGGCGGGCAACGCGAGCTACTTCTTTCTCGTCGGGAACTATCCGCCATACCTGGCCTCGCGCGGCCTCGGCCTCGATGCGGCCTTGGGTCAGCTCACGCTCTTGATCGCGGTCGGCGTCCCCGCCATTTTCCTCGCACCGATCCTGTCCGATGGACTGAGGGCCCGCCGTCCATTCCTTTGGGGGCCTCATGTCCTGATCGCCGCCCTCCTGCTCCTGATCGGGCGGTTGCCCCTCGTGGCGATTCCGGCGGTGTCCGTCGGCCTCGGCCTCGCCGAGATGGCGATCTTCGCCCTCGTCCTGCTTCTCCCGGTCGACCTCTTCTCCTCGGACGAAGTAGGCCGCGGGTCGGGAATCGTCGTTTCCTTCGCGTACGTCGGCGCGCTCGTCGGCCCTCTCGCGGCGGGCATCGCGGTCGACCTCACCAGGTCCTTCGAGGGAGTCCTCGAGGCCTTCGCCCTCCTCTCGGTCCTGGCGGCCTTCGCCACCTTCGCGCTCCCGGAGACGGGCGCTCACGGGAGGAGGTCTTAAGGTGCAGCGAGCGCTGGCCACCGACGCGATGACGACGCCCGCCGCCTTTCCGTCGACGCCATCGCAGAAGGGCGGCAAGCCGCCGGGCTTCGACCTCCTGGCTCACAACCGAGACATGGCCGGGGCGATCGAGTCGTTTCTCGCGCCGACCTACGGGCCCGGAGGCCGGGCAAAGCTCTTCCTCGACGCCAAGGGGAATGCGATCCCGGCGACGGATGGAGCGCGGATGCTGTCGACCCTCGACTCGCCCCATCCTGTCGGGAAGATCCTCCGCTCGATCGCGACCGCGCAGGAGGAGGAGTGGGCCGATGGGACCAAGCTCGCGGCGCTGCTCGCGGTCCGGCTGCTCCACCGCTCCGGCCCATTGCTCGATCAGGGCGTCCGACCGGCGAGAATCGTCCGCGGATTCGAGATCGGGCTGGATTGGGCGATCGGATCGGCTGAGGCATCCGCGGTTGCCCTCGATCCATTTGAGGGGGCCTTGCTGCTCGATGTCGCGCGAGGTTGCCTCGGAGGGTGGCTCGATCCGAGGCCCCGGGAGGAGCTTGCTAAAGCCGTCGTGCAGGCCGCGACCCGGATTGCTTCCAAGACGCCGCAGGGCTGGCGATGCAGCCGGCGGGACATCCACGTGTTCGCGAAGGCCGCGGGCGCGTTCTCCGTCCGTGTCATCGACGGCTACGTCCTGGACCGATGGCGGGACGACCCGAACATGCCTCCGCGGGTTGAAGACGCTCGCATCGCCCTCCTCGACGCCGAGCCGATTCGCGGGAAGGCGGGCGTCCACGAGCCGCGACTTCGCTGGTACGGCGAGAGCAAGGTCCGACTCCAAAGTCCGGCGCAACTCGAAGGATACAGCGCGGTCGGAGAGGACTACACACGAAGAATTGTCGAGAGACTCCAGGCCGCGGGGGCGAACGTCGTCGTCACGACGCTCGGCATGTCGGATTACGGACACAAACTCCTCGCGAAGGCCGGCATCTTCGGGATCCGGGCGGTCATGCGACCGGAGTACATGCGAGACCTCGCTCGGGCGACCGGGGCGGGTCTCATCAAGGACTTCCAGGAGATTCGAACGGACCAGTTGGGCCATGCCGGCCTCGTCGAAGAGATCCGTCTCGGTGGATCGAAGTGCACCATCATCGACCGTTGCCCGGACCCCCAGGTCGTGAGCCTGCTCGTGCTCGGCCCCGGTCAAGCCGCCGCGGAGCTTTACAAGACCCTGGCACGGAAGGCGATTGGCGCCGCCGCGGCCTCGATCGAAATGCCACGGTTTCTCGCGGGCGGCGCAGGAGCCGAGATGGCCGCGTCTTCCCGGGTCCGCCGGGATGCGAGCCGCGTCGAAGGCCGGGAGCAGCTCGCGGTCGAAGCCTTCGGCCTCGCGCTGGAGGACCTCGCCGCATGCCTCGCGGCGAATCTCGGACTGAAACCCCTGGACGCCGTGCTGGCCCTGCGAACCGCCCATGCGAAGTCGGCGGACTGGGGGATCCTCGCGGGGCAGCGGGAGCCGGTCGACTACGAGCACGGCCTCTTTCGAGAACCGCTGGGGCCAAGGTTGTCGGCGTGGCGTCGGGGCGTCGAGGCGGCCTCGACGATTCTCCTGGCGGACGACTTTCACAAGGTCTCGCGCCCGTCCCTTCGGAAGAAGGCATCGGACGGCGAGGGCGACAAGGACCGCTAGCTGTGGAGGACCGTGGCGTCCCCGAGGTCCCAGCCGACCTGGACGCGGGCGCCCCGCTCCAAGAAGGTCCGCTCGCCCATCTTCTTCGCCCGTAACAACCGCCCGTCCCCCAAGGCGATCTCGTAGTGAACGTACGGACCTTTGAAGATCACATCGCGGACCTCGCCGGGGAACCGGTTCGCCATCGCTTCCGACGCGGCACCGATCTCGATCCGTTCATCCGGAACGAAGAATGCCAGCGCGCTCCCCGAGGGCGTGGACGCATTCGACCGGAGATGGAACCGGAGTCCGTTCGAATCAACGGTGACGCGTCGGTCGTCCGTCGCCACGATGTCCCCCGCGAAGAGGTTGCTCATCCCGATGAAATCGGCGACGAAATGGTTCTTCGGATGCTGGTACAGCTCGAGCGGCGTGCCCACCTGCTCGAGGACGCCGAAATTCATGACGCCGACGCGGTCGCTCATCGTCAGCGCCTCCTCCTGGCTGTGCGTCACGAAGATGAACGTCTTCTTCAGCTCATGCTGGAACCGCCGGAGTTCGATCTGCATCTCCTTCCGGAGCTTCTCGTCGAGCGTGTTCAGCACCTCGTCGAGGAGCAGGACTTCAGGCGCGATCGCCATGCTCCGGGCGATCGCGACGCGCTGGCGCTCGCCGCCGGAGAGTTCCCAGACCCGGCGTTTCTGCTTCCCCTCGAGGTCCACGAACCGGAACATCTCCTCGACCCGCTTCTGCCGCTCCTCTTTGTCGATCCCGTGCACTTTGAGGCCGTACTCGACGTTCTCCTCCGCGGTCATGTGAGGGAACAGCGCGTACTCCTGGAAGATGAGGCTCGTGTTCCGCCGGTACGGCGGGACCCGCGTCATATCCTTGCCCGCGATGATGACGTCTCCGGAATCCGGGGTCTCCAGGCCGGCCAGGATCTTCAGGAGGGTTGATTTGCCGCTGCCGCTCGGTCCGAGGAGGGTGAAGAACTCGCCCTCGCGGACGTCGAGCGAGATTCCCTTCAGCGCCTTCACGTCGCCGGGGAAGGTCTTCGTCAAATTGCGGATCCGGACCAGGGTTTCCGCTGCCACATCGTCCATCCTCATGCCCCCGAGCGCCGCGGCCCCGCGAGCGCGTCTCGTCGGGCCTTCCTATTCTCCCCGGCCTATAAGAAATCGATGGGTTTTCGTCCCGCGGTCGAAAGGAAAGGCGGTCCATCGAATCCGTGACGGCGCGGCCTACGAGGAGGCGAATGGTTTTTAATGATTCGGGATGATGAAGTGATCGGTGAGAGGGTGGAGGGGCCGAAGCTCATCGGGTTCATCGGTCTCGGGAACATGGGCGCGCCGATGGCGAGCAACCTTCTGAAAGCCGGATTCTCCGTCATCGTCTGGAACCGGACCGAATCGAAGGCGCGACCGCTCGTCGAGAAAGGGGCGGCGTGGGCCGACGGCCCACAGCACGTCGCGGAGAAGTCCGACGTGGTCATCACGATGCTCGAGGACGCCCGCGCCGTCCGCGAAGTCCTTCTCGGCGCCGAGGGCGTCGTCGCGGCCCGTCGTCCGAACCTTCGGATTATCGACATGAGCACGATTTCCCCGAAGGATTCGCGGGACATCGCCCAGCAAGTCGCGTCCCGCGGGATGATCATGATCGACAGCCCGGTGTCCGGGAGCGTGAAGGCCGCCGCGGACGCCTCGCTGACGCTGCTCGTCGGCGGGGATCCCGAAGTCGTCGAGTCCGTCCTTCCTGTCCTGCGCGCGATGGGCAAGAATGTGTTCCATCTGGGTCCGAACGGCATGGGCTGTTACATGAAACTCGTCAACAACGTGGTACTCGCGGCGAGCCTCGCGGGATTCTCGGAAGCATTCGTCCTCGGAAAGAAGGCAGGCTTGCCTCCTCAGCAAATGCTCGACGTGATCTTGCAAGGGTCCGCTCGGTCTCCGCTCCTGGAATTCAAAGGAAAGGCGATCGTCGATCGGAACTTCGCTCCGACGTTCGCCCTGCGGTTGATGCGGAAAGACCTCGGACTCGCCCTGGAGACGGGAAGCCAGACGCAGGTCCCGATGCCGATCACGGCGTTTCTCAACGAGCTCCACCAGGCGGCGATCGCGGGCGGCCTCGCCGACCGGGATTGGTCCGCGATCGTCCAGGTGTTCGAAGGCCTCGCCGGGGTGAGCTGATGGGCCTCGCCGCGACGCGGCCGAAGCCCAAGCGGCCGGACGAACCGAAAGACGTCGAGCGCCCGGACCGGATCATTTTGGAGCGGCTCCAGAAGGACGACAAGGTCAGCCTCGGCGACCTCGCGAAGAAGACCGGGCTCGCCTCCTCCTCGGTCCACTACCGCATCAAGAGGCTCGAGGAGGAAGGCATCATCAAAGGGTACCACGCGATCGTGGATCCGGTCAAGCTCGGGTACGACATCCTCGCGGTGAGCTTCATCCGCTCGCGGTACGATCCGAAATCCTACGAGCGGTTGAGCAAGGCCCTTCCGAAGATCCCGGGCATTTGGGCCGTCTACTTCCTGATGGGCGACACCGACTACGTCGTCCTGATCCGCGCGAAGAACCGTGCCGACCTCAACCGGATCGTCTACGAGTTGATCTCGATGAAGGACATCGAGCGATCCGATACCCGGATCGTGATCGAGCGCCTCAAGGAAGACATCGCGGTCCCGATGGACTAGGCGTTAGGCGCCCGTCGCCGCGTCCCTCTCCCGCGCGAACGGCCGATTCGGCAGGATGACGGTCCCGATCCCCAGCACGATGGCCGCCTTAACGAGGTCCAAGGGGACGAACGGGATCACGGTCTTCACCAGGAGGGAGTCGAGCGGGAGGCCTCCCCTGGAGGCGATGACTCCGAACCCGGTCGTCCACCATGCGTAGAACCAGATGGCTCCGAGCAGATAGACGAGGCCGATCCCCGCCACGAGGAGGAGCGCGAGGTACGCCGGTCGGCGGTATCGGACCCGCGCGTCGAGCGCCCAGCCGATCAGGAACGCCGCGGCGATGAACCCGAGGATGTATCCGAACGTGGCGCCGGTCAGGATCGCAAAGCCGCCGATCCCCCGATAGAGGCCCGGGAGTCCCGCGAATATCGGCTCGGGGCTCGTGTTCGATCCGGCGAACCAGGGGACGCCGAGGATCCCGACGAACGCATAGAGGATCTGGCTCAGGCCGCCATAATGCTTGCCGAGGACGACCGCCGACGCGAGGACGAAAAACACCTGGCCGGTGATCGGCACCGGAGTCCAAGGCAGGTAGATCTTGATCAGCGCGCCGAATCCCGTGAGACAAGCGAAGAGGCCCGCTAATCCGAGGTTCACGAGGAAGGCGCTTTCGTATCGCCACCGATAGAATTGGTAGGTCGCATTCCGAACGCGACCGATCGTCGCTCCCGCCGACATCGGGCTCCCCGCGGGCGCAAGGGCCGAGACGGATTTAACGCTAGTGGCGGGCTCACGCCAACTTGACCGATGCGGCGATCTCGGTGTTGTAGTTGCCCGAAACGAAGGCCGGATGGGCCAACGCCGCGCGGTGGAACGGGATGGTCGTCTTGACGCCTTCCACCTTGAATTCCGCGAGGGCGCGTTGCATCCGACGGATCGCGAGCGGGCGATCGCCGCCCCACACGATGAGCTTCGCCAGGAGGGGGTCGTAGTGGAAGGACACGACGCTGCCGGCCGCGACCCCCGAATCGAGCCGCACGTGGGGCCCTCCGGGTTCGTCCCAGCGGGTGATCGTCCCCGGATTCGGCATGAAGTTCTTCGCGGGGTCCTCCGCGTTGATCCGGCACTCGATGCCATGGCCGCGGCGCGTGATCGACGCCTGCTCGGGGAGATGCTCCTCTCCCGCTGCGATCCGAATCTGCGTATGGACGAGGTCGAGGCCCGTCGTGACCTCGGTGACAGGATGCTCGACCTGCAGTCGCGTGTTCATCTCCATGAAATAGAAGTGTCCCCGGGAGACCATGAACTCGACCGTCCCGAGGTTCCGATATCCGGCGGCCTCCGCGATCCGCACCGCGGCGCGCCCCATCTCTTCCCGCAGCTCCTCGGTCAAGGCCATCGACGGCGTTTCCTCGATGAGCTTTTGGAACCGTCGCTGCACGCTGCATTCGCGCTCGAACAAGTGGACGGTCCGGCCGTGTCCGTCCGCGGCGACTTGGATCTCGACGTGCCTCGGATCGTCGAGGTACTTCTCCAGGAGGAGGCGGCCGTCCCCGAACGAGGCGACCGCCATCCGCCGCGTCGCGTCGAAGGCCGCTTTGAGTTCCTCCGGATCCCTCGCGATCTTCATGCCGATGCCGCCTCCGCCGGCCGTCGCCTTCACGAGGACCGGATAGCCGATCCGCTCCGCGATTGGCAGGCCGTCCTCGAGCCGCGGGACGATTCCCTCGCTGCCCGGAGTCACGGGGACGCCGAGGGAGCGAACGAGCTCGCGGGCCGGAGCCTTCCCTCCCATCGCGCGCATCGCGGCGGGCGGGGGGCCGATGAAGACGATCCCGGCCTCCTTGCAGGCCTCCGGGAACGCGGGATTCTCAGAGAGGAGTCCATAACCCGGATGGATCGCGTCCGCGGCGGCCTTGACTGCGGCGTCGACGACCTTGCGGATGTTCAGGTACGTCTCGGAGAGCTTCGCCCCTCCGAGAGGGATCGACTCGTGGGCATACCGGACGAACGGCGCGTCCGCATCCGGGTCCGAATAGACGGCAACCGTCGGGATGGAGAGTTCGCGGCACGCCCGCATGATTCGCACGGCGATCTCCCCGCGGTTCGCGACGAGGATCCGGTTGAACATCCGTCGGCGGAACGCGCCCCCTCTCTAAAGTCTTTCAGCGAAGTCCGCGCGCAGGAGAAAACATCTTAATCGCCTCCGTCCATTTGGCGGGATCGTGCGGGGTTGGGGGATCGCCCTTCTGTTGGCCGTATGCCTGGTGGCCAGCGCCTCCGTCGTCCGCGCTTCGCACAAGCCGATTTACAAGAGCAGCACGGACGTCTTGGAGCCGGGGACATGGGAACCTCACTTTGTCTGGTTGCGAAGTGACTACTTCAACTACATGGGCCAGGTGTGGTGGCAGACCTACGTCGTTGGTCCGGGCCTGATCGACCTGCTCTTCTTGGATCTCGAGAACTTCTACGCGTTCCGCGACGGTCGGCCATACCAGACGATCGTCCCGCCTCTCGGCCCCGCGACCGACGGCGCGCAATATGCGTCGGACTTGAGCGGCGACCTGCCCTACTTCCTCGTCATCCGGAACGCGGGCTCGGTGACCGCCCACGTAACGTGGACGATCTTCGCGGAGATCGACTGGCGGCGGTGGCAAGGCGACCCTCCCGGCCCGACCCTGAACCTGACGATCGAGCGGGCGTCCGGTCCGTTGCAGAACGGGTCGAGCTGGGAGACGACGTTCGATGCTCCCGCGGTCTACGTGTACCATTGCAACCCGCACATCGACATGACCGGGATCGTGGAGGTCGTCCCGGGCAATGCGACTTCGACTCCGGTCGCGGTCCAGATCCATGACATGGGCTTCCACCCGGAGGTCATCCGGGTCCCGGTCGGGAGCACCGTCGTGTGGACCAACCACGACGGGACGAACCACAGCGTGAACCTGGGCATCCTGCCCGGCGGCTTCGTCGTGATTCCCGCGGGCGGCGCGTCGCTCTCGGCGGTGCTCGGCTACGGCGCCCTCGCCGCGGCACCGGCCGTCGGGCTCTTGCTCTTCCTGCGAAGGAGGACCCGCGCCGTCGAAGGAAGTTCGAAAAAGCCCGCGCGGAATTGGAAGGAACGCGTGGACGACGAATAGGCATAAATAGCGTTCATCGGTTTCTCATTCGAACACGGATCGTGCTTCCTTCCGCAGGTCCGTTTTCCGGAGGAGACGGGGGTGGCGCATCGGAGTGCCCGCTACGACTACGGCGGCGACCGATACGTGTTCGTCGAGTTCAGCATCGACATGGAGCTCGCGCAGAATTTCAAGACCCTCTCCATGGCGGAGGCCATCAAGCAGGCCCGGATCCCGGGCATCGTCGAGGTCATCCCTTCGATCTGTTCGATGCTCGTCGAATACGACCGGACGAAGCTGCACGCGGACTCCCTGATCGGACGGCTCAAGGGCATCGAGCAATCGATGACGCAGCTCACGCAGATCCCGACGCGCATCATCGACTTCCCGATCCTCTTCGCGGATCCGTGGACCACCGAGTGCGCGGAGGCCTTCAAGGGGCACCACAACACAGGCGAGGTCCCCAACATCGACTTCGTCGCCCGCGAGAACCACTTCTCCGACCGCGAGTCCTTTATCAACGCGTTGTGCGCCACGCCCTATTGGACCGTCATGGTTGGTTTCACGCCGGGCCTCCCGTGGTTGTATCCGCTCGGCGTCGGCAACGAAGAGGCGATCCAGGCGCCGAAGTACAACCGGCCGCGGACTTGGACACCGGATCGCGCGGTCGGACTGGGCGGCGCCTTCCTCGCGATCTACTCCGTCCGCAATCCCGGCGGCTACCAACTTCTCGGGCGGACGACGAATCCGATCTACGACGCGCGCCAGAGGTATCCGGACTTCAAGGAGAATCCGGTGCTCCTGAAACCCGGCGACATCTTGCGGTGGCGATCGGTCGACCGGGACGGGTACGACCGCGTCTGGGCCGGGATCGAGGACGGCACGTACCGCTTCCCGATCCGGAATGTGACGTTCGAACCGGAAGGGTACCTGCGGGACCCTCCCGGCTACACGAAAGCGCTCATGGGAGGCGGCTGAGTTGCTCGAGATCGTCCAACAGGGCCTCGAGGCCAGTGTTCAAGACCTCTACGGGCGGCCCGGATACTACTCGCAAGGGATTCCTCCTTCCGGGGCCCAGGATGGCCTCTCCTTGGGCCTGGGGAATCTGCTCGTCGGGAATGACAAGAACGAGGCCGGCATCGAGATCACGATGCTCGGTCCGCAGGTCCGGTTCCGCGATCCGCACGCGATCGCCCTGACCGGCGGCGACCTCTCCCCGAAGTTGAACGGGGACCCCGTCCCCATGTGGGAAACCGTTGGCGCGAAGGCGGGCGACCTCCTGTCCTTCGGGAGGATGATGAACGGATGTCGCGCTTACCTCGCGGTGGCCGGCGGCATCGACGTGCCTCTCGTCCTGGGGAGCAAGGCCACCTACGCGCGCGGCGAGATCGGTGGCCACGAGGGGCGTGTGCTCCGAAAGGGCGATGTCCTGAAGGTGGGGAAGCCGGCGGTCCCGCCGGTAGGCCTGGAAGGCCGACGGGTGGATCCGAGCCGAATTCCCCAGTTCGGCGCGCATGCAGACCTTCGCGTTGTCATCGGCGTCGAGAGTTACGTCTACACGGAGCGCGGCATCAAGACCTTCCTCTCCACGGACTGGCAGGTGTCGAGCAAGATCGACCGGGTAGGCTACCGCTACCTGGGTCCGCAGCTCGAATGCGTCACGAGGACGCCTCCGTTCGGCGCGGGCTCCGATCCGACGAACGTCGTGGATTCGGGCTACCCGGTCGGCAGCGTGCACACGACGGGTCCCGGGGTAGAACCGATCCTCCTGCCGAACGATGCCGTGAGCGGGGGTGGGTTCGCGACGATCGGCACGGTCATCGCGGTCGACCTGGACCGCGTCGGCCAGAGCAAGACCGGCGACACGACCCGATTCACGTCGGTGCGGATCGACGACGGGTATCGCGCCTGGGACGAGCGGGAGAACCTGCTGACGGAATCCTCGATCGTCCAGGGACGGTGAGCTGCGTGGCGGTGCGAGTGGATCTGAACTGCGACATGGGCGAGAGCTATGGGATCTGGAAGCTGGGGCGGGACGAGGAGGTCATGCCCTTCGTCACGTCCGCGAACATCGCTTGCGGCTTCCATGCGAGCGACCCGCACGTGATGCGGAAGACCGTTCAACTGGCGAAGAAGCACGGGGTGGCGGTCGGCGCCCACACCGGCTTCCCGGATCGCGAGGGATTCGGCCGGCGCTACATCCAGGTGACGAAGGACGAGCTCAAGGACGACGTGATCTACCAGGTCGGGGCCCTCGCCGGCTTCCTCAAGGCGAACGGCATGAAGTTGCAGCACGTCAAGCCCCATGGGGCCATGTACACGGTCGCGGTCAACGACCAGGAGCTCTCGGAGGGCATCGTCGAGGGGATCCAGGAATACGATCCGGAACTCCTCCTGTACGCGATGCCCCATTCCCTGACATACAAGATCGCCGAGAAGCGCGGTCTCCCGGTGGTACCGGAAGGGTTCGTCGAGTTGAACTACCTCCCGAACGGTTCGCTCGCCCTCGAACGCGCGAAGAAGGCCTGGGACCCGGACGAGGTCGCGCGCCGCTTCGTCCGACTCCTGAAGGAGGGGAAGGTGACCACGGTCACCGGTCAGGACATCCGGGTCGAGGTCAAGAGCGTCTGCGTCCACGGCGACGCGCCGAACACGCCGGAGATCCTGAAAGCCCTCGAGTCCGCGATGAAGCGGGAGGGCATCGAACGGACGAACATCAAGGAACTCCTTTGAACCGGGAGGATCGACGGAGATGGACGTGACCGCCGATATCCCGGGCATGATTGTGAAGGTCAAGGTGAAAGCCGGGGATTCCGTCCATCCGGGCGACATCCTCTTGGTCATGGAGGCGATGAAGATGGAAATGGAAGTGCCCGCTCCCGGAGCCGGGCGCGTCGCCTCGGTCCTGGTGAAGGAGAACGATGTGGTCCGAGCCGGGCAGGTCCTCGTGACCCTCCGTTGAATACCTTTCGATTCTTCGACACGTTTGTTGTCGTTCCGTGAACGAAATTCGCCCCGAGTCGAACGCACCGCGACCGGGAGAGAACGCTTAAATATCGTCGAACCGATTTGGCGGTCAACACCGTCACGGGTGGGGGCTATGGAGGAGAAGCCGCAGGGCCAGCAGGCTGTGTCTGAAGGACGTGGGGTCTCCCGACGGACGTTCATGAAATACGTCGGCGTTGGAGCCGTTGTTGCCGCGGGGGTGGGCGTCGGGGCATATGCCTACCTGAATCGACCGAGCGGGGTCAGCGCGGCACCGCTCCAGTGGTGGGGCATCGGCACGGGCAATCCGGAGCGATGGGACGGCCTGAATGACGCCGGTGGCGATGTCGTCTTCACGGAGGCTCCCTGGGACCCGGTCCCCGTCCTGAACAAGATGAAGGCGGATGGCCGGAACGCGTACGACGTCATCTCGAACGCCGGGACGCTCGACGACCCGTTGTTCGCCGACGGTTCGATCGTCGACTTTGATCCGGAGACGCTCCCGAGCTGGAGCAAGATCTATCCGGAACTCCGCACGAACAATCCGACGATCACGGTCGCCTCCACGGGCCAGATCGTCGGCGTCCCGATCGTGCAAAACGGAGACTCTGTTGCCATGCTCGTGGACGAACTTTGGCCCGGCACGGGTCAGCCTGGCCAGGGCAGCGACACCTACGGGCTGCTCTTCGATTCCCTGACGACCGGCAAGTCGTCGATGGAACAGTCCTGGGCGTGCGCCATCTACAAGGTGGCCAACTATCTGGGTCGGAACCACTTGCAGACCATCGAGGACCCCGCTTCGCTCACCACGAACGACCTGAACACGATCAAGACCTTCATGCTGAATCAGAAGGCGGCGGGACAGTTCAAGGTCTTCTGGGAAGGCTGGAACACCGCGGTGAGCCTGCTCGCGAACAAGGAGGTCCTCGCGATGGACACCTGGGAGCCCGTCGTGTTCGCCTTGAGGACCCAAAACCCTCCGATCAACGCGGTCTACATGGCGCCGAAGGAAGGCTACTATCTTTGGAACATCCCGATCTACATGACGCCGAAAGGCCAGAGCCAGACCAAGGATCGTTGCATGCACCTGTCCCAGTGGACCTTGGAAGGCTGGTATGGGGCGCGCATCACGACGATCCGGGGCTATCTCACGGCGACTCCCGATGCGATCCAGTACGCGCAGGACAACCCGAACGCGGGCGGCGGCCCCTACGATACGGCCTTCATCCAGTCGCGCCACACGTTGGTCAAGCAGAAGTTCTCCGACGGCGTGAGCGTCTACGGGAACCAGGCCCCGCCGAACGTCCAGGACTACCAAGACACATGGACCCAGGTGACGAGCTAGCGACGGCCGGCGGCTGAGGGATCGGATGGCGTCCAGGAGACCGTCAGGCCCCTTCGACCAACTGGCGGAATACTTCGCGGACCACCCCCGCGCACTGTTGTCCCTCCAGATCGTGCCGCCCCTCGTGTTCGTCTTTTTCTTCGTCTTCGTCCCCTTGGCCTCAATCTTCGCCTGGAGCTTCTGGACCGTCGAAAACAATCGGCTCGTCCCCGGCTTCTCGACGAGCGCCTACGAGGAGTTCCTGGGCATCGGAGGTCTCCCGACCTGGCGGCTCGACATCTTCCTGAAGACGCTGCGGATCGCCGTCACGCAGACCGCGATCGCCCTCGTCCTCGGATTCGCAATCGCCTATTTCGTCGGGATCAAGATGCGGGGGAGCAAGTATGCCCTGCCTCTGCTCCTCTTGTTCGCGGTCCCGTTCCTGACGAGCTACCTGCTGCGGACGCTGAGTTGGTACATCGTCCTCCAGAGCCGGGGCCTCATCAATACGGTCTTGCAGAGCATCGGGGCGACGAACGGACCGTTGCCCGGACTCCTGTTTTCCGAGTTCTCGGTCCACGTCGGTCTCCTTTCCACGTATCTGCCGTTCATGATTTTCCCGATCTGGCTCGCGATGAGCCGTATCGACCAGACCGTCTTGGCTGCCAGCGCGGACCTCGGGGGTCGGCCCCGTGACACCCTTTTCCGCGTGGTCGTCCCCCTGGCCCTCCCGGGCATCCTGATCGGCAGCATCTTCGTCTTCGTGGGCGTGCTCGGGGACAGCGTGGTCCCGGAGATCCTCGGCGGTGCGACGGACTCGAGCCGAACCCTGATCGCGAACCTCATCGACAAGGCGATCAGCGGACAGCAGTACCCGATGGCCGCGGCGATCGCGTCGATCATCTTGCTCATGGCGATCGGGCTGATCTGGGGTTGGGAGAGGGCCTTCGGCCTGAAGAAGATTGGTGAGATATGAGCTCTTCAGGGTCCGCCATATCCGTCCGTCAAGGCCAGCTCGAGGTGTTTTTCGCAAAGCACGGGAACCTCATCTGGAAACTGTTCGTCGGGTTCTTCGTCCTGTACATCCTGATGCCCCCGCTGCTGCTCGTCGCGGTCTCCTTCGAGCCGTCCGGCATCGTGCGCGTGAACACCGGATTCAGCCTCCGCTGGTATGACAAGATGATCAATTCGAGGGGGTTGATGGACGCGCTCTTCAAGTCCATCCTCCTGGCCTTCCTGACGACGGCGGTGACGACCCTCCTGGCCCTGCAGGCGGCCCTCGGGTATCGGAAGGCTCGGTTCAAGACCCTCATCATCGCGATCATGATCCTCCCGATCTTCCTTCCAGGGATCATCCAGGGATTCAGCCTCAGCCTCCTGCTGACCGAATTTCTCGGGCTTCAGCGAAGCTTGTGGACGGAGCTCGTCGGCCACGTCCTCTGGGCGCTCCCCTTCGCCTTCCTCGTCATCCTCACCAGCATGTCGGTCGTCAAGAGGGAGACGGTGCTCGCGGCGATGGACCTCGGGGCGAATGAGTGGCGGGCCTTCCGCGACATCGAGTATCCGATCATCAAGCCCGGGATCACGAGCGCCGCGATCTTCTCCTACGTCCTGTCCTTCAATGAGTTCAGCCGGACGTATTACCTCCAGGGCATCGGCCAAACGATCCCGACGTACGTGTGGAACAAGATCACGGTCGCCATCACCCCGGAGATCTTCGCGTTGTCGTCCCTCACCGTCATCCTCTCCCTGACCCTGATCGCGATTGCGACGATCTACCTCACCACGGTCGGCCGCGTCGCGAAGGCGCGAAAGGAGAAGGCGATCCCCAGGCCCGCTGTTAAGTCCCGGCACAAGGCGCCGGCGCCGGCGGCGGCCACCGCGGCCGCGGAGAAGGCATGAGCCGGTTCGAGGACCTGCACTTCCCCGACGCGCCTCGCATCGCCGTCGAACCGCCGGGCCCGAAGACCCTGGCGTTGCTCGGCCTCCAGGAGAAGTACGAGAGCGCCGCGGTCCTCTATCCGAAATCGTTGCCCCTCGCGATCGACGAGGGACGAGGCAGCACCGTCAAGGACGTCGATGGCAACCTCTTCCTCGACTTCTACGCCGGCATCAGCGTGCTGAACCTCGGCCATTCGAACCCCGCGATCACGAAGGCGGCGGAGGGCCAGCTCCGACGCCTCACGCATTCCCTCGACTTCCCACACGAGGCCCGCCTTCAGCTGGCGCGGGCGTTGATCGACAGCGCCCCGGGAAAGTTACGGCACAAGTCGCGCGTCCTCTTCGGATCGCCCTCGGGCGCGGACGCGATTGAATCGGCCCTCAAGCTCGCCCGCCATCACCGCAACCGGTACGCCGTGATCTCGTTCGAGGGATCGTACCACGGGCAGAGCGCCGGTGCCATGGCGCTCGGCTCCCAGGTCAAGCCGAAGTCGGCCCTGCCGCCGCTCGCCCCGGAGACGCACTTCGCCCCCTTTCCATATTGCTACCGCTGCCCCTTCGGAAAGGGCCCCGATCGAGGGAACGACTGCTGCATGGAGCCCGCCTGGCACCTCGAACGGATCCTGACGGATCCGTACAGCGGAATCCCGGAGCCGGCCGCGGTCGTCCTGGAGCCGGTGCAAGGCGAAGGCGGCATCATCGAGGCGCCCCTCGAGTTCCTGCGGGAGGTCCGACGGATCACGGAGGAACGGGACATTCCCCTCATCGTCGACGAGATTCAGGCGGGCCTCGGGAGGACCGGGGACCTGTACGCCTGCGAGGCCGCGGGGATCACGCCCGACCTGATGCCGATCGCGAAGTCCCTCGGAGGCGGCCTCCCCCTCTCCGCCCTCGTCGTCCGGCCCGAACTCGATGCGTGGGAGCCGGGCGCGCACGTGGGGACGTTCCGGGGCAACTTGGTGGCGATGGCCGCCGGCGTCGCGGGACTGCAGTTCATGGAGAGGGAGAAGGTGCTCGCCCATACCAGGAAGACCGGCGCGTACTTGAAACGGCGGCTCGAAGAGCTCGCAGAGGCCCACTCCTACATGGGGGACGTGCGGGGCCGCGGCCTCATGTTGGGCGTCGAGTTCGTGACGGACCCACGGACGAAGGAGCCGTGGAAGGACGGCGTCGCCGCGTTCCAGTTGGAGTGCTTCCGCCGGGGGCTGCTCGTCTGGAAGGCGGGCCATTTCGGGAGTGTCCTGCGGCTCCTCCCGCCGCTCGTCACGACGGCGGAGCAGGCGGAGAAAGGCGCGGACATCTTAGAGGACGTCGCGAAGACGGTGCGCCCCTAGAGGAGCGAGAGGGCGCGATTATTCGGGCAATCGCCGGACGAGTTTCATCATTTCCGAATAGTGATGGCGGATGACGTTCGCCCCCGGGGCTCCCATCATCTGTTCCGCGTTCGATCGGCATTGCTCGATCGCGGTCAAGATCCCCTGCTTGGTCGGGTTTTCGAAGCTCGCGCCGCATTGCTGGAACACGCCCGTCACGAAGCCATGGACCTGTTCCCGCACCTGAGCCTCCGTCGCCGGTTGTCCCAGGATCTCGAAGAACTCCCGGTTCGCGCTTTCGAAACACCGGAGGAGTTCGTCCCGGACGAAGTCGGTAGTCACGTCCGCGTCTCTCACCCGTGGTGCGACGTATGCATCGGTCGCCATGCACATCCCTTAGGGAGGCCTCCATAACGCTGTTATATTTAAGGGCACGGCCTTCTTTCGGAGGGTACCGCCATTTCGGACGAACTTCGCGGGGACGCCGGAATGCCGGCGAAGCCCTTATGCGGCCTGGGGCCGTGGCGGCGCTCGTATGGCGAAGACCGAATTGTTCGGAACGGTGACGGCGTTCCGCCACAGCAAGTTCAAACAGGACAGCTACCAGACGATCGTTCAACCGGAAGGGACGATCGACCTGGAAAAGGTCCATGGGGCTCGGGTCGTGTGGCTTCGGAAGGACGGTAAGCGGTTTCTGGGCCGGGTCGTCGCCCGCCACGGTTCGAAGGGAGCGGTTCGCGTCCGATGGGATCGCGGTTTTCCTCCGCAGGCCCTGGGCGAACGGGTCGAAATTGTTCCGTGAGACCCTTCCGTCCAGAGAAAACGTTATCGTCCCGATGCCGGATTGCAGGACATTTGAGGGCGATTGTCGGGGCATTCCTGGCGGCGCTTGCGGTAGCAGCGCCGTTCGCCGCCGCACCAAGCGCGCGTGGTCAAGCCGGCGCCGAGATTTTGTGGGTGCGTCAGTTCGGGACCGCCGGGGAGGATTACGGCAGCGCCGTCGCTGTCGATAGGTCCGGTATCTACGTGGTGGGACGGACCCTGGGAGCGATGCCCGCAGACGACTATGATGCGCTGCTTCGGAAATACGACCTCAATGGTGGCCTCCTATGGAACCGCCAGTTTGGAACCGCAAGTTTCGACTATGGCAACGCCGTCGCGGCCGGCGGGTCGAGGGTCTTCGTCGCGGGCCATACGGGTGGGAGCCTCGCGGGCGGACCGGATCCGGCCGGCGTCGATGCGTACGTCCGCGGGTATGATATCTCCGGCAATCTCCTTTGGACCCGCGAATTCGGATCACCCAATTACGACACGGCCCTCGGCGTCACGATCGATGCCTCTGGCTTGTACGTCGTCGGCCGTACGGAGGGCACGTTGCCCGGCGAGGTCAGTGCGGGTACCGTGGACGCTTTCATTCGCAAATACGACTTCCTCGGGAACGTAACGTGGAGCCACCAGTTCGGCACCGATGGTTTCGACGCCGCGGACGGCGTAGCTGCGGACGCGTCGGGCATCTATGTGACCGGCGAGACCGGCGGGACCTTCCCAGGAGAGGTCACGGCAGGTGGAGGCGATGGATACGTCCGGAAGTATGACGGATCGGGCAATGTCCTTTGGACCCATGAGTTTGGCACCGATGCAAACGACGGTGCCTTCGCTATCGCCGTCGACCTATCCGGCGTCTACGTCGCCGGCCTCGCAGCAGGCACCTTTCCCGGCCAGACGAAGTCTGGCGCACCAGGGAGCGCCAACGCGTTCCTTCAGAAATACGACACATCAGGACAGCTCCTTTGGACGCGTCAGTTCGGTGCGTCCCGGGACGCGGTCGCCTATGGCATCGCCGTAGGCGGATCCGGCGTCTACGTCACGGGCCAGGCGGACGGGACGTTTCCCGGTTCCGTGAGCGCAGGCTCCTCGGACGGATTCCTTTGGGAATTTGATCCGTCGGGCAACGCCATCGGGAGTTTGCAATTCGGGACGTCTGCCTTCGACAGGGCCAACGGCGTCGCAGTTGGCCCGGCGGGACCGTACGTCGTCGGCGACACGACCGGCACGTTCGCTGGGGCGACCAACGAGGGCGGCGTCGACGCATTTCTCGCGGCTCCGAGGGCCCCGCTGCCCGCGCCCTTCGAAGGGCCTCCTGCGGGCGCGCGCCTTCTGGTCGGCCTCGTCGCCGCCGCGGCGGTACCGATCGCCTCGGTCGCAGCGATATGTTTGGTGAGGTGGCGGATCTTCCGACCGCGGTCCTGAGGGAAGACAGAATGTCCTCGACCCTTCCAAGTTCCACCGAGTTTGTCGGAAGGCGGGAAACCTATATGCAGCAAAAGTCATCGCCCTCCTCGAAGGTGACAGCGGCCCCAACGGGCTCCCTCTCGAGAGCCACGGCCGTTCGACCTGCGATTTGGCGCTCGGGAGGATTAGAGGTTCCGGGGAGGGGTGACTGACATGGATAAGGACAAGGCGAAGTACCAGACGGTCGACGAATACATCAAGGCATTTCCGAAGGATGTTCAAGGCGTCCTGAAGAAAATGAGGCAGACGATCAAGGAGGCGGCTCCCGGCGCCATCGAGACGATCAGCTACCAGATTCCCACATTCAAATTGAACGGCAAGGGGTTGGTCTATTTCGCCGCCTTCCAAAGCCACATTGGATTCTACCCGATCCACGCGGGCGTCGAGGGCTTCGAGAAAGAACTGTCGCAATACAAACAGGGAAAGGGTTCCGTCCAATTTCCGCTCGATCGGCCGATTCCATACGACCTCGTGAAAAAGATCACGAGATATCGGGTCGAAGAAACCGCGGGGAAGAAACGCTAGCGCGCCGAGTTCCAGGTCTCCCCCGTCTCATCCGCCGGATCGGGCGGGGTCGACCCGGCGACCGATCAGGTCCCCGCGACGCTCCCGCCGAGTCCGATTGTCCGGCCCTGCATCTATCTCCCGACGACGAGGCCCAGCGCCTCGAAGCGTCTCCGACTCCAGGATGAGACCTTTCAGCGGCAACCCAGAAACTATTAGGACGCACCGGAGGATTGCCCGCGCGGGAAGAGGGAGCGCTCGTGCTCGATTTTTCGTACGTGGACTTGGCGATCCGACACTATGCGACGCCGGTCGTTGGAGCCGCGCTGATCCTCGGGGGCATCTTTCTCCGATTGTTGGGGAAGGGGCTCTCATACCTCGTCCTTGGCCTCGGCATCTTCGCGACGATATATGTGGCATTCCGAGAACCGGGGACCCCGATCAGAACCTGGTCCGTTCCGGAGGTATTCCTTGCTGGAATTGCGGCGAGCGTTGTATTGGCTCTTGCCTTTCGGGCGCTAACGGTTGCTTTCGAGTTCGGTTTCTCCGTCGTCGGATGGTTCTTGGTGCTCCACGCGGCGCCCGCCTTCCTGTCCATCTTCCCGTCGTTGTCGAGCATCCCCGGGCTCTCCGCGTGGATGGGGTCGTCCATCCTGACGACGGCGCTGACGGAGTGGGCGATGCGACGGCTGATGAAATCTCGTCGACTCTCGGTTGTCGCCCGAGCGGTGGGCTCGTCCGCGATTCGAGGAGTTCGCCCGTGAACTGATGCCGTGGGACTTTGGTCGGAAGCTCGATCCGACCGCGAGCTTTGGGCCACGGACCCAAAGGTCCTTGAGTGAGATGCGCGGCTCACCCAATGCCCGCGACCGACGGAGGACTCGCAGATTCATTCGCGTCCTCAAAGACGGCGACTAGATAGACCTGACCGCCCTCACATGGCAACCGACTGGCTAGATCCTGACGGGAGACGTGTGGATTCAACGGCCCAAGAAGGCGAGTAAGGTCATCCCAATGTCCAGCGGACTCCCGACGAATTGCCTTCCGCTCCTCCCTTTCACAGCTCGAGCACGCCGGTCAAGACGGGCTGACTGGCGTCCTCGTTAGATCCTGGCTCTCACCCAAACGTGCAATCGACGGTGACCTTATCCAAGACGCTTTTGAGGACCGCCAGCTCTTTTTGACTCAGTCGCCCGACAAAGAGATCGGAGACCCCGCGCAGGTGAACCGGCGTCGCCTTGGTCAGGCGGGCCACGCCCGCATTCGTCAACACGACCAGGACACCACGTCCGTCTGCCTCGGTGTCGGCTCGACGAACGAGGCCCTCGTCAACCAGCCGCGTGACCCGGCGAGTCATACCCGATCGCGAGATGAGCGCACGGGCCGCGAGGTCGGTCATGCGCAGCCCGCCGCCCGCGAGCGCCAGCTGAGCGAGAACGTCGAAATCGGCCAAGGCCAGGCCGGTCTTCTTGTCGAGATCCGTGTCGAGTCGGCGCAGGAGCGTCGCGTGTGCCCGCAGCAGTGACCGCCACGCCGCCAAACCGCGCCGGCCCGGCAGCTCCTTCGCCATGAGCCGGTCGAAGAGAGCAGTGACGTCTGGTTTCGATTTTACTTGCATCCGCAACCTTATACACAACTGAAGGATATAAGGTACTTGCACTTGCAAGCTATGCCACCAGAGCAACGCGGAGAGGAGCGAATGTCCACCGAACACTACGCCGACCCGGGTTGGTCAATCCGGCGTCGGTTCGGGACTCTGGCGGACGACGCACGCGTGAGGCGCACTGCGGCCGCCCTCGAAGCAAACGGAATTAGCGTCCTTCGGGCGGCTGACGCCGGAGAAGCCAAACGGATCGTGTTGGGTCTCATCCCCGACGGATCCCAGGTGCATCACGGCGGCTCGCAATCGCTCGAGACGTCGGGCATCGCCGAGGAGATCGAGAAATCCGGTCGCTACGATCCGATCCGACCGCGAATTCAGAGCATGGATCGCGAGACACAGGCCGACGAGATCCGTCGCCTCACCGCAGCGCCCGACGTCATGCTCGGCAGCGTGCATGCGGTCACCGAGAGTGGATCGCTGCTCGCGGCCTCGTTCAGTGGCAGCCAGCTCGGCCCCTACGTCACCGGTGCGGGGCGACTGATCCTCGTCGTGGGGACGCAGAAGATCGTGTCCGACCTCGAGGAGGGTCTCCG
>Ga0209806_1000254_pt1 | contig 34985 bp, 32 predicted proteins | sample GraSoiAngelo_152_FD_186166 | JGI IMG/M metagenome (GOLD analysis project Ga0209806, IMG submission 186166) | Grasslands soil microbial communities from the Angelo Coastal Reserve, California, USA - 14_1009_12_30cm (SPAdes) (version 2) | ecosystem: Environmental > Terrestrial > Soil > Grasslands ... | reverse complement strand
CACGAGATCCATGTCCTCCGACGGCTCGTAGCGACTGTCATAGCCGCCCAACAGTTCGAGCACCTCGCGGCGGAACATCGCTGAAGAGAGCGGGATGCCGTCGAGATCGCCGTAGACGACATCACGTGCCAACCACGGGGGAGCGTTGAGCCACTCCTGACGACCGAAGACGCATCCCACCTCTGGATGCTCGAGCAGATACTCGGCCTGCACACGCAATCGCAAGGGGGGCAGGACGTCGTCGGAGTCGAAGTTCGCGACAACCACAACGCCCTGACGGACGTCCGTTGGCTCAATCTCACCGCGCAGATCGGCTACGCTCCGTTCGAGGCGTGGTCCGCCTCTGAAAACATCAGCTCGACGAGAACGGCCGTCGGTCAGTACTCCGCCTATTACACAGTCCCTCCCAACATCAGTCGGGACGCGATCGTAGCGTTTCAAGCCAGCGCGGCCAACCCAGGAGGAGGGTTTGGCGTGGGCTCTCCCGTTTACGTCGAATTTCCGGACCCCTTCCTCATCTGGTACCGAACGGTTGCCATCGGCGCGTCCAACGCCACGGTCGAATTCGACGTCGCCTCCAACGGCGGTCAACCCCTACCGAATGTGACCGTCTCGGTTCGCACTGCATTTCCTTCCGGGCCCATCCTCGTGCGCCAGGGGACGACCGACGCCGCGGGTGCGGTTCGATTTGACGTGCCGTCCTCGGTACGCCCTACGGAGCTATATGGGAACGCGACGCTCGGCCCCGATCGTCAGGTTTTCTTCGCGACCTTCGTCCCACCCGCATCCCCTCCTCCACCTCCCCCACCAGGACCGCGTCTCGTCCGCGAAAACGCGGCAGACACGTTTGCTACCGGGGACGCGGCTGTCCTCCGGTTTCGCCTTGCGAGTGGCGACGTCCCCGTGCAGGGTCAGAACCTCTTCGTCTACGCGCAGACCTGGTCCCGGTTCGTCCTGGCGGGGAGAGTCACCACGGACAACAACGGCCGGTTCGAAGTTCGCTTCACCGTGCCGCCCGATTCCGTCAGGATCGGCATCTCCGGAAACATTTCCGGGACCTGGACGGTCTTCCACGATTCCTTCTCCCCGATGAGTCGCTTCGAACCGACGGTGTCCAGCGCGGACGGTTGGCAGTTCATGATTTCCGGGGTCTTTCCGCCGGACGGGGTCGTTTGGACCGCGGACGTGACCGTTGCGGCAGTCCCGGAATCCAGCGCCCCTTGGATTGCCGCGGGTCCGTTCGGACCCCATCGCATCGTCGCTGGATCGGGATCCTCACCCTTCGCCCTGGGCGTCACGCTGCCGCGCTTCCTCCCCGTGGGCCAGGCGGTCTCCGTATCGATCGCGGCCTACTCACCCGGCGGAGGATATGCAACGTTCAGCACGACGATCATCGCCGGCACGCCGGTCTCCCCCGGGATGTCGGGTCCCCGCCCGATCGATTGGGGCGTCCTCCTAGTCGTCATAGGCTTCGGAGCGGTCTTGGCAATCGCCGCCTCCGGCTGGCGACGGAAGCCGAGGACCCCGCGGTCTTCCTGAGGATTTCCCCATGAAGTTGGGCCGCCTCCACCGTCGTGAAAGCCTTTAAGGAAAGCTTGGGTCAATTGCGACCGGCCATGGCGACCCTCGAGGAGCAGATCAAGTCGATCGAGGAAGAGATCCAGCGGACGCCGTACAACAAGGCGACGCAGCACCACATCGGCAAACTGAAGGCGAAGGTCGCCCGCCTGAAGGACGAGCAGGAGACGCGGAGGCTCAAGTCCGGCGGCGGAGGGCCCAGCTACGCCGTGAAGAAGAGCGGCAACGCGACGGTCGGCCTGGTTGGATTCCCATCCGTCGGCAAGTCGACGCTCCTCAATGCGATCACGGACGCTACGAGCGCGGTCGCGGCGTACGACTTCACGACCCTCGACGTGATCCCCGGGCTGCTGGAGCACCGCGGCGCCAAGATCCAGGTCCTCGACATGCCCGGGTTGATCCGCGGCGCGTCGAAGGGCCGTGGCCGCGGCAAGGAGGTCCTCTCCGTCGCCCGGGGCTGCGACCTCATCCTCCTCATGATCGACGTCTTCGAGACCCATGTGGACGTCCTCGAGGAGGAACTCCGCCTTGCGGGAATCCGGCTCAATGAGCGGCCCGCCGACGTCACCCTGACGAAGGCGAACCGAGGAGGCCTCCGGGTGAACCCGACGGTCAAGCTGACGAAACTCGACGAGGATCTGGTCGCGGACATCTGCCGGGAGTGGGGCTACCTGAACGGCACGATCGTCGTGCGCCAGGACATCACGGAAGACCAGCTGATCGACGTCCTCGCCGGGAACCGCGTTTACGTGCAGGCGTTCGTCGTGGTGAACAAGATCGACCTCGTCTCCCAGGACTATGTCAAGGGTCTCCAGTCCAAGCTCCCGCGTTGGAAGCTCGTGCCCATCTCCGCGGAGAAAGGAGTCGGGATCGCGAAACTGAAGGACGAAATGTACGAGACCCTCCAGTTCATGCGGGTCTTCTTGAAGCCACAGGGGAAGGAGGCGGACCTGGCGGATCCGCTCATCGTGAAAGCGAACTCCGACGTCGGCATGGTGTGCGATGCGATCCATCGAGACTGGCGCAAGCGCTTTCGATATGCGAATGTGTGGGGGCCCTCCGCACAGTTCCCTGGTCAGAAGGTCGGACTCGATCACCCGCTGAAGGATTCGGACATCCTGACGGTCGTGCTCCGCAAAGGGTGACAGGTGCGGGCCTTCGTCACGGGGGGCACGGGGCTCGTCGGCCGGCCCCTCGTCGAGGCCCTGCTCCAGAAGAATTGGGAGGTCGCGGTCCTCACGCGCGCACCGACGAGGGCGAAGGACCTGGAAGCCCGCGGCGCCCGGATCGTGCACGGCGACGTCACCCGTCCAGGGTTCGAGGCCGCGATGGCCCGAGCCGACGTCGTGTTCCACGCCGCCGGCTGGCTCGAGTTGGGCATCCGGGACGTCCAGCGGATGTTCGACGTCAACCTGCTCGGCACTCGCAACGTCCTCGCCATGGCGCGTCAGCAGGGAGTCGGCCGGTTCGTGTTCACGAGCACCGCCGGGGTGTTCGCGCCGACGCCGAAGGAGCGGCCGGCCACGGAGTCCTCCCCGGTGCAGGTCGCCTTGAGCGATCCCTATGTGACGTCGAAGGTCCAGGCGCACCAGCTCGTGGTGAAGGAGATGGGCCGCGACCTTCCGGTGACGATCGTGCTCCCCGCCGCGGTGTTCGGAGCCCACGACACGGGGCAGCTCGGTCGGAGCCTCGCCCTCCTGGTCCGCGGCAAGCTCCCGCGGCTCCCGAAAGGATTCGGCACGAACACGTGGACGCATGCCGAGGACATCGCGGAAGGACACATCCTTGCGGCGACTCGCGGCCGGCCGGGCCAACTGTACCTTCTCGGGGACAGGATTCTGCCCCTCGCCGAGTTCTACGCAGACGCAGCTCGGGCCGTCGGGGTGAAGCCGCCAACCGCGAACGTGCCGATGGGAATCGCTCGATTCGCGGCGCGATTTTCGGAGGCGCGCGTCCGGCTCTCGGATCGGACGCCCCTCCTGTCCCGGGCGGCGCTCGCCCTCGCGGCGGTCGATCTCGTCGTGGACGCCTCGAAGGCTCGTCGCGAACTGGGCTGGAGCCCGCATCCCTTTGAGGAGCGGCTTCGGGAGACGATGGAATGGTATGCGACGACCTACCGGGATCGAAAAGTTCCTCCTCCGATTAAGCCGGATGGCCGATTAGGTACGCGGACATAGGGCGTTTGAACCGCCTGAAAGATCTTGAAGTCCGAACGCGGGCCTCTCACGATCCGAGGCGGTGCATCCGCCGAAGATCCCCCTCGAACGGCTTCAGATCGGTCGGGACCGCGACGCCCGGGAGTTCGACATTGAGAGGCAGGCCCCCGTCTCGCTTCCGCTTCCAGATGTCCGCGTTGAAGGCGACGATCTTGTCGGTGAAGTCTGCGCGCGACCCGGGGATTCCGTCGTGGGGCACCGGGAAGGTCTCGGTGTGGACGCTCCCGCCGTACATGGCCCGCCAGATCTTGTCCGTCGAGAAGGGCGCGATCGGCGCGAGGAGCCGGAGGAAGTCCCGCAGGCATGCGTGAAGGGTCCATCGGGCTCCCGTGTCGTCCTCGTACGCGCGGGCCTTGACCATCTCCATGTAGTGGGGCGCGAAGAGGTTCCAGAGGAACTCGCGACATCGGTTCGACGGGAGGAAGAGGTTCAGGTCCTCGTACGAGCCGCGGGCGGTCTCGATCAGCCGGTTCAGTTCCGCGAGGATCCACTCGTCCGCGGGGGCGAGCTTGCCGGCTTTCGGCTCCTCGAAGGAGGAGATGAAGCGCGCGACGTTCCACAGCTTCGTGACGAACTTGCCCGCGCCGCCGACCTTCGCCTCGCTGATCCGGAAGTCGTCGCCCGGGTTCGTCTCGCTCGCCACGAAGATGCGGATCGCATCCGCCCCGTGCTTCTTGATCAGCGGCCACGGATCGATGACGTTCCCTTGGGTGCGATGCATCGCACGACCGCGCGCGTCGAGTCCGAGGCCATGGATGAAGACGCGATGGAAGGGCTTCGAACGCCGCACGAGCCAGGACTTGAGCGTCGTGTAATAGAGCCAGGTCCGGACGATCTCGCGGCCCTGAGGCCGGAGGGACACGGGAAAATTCGCATCGGAAAACTTCGCATCTGAGCGGTACTTCGTCAGATACAGATTCGAGCAGCTCGAGTCCATCCAGGTGTCGAACACGCGATCCTCGCCGACGAATTCCGTCGAACCGCATTTTGGACAGTCCGAGAAGGGGGCCTTGTCCTTCCATGGCCGGTAGTACTTCCCCGGAGGGGGCGTGAGGGTCTCCCCGCATTTCTTGCAATACCACAGCGGGATCTCGGTGTGGTAGAAGCGCCGTCGGGAGATCGGCCAGTCGATCGTCAGGCTATCGATCCAGTCGAGGAGGAGCTGGCGGTGCCGGGCCGGCCGGAACTCCATCTCCTGCGCGACCCGCTTCAGGTCCTCGCGAAATTCGAGCTGCTTCAGGTACCATGCGTCCGATGAAATGAACTCGATCGGGTTGAGGGACCGCGAGCAAGTCGGCGTCTTGTGTACGATGGCCTCGACCTTCTCCAGGGCCCCTCGGACGCGCAGCTCGTCGATCGCCTTCTCCCTCGCGGCGTCGACCTTGAGTCCTTTCAGGAAGCCCGCGGCCTCGGTCATCCGGCCGGATTCGTCGATCGCCTTGACGGGTTCGAGGCGGAGGTCCCGGAACATGGCGATGTCGACCATGTCCCCGTAGGAGCAGATCATCGCCGCACCGCTCCCGAACTCCGGCTTCGCGTTCGGATGCGCGATGATCGGGACTTCGTGGCCGTACAGCGGGACCCGCACTTTCTTGCCCGGCAGGCTTCGATACCGGGCGTCGTCGGGGTGGACCATGACCGCTCGACAGGCCGCGAGCAGCTCCGGGCGTGTCGTGGCGATCGTCAGGTCGCCTCCGCCGGAGACGATGGGGAACTTCATCCAGACGAGGCTCGCGGCGCGGTCTTCGTACTCGATGTCCGCCTCGGCGAGGGGCGTCTCGCACACGGGGCACCAGAACGTCGGGCGCTCCCCACGGTAGAAGAGTCCCCTCGGCCAAAGTTCGAGGAAGATCGCCTGGCTGAAGGCGCGGTACTCGTCCGAGTCCGTGTAGTACGTATGCGCGAAATCGGCTGACAACCCCACGCGGATCGCGACCTCCAAGAGCCCGTTCCCGATCGCCTCGATCTCCTTGCGGCATTCCGCGATGAAGGCCTCCCGGTCCCATCGATGGAGCGGCTTGCCCGTCTTCTTCTCGACCGTCCGCTCGATGTTGATCCCGTTCCGATCGAGGCCGAACGGGAAGAGCACGGCCCGCCCGAGCATCCGGTGCGCGCGGGCGATCATGTCGATCATCGAGTACGCCATGACGGCCCCGATGTGCCACGAGCCACTCGGATACGGCGGCGGGGTGTCGATCACGTAGACGGGTTGCCGACGGGCCGGGGCGAACGCATACAGATTGGGCTCCGCCTTCCAGGATGCCAGGATCGATTCCTCGAAGGAGGGCTCCCAGGCCTTCTCCTTCAGCGTGGGCTCTCCCATGGACGGGCCGTCCGAGTGAGGGAGCGCCATAAAAGGATTGTTCCGCGGGAGGCCGAGTAGTTTCGCAGACCTCCTGGGGGAACGGCGAAGGTCTCGTCGAGTATACCTCTACTTAGAGGTACGAAAAATGGAGATCGGTTGTGGGGCCCGGGTTCGCGACTTCGATGGTCGGCGGTACTTCTACTTCTGGCACTACGAGCGCGACGATGGGCGCTCAACGAGGCGCGAGGACTACGTGGGCCGCGTCGACTCGGAGCGGGCCCGGTCGGAACTCCTGCGTCGGATGGCCGCGTACCATCGCCGGGCCGAGCAGGAATTCGCACGTCGGAGGGCGAGGATCGAGGGCCTCATTGCCTCGCATACCTCTACTTAGAGGTACGTTCGGACCGCAGCCGACGATCCGCTTCGGCGTCCTCACTCGATGTACCGCAAGGCCTCGGCCGGAGGAATGCGCGACGCCCGCACGGCGGGTTGAGCGGTGCTCGCGACCGCCGCGACGGAGGCGATGCCGACGATGAGGAGCAGGTGGTCCCAGGGGATTCGGAACACGATGATGTCCGCGAAGTACACAGCCCAGATCTTGTAGGCGAAGACGATCCCAAGGCCGACGCCGATTCCGATGCCGAGGACGGCGATCAGCGCGATCTCCAGGAGGAACACGAATAGGACCATGCGGCGGGTGAAGCCGATCGCACGCAAGGCCCCGATCTGCGTCCGCCGCTCGACGACGGCCCGTAACGTGATTACCGCGAGCCCCGCGATCCCGACGAGGAGGCCGATCCCCAGGTAGGCCTCCATCAAGGTGAGGACCTGCTGAGACGCGTCGAAGGCACGGCCGATCTCCTCCCGGATGTCGATTGTCTGTAGGCCGTAGGCAAAGAACACACGCTCGAGGTTCGCGCGGAACGCCCCGACGTCCGCCGTCGGGGCCATTTGGAAGAAGTAGGCGGTGTAGCGCTCCTGCGCCGGGAAGACGGCCCGCACGACATCCTGGTCCACGAAGACGCCCGAGGTGAACTGGAGCGCCTGTTCCAGCACGCCGACGATCGTGAGGTTCACCGATCGCCCCATCGCGTCGAAGGCGCGAATCCGGTCGCCCGGCACGACGCGGAGACGGCTGGAGTCCGGGACGAACTGGTTCGGCCCGGCGGCGGTCCGGTCCACGATCGCGAGCGTGTGATTGTACCGCAGGGAGAGCCACACCTGGGTCCGGTCGGTGAGCGACTCGCTCCGGCCGGTCGACTCGTTGACGAACGACGGGAGGAAGCTCGTGAACCCGTAGCCGTTGCTCCGAATCAGGAAATTGTCGATGCCCCAGAGCGTGTAGTCATACGACCGATTCCCTCCCGCCGTTTCGACCTTGGCCGGCAGGACGCTCGCGCTCGAGACGCCGTTCTCGCCTCCGAGGAGGGTGCCATCGAGATCCGTGAAATTCTCCCGCAAGATCTGGCGGAAGTTCGGGATCTCTCCGTACGACGTGGTGTAGGCGATCACATCGTAGCCGCCGGACTGCTGGCGCACGAACGTGTCGAGGCTCGAGGCCTGGAGCCCTTGGACCATGGAGATCAGGGTGACCATGAACAAGATGAGCGCGAACATCGCGACGGTCATCCCCGTCCGGAAGCGTTTCTCCGCCGGATAGGACACCGCGGTGGAAAGGACCGGCCGCCCCCTGCCGCGGTTCGCCCTCCGGAGGAGGGATCGCAGCGCCTCACTCACGTTGAACACGGCGATGAGGATCGCCGACCCCACGAGGATGATGCCCGTCATGACGAAGGCGATCGACACGTTGTCGGTCTGCTGGTTCAGGAGGCCGACGGGGACGAGGATCCAGACCAGGTTGAAGGCGGACGCGATCGTGAGGGCGGCCCGGGCGTGTCCGCGGGAGGCGACCGCGATGCCGAGGCCGAGGGAGAGGAGTGGGGGACCCGGGATTTTCCCCAGGCCCGTGTTCGCCAAGAAGCCCCAGGCCGTCAGGGCCAGTCCCGCGGCGGCCGCGAGGAGGCCGGCCGCGAGGGCGTCCCTCGAACGCTCGCGGGTGCCCGGTTCCGGGAGATCCCGGATCGCGCGGACGATGTTCAGGCGGCTCACCCGCCAGGAGGCGACGAGGATCGTCGCCCACGTGAGCGCGGTCCCCGCGACGAACGCGGTCAGGACGGACGAGGGGTCGAAGTGGAACGTGACCGGGACCTGGCCGTGCGGCACGAGCTTGTCGAAGAAGTAGACCATCACGTAGCCGAGGCCGACCCCCGCGAGGGACCCGAGGGCCGCGGCGACGACCGCGTAGAACGTCCCCTCCAGGGCGAAGGTCGCCAGCAGGTCCTTCCGGAGGAAGCCGAGGGCCCGCGCGATGCCGAGTTCCGGTTTCCTCTCCTCCGCGAGCATGACGAAGATGTTCACGATGAGGAGGATGCCCGCGAGGATCCCGAAGGCTCCCATCACGAGGAACAGTTCCGTCGCATCGCGGCCGATCTGGACGGCCTGGGCGATGCCGTCCGCCTTCACGGAGTGGACGCGCAAGTCGAGGTGGTGGATCGCGATGCTCAGGCGGAGGTTCGTCGTGACATTGTCCGCGACCCCGAGGCCGTCCGCGACTCCTCCGATGTTCGAGATGCGCATCTGGTTGATTGCGTCGCTCTCGTTGAACGCGACTTGGGCCCTCCGCAGGTCCATGAAGAGGAGCGAACGGTGCTCGTAGGCCGCGGTGCCCTCGTCGCGGACGATGGCGGCCACGGTCGCGTGGACGAGGGTCTGGTTCGTCGTCCCGTAGAACAAGGTGAGCTGCTGACCGACGGTCGCGTTCAGATCCGCCGCCGCCCGTTCGTTCGCATACACGGCGGAGGCGTTCAGGGAATCCGTGGTGACGGACGAACCGTCGCGGGCCGTCAGGGGCCCGAAGGCGGTCTCCCGCGACGCGTCGAGTCCCATCACGGTGATCTGTTGATTCCCCTTGTTGCCGGCGACGTTGCGGACCGGCATGACCTTCAGGAGCGTCGGCGCGAGGCCGTCGATCGGCGTCCGCCAGGCCGCGAGGTCCGCGGCAACCTGGGTCGCGTTGGCCTCGGAGAAGGAGATCAGCTGGCCGTTGAACTCGTTCGACACGATTTCGTCGATCGCGCCGAGCCGGACGTAGACGTCCTCGAGGAAGATGTAGCTCAAGGTGTCGCCGACGACCAGGCTCGACGAGATGACGGCGGTGCCGACGAGCAGCCCCGCGAGGACGATCAAGACCCGGGACGTTCGCCGGCGGATGTTCCGCGCCGCGAGGCGGGCCAAGAGAGGGCGACCCGCGAGGACGACGGCGGCGAGGACGATCCCCACGAGGACCGCAAGGGCCGCGAGGTCGGCAACGGCCATCGCCTCAGGACCCCCGGGTCTCCTCGACGATCTGGCCGTTCCTCATCCGGAGGATGCGATGGGCCCGCGAGCTCACGATCGCGTCGTGGGTGACGAGGACGAGCGTCTGGCGCTGTTCGCGGTTCAACCGGACCAGGAGGTCCATGATCTGCGCCGACGTCTCCGAGTCCAGGTTTCCGGTCGGTTCGTCCGCCCACACGATGGCGGGATCGTTCACGAGCGCCCGGGCGATGGCGACCCGTTGTTGCTGCCCCGCACTGAGCTGGGCCGGTTTGTGCCCCTCCCATCCGTCCAACTCGACCTGTCCGAGGAGGGCGAGGGCCTTGCGGCGCGCTTCTTTCGCGGGGGCCTTCGCGACGAGGAGCGGCAACTCCACGTTCTCCGCGGCGGTGAGGACCGGCAACAGATTGTACGACTGGAACACGAACCCCATCCGACGGGAGCGGTAGCGGCTCTTCGCGTCGTCGTCCATCCCTTGCAGGGAGACGCCTTCGATCCGCACGTCGCCGGACGTGAGGTCGTCGAGGCCGGAGAAGCAGTTGAGGAGCGTGGTCTTGCCGCACCCGGAAGGGCCCATGATCGCGACCATCTCGCCCTTCGGGATCGCGAGGTTCACGCCGCGAAGCGCATGGACCGTCACCGCGCCGGAATTGTACACCTTGTGGGCCTCGATTCCGCGGATGATCGGTTCCTCGGCCATGGGGCGGTTTCGATGGCCCGCGAGCGTATTTAGTGTTTCCCAACCAACCTTCCTATTCTCGGAAGGCCGAGAAGAAGTTGAGCGACCACGTGTCCTCGATCCCGCCTTTCGCCTCCGGAAGGCCGAGTCTCGCCGCGAGCTCCGTCCGGAATCCATCGCGCTGCTCCGCCGACATCTCGCGCAGTTCCCGCTCGGGCCAGCCGAACGATGCCGTGAAGGTCAACAACTCATCGAGATCTCGGAACTGGATCGGGAACGATTTCGTCGCCGCTTCCGTCCGGTCGAACCCGCCGTTCGCAAGTCCTTTGCGGACGCCCGCCGGATTCCCGAGCATCGCGGCCTCAGGATCGTCGCGAGCCAGCTGCCTCGCCTCCCGCAGGAGAGTGAGGTCTTTCGACGGCGTCGCGGTCCCGTACTTCGCCAGGAGTTGGCGGGGCACCCCAAACGTCGTCGGGTTGTCGGTCGGCCACTCGCTGAAGATGAACCGACCGCCGGGCTTGAGCACCCGGTGGACCTCCTGGAACACGCGGTCCCATCCGAAGACGGGGATGCCCAGGTTGCTCACCGCGGCGTCGAACAGCTTGCCGTGGTAGACGATGTTGCGCGAATCGAGCATCTCGAACCGGATGTTCCGGATGCCCGCGTTCCCGGCGCGATAGGAGGCGACGGAGATCGCGCCGTCCGCGAGGTCGATGGCGACGACGCCTTGCGGCCGGACGAAGGGCGCCACGAGGCAGGCGAGCAGTCCGGTGCCGGTGCCGATATCGAGGACGAGTTCGCCCGCCTTCGGGTCCGCGAGGCGCAGGACCTCCTGGGCGATCGCCTCGAAGCGGGGCACCACGTTCCGATCGTACGCCTCGGCCATCCGGCTGAACTCGTCGACGTAGAGCAACGTGGCCTCGTTCGCGTTCATCGGGATCGCGACGAATCCGACGTTTCATCATAAAGGCTTCGCGGCCCGGAAGGGTTTATGCCGGATGGGCAGGTTGGGAGGCCGGCCATGGACCTGGTGCCGCGGTACAAGGAGGAGCATGTCTTCATCATCGAAGCGTTCATCGTCCATTCGGTCCGAGAGAGCGGACGAAAAGGCGTGATCCTCGGCCTGAGCGGCGGCATCGACTCGGCGCTGGTCGCGAAGCTTTGCGCGGACGCGATCGGTCCGGAGCGGGTCCTCGCCCTCGCGCTGCCGGACGGGAAGGGCGGGAAGGATCTCAAGGACGCCCAGCGGTTCGCGAAGTCGATCGGCATCGAGTTCCAGGTCGTGGACATCGGGCCGATCGCGACGGCCTTCGAGAAGCGCCTTCAGGCATCCGGGGCGGACCCGATCGCGAGGGGCAATCTCCGAGCGCGGACGCGGATGACGGTCCTCTACTACGGCGCGAACACGGAGGACCGCGTCGTCATGGGGACCGGGAACAAGAGCGAGATCCTGACCGGGTACGCGACGAAGTTCGGCGACGCCGGGGCGGACTTCCTCCCGATCGGCGACCTGTACAAGACCCAGGTCCGGGAGATGGCCGTGCATCTGGGCGTCCCTCCGGAGATCGTTGAGAAGACGCCCACCGCGGGCCTTTGGCCCGGCCAGACCGACGAGGGGGAGCTCGGGATCCCGTATGCCGACCTGGACCGAGTCCTCCTGGGAATTGAGTTGCAGATGGACCCCGAGGCGATCGCCGAGAAGGCCGGGGTCCCGCTCGAGCGCGTTCGACATGTGCAGGCCCTCGTGGGCACCAGCGTCCACAAGCGGAAGATGCCCCTAATCCCGAAGCTCGGCGCGCGCACCGTGGGGCTTGACTGGCGGGAGTGAGGTCCGCCGCTCCTCGAACGCCCGGAGGAATCCTTCGGGATCGTTCACGTCGAAGATGATCTCCGTCGCGGTGAGGCCGAAGGCCTGCCAGAACTTTCGCGGACGTCGAAGCCGCACGGAAATGAGGTTCGTCCGGCCGCCGGTGACGAAGAGGGCCGGCTGCCCGAGAGGGCGATGGATTCCCAGCGGTACCCGGGTCCGGCTCGCCTCCTCCGATCGGGCGATGGACTCGATGTCGGAGAAGGGGATCACGGCCCGGAAGTACCATCCCTGGCGGAGGATGATTCGAGAGCGCGTCATCCAGTGCTCCGTCAAAAGAGGCGAGACGACGAAGAGGAGGGCGTACGCGGCGATGACCACTCCGATCAGCCCGACGGTGAGCCCGGGAGGGACTGGACTCAGCGCGACGGAAACGGCGAGGGCGGCCGTCAGCCCCGCGACGAGGAGGGTGCGGCTCAGGGCCTGGGCGCGACCGTACGCAAAGGTGAGTCGCTTGGGCACGGGCCCGGGACAAAGGTCTCATCGGATAAGGATACGGTCGCCAAAATCCGACGTTGAAAACGAATGTCTCCTCCGGTCCAAAGGCGAGGCGCCCCGTCATCGTGTCGTGTCGCTCGGAGCGTGAACTTTTTACCCGGTCTCGACCGGTGCTATCATCCTCGGATAAGAATAAAAGTCGGACCATCGGAGTGCATCGGTTGTCGCGTTCGCACGTCGCAAACCTTTTTGTGGGGTCCCCATGATACGGGCCTCCTCAGACACGAATTCCTCCGGGGAAACGTGGCGAGGACCTTCTCGCTTTTAGGGGGAGCGGGATCATATGGAAGAAAGCATCTTCCAACCATACCTAGGAACGCGATCCATTTTCAAGATGGACCGGGAGATACTGCGCCCGTCGTACATCCCGGAGCGCCTGCCTCACCGCGAAAGCCACATCGACCAGCTCGCGCAGATCCTCGTGACCGCCTTGAAGGGCGAGCGGCCGAGCAACGTGCTGATCTTCGGGAAGACGGGCACCGGGAAGACCGCGGTCGTCAAGAAGATCGAGAACGAGTTCCGCAAGGCGGACGGCGCCCGGATGGTCCAGTATTTCTACCTCAACTGCGAGATCGTCGACACGCCCTACGGCGTCCTCCAGTCGATCGGCAACAAGCTGATGGAGAATTTCCACCAGCGGATCCCATTCACCGGGTTGTCCACGGACCGGGTCTACAACCTCCTGCGGGAGAAGCTCGACGAGGAGAAGCGCGTCGTGATCGTCGCCCTCGATGAAATCGACAAGATCGTCCAGAAGAACGGGGACGACATCCTCTATCAACTCCTGAAGATCAACGACGATCTGTCGAAGGCCCGCGTGTCCTTGATCGGGATCTCGAACGACCTCAAGTTCACGGAATACCTCGACCCGCGCGTCCGGTCCCGCCTCGCGGACGAGAAGATGGTCTTCCCTCCCTACAACGCGGAGGAACTGTTCGACATCCTGTCGGAGCGCGCCCGCCTCGCGTTCGAGAACGGGACCGCCGAGGACGCCGTCCTGCATCTCATCTCGGCCCTCGCCGCGCAGGAGCACGGCGACGCACGGCGGGCCCTCGACCTGCTCCGCGTCAGCGCGGAGCTGGCGGAGCGGCAAGGCGACGAGCACATCACGGAGGAGCACGTCCAACGGGCGAAGAACAAGATCGAGCTGGACACCGTCATTGAGGCGGTCAAGAGCCTACCGACGCAATCCAAGGTCATCCTGCTCGGCATTCTGCTCAACGAGGAGATCGGGAACGCCAAGCTCACCACGGGCGAAGTCTACACGACGTATCGCGAGCTGTGCCGCAAGACGGGGATCGTCCCGCTGACCCAGCGCCGCGTGACGGACCTCATCTCCGAGCTGGACATGCTCGGCCTCGTGCATGCCCGAGTCCGGTCCTTCGGCCGCGGCGGCCGGACGAAGGAGATCCAGGCGTCCGTGCCCCCGCTCGACGTGAAGAAAGTCCTCGAGAAGGACGAGATCCTGGCCGAAGCCCGAGGCTACCGCCTCAAGGTCCAGACAACCCTCCTCTAGGGGGCATCCCGTCGTCCTCGGCGGGATCGTCGAGGAATTCCGGGCCCGGCTTGGCGGCCCTCGACCGCCCCCACGGCCACCGGATCTCCGGGAGGCGCGGCGAGACGAACCTCGTCCAGCCACGGCTCGCATATTCGAGGATGAACGGCAGGGCGGCGAGGAAGACCAAGGTGACGAGGAGGTTGTCCCAGCTGTTCTTGGGGGCCCCGTCCGGTCCTGAGGTCCCCCAACCCCGCGGGCAGCACGTGTCCGTCGGTTGCAGCGTGAGCTTGATGAGGCCGATCCAGGGGAGTTCCCCTCGAGCTCTCCCTTGGATGTCCTGAAGGCGCGGGATCGTGCCGATGCTATCGTAGCCGACGCGGCAGTCACTGACCGTCCCTTGGCATTCCGACCACGAATTGTGGTCCCCCATCGTCACGAAGCCGGAGCGTTGCGTGAGGCCGAACCCGCCGAAGGAGAAGGTCATGTTGATGTTTTGTTCGAACCCCATGTGATGGATCGTGACCGATGTCAGATTCTCGGGAACCCGCGTCGAGGCCGTCCGATTCCGTGCGCTCCACTCTCCGAAGGGCAGCTGTAGAAGGTCGGGGACGTTCGCCGTCCCGTCCGGGTGAAGTTCGATGTACATGATCGCCCGGTGGATGATGGGGGTCGCCGAGGTGGCCCTCCGGAAGATGATCACGTCTCCGTAGTCCCCGTACGTCGCGTACCCGGTCACCCGCCCCTCGATGTACGTGACGACGGCGGCGCGGCCGGACACCGTCTGTTGGAAGACCATGTCTCCCGTGTCGATCACGCCGAGCTTGGACTCGGCGTCGTTGTGCGACATGGACGAGCTCTCCACGACGACGAGGGGCGGCCACACCCCCGAGTACACGTAGAGGCCTCCCAGGAATAGGGCGACGATGGCGCCCGCGATGATCGCGTCCTTGGCGAGATCCCTCCAAAAGTGTTCGGGCTCGTCGTCTTCGCGGTCCTGTCGCTCTCGAGCCATGGCGCGTGCAGCCAAGGGGCCGCGCGTCTATAAACCCGCGCGGGCCTCTAGACGTCGAAGGTCGAAATCGTCCGGCGGACCGGATACGCCACGTTGTGGACCGGGACCGGCTCGGCGGCGTCCGCGAAATCGTCCAGCCGATTCCGAGTCGGCCGCAGTTCTGCCGCCGCGATCCCCTTGTGGATGTGGCCGTGAATCACGAGACGCGGCCGGCGGCGGAGCAGGACCGGCTCGAGCGCCTTGCATCCGAGTTCGGGACGCCATTCCTCCTTCTCTCCGCCCATCGTGACGTAGGTCGGCGGATAGTGCGTGAGGAGGATCCGGCGGTCGTCTCCCGCCAGGAGGTCGTCTAGCGTCCCGATCCGCAGGCGGTACTCTTCCGCGAGGTGGGGCATGTGCTTCCTCTGCCACCAGGTCGGCCGGTCGAGGCACCCGAGGCTGCCGACGACCCGGACCTCGGTTCCGTTTGCGGAAAACCGTGCGTCGTCATCTTGGAGGAATCGGACCTTGTATCGGTCGGCGAAGCGGGACAGATACGTTGGATGATCGTCCGAATACTCGTTGTTCCCGAAGACGGCCGCGAGGGGGGCCGCGACCCGGTCCCGGATCGTCCGAAGGACGGCGTCGTAGGCCTCCAGGTCGTTGCGGTCCGTCGTGTCCCCCGCGAGGAGGAACAGGTCGACGGGCCCGAGACGGTCGAGGTCGGTCGCGACGGCCCCGAGGCTCTCGCGACCGTGGATGTCCCCGACCGCCGCGATGCGCATTACGGCCTTCGAACGCGCGTCGTCTCGATGAAGCTTTCCGGCCTTTCAGAACTCGCGGATGACCGCCTGGCCCGTCGCGAGGTCGACAATCGGGAGCCGGGCCGGTGCCGGCTGGATGTTTCGCATCTTCTGGTAGGGAGTCTGCGCCTGCCACGTCGAGGCGTTGACGAGGACCACGCCTCGGTATTGATCGACGCCGACCGCGTGCACATGCCCGGTCACGAAGATGTCGGGCACGTCCTCGATGATCAGGTGGTCTTCCGCCTCCGGCGCGATCGGAGTCTTGCCGCCGTAGATCGGCGCGAGGTGCCGCATGCGGAGCATCGCCTTCATCCCGTCGAGGGGCCTCTGATAGCTCAGGCCTGGAATCGATGACACCAGGTCGTCCATGCTCCGTCCGTGGTACGCGAGGATCCGGACGCCTTCGATGCTCAGGACGCTCGGGTTGCCCGCGAAGATGACGTTCGAGTCGAACAGCTTCTGGATCGACGTCGGGAACGCGGGCTGCGGCTCCGCGGGCCGGACGGCGTCGTGATTTCCGGGGAGCAGGACCACGGCCAGCCGGTCCGGGAGGGCGCTGATCATCCCCGCGAGGGCCTCGTATTGACCGTAGATGTCGTCGATCGTGAGCTCCTCGTCTTGGCGGGGATAGACGCCGATTCCGTCGACGACGTCGCCGCTCACGACCAGGTAGCGGATCGACTGCGCGACCTCGTCGGCGCCGCCCAGCCACTCGGAGACCCGAGACCACTTTTCGTCGAGGAAGGTCCGACTCCCGACGTGGATGTCGGACATGAACGCGACGCGGGCATGGCCTGGAGTGCTCGGGAACGCCTTCGTGGTCGGCAGGTCCGGCCGGACCAGAGAGGCGGCGATCACGAGCCCCTTCCCGTTCACGGTGCCGACGATGCCGACAACCTCATCGGGCACGACCGTTTCCGAGGCCAGCGGGGAATCGGCCGGCAGGAGGACGGGGACGCGCTCCGTGTCATCCTCGAGCTCGAGGATCCGATGACCGTTCTTCGTCGTACGGACGTCGGCGACCATGCCGATGATCCGGATCTCCCGCGTCGACCGCTGGGCCTTGGCGATGTCTTGGGCCCCGCCGAGTTCGCGGTGGCGGCGCAACATTTCCCGCAGGACCTGGAACCGGTGGCGGAAGTATCGCGTGAAGTCCTCGAGGGTGCCTTCGCACGTCGACCGGCCGGTGATGTCCCGCAGGATCCGCACATCGGGCCCTGCGTCCGCGGCGCGCTCGCCAAGTCGTCGGAACGACGCGGGGATGGATGCCGCTGAACGCCTAGGCGATGGAGGAACCGGGCGAGCCCGAGTGGCCGCCGTCCGAGCGATCTCGGCCGAGTGGCGGATGTCCGCCAGGGTCACCAGGAACGGCGTTTCGGGGCATGACCGGAGGAATCCCTCGAGTTCGGCGATGGGATCCTGCTGGACGAGGAGGAATTCGATGGCGTCGGGCTCGAGGAGCGTTCCGCGTTGGCTCACGAATGTCAAAAGCTCCTCACGCATCCGGGGGCCCAGGCCAGCAGGTCCACAAATAACCTTCGTCGACTCGGGGCGACCTCTCAAGAAAATTAAAGGCGGCGCGGCGAATTGCGACCGCGTGCTCCGCGTCCGCGTCGAGACGCCGTGCCGCCCGACGGAATCGCCGGAAGCGGTGTCCGCGGCCGTCCAAAATCTCTTCCCCGATGCCCAGATCGAAATTCGCGACGGCGTCCTGGTGGGGACGACGGGCAATCTCGGTCGTCTCCGGGAGCGGATCCGAACACAGCGGATTCGCGATACGGCCCGGCGCCAACTCCTCTCCGGCCGACAGGGGGACCGGTCGATCGTCCGCCTCAGCAAGCAGGCGGCCTCGGTCGGCGTCGTGAACTTCGCCTCCGGCGGCCCCCTCGGAGACATCGTCGTCGAAATCGAATCGGACGACTTGGCCGCGGTGATCGATGACGTGGCGGAGAGCACGGTCGAAGGAAGGGCCTAGGCCGTCCGCCCGCATCGAGTGCACGTGAACCGGCCCGCGTCGTAGCGCGCCTCGACCCATCCGCAGAAGGGACACTGGAACCGGACCGGCGGGTACCCATAGGGAGGCGGCACGTAGGAGGGCGTGTAGTCCCGCGGGATCCGTCCAGGCTCTCGGAGCGCGACACCGGGCGACGCCGCCGGAGGCACGGGAGACCAGGCGCCCGCGGGAGGACTCGGACTCGGGGTCGGAGGGACGCCGTAGGACGAAGGGCTCGGAGCCGCGAACCGCGTCGGCGGCGGCTGGACCGGGGCGCGCGTCGGAGGGCGGAACCGGGCCAACAGCGTTGAGAGGTGACGCCAGGCGTCGATCGCGTACCAGGCGAGGAATCCCGCCCCGGCGATCGCGAGGCCCAGGAACAGCAGGGTGAGGACGACCTCGAGGCCCACGCCACCGATTCCTTCGTAGGAAAGGGAGAGCGCGTAGTCATTCACGAAATGGGCGAGGATCCCGGCGCCCACTCCATGCCGGAGGAACAGGTAGCCGAATCCGAGGCCGGCGACCATGCTCGGGATGACCTTCCAGTATCCCCAGCCCGGGGCATGGGCGAGGCCGAAGATCGCCGAGCTCGCGAAGAGGAAGGCCCACGCGGCGACGTGAGCTTCCTTCGACGATTCACGACGGAGGACTCCCCCGAAGAGATACCGCCACGCGCCCGCGATGTAGCGACCCGCGGACCCCGTCCCGTTGCCGCCCGCCCCGCGGTTCACCTCGATGATTCGGACGATGGCCGAGCCGATCGCCATCGGGAGCCCGATGAGGAGGAGGCGGAACACGAGCTCTTCGTAGACGCCCGCGTTCGCCAGGTCGAACAAAAAGACCCAGGCATTTTCAGGCGTGATGTTGATCGGACTCGTCGGCTCGATCCCGATGAGGCTGATGACGAAGATCACGGCCACCTGGAAGAACGTGACCGCCATCCAAACTTGTCCGACCGCGATCCAGGCACTGCGACTGCGCAGCCGCGTACCGATGGCCTCGATCGGGGCCTTGAGCACGCGCAGGGTTTCGCGTCTCTCCCGGACCGCGTAGAATCCTCCGATGAGGAAGATCGCCGCCGCGATCAGCGCGTAGTAGGAGAGGAAGACGGTCTTGTCTTGGGAGACGAACACGACCAGCGGCAGGGGGGCCGGCACGTACAGGACGACGCCGGCATCGGTCGTCCAGGTCAGCCGGACGTTGTCGAGTCCGACGTCCACGGCGCCGGTCGCGCCGTCCACGATGAACGCGACCTTCAGGTAGTACTGACCCGGAGCCGTGATCTTTGGATCGACGGAGATTCGTCCGGTCGACGTCCAACCCGTCGGGCCGGAATAAGGGAGGGCCGTCACGGCCATGCTTGGATCGAGGACGGGCGAGCCGTCCACGGAAACGAGGAGCCGGCCCGACGTGAGGCCGCCCGCGATTCGCAGGTCGAGGCGGACGGCCCCGGTGTACGGCCGGGAGCCGCTCACGTCGAAGGCTTGCCAGAAATAGCCGCGGGCACCGGTCCCGAACAAGGTCATCTCGATGAACCCGCCGGGATTCCCGCCGCTCCCTTGGTAGGAGGGGCTCGACGCGGTGCCCCATGAATCGAAGCTCCAGTTCCCATTGAAGTCCATGCCGCTGTTCACGGTTTGACCGGAACGCATCCCTTGAATGTTCGGGACCAGCAGGCTCGGGCTGACCGCGAGTCCCGCGAAGTCCGTGACCGCGAACAGGACGAATCCGGCGATCGCGAGCGTCCACAGGATCGTGAGGATGGGTCGGGCGGTGGACGGGGGAGCTGGACGGGGAGCCCAAGCGCCCCTCGGGAGGCCGCACCTCGGGCAGAAGTTCCCTGCGAACAAGGTGCCACAGCGGGGGCACGGCCAGCCGACCGGACTTTCCGGGGCCGCCGACGGCAGGGACGTCATCGAGGCCGGTGTGCCGCAGCGGGGACAAAATCGCCCCTCGAAGATCTCGCCGCAGCGGGCGCACTGCATGCCTCCCAAACGAGGGGCACGCGCTATTTAATGCTGCGGTCCCGGCAGGTTGCGTGCATCGCGGACCGCCTCTCGTCAAGAAGATTAATATCCGATACATCGGTAGGGCCGCCCTCGGTCACCAGCGGGGACCGTCCCCTGGTTCGGAGGTCGGACGACAATGGAATCCGAGGACAGAAGCCGGCGGAACGACGACGTGCAATTCGAGACGATCAAGGCCGAGAAAATGAACTTCGGGAGGAACAACTTCCTCGAGGTCGCGCGGAAGAGGGCCAAGACGTCGGACGGTTCGAGCGAGTTCATCTCGGTGTCCCGAGGGTACTACCTCCCGGACAAGACGGAGCGATTCAAGCGTTCGCTGACGATCCCGGACGATCCAGAAATCCGGGCCTTCGTCGCCGAGATGATTCGGACCCTGTGAGAGCCCCTGCGACCTCGCCTGGGTCACCCTGACCGCGGGGTTTAAGGCGAGGACGGTGCATGGGAGGCAGCCCTTCTGCACATGCAAAAGGGGGGAGTAGAATCGCCCCATCGCTCAGGCGGGGCTTGGGCTATCTCGCGCTCGACCCCGACGATACCGTCTCTTCGTTCCTCCGGCTCCTGGCGGAGGCGCACACGCCGTTCCTCTGGCTGACCACCGAACGGCCGCAGGCTCCCGCCGAGGGCGGAGAGGTCCTTCGCGTCACCACGATCCGAGGGGCCGGGACGGCCGACCCACGCCGGTTACAGGACATCCACGCGGTCGCGACCACGTTCTTCGACGAGCGCGGTCCGGGCGCCTTGGTGATCGACTGCCTCGAGCCCCTCGTGCTCCACTCGGGCATCGAGCGCGTCCTTCGCTTCGTGACCGACCTTCACGAGGAAACCGCGATGAGGAATGCCTTCCTGATCGTCTTCGCGAATCCGAGGGAGACGAACCGCCGGATGATCGCGTGGCTCGAGCGCGAATTGGATCCCTTGCCGAAGGACGTCGAACCTGCGGGCGTCGAAGACCATCTCGTCGTCTGAAGAACCTAGGGACCGAAGATCAGGCCCATCCCGGAAGCCGCCTGCTCGTCTTGGGACCGCAGCCGCCGGTAGACGTCGTCCGCCTTCGCCCCTTCGAGCGGAGGGGCCACGTCTTTCAGGAGCTCGACCGCCCGAGCGAGCGCCGCCTCACTCCCCTCGACCACGATGAACCGGTCGTCGCCTTTGAGGCCGAGGCTTCGGGCCTCGCGCACCGTGACGCTTTGACGGCTCACCAGGTCATCGCCCAGGAGGACGTTCGCCTTCTCCGCATGAGCCGCCGGAAGTCGGAACACTCGATACACGCTTCGCCGCAGGGCAGCGTCCGTAATAAAGAGTTCAATCATCCTCGTGCCGTCGGGTGAACGGCAGGATCAGGAGGAAGGCGCCGACGACGACCAGGGCCAATCCGATGAACGGATCCAGGCCGAGCCGCGCGGCCACGATGCCGGCTGCGGCGATGCCGACGCCGAGCGAGGACAGGAGGATCCGAGCGGACGCCATGGAGAAGCGAGCCCACCCCGCGCTAAAGGCGTTTCGAGGCGACCGCCCGGTGATAACGGGTCGCAAATGTACTTATCGCGACCTCCCGCATTCAAAGACGTGGCTGAACGGGAAGAAATCAGCGAGATCCAGATCCTCGCTTCCCTCCTCGGCGTCGCCGAGATGGTGGGCGGGCTCACGGACATCGAAGAGCTCACCGCCTTGATCGCTCGCGTGACGCCCGGCCTCGTCCGCGTCGATCGGTGCGCGATCATGGCCTACGACGAATCGGCCCGCGAGTTCCGGACGCTCAGCTCCTTCGCCCCCGGGATGAAACGGACCCCGTTCGACGGCCTGACCGTCCAGGAGGCGGAGATCCCGTGGCTGGCGCAACGGTTGATTGCCTTGCGACTCCCGGCCCTCATCAAAGCCACGTCCGGCGAGTCGGGACTGTCCCCGGCCTTACAGCAACGGTTCTCCCTGCGGTCGGCCCTCGTCGTACCCCTCGCGGCGCGCGGCCGGTTCCTCGGACTCCTGTGGCTCGACGACACGCGGAGCCCGCACTACTTCACCTCGGAGGAGATCAACATCGTCCAAGGCATCGCGGCCCAGGTCGCGATCGCCCTCGACGGTGCGAACCTCGCGTACCGGCTCGACCTCGAGCAGAGGCGCATCGAGGCTCTGGTCGGCGCCCTCGCGGATGGTCTCATCGTCGCCGACCGGGACCTGCGCATCGTGAGCATCGATACGGGCGCCGAAGAGATGGTCGGCTGGCAGACATCCGAGGTCCGCGGACGACGCATCTACGAGATCCTCGACATCTCGCCCGCCGAGGCCAGCCTCGGTTGGACGCGAGACCGTAGCGGACCGGCCTTCGCGGCGAAGGAGCTTCGGCTCCGGACCCGGGACGGCCATCCGGTCGATTGCGTCGTGCAAGGAGCCGCGGTCCGAGGAGACGACGGCGAGGTCGTCCAGATCTTGTACGCCCTCCGGCGGAAGGCCGGGACCCGCGGATACGTGGACCGTCTGATGGACTCGATTGACGGGCTGGTGTCGATTCACCCGGCCGAGCCGCCGGAGTAGAGGAGCAGGCGGATCTCCGCGCTCGTGAAGCGGCTGTGGGCCCGAAGGAGGGCTTCGTCTCCCTCGCGGATGGCCAACAGGTAGCGAGGACAGCCTTTCGTGAACAGGTAGATCCGCCGGAGCGCTTCCGCGTCGATCGCCGGCCTCCCGAGCATGGCGCGGCAGCCCTCCAGATCGAGCCCGTGGAGGTGGCGCTCCACGACCACGCCCGAGTCCATCTCCTTCTTGGAATAGAAACGACAGTACGCAGGGGTCGTCTCCTGCGCCAAGACGAGCGCCTTGCCTCCGACCGTCTTCACCTTCCGAAGGAAGGCTTCCATCGCGTCGACGACCGCTTCCTCGACATCCCCGTACCCGTCGATGACGAGCAGCTTCGTCCCGCGCGTGAAGGGGAACGCGAGGGCACTGGCGACCGACTCTGGATCGATTGACGACGGGGGGCGGACGCCGGTCGCGTGCGCGGCGGATGCGGCGAGGCCGGACAGTCCGTTCCCCTCCGGGAGATCCACCCAGAGGGATTTGGGGACCTTCTCCGCGAACGCCCACCCGAGGGCGGTCTTGCCCATGCCGCGGGAGCCGTAGACGACGGCGATCGGCGCCGCGCCGGCGAGCCATCGCCGGAGGAAGGCGAGGTCTGGCTCCCTTTGCAGGAGCGTGGGCCGCTCGAGCTCCATGACGGCCGGGCGGAGCCGCCCTTCCGAGTCGGTCGCCGCGAGCGCCGCCAACGGGGTCAGCCCGAGGGCCTTCCGGGCTTCTCCGAGGCTACTCGATCGGCCATCGACGTCCACGGTCGTTCGGTCAATGTCCGCGAGGAGTTGCCGCGCCCGTCGGACGCCCGACTCCGTGAGAAGGTAAATGCGAATCTTCCGCCGCTGCCCGCGGAGGCGGCTTTCGCGCGATTCCGTCAGGCCCTCCTCCTGCAACCCTTGGAGTGTCCGGGGAACGTGGCTTCGTAGGAGACGGGCGCCCTCCGCGATGCCCGCCTGCGTCACTTCGCGGCCTGGCTCGGCGACGTTCCAGAACCCATGAAGGTGGACGAGGACACGCTCAGCGGCCGTGAGGTCCACGGCGTTCCGATGAGGCCCCGTTTACTTAACAGTGCGTCCCCTGATTCTCACGCTATCAGAGGATGGTAACTACCGCGAACAGTTTATATATCGTCGGCTCGGGTGCAAGTTCACAACCGGTGCCCACCGGGAGGCCACTGCATGAAAGTGATCCTGCGCGAAGATGAGGCGGGTGTGTCCGAGGTCATCGGCACGATCCTGATCCTCGCCATGACCGTCGTCCTGTTCTCGTCCATCATCATCTGGGTCTCGAGCATCCCCGTGCCCACCGCCCAGACGCGCCTGGACATGGAATCGTCGATGAACCCCGTGTACAACACTGGCGGGGTGGAAATCGCCGTCAACATCACGATCCGACACCTGGGCGGCGAGCGGCTCCAGCCGATCCCGACCCGGATCTACGTGCAGTCCGTGCGCGGCACGAACCCGCCGACGACCGACATCGTCTTGCTCCATCCGTACAACGGGGCGCTCGCCACCCCGAGCGGCCTCGTGGACGGGAGCGACAACTACTGGGACGTCGGCGAGCGATGGGCGTACAAGAGCTTCTCCATCAAGTCCTCAGACTCAATCTCCGTGACGATCGTGGACCTCACGAAGAGCTTGGTAGAATGGAGGTCCGCGATCAACGGCGCGACCGGTGCGCGACCGCCGGTCTTTGTCGAGAAGTGGGCAGACGGCGTCCCCTCCACGTCGGGAGTGGATCCCGTGCAGGAACGCATCGGTTTCTACCTGTACGCACGGGTGATCGACCCCGATGGGGACCTGAACCCGAACAGCGTGTATGCGCAATTGTCAATTTGGTTCGGGAGCGGCAACGCCTGCGAACAGCCCCAAAAGATGAGGGACGACGGGGTGGCCCCGGATCAAGTGGCGCGGGACGGGATCTTCACCCTCGGCGCGTCCGTTTGCACGGTGCCCAGCCTATTCTGGGATGGGTCGATCATCCTGTTGAACGCCACGGACCTCGCTGGTCACGCGTCGTCCACTCGGTTCGTCCTGAACGTCGGGCCGCAACTGAGCGGTGGCGGCACACAGACCATCCCAAGTCAACTCTGGCAGTACATCGGGTTTATCCAAATCAAGGCCGGGGCGGTCTGGGTGACGAACTTGAACCAGCCGTACAACACGGCGACCACGTACCAGCCCTACCGGATCACGGCGATCACACTCAATGGAAACGGCGGGGCGATGTTGCACTTCAAGATGGAAAACCATGGTAACCGGACCATCTTCATCGACGGATGGACGGCGGCCGTGCTCACGTCGGCCAATCGCGCGTCGGTCAAAGGGATGTACATCGTGAAGCCGACCGACCCGAACAAGGCGGCAAATGCCGGCGGCGTCTCGGCCTATCCAGGCATTGCGACGAACCCGGCCAACTTCCAATATGCGCAGGTGTTCGACGTCAATCTCCTGGATCAGGAAACCGGCGGCGCGCCGACGGACGTGATGTGTGCCGCGCAAAACTCGTTCGCCGCTGACTGGCCCTATAACTTCCGGACCGAGTCCCTCTTCGTGAACATCCTCGTCTCGGGGATGGCAGGGCCGATGGGCATGTCCTACAGCCAAATCATTAGCCGATGGGGTGCCACGTACAATCCGATCGACCATGTCAACGACGCGGACCCAACCACGAGGACCTCGTGGTATGCCCAGGTCATCCCGTTCATCGGGATCGTCGTCTACTGAGGACCGAAGGCGTTGCCGGTGACGTCCGCCGTCATCCGGCGTCTGCAGAGGAACCGCTAGCCGTTCGGCGGCCCCTTACGCCCTTTCCTCGAGGGCCGCTCGAACCCCTTGGGCCCGCTCCACCTCGATGATCGCCAGGATGGAGGGACGCGAGGCGGCCAGTTCCCGTAAGCGACCTGCCATGAACGCCTCGCGGCGGGCCTGGAGGCGCCGAAATCCCGGGGAGCCGTTCACCTCGGCGTCCCATTCGAGGACGAAGTCCCGCGGGTTCGCGGCCCGGAATCGTTTCTTCGTGAGCCGTTTCTCCAGCCGGCCCTGGAACATGACCTCGAAGGCCGACACGCAGTCGACGTAGTTGTCCGTGTACGTGACCTCGTCCATGTCGATCGCCTCGATCGGCACGCCGCGCGCGTCGGCCGCCTTGATCGCGTCGGAGAAACACGGGGGCGGCTTGATCGGCGGTTCCCATGCGGAGAGGCCGGCGACGTAGATCTCCTCCTCGAAGTTCTCGGGTGCAAGAGGACCCCCGTCGTACGACCGGAGGGTCCGGAGTTCCTCGGGTCCGATGGAAAGGCCGATTACTTCGGGCCGAACCGATTCGATGGCGCGGCGCACCGTCAGCGTCTCGGACGAAAGGCCTCGGACGACCGCGAGGAGCTCGATGGTGCCGCGGTCCAAGTGGACCTCGTCCATCAACCCTTCCTCTCGGAGATCATCTCCTCGACATCATCGGAGTCCTTCGCCCGTCGCAGCTCCTCCCTTGCGATGACGGGCACGCCCCGGATGCTCATGCGGGCTCGGCGGACGACGAACATGACGGAATCCTTCTCGACCACGCGGCTGATGTTCGCCACGACGTCCACCTTACGATCGAGCGCGGTCCCGACGCCGCCGACTCCGGTCAGGAAGGTCGTCGTCTCTCGCTTTGAGAGGGCGTCGAACGGACTGCGGGCCGTCGGGAGGACATCGTACCCGAGGCGCTGGAGGCGTTGGAAGAGTTCCCGCTCGAATCCTTCGAGCCGAGGGACGGGGCCCTTGTCCGCCGCGGGGTCGTCGACGAAGGCGAACGGGTCCACCGGGAGGGCCAACGACTCGCTCAAGACGTCCTCGAGCCGCATCGCGACATCGAGGGTCGCTGCCATTCCGTCGAGGTACATCTGGATGGTGCGGCGCGAGACCCCCGCAATATCGGCGAGGGCCCCCAGCGACAAACCGCGATCCTCGCGCATCCGGCGCAAGGCCGCCGCGTCGAGCCGCACGTAGAGGCCTCCAGGGGCAGAGAACAGGAACGGAGGCACGCCTTCCTCGAGGAATTCGAGGAGCGTGCTTCGACAGAGGATCGGAACGCCGAACCGGCTGTAGATCACGCCGTCCTCAAGGGGGCCGGTGCCGCTTCGCTCCCCGACGACGAGGGGCGAGCCCTCCAGCGTCCGCGCGATCGCCTTGAGCTCCTGCGCGGTCCCCCGGCTCAGCGCATCCACGTTCTGGAAGACCTTCAAAATGAGCAAGGTGTCGTCGCGGCGGGCGACGAGGTCGAAGCAGAGGCCTCGCTCGCCGTGCGGATGAGAGAGGAAGAAGCCCGTCTTGGCGAGCGCTTCCCGCGTCTCCTTCAGAATCGCCTCGCGTTTCACGGGTCATTCATCGTTTAAACTTCTATATAAACAGCATGGAACGGGGGTTTCCCGATGGCAAGGCCAGTCGCGGCCCGGCCGAACCTTTAACGCGGGCCGGTCCTTCGCCGGTCGCCCATGCCGGGGGAACTGTCCGACGATCACGTCTTGGTCGAGACCCCGGCGGAGGCCAGCGCCCTCTACAACCGCGGCTACTTCGGGACCCCGCGGTCCGGCGGCGCCCTGGAGCTCGACTTGCTCGAGGCGGTCTATCTGGTCGAGGCGGACCGGCTCGAGGTGCGGCGAGAGGGGCGTCGGGTGTCGGCGCGGGACCTCTTTCGCGCTGCGGGGGCCGCGGTGCCGTCGTTCGAGATCCGGTACCTCGTCTACCGGGACCTGCGCCAACGCGGGTACGTCGTCGAGTCCCGTGGGGACCCGATCGATTTCCAGGTGTACCCGCGGGGCGGGGCGCCCAAGAAGACGCCGAGCAAGTATTGGGTCCGCGCGCTGAGCGAACGCGCCGTGTTCGACCTGGCGGAACTGTTGGAGCGGGCCAAGGAGGCCGCGGGAGTCCGAAAGACCCTGCTCCTGGGCCTCGTCGACGAGGAGAGCGACCTCACATATTACGGGGTCCGAGAAGCGCACCCCCACGGATCGCAGGCGATCGGCGCGCCAAAGGAGCGGATCGTCGTCCACTTCCACGGAGACCGCGCGGTCGTCATCGACGAGGTGGAAGCTCGGGCGCTGCACGAGGCCGGCTTCTTCGGCAAGATGGTCGGTCGCCGGTTGCAGCTGAGCCTCCTGGAGACCGCGTTCCTCCTCAAGGCCGGGACCGCAGAAGTCCGGAACGCCGACACGGACCGGCCGATCCGCTTGGCGCGGCTCATGAAGGAAGCGAAGGCCATCCAGCCGGACTTCGATCTTCGGCTCCGGGCCTACGAGGACCTGACCGCCCGCGGCGTGATCTCCAAGACCGGCTTCAAGTACGGGTCGCACTTCCGCGCCTACGAGGGAGATCCGGAATCGCACCACGCGAAGTATCTCGTCCACGTGGTCCCGAAGGGACATCGCGGCGCATGGCCGGAGATCAGCCGCGCGGTGCGACTCGCGCATGGCGTGAAGAAGCAGATCCTCTTCGGCGAGGTCGGCTCCGACGTGCGGTATGTGAAACTCGAACGCGTCCGTCCCTGAGATTCCTCCGAGTTGTCGCCACGTACCTCTAAGTAGAGGTACGTCCGCACGGCCGCCGGGGTCATGCGCAAGAGCCTTCTCCCACCACCTCCATGAGCGCCGCCGTGGAGCTTCGCATCGGCTGCGTCGGGTACTCCTACGACTTCTGGGTCGGGCCCTTCTATCCGCGCCACACGCCGCAGTCGGAGTTCCTGAAGCTCTACAGCAAGGTGTTCGACCTCGTCGAGATCGATTCCACCTTCTACACGATCCCCCCGCCGGCGACCATCCGATCCTGGCGGGACTCCGTGCCGAATCCGTTCTTGTTCGCCGCGAAGCTTCCGCGGGTGATCACGCACGAGAATGCGATGCGGCCGACCCGCGAGGCCCTCGATCGGTTCTACCGTTCGATCGGCGAGCTACGCCCGAAGGTCGCGACCCTCCTGGTGCAGTTACCGCCGTTCCTTCACCAAGACGACGGGATGGATCGCGTCTTGGCGTTCCTCGACGACGCGCCGCGGGACTACCGGTACGCCGTGGAATTCCGCCACAGTTCGTGGATGCGGCCGGAGGTCTTCGAGGCGCTTCGACGCCGGGAGGTCGCCCTCGTCTGGAACGAGGTGCAATACCTGAGCACCCTGCCGGAGATCACCGCGGATTTCGTCTACCTCCGGTTCATCGGCGACCGATCCCTGAGCGATCTTGGCCGCGTCCAAATCGACCGGACCGCGGAGATGGAGAAGTGGGCTGCGCGCCTGCAGTCGGTCCAAGACCGCGTCGCACGCGCCTTTGTCCTCTTCAACAATCACTTCGCCGGGTTCGGCCCCGCGTGCGCCGACCAATTCCGCCGGATCCTCGGGCTCCCGGGGGTGGACTTCGCGGCGATCCACGCGCCGGAGCATGGACAGAAGCGCCTCCTCGAGTTCGGCGGGCCCGACTCATGACGGATGCGACGCGGTCCACGTCACGACCCATTGCGGCAAGCCCGCGAGGTTTCGCAAGGTCGCCGCGACGTAGGGAGGCATGGCCTCCGGGCGGTGGGCTCCCTTGCGGTCGAGGAGCAGTGCAAGGATCCCCACCGAGGCCGCGGCCTCGAGGTAGTCGAGGCGATCGTCGACCAGGACGCAGTCCGAGGGCCTCGCGCCGATCGTCCTCGGGACCTCCGCCCAATATGTGGGGCGGCTCTTGTGGACGCCCTGCGAATGGCCGCTGAAGATTCCGTCGATCAGGCCGGCGAGTCCCGCGCCTCGGAGGGCGGCTTCGTTCGTTTCGCTCCCGCCGGTGGCCACATACACCCGGTGCCCCATCCGGCGGAGCCGCTCGATCGCGGATCTCGCGTCCGGGAAGCGCGCGTTCACTTGGGCGAGGGCCTCCCGTTCGAGTTCTCGGGAGAGGCGGAGCGGATCGCCCGCGGCCGGGGGAACGCCCACGCGCTCGAACATCTCCTGAAGGTGGCGCGCGTCGAGTTCGTCGACCACGTCCCCGTACCCGCGTGCGTCCCAGTCCGCTTCGTTCGCGCGTCGCGTGTAGGTGACGAAGGCCTCGTCATGGGCCCGTCGCCAGTCCTCCGCCTCGCCTCCGAAGCGCGCCGCCAGCAGCGCGGCGAGGCGGTCCCGGTATCCGCGGAACGTTTTCTCGTGCTCCAGGAGGACGCCGTAGAGGTCCAGCAAGACGTGCATCGCCGTCCCGTCGGAGCCGGAGGGGCGCCCTTAAGGATTGCGGGAAGCGGGAAATAGCCTCCTTCCGATGACGGGCCGATGCGCTCGTCGGTGCCGTCGACCTTCAGCATCGTCGGATTCGATCCGAAGACGAAAGACCTCGGCGTCGCGGTCGAATCGAAATTCGTCGCGGTCGGCGCGGTGGTGCCGTTCGCGCAGGCGGGGGTCGGCGCGGTCGCGACCCAATCCTACGCGAACACGACCTTCGGGCCGAAGGCCCTCGGCATGATGAAACAGCGCGTCGCGCCGAAGGATGTCCTGCAACGCCTCGTGAAGGCCGACAAGGAGGCCGCCCGGCGCCAGGTGGGCCTTGTCGACGCGCGCGGTCGGCCCGCCTCCTACACCGGGAAGGAATGCTTCCCCTGGGCGGGCCATGTCGTCGGCCAACATTACGCCTGCCAAGGAAATCTGCTCGCCGGCGCCGACGTGGTCAAGGAGATGGGCCGGGCATTCGAGAGGACGCAAGGCGACCTTCCGGTCCGGCTGCTCGCGGCTCTCTCCGCGGGCCAGCGGGCCGGGGGCGACAAACGTGGGCAACAATCGGCCGCGCTCCTGGTCGTGCGCGACCGCGGCGGATACGGGGGATTCAATGATCGATGGATCGACGTCCGTGTGGACGACCACCCGGCGCCGATCGAAGAGGTCGTCCGGGTGTTCAACGTATACGACGTCACGCTGTTGGATCGGGAGGATCCGACCGACGTCCTCCCGTTGAACGCGGACGTGGTCCGAGAGCTCCAAGCGGGACTCACGGCGTTGGGATTCTACCGCGGCGCCGCCTCGGGCAAGTTCGACTCAAAGACGAAAGCCGCCTTCGAGGCCTGGGCTTCCGTGAACAACTTCGAGAACAAGGTCCGCTCCGACGGAAAGGTGTGGGGCAGCGTGTTCCGCGCGTTCCGGGCCGCCGTCTCCCCGGGTCAATCGTAGGAACGGCGTAGGCCGTGATCACGGCCCTCCTCAGGAACTCGAAGCGAAAGCACGCTGCCCGCCAATCCACGTCTCGCGCACTTTGCATTCCCGAATCCCATCGGGGTCCCGGAACGGATTGCCGTCGAGGATGACGAAGTCGGCGACCTTTCCGGGTTCCAAGGTCCCCTTGCGATCCTCCTCGAACGAGGCATACGCGCCGCTCGCCGAATACGCTCGGAACGCGTCCTCGGGAGAGAGCCGCTGGTCCTCGAAATATCCGTTGACGGCCCAGTGGATTCCGTACAACGGTCCGTACGGCATTCCGTCGGAACCAAAGCACAAGGGGATGCCGAGGCGCGCGATCCGGCGGAACGGGTTGTTCTTCCGGAGCCGATCCATGCCGAGACGCGTCTCGTACACGTCTCCGGGGCCGCTCCATTGCCCGATGAAATTCGGCTGGCACGAGGCGATGAGCCCCGCATCTTTCGTGAGCCGGAGGGTCTCCCCGTCCGGGAGCTCGTAGTGTTCGATCCGGTGGCGCATCGGTTCGCGCGGGTTTTCCTCTTGGACATCGGCGAGGGTCTCCGCGACGAGTCGGGACGCGGCATCGCCAATCGCGTGGGTCGCGGTTCGAAGGCCCGCCCGGTGGGCGGTTTCCAAGATCGACCTCAGTTCCGTCGGAGGGTGGATCAGCATCCCGCGATCTTTGCCGCGGCCTTCGTACGGGGAATCGAGGAAAGCGGTGGACGCACCGAGGGAGCCATCGGAGAAGACTTTCACGCCGCCCATCCGCAGCCATTCGTCCCCCAACCCCGATTGGATCCCGGAACGGGCGAGCGACTCCGCGGCAGCGGCCGGGACCCAGGCGGACACCCGCAACTTGAGTCGGCCCGCTCGACGCAGGCGCTGGTATGCCGTCCACGCGTGGATCGGGACCACGTCGTGAATCGAAGTGATTCCGAGGCGGTGGGCCATCCGGGCGATCCGCGGAAGGTTCCGCTCGATGACAGCGGGCCCGGAGGCGAAGCGGTCGTGGAGTTCCGCGAACGCCTCCTCTTTCAGGATTCCCGTCGGTCGCCCCGACCGGTCCACCTCGAATCCTCGGAGGCCGACGAGATCCCGCGCGGCCTCGAGCGCGACGGAATTCAGGGACCCCATGTGACAGTCGATTCGGCGTGCGACGACCGCACGATCCTTCGAAACCCGATCCAAATCCTCCCGCGTGGGATACCGCCGCTCCGTCCACTTCGCTTCGTCCCAATCGACGCCGATGACCCACGCCCCGCGGACCGTACGGGCCGCGGCCTTGCGAAGCCGGGCGATCGCCTCGGTCATGGAGCGGGTTCCGTCGAGCCTCGTCCATCCCAACTCCCCAGCGCTGTCGGCCATGTGGGTATGGGCATCGATGAATCCAGGTACGACAATCCGTCCGTGGAGGTCGCGCCGACGGGTGCCGCGGTCCGACGCACGACTCACCTGATCCTCCGTGCCGACTGCGAGGATCCGGCCATTCCCAATGGCGAGGGCCTTCGCCCATCGGCGACGCGATGAACCAGTGAAAACGGTCGCGCCGACGAGGACCAGTTCGGCTCCGCGCGGCATCTCACCGCACGTCCCGGAGTCCCCGGAGTCGGCGGATCGCCTCGGTCAGCGTCTCGTCTCGCTTCGAGAACATGAAGCGGACGAAGCGGCGGCCGTCCTTCGGGTCGCCGTAGAAGGAACCGCCGGGCACGACGGCGACCCGCAGGCGCTCGACGAGATGCATCGCGAAGGACCAATCGTCTTCGAAGGGAAAGCGTCCGAAGTTCGCCATCACGTAATACGCTCCCTTCGGCGGATGGCAATCGAGCCCCGCGTCCTGGAGGCCCCGGACGAAAAGGTCCCGTTTCTTCTGGTACATCGTGGCCAGATCCCGGTAGTAGGACTCGGGGAGGCCGAGGGCCACGGCCGCCGCGATCTGCAACGGATGCGGCGCCCCAACCGTCAGGAAGTCGTGGGTCCGGCGCATCGCATGGGCGAGGGTCTTCGGTGCAATGGCCCATCCGATCCGCCAGCCGGTCGCGCTGTACGTCTTCGAGAGTCCGTTGATCGTGATCGTCCGATTCGACATGTCCCCGATCGCCGCCAGGGAGACGTGCTTCGCGCCATCGAAGACGATGTGCTCGTAGATCTCGTCCGTCACCGCGACGGCGTTGTGGTCGGCACAGAGATCGGCGATCAATTTGAGTTCTTGGCGGCCGAAGACTTTCCCCGTCGGATTGTTCGGCGTGTTCAGGATCAGGACCTTCGTGCGGTCCGTGAAGGCGGCCTTCAACTCCTCCTCATCCACGGTCCAATCCGGCCATTCCATCCGGACATACCGCGGGCGGGCCCCGCTGACGATCGCGTCGGGCCCGTAGTTCTCGTAGAACGGTTCGAAGATCACGGCCTCGTCGCCGGGGTTGATGAGGGAGAGCATGGCCGCCATCATCGCCTCCGTCGCGCCGCAGGTGACGACCAAGTTCGTCTCCGGATCGGCGTCGATCCCGTTGAAGGCCTTCGCCCGACGAGCGATCGCGTCCCGCAGTTCCTGCGCGCCCCAGGTGATGGAGTATTGGTTGTAGCCCGCGTCGAGGGCGCGCTTCGCTGCATCGGTGAGCTCGCGCGGCGGGTCGAAGTCCGGGTAGCCCTGGGACAAGTTGATCGCGTCGTGGAGCGCGGCGATGCGGGTCATCTCCCGGATCACCGACTCCGGGAATTTCTGGACGCGGTCGGAGAGCCGGGGATCCTCGATCGCCAGGTCGGCGCGGCCTCCGCCTCCGGTTGGGGCGATGCGGCTCCTCTCCGGCGCGGGAAGGAAGAGGCCCGCAAAAACCTGTCGGACCAGCATTAAGAACGCGCATTGCCATCCGCGGCGAGGTCCCCTCCATGTCCGAGCGGTTCTTCGATTTCTGGCGGGTCGATGTGTTCACGGACACGCCCTTGGCGGGGAACCCGCTCGCCGTCTTCCACCGCGCGACCGGCCTCTCGCCCGCGGAGATGCTGGGGGTCACCCGCGAGATGAACCTCTCGGAGACGACCTTCGTCTTCCCTCCGAGCAATCCCTCCGCGAACTATCGGAATCGCATCTTCACTCCCGCGGGAGAAATCCCGTTCGCGGGCCATCCGTCGATCGGGACCGCGTTCGTCGCGGCCCTCGAGGGGCTCGTCCCGCATCCCGATGGATCCTCGATCATCTATCAGGAACTGGAGATCGGCGTCCTGCCGCTCGAGCTGATCTGCGAGGCCGGTCAGGTGAAGAAGGTGATCATGACCCAGGGCGAGCCCTCCCTCGGGGTGGAGTTGAAAAACGTGGGGCCGCTGGCGGCAGCCCTCGGGGTGCGCGTGCGGGATATCGGCCTGAGGGGCCTCGCGCCGCAGGTGACCGCGACGGGCATTCCATCCCTGCAGGTGCCGATGCGGTCCCTCGAGGTGGTCCGAAAACTCGACCCGGACCTTCGGGCCTTGAAGGGCGTCGTGTCCAAGTTCGGCGAGAAGATTGTGTGCTATGCCTTCGCCCTCGAGGCGACGGCGGCGGACGCCGCGGTGCACGCCCGTGGATTCGCCCCAGATCTCGGGCTCGAGGACCCGGCGACCGGGAGCGCCGCGGGCGCCTGCGGAGCCTACCTTGCCGCGCACGGCAAGCTGCCCGCGTCGACCTTCATTGTGGAACAGGGAATGGAGATTCACCACGCGAGTCGAATCGAGGTGACCGTGGAGACAGAGGCCGGACAGCCGAAAGTGATCCGCGTCGGGGGACAGTCCGTGCCGCTCATTCACGGCCAGCTGCGACTACCCTGACCCACAGCGACCTTAGGAGACGACGATGGCGGCCGGCGAGGAGAAGACGATCCTCGACATGCCCCGCGGCTACGGCTTCCCGGTAAAGGGCACGGACAACTGGGATGTGCTCTACATGGTCCACAACCAGACGCCCCAGGCCGACACCGTCTGGATCACTTATGACATCGACTACATCGCCGCCCCAAGCGCGGCCAAGCTTGGGCTAAAACCCGTCTATCCGGTCTGGCTCGATGTGCGGCCTCAGATATATCCCGTCTTCAATGTGCAGCGCGGTTACGGCCACATCGACCCCGTAACGCACCGCTGGGTCTGCACCTGGCCCCGGGAGCAGACGGCGGCGTTTGATCCCTGGGGCAACAAGATCACGGGCCAGGGCGCGCCCGGCAACGGCACCGGCACGCCCTTCCACCTGCCGGCGCTAGGTCAGCGGCTCGCGGGTCTGCCGAATTTCACCGGCGCCACGATGATTGGAATCGGCGGCCACGTCCACCCCGGCGGGCTCTCGGTTGACGTCGACCTGCAGCGGCGCGTCGGTCGTCTCGCGTACGGCGCGCACGCGTTCCAGATCGAGGCCATCGCGGCCGCCGAGCTTGAGCTTCAGCCGCAGGAAGCGATCGGAGACCTTCGCAGCGCGA
>Ga0209806_1000250_pt1 | contig 35376 bp, 34 predicted proteins | sample GraSoiAngelo_152_FD_186166 | JGI IMG/M metagenome (GOLD analysis project Ga0209806, IMG submission 186166) | Grasslands soil microbial communities from the Angelo Coastal Reserve, California, USA - 14_1009_12_30cm (SPAdes) (version 2) | ecosystem: Environmental > Terrestrial > Soil > Grasslands ... | reverse complement strand
CTCCGCCAGCAGCCGCTCCATGGCCGCCTTCGCCTCCTCGGGCTTCATGGTCTTCAGGTCCACCGGGCACTTCCCCATCTGCGCTTCGATGTCCCGGATCGGGCAGCGCGTGATCCCTTGTGCCTTGGCGTCCTCGATGAACGCCCGCATCTCGGGACTCAGCCCATCCCGCCCCTCGGCTTCGGCGCGGATCTGTTTGGCGCGCAGCTCCTGGAACATGACCATCATGGTGTCGACGTCGAACTCGTCCGCCGCGATCATCGCCTGCTTGTTTTCGTCCATCACGCGCGTGGTCACGCGCCAGATCTCGTGGCCGCGCGCGAAGCGCTCCACCGTGTTACGCGCCAGCGGCCGGGCGATGAGGGGTACGAGCTGCAGCCGCTGCCACGCTTCCTCGCTCCACACGATCGGGTCGGCGGCCGTGCGCGGACGGCGGCTCACGGCGCCCGTAACCGGGCACTTCACCTCGACCTCGGCCACGGCGTGCTCGAGGTCGGCGTCGCGCCCCTGCACCTTGGTGGTCTTCATCTGCTCCTGCGCCTTGACCTCCGCCAGCGCGATCTCCTCGGCCGTGCCGATTCCCATGATGAGCTGCATGTGCGTGGGCAGGAGCTTCCGGATCGCCTCGTCGAGCCACCGGTTGGTGACCGTTGCCGGCTCGCCGTGCGTCTGCTCGAGCAGGTACTCCTCGACCGCCCGGCGCGCGATCCCCTGCGCGAAGGGCGGCACGCGGAGAATCCGCACTTCGGCATCCGGCGCCCAGGGGAGTCCCGCGACGCCGTCCTCCTCGATCCACGGGATGTCTTCCGGCCGCACCCCCTCGGTGCCGATCAGCAGCACGTTACAAGCCGCAAGCCGCAAGAGGTTTTCGGCTTGGGAGCCGAGTTGGGTACCCTCGATCCGATGCGCCCCGTGGCGAGCGAGGACGAGCAGTGACGGCTTGATCTCCTCGGCCCACTGCATGATCACCTGGAATGGCTTGCCGACCAGGATCTGCGTCTTCAGGGAGACGTCGGGGAACTCCTGGGCCATGACCTCGGCGCGCTTGAGATTCGCCTGGCACAGCTTCAGCAGTCCCTTGTCGATGATGTTGTTGTGCAGCTCCTCCTGCTCCTCGAACTTGAAGACTTTGGAAGCTTGATAGGAGAGAACATCCTTGATGTTGTGGAACACGACGTGGTGGTACTCCACGTCGAACGCGCTACACACGTACAGCGAGCCGCCGAACGCCTGCGCCAGCTCGAGCGCCACGCGCATCGCCCGGTAGCTGTACGACGAGCCGTCCACGCACACCAGGAACCGCCCGCCTGCGAACGGTTGGTCGTCGCGGATCAGCAGCACATCCTTCGCGATCCCGCGGAGCACGCGCGACACGACGCCGCCGAGCTGCGAGTACGGCTGCCGGCCGAGGCCGTGCGCGCCGATCGCCAGCAGGTCGTACTGTCGGCCCGACGAGCCGGCGAGCCGCGCCGCCGTGTCCTCCTCCTCGGCGACCAACCGGCCGTTGTCCCCGACCTTCACGTCAGACCGGACCTTGTCGCCGCCGTCGTAGCCCGCCGCGCGGTCGGGGTCGAAGCCGATCAGCCCCGGCAGCCGGCCCGCCCCGCGATTCACTTCGTTCACGATCTCTTCGTAGTTGATCCCTTCGAGCAGCTGGCGGGTGAGCCGCACGCCCGCGACCTCGCATCGCTTGCCGAGCTGGTCGAGGAAGCTGTCGGCGATGAGCTGCAGCCCTTTTTCGATCAGCTTGTCGTGGATCTTGCGTTGCTTCTTGATCTCGTCGGGCGTCTGGAACCGTGCGGGAAGGCCGGTCTCGAGCTGGCGGAACCGGACATCGTGGAGGCGGGCGGCGTAGACGTGGTTACCGGTGATGCGGCCGTCGGACCTGCGGCACAGCTCGATGGACCGCTCGACGACCCAGTCCGAATGCGTTGAGTTGTCGACCGGGACGAAGATCTCGCGATACACCGGCACCTCCCCTTGAGAGCGGGGCGAGTATGTGAGCGACTAGACAGGCTGTCAAGTAAGCGGGGGCACCAGTTGCCTACCCTCTGAATCCCAGACGGTAATGGCATCTACCGGACAGGCGTCACACGCGCGCAGCAAGCGCTCGCGCTCCACCCGCTCCGGCTCGAGGAAGGTGGCGATGGTGTCGGCGTCCAATTTGAAACCCTCGGGGGCTGCCGTCGCACAGTCGCCGAACCCGACGCACTGGTCGCGGTCGATCACGATCCGGAGCCCGTGCACCACCAGCTCGGTCAGGCTCACATCCCCTCGAGGCCGAGCTCGGTTCGCGCCGTGTCCATGACGGTGGGCGTGATCTCGGCGATGCCCCGGTCCTTGGCGTAGTCGAGGTAAATCCTCTTGACCATCCCGCGCACGAAATTGGGTACCCGCGCGAGCCGCTCCTGCGCGTCCGGGGACCACCTTGGACCTCTCCCCTCCCCAGCGTCATCGAACGCGTCCGGTTTCCCCGTGGTGACCATGCCCCGCACCGTCTCCATCGGCTGCGGCGGGATGGTGGTGCCTCCGATCTTCACGCCCAGGGACGCGACCAGTTGGGTCTCCATGGGGTTCGTGAGCAGCGCCACGACCCGGCCGCACGTCGGGCATCGGAATGCCGCTGCGAGCGTGCCGTCCCCGGGGAGCTGACGCTCCTCGAACTGCATCTGCCGGTCGCACTCGACGCAGAGAAACTTCATAGTGCGGAATGCGGAATGCGGAATGCGGAATTGCTCACAGCGAGCTCCCGAGCTTCGAGGCGACGTTGTCCCACACGTCGTCCCCAGGATGGAATGGTACCCGCGCCAGCACCGGGGTCCCGAACTCGGCCGCCAGCTCGTCCGCCGCGCTTCCGGCGAACGGGCCGCCGACCATGTTCTCGACTACGCCGAGCAGCGTGGCCTTTCGCTCGACCGCGGCGCGGAGCGCCCGGCGCACCGCGTCCCGCGACTCCGGGGTAGGGATGGTCACAGCGAGCACGGCGGGTGGTGCGGCCAGGAGCTCGGTGAGCTCCTGGAAGCGCTGCACGCCGGGCGGCAGATCGATGAGCAGCTGGTCGAGCGCGCCCCAGGCCACGTCCGCCAGGAACTCGCGCAGCGCGGCCGCCTCGAGCGTCTCCCGCCATACGTGCCCCTCGGTCTCCGGCCCGCGGAAGGCGAGCGGTCGACCGTCTTCGAGGAGCATACCCATAGAAAAGCATCGGACCCCCTCCGCGCTCACCGCAGGCTCGATGGCCCCGTCGTGCAACGTGCGACTGGTAACGGGGAGGCGGAGCATTTGGGGGGCGGTGGGCCCGTTGAAATCCGCATCGAGGACTCCGGTGGCCTGCCCCGAGCGCGCCAGTGCCCGGGCGAGTCCGGCGGTCACGAAGCTCTTCCCCACACCACCCTTGCCGCTCATCACGGCCAGCACGCGCCGCACGGTGGTGAGCCGGTCGGCGACGCGGCGCCGCTGGGTCATAATCTGGTCGACCAGCCCCGAGCGGTCGGCTTCGGTCAACTCGTGATAGGTGCGGATATTGAGGGACATGGCCCGCAAAAGATGGCGTCCGGACCGAGGACCGTCTAGCTTCCCCGGTCTTCCATGATAGACGAGCTCAAGCAGAAGCTGCAGGCCGAAGTCGAGCGCCTGAACCACGAGATCAACTTCGTGCTCCCGAAGGAGATCGAGCGGGCACGCGCGCACGGCGACCTGCGGGAGAACTCGGAGTACAAGGCGGCGCTGGAGCGGCAGCAATTCGTGACGTTGCGGCTCTCCCATCTCCGGCTGCGGCTCTCCAAGCTCTCGGGCGTGCGGGAATCGGATATCCCGCGCGACCGCGTCGGGTTCGGGTCCCGGGTCACGGTCCAGGACCTCGACACGAAAAAGAAGGAGACGTACGCGCTGACGCTCGGCGAGTTCATTGAGGGCGACGACGACCCGGCAGAGCTCCCAGTTTCGATGGCGTCTCCCTTGGGCAAGTCGCTGCTCGGGACCAAGGTCGGCCAGGCGGTGACCATCGCCCTACCCGTGGGAAAGCGGCGGCTCAAAGTCGTGGAGCTCGAGACGGTCCACGACCTCGCGGAAAAGTAGGGGCGCAGCATGCCGCGCCTCTACTAGAGCAGTCGGTGGAACACCATCGGGCCGGTCGGGCTCGCCGATCCGGCCCGCGGCTCGATGCTCATCGCGGCGCCCATCACGCGTTGATCGGCCCCGGGCGTTTCCAGCCCCATCACCATCGGCTTGTCCTGGTCCATCGGCATCACGGCCGCGGTCGCCATTCCCCTGTCGGTAATGAACCACAGCTGGTACGCCTGGTCCCTCGCGTTCGGGGCAAGCCCGTCGCAGCGCACCAGCCAGCGGCGGTGCACGCTGTCTGCGAAGATCGTCACCGACCCGACCCGGCCGCCGGTCGAGACCGGGATCTGGATGACTTGCGTCGTAGGCGCGTGAATGAACGTCGAGACCGTGTCTTCGAGCGCCCGGACCCGGGCGGCCAGACCGTCGCGCTCGGTGGTGAGCGTGTCGATCGTGCGGTAGGCCCACCACGCACCACCCCCGATCGCGAGGGTGATTAGCGCCGCGGCGGCGAGCGATCCTCTCCACCGCCGTCGCGCCAGGGCGCGCGCGAGCACCCGCTCCTTGAGCTCGGGGCGCGGGGTCCGCGGAGGTGCCAGCATGCCCAACCAGTCCGTCATTCCACCCAGTCCCTCAGATGTCTCAAGCTCTCCGTCAACTTCTGGTGCGCCATGCGCAGTCGCGTCTTGACCGTCCCGAGCGGCTGGTGCAGCCGCCGGGCGATCTCCCGGTGCGACAGCCCCTCGAAGTAGGACAGCACCACGACGCGCCGCTGCTCCTCGGCCAGGGCTGCGAGCGCCGCGTGCACCTCACGGTGCAGCGGCCACCCGGGCACTGCGGCCTCATGGGACGCGGCGGGCGCGATGTCACTTGCCACAGCCGCGTGGCCTTGCTCCAGATGCGCGGCCTTGCGCCACCACCGCCGCCGCCGCCGCAGCGCGTCGAGCGACCTGTTGCGCGCAATCGACAGTATCCAGGGAACGAGCGGCCCGCGCGCCCCGTCGTGCTGGTCGATGTGCCGCCACACCTGCACGAATACGTCGCTCACGACCTCCTCGGCCTCGTCCTCGTCCCGCAGCATGCGAAATGCCAGACCCAGGATCCACGGTGCCACGACGTCGAACAGCTCCGCCAGCGCGCGCTCGTCCCCCGCCTTGAGGCGCCGTTCGAGGGACCGCTGCTGCTCTTGACTAAGACGTTTCGGAGATGTCACTTAGATTCCCATACTACCAGCGAAGCAGGGCGAATCCAGCCCCGGTGGTGTATCTTGAGGACTCGAGCGCGGAGGTGGGATGTCGGTTCACTGCCAGGCTGACGACGAGCGTTTCTCGTTCGAAGCATTCACCCGTCACCCCTTCTTCACCGAAGTCAACCGGTGGATCGTGGAGCGGGTGATCGGCCCCGGCCGACAAAAGATCGTGGACCTCGGGTGCGGCCCGGGTGCGGTCACCAAGCTCATTCTCGAGCGCCTGGGCGGCGACGCGCGCAACGTAGAAGTGATCGGCATCGATCCTTCTCCGTCGGCACTCTCGAAGGCGCGCGCGGCGATCCACTCCAAGATGGTCAAGTTCATCGAGGGCAGCGCCGAGTGGGTGTCGCGCATCGTCTCCTCCGCGGACGCGGTCGTGTTCCTCAATGCCATCCACCTCGTACCCGACAAAGCGCAGGTCATAGCAGAGATCCGCAAGACCTTGAAGACGGACGGCGTCTTTGCATTTAACACGACGTTCTTCAACGGCGCGTACGTCGATGGTACGGGGGCCTTCTGGCGCCGCTGGGTGGTCCGGGCGGTGCAGGTGCTGCGGGAGCGCGGGATTGAGGTCAAGCATTCGGACCGGGCGGTTGCACGGCAGTTCCTCACGCCCGAAGAGTACTCCGACCTGTGTGTGCAGGCGGGGTTCGCCCGGCCGTCCGTCGACCTGGTCAGGATCGAAATGCCGCCCGAAAGCATGCGCGACATCGGCCGGTTTTCCCTCTTCATTGAAGGCGCGCTGCCGGGAGTGCCACTCGAGGAGGGCTCGGCGGCTCTCGAGAAGGGGCTGGAGCGGGCGATGGACGAGACCGGTGTGTGCGGCGTGCCGCGCAACTGGTTGGAGTGCGTCGCCAGGGCACCGTAGGTCAGTCCGCCGGTTCGGTCAGAAACTCGAGTCGGGCGTGGGCCGCGCGCAGCGCCCCTTGCACGGCCTCCGACGTCTCTCCCCGCGCGAAGATGAATCCCGGATAGCGCGACCCTTCGGGCCACGGCACCAGGGTCTGGCCGGGGTGCGCGGTAATTACGACCTCCTCGACGAGCGGTACCTGCTCGGCCTCACCGACTCCCCGTACACCCCGCAAGACGCCCGCCCCGGGGACGGGGATCATCATCACCCCCGACGCCTGCGCTTCGCGCTCGAGCGTCGGGATGGGCATGCGCAGGGCGTGCCGAATGATGATCTCTTCGAGCGACGCATCGCGCACCTCACCTCCCCCATCCCGGCTCTCGAACCGGAGCGCCCCACTGCACCGCCCTCCGATCGGGCGCGCGGCGAGCTCGATCAGCCACGCCCCTCGGTCGTTGTAGCGGACCTCGGCATGGATCGGTCCTTCCTGCAGGCCGAGCGCGCTGACCGCGGCTTGCGCGCAGGCGGCCACTTGCTGCTGTGCCGTGGGCGCGAGGCGTGACGGCGTGACATAGATCGTTTCCTCGAAGAACGGCCCCTCGAGGGGGTCGGGCTTGTCGAAGATCGCCAGCACGGTCAGCGCGCCTTGTGTCACGAGCCCTTCCACCGCGACCTCGGGACCGGGCACGAACTCTTCGACCAGGATCTGCCGGGCCCAGTCGCCGCACCGCGCGACTTCCGGCTGCTCGAGGATCGCCTTGAGGCGCCGGAACGCCGCCATGAAGCCGTCAGGGGTGTCGGCGCGGACGACGCCACGTGACGCGGACAGTCGCAACGGCTTCAGGACGCACGGGTACGAGGCGCCGCGCGCCACGCGTTCCGGGTCCGCGGCGGTCGTGAGAAGCTCGAACCGGGGGACGGCCACGCCAGCGGCGGCGAGGAGCTGCCGCTGCTGGTGCTTGTCGCGCGCGGCGGTGGCCGCCGCGACCGGATTCCCGCGGAGCCCGAGCTCCTCCGCGACGGCGGCGGCGACCACCGCCGTGTCGTCGTCCACCGCCACGACGCCGTGTACGAGATGCGTGTGTGCGAACGCGCGCGCCTGCCCGGCTGCGCGCGCGGGGTCGGCGAAGTCGAGTGTGACGAGTCCGGTGGGGTTGGCCTGCTCGAAGGTGCTCGGCCGCTCGGATGCGACGGTCACCTCGACGCCCAGCCGCCGAGCCGCTTCGACGAACGCGACCGTGCGGTAGGTGACCGTCGGCAACAACAGCAGCAGCCGGGGCGCAGCGCGCGGCATGCGGCGCCCTTACTTCTTCGCGGCGGCGAAGTAGGGGTTCGAGCCCGCGGTGTGGTCGGTGATGTCGACGATACCCTTCACGTCTGGGACGTGCTGCTGCAGCATCGCTTCAATTCCCTGGCGCAGCGTGACGTCGGCCATCCCGCACCCCTGGCAGCCGCCGGCCATGCGGACCATGACCACGGCGTCCTGCACGTCGATCAGCTCCACCCGACCGCCGTGCCGGGCGACCATGGGATTCACTTGGCTGTCGAACAGGTCCGCCACGCGCTCGTACAGCGCGTCGTCTGTGGTCGCGCTCTCCGGAGCGACAGGCTTGGCCGTCACCGCCGGTTGGCCGCCCGCGAGCGCGGCGCGGATCGCCTGGCCGACCGCCTTTCCCACCACGGGCCAGGGTGCGGGGTTGCGCTTCACCACCGTGACGAGGTTGCCCGACACGATCACCTCGCTCACGTCCGCCCCCGGGATGGCGAAGATCGCCTCGGGGAGCGGAGAACCCCGCGCCTCGTCGGGCGAGGCGAACCGCCGCACGCCGCCCGCGTGGATCGGCTCGCTGACCAGAAACTTGCAGCGACCGTTGTCGATCGGCTCGGCGGTGATGCGGAGGTCGGCAATGCTCATGGTCGAAACTTAACCCGCCGCCCCCGTGGACGCGGGCACGGGCCGCATCTGTCGCGCCGCCTGGACCATGTTGCGGAGCGACGGCAGCGTCTCCTCCCACCCGCGCGTTTTCAATCCGCAGTCGGGGTTCACCCAGATCTGCCGGTCGCCCAGCACCTCCTGCATGCGCTTGAGCGCCTGGACGATTTCCGCGGTACTCGGCACCCGGGGCGAGTGGATGTCGTAGACACCCGGCCCGATCTCGTTGGGATAGCGGTACTCCTTGAATCCTTCGAGCAGCTCCGACCCGGAGCGGGCGTTCTCGATCGAGACGACGTCCGCGTCCATTTTCTCGATCACGCGGATGACATCGTTGAACTCGCTGTAGCACATGTGCGTGTGGATCTGGGTCGCATCCGACACTGCGGCGGTCGCGAGCCGGAACGCGTTCACGGCCCACTCGAGATACCCCGGCCACTCGGCCCGGCGCAATGGCAGGCCCTCCCGCAGCGCAGGCTCGTCGATCTGGATCACCCGAATCCCCGCCGCCGCCAGGTCCGTCACTTCGTCGCGGATCGCCAGGGCCAGCTGCTTTGCCGTCTCGGCCCGTGGCTGATCGTCGCGCACGAACGACCACTGCAGGATCGTGACGGGGCCGGTGAGCATGCCCTTCACCGGGCGCGCGGTCTTCGATTGTGCGAACGTGCTCCAACGCACCGTCATGGCCTTGGGGCGGGAGACGTCGCCGTAGATGATCGGCGGCTTCACGTAGCGGCTGCCGTACGACTGCACCCATCCGTGTTCCGTGAAGGAAAATCCTTCGAGCTGCTCGCCGAAATACTCCACCATGTCGTTGCGCTCGAACTCGCCGTGCACCAGGACGTCGAGCCCAAGCTCTTCCTGTAGCTTGAGCGTCCTGGTGATCTCCTCGGCGATGAACGCGTTGTACTCCGCGGGCGTCAGCTTGCCGTCGTGCAGCTTCTTTCGGGCATTGCGCACCTCGGCCGTCTGCGGGAACGAGCCGATGGTAGTCGTCGGGAACAGCGGAAGCCGGAGCTGCTTCTTCCGCCGCGCGGCGTGTGGCGACGTGCGGCGCATGTCGTGCTCGGTGACCCCCCGGGCGCGCTGCTTGACCGCGGGATTGTGAATCCGTCGCGAGGTGCGTCGCCCCGCGAGCGCGCGTGCGTTGGCGTCGAGCTGCGCCGTCACGCTGTCCCGTCCATCCCGCAGCGCCCGCGTCAGCGTCGCCACCTCGCCGAGCTTCTGTTTCGCGAAGGCGAGCCACCCTTTCAATTCACTGTCGAGCCGCGTTTCCAAGTCGAGGTCGATCGGCACGTGCGCGAGCGAGCATGACGGTGCCACCCACAACTGGGCCGCGCCGGCCCGCTCCTGGGCGTCTTCGAGCTGGCGCAGCACCGCGGAGAGGTCCGCCTTCCAGATGTTCCGTCCATCAATCACGCCGAGCGACAACACCTTGCCTTCGCGCCCGCCCCCGGCCGGCCACGCCTGGACCAGCGCGTCAAAGCGTCCGCCAGCGCGCACGGCATCGATGTGCAGCCCGGCGACCGGTAGCTCGAGCGCCGTCGGCAGGTTGTCGTCGAGCGCCGCGAAATAGGTGGCGACGAGGAGCTTCACCTTGGGCACCCGCTCCGCGAGGAAGCGGTAGGCGCTCACGAACGCCGCGCGCTCCGGCGTCGTGCGGTCGAGCGCCAGGCAAGGCTCGTCGAGCTGCACCCAGGTCGCGCCGGCGGCGGCAAGGCGCGACAGCACCTCCGCGTAGACCGGCAGCAGCGCGTCGAGCAGCGTGAGCCGGTCGAAGCGCGCCGTGCGAGCCTTGCCAAGGAGCAGGAACGTCACCGGTCCGATCAGCACCGGCTTCGTGTGCATGCCCAACGCCTTCGCCTCCTGGAACTCGTCCACGGGCTTCGAGGACGAAAGCCGGAACGCCTGACCCGGGTCGAATTCGGGCACGAGATAGTGGTAGTTCGTGTCGAACCACTTCGTCATTTCCATCGCCGTCACGTCCCGCCCGCCCGACTGGACACCACGCGCCATCGCGAAATACGTGTCGATGTCCACGGGGCCGCCGGCCCAGCCGTAGCGCTTCGGCACGGCGCCGACCAGCGCGCACATGTCGAGCATGCGGTCGTAGTACGAGAAGTCGTTCGACGGGAGGAGATCGATGCCGGCGTCCTGCTGCAGCCGCCAATGGCGGGCGCGCAGCTCGGCGCCGGTCTTGAGGAGGTCCGGCAAGGAGACCTTGCCGCCCCAGTAGCCCTCGGTGGCGCGCTTCAGCTCGCGCGCGGCGCCGAGGTGCGGGAATCCGAGATTGTGGGCGATGGGCATAGGGTCTGGAATCTACCTACGCCCGGGGTCGGAAGTAACGCGCCCCTGTCGAGCGCGGCCCGCGTCAGGGTTTGTGCGGGTTCGGGGGTCGCTTGTGGGGGTTCGTTTGCCCCGGTGGCACCCAGCCGGGGGTACGACCAGGCGGCGTGCCGCCGGCAGCGCGCGCCAGGCCCGCGGCCGCTTGGGCCGGAGTGGAGCCCCGTGCCACGCCGGCCTGGACCTGGCCCGGCAAGCCGAGCAGGTCGCTGGGCGACTGACCGGCGCTGATCATATCCTGCACCAGCTGGGAGGCCTGCGTCGCGGGCACGCCGAGTGCCGCCAGCGTGGCGGCCACCCGGAGCGTGAGTCCAGGGTCCTGTGGCGGCTGGCTCACCCGCACCAGATCGCTCACCTGGCGTCGACTGAGCCCGGCGTTGAGCGCGTCGGCCCCTCCTTCCACGACGTCGCCGCTCGGTGCCGTGACGCCAGCGTCGTGCACCGCCTCCCTCGCCTCACCGAGGCGTGTGGCCAAGGCGCGCACCGCCGCGATCACGCGCTCGCCCGGCACCCCCTTTGCGGCGCCCTCGATCGCCTTCTGCACGAGTGGATCGACCGGGAGGCCACGCGCCGCGGCATCCGCCGCGATCCGCCGGACGGCCCGCTGCACCTCCAGCGAGACCCGCCCGTCGAGGCGCGGAGGCACGTTCTGGGCGGCGAGTCCGCCCGCAAGGATCGTCGCGAGGACGAGGCCGACGGCGAGTCCGGTGGTCCTCACAGCGTGTGCGCCCCCTGCGCGATCACGGCAACCACGCTGTTGCGGCGACCGAAGCCGTCGTCCACCGCCGGCGCCGCCGGATCCACCACCCAGCGTGCACCGTCTACCACGAATGCATATTGATGCTGGCCGACGGGGAGCGCGAGCGTGGTCGTCCACACGCCGCTCGTCCCGGCCGGCACGAGCAGCGCGGTGCTGCGGTCCCACTGATTGAAGGTGCCGGCCACCGCCACCCGTCGCGCGCCGGGCGCGTACAACACGAACCGCACCAGCACCGAATCGCGCGTGCCGGCGCGCGCCTGGGTGCCGGGACCAGGCTGTGGCGCGGGTGCGGCACGGCCGAGTAACAGAGCGAGCGCGGCCGCCGCCGCGAGCCCGCCTGCCCACACGGTCCAGGGGCGTACCCGCAGCCGCAGCTCGACGTCTCGCGGCGTGTTGAGCCACCGCCAAACGCGGTTGGCGGGCGAGGCGGCGTGGCGGCGCACGGCGGCCATCACCCGCTCCTCCAATGCCGGCGACAGCGCGACCGGCGCGCGGTCCGCAGCGCCGACCAGGCGCAGCGCTTCCTCGCCCTCGGCTCGGAGCTCGGGCGGTAGCTCGCCGAGTGTCAGCTCGCCGTCCAGCAACCGCTTCACCAGAGCGTGATAGCCCGTCTTCATAGATGCTCCTTCATCAACTCCCGCAGCCGGTCATACGCGCGATGCATCCGCATCTTGAGCGAGGCCACCGTCGCGCCTGTGACCCCAGCGATCTCTTCGTACGCCAACCCTTCCGTATGCTTCAGCACGAACACCTCGCGCTGCTCCGGGGTCAGGTGCTGGAGCGCCTGCTCCAACGCGCGCGCGCGCTCCACCTGCTCGTACTCACCGTCCGGCCGGTCGGGCGCCGCAAACAACTCGTCAGTCGAGTCGAGCGGCCGTTCCTGTCTTTGCCGGCGCCGCTTCTCAGCAAAGCAGCGGTTCCGCAGAATCAGGAACAGCCACCCCGCAAACTTGTCGGGCTCGCGGCAATCCGCCAGGCGATCGAACGCCCGCACCAGCGCGTCCTGCACCGCGTCCTCGGCGACGTCGCGAGAGCCCAGCATCCGCGACGCGTACCGGGCGTAGCGATCGCGGTAGCGTCGCACCAGGACGGCATAGCGCTCCACGTCGCCCGCCAGCACTGCCCGCACGACCTCCGCATCCGTCGCCTCGCCCTCGAGACCCAACAGGACCCCCACCGCCGGAAGTGATTCAGGGATGGTAGGGGACCGGGGTGTGGCGGGCAACCAGTCCCAGCCTAAAGAGTCGTTGCCGGTCGGTTTGGTAACGCCCGGCCCGGTAAGCACTTCCGGCCGCGCGCGTTACCTGCCCCCGGGTTCGACAGTCTTCATGGCCATGGCTTACGATACGACCTTGGTTGCGGACCGCCATCTGTTGGACCGGGTGGCGCGAGGCGAGGCGGAGGCCCTGCGCGCCCTGTACCGGCGTCACGGCTCGAGCATATACGCGCTCGCGTACGGCATGCTCGTCGATCCCGGCGACGCGGAAGAGGTCGTTGCCGAGACGTTCACGCACGTGTGGCGCGCCGCCGCACGGTTTGTCGTAACGACGAATCAGTCGGTGGCGGCCTGCCTCAAGGAGATCGCACGAAGCCGTGCCCGCGGCCTGCTGCTGGCGCGGGATTGGCCCGACCGACCGAGCCCACCTCCCAGGCAGGGCCCGCACATTACGATGATCGAGGAGGTTGTGTGATCAACAAGCTGCTCGGGTTGGCGGTGGCGCTGGCGCTGCCGACGCTGGTTGCGGCGCAGACACCTGCGACGCATCGCCGCGGAGACGTGGTGACGGTCCCGCACTGGCGCAACCCCCACGCCGCGACGCCAGCCGTTCCCGGGCACGGCGACGTCCCTACCGTACCCGCCAAGCGCGCCACGCCCGCGGTGCCCGCTCACAAGGGCGGCCAGTCGGGTAATCACCGACCGTAGCAGTCGCCGGCTACTTCTTCAACTAATAGCGTAGGGGCGCAGTCCGCTGCGCCCTATTTGCTGTTCCCCGCGGTTTCCGTCCGCCGCGGCGTGGGCTAGCTTTGCAGCCGTGAGGCGGAGGATCGTCGTGCTGCTGGTGGCGGCGAGTACGCACGCAGCGCCGGCAGCGGCCCAGGTCGATGGGTCAGTCGGCGTGGGCGCGGGTACCGTCCGCTACCCCGGGGGAACGAGCTTCGGCTCGGCCATCCTCTCACCCAGCGTTCGATATGCGAGTGACGCGTTTGTCGCGGACCTTTCGGGTTCGATCGCGTCGCTCCCAGGTGCACAATGGGCCGGCCTGGGCCTGGCGGATTTGTCGGCGGTCACCCCGGCCTCCGCCGGCGGACGCCGACTCGGCGTCGAAGGGACCTTCGCGGGCACCACGCGCACGGGCGCTGGCCCGACCGTAGCGGCGCACGCCGTGGGGGAGCTACGCTGGTCCGCTGCCACCTGGGGAGCCGAGCTCGCGGCCGGTCCCTCTACCGGCCTGATTTCGGGTGAGCTGCCGGTGACGGCACTCCACACGCGCGCGCGTGTGTGGTGGCGACCCAGCGACGCCGTGACCTCGCCGACAGTGCAGCTGAGCGTCGAGCCGACACACTTTCCCGATGGCTGGTTCACCGATGCGGGCGCGGGCGCGACAATGGAGCGCGGTCGGGCCGTCGTGTCCCTCTGGACCGTGGCACGCCTCTCATCCACGTACGTCTCGACCGCCGCGGGCAGCGCCTACCTCCAGGTATTCGTGACACCCCGCGTGTCGCTCGAGGTCGGGGGCGGGAGCTCGCTCAGCGACCCCTACCAGGGCCTTCCGCGCGCGGGGTTCGTCACGTTCGGCGTGCGACTCCACAAATCGCCTCGCCCGCACCCGGCAGCCGCTCGATGGGCCCCTCTCGTGCCGGTGCCACGGGGCGACAGCCTCGTCGTGCGGTTCCGCATGCCTCGCGCCCACTCCGTCGCAATCGCGGGGGACTGGAACGCCTGGCAGCCGGCACGGCTCCGGCTCTTGAGCAACGATGTCTGGGAGGGCACGCTCGTGCTGCGACGCGGCTTGTACCATTTCAACCTGCAGGTGGACGGGTCGGACTGGGTTGTGCCCAACGGTGTTGCCACCGTCCCCGACGGGCTGGGTGGGATGGTGGCAGTGCTGGTCGTACCCTAAGAGCTAGACGCGCAGATGCACAGGGGCGTGCTTGACGGCGCTTGCGTCGACCCATACTCTCGACGCGGCGTGCATTTTCCTCTCCCTCCCCGAGGTGCACAATGGGCAAGATCAATTGGGGTCGCGTGGTGCTGGGCGGACTGCTGGCGGGGGTGGTGCTGAACGTCGTGGACTATGTGTTTTACGGCGTCATGATGAAGCAGGACCTTGCGGCGGCGATGCAGGGGCTCGGGAAGCAGCCAGGGGCGATGGATAGTCTGGTGCCGTTGTTCGTGGCGCTGGACTTCGTCACCGGCATCGGCTTGCTGTGGGTGTACGCGGCGATTCGGCCGCGCTTCGGACCGGGGGCAAAGACGGCCGTGATCGCGGGTGTGGCGGTGTGGTTCTTCGTCGGACTGCTGCACGCGCTGGGCGAGGGGCCGATGGGGCTGTTCCCCGAGAAGGTCTACACGGTCGGCACGATCGTGGCGCTGGTGCAGTACGCGGTGGCGGGAGCGGTGGGAGCGTACGTGTATAAGGAGATGTAGGGCGGCGTGGGGTGGGACACGAGTAGGGGCGCGGCGTGCTGCGCCCCTACGTTGCTTTTGGCGACGAGCCTACTGGCTCAACGGGATCGAGGCCCGGGTATAGATGTAGCGTCCATTGTATCCGAACGGCGACGCCGCCGCCCACGGATATGTCCCGAAGTTATTATTGAATTGCTGGGACGTGTCGTCGAAGCGGTCCACGATGACCTGAGACTTCGGCTGGTCCGGGAAGACGTCGAAGAGATTCCGGACGCCCACCGACAGGTCTACCTGATTGAAGCGGTACCCTACTTCGGCGTCGACGAGCGTTTTCGCCCCGTACCGCTCCCTGCACAGGCTGCAGAACCCCGGCTGCGCCGAGGAGAACTTGCCGTAGTAGGACGCGCGCGCCAGTGCGTGGAACCGACTGAGGGCGTAGTCAGCGGTCAGCGTTCCGCGCCAGTCCGGGCGTTCCTCGGTGATCCCGATCCAGGTCACGGTATCTATCAGGCCGGTCTCACCGGTGCCCCTGAATATGGCCGGTAGGGAATCGACTCGGGTGATCTTGTTTTTGGTCCAGTTGACCGCCGCCGTCCAATCGAGCGTGCCACCTCCCACGCCCGGGACCCGCAGGTTGGCCGTAAGGTCCACGCCTTGGGTGCGGGTGTCCAGGCCGTTAGTGAAGTACTGAAGCGCCCCGATGCCGAAGACTCCACTGTCTGCCAGAATCTTGAGCGTGCTATCCTGTTGGAAAGTCCCGCTCAGCATGATGCGATGGTCGATCTTGATGTAGAAGTAGTCCGCCGTGAGCGTTAGGTTGCCCGTGGGTGAGTAGGCGACCCCGCCGCTCAGGTTGACGGAGGTCTCGTCGCGCAGCGGCTTCGCGCCGAGCACGCGTGAGGCGTGCGTACCCACCGGGAAGATGCCGACCTGCACCGCCTGATTGGCGATGACGTTGGTAACCACCTTGCTGAAAAACTCCTGGCTGATCCCCGGTGCGCGGAACCCGGTGCTCGCGGCGCCGCGCACGGTGAACTGCTTGGATGGCTGGTAGCGCAGTGCCAGCTTACCCGTCATCCGGGAGCCGAAGTCACTGTAGTGCTCGAAGCGTCCCGCCACGTCGGCGAGCAACTCGGGGGTCAACTGCGTCTCGAGGTCCGCGTAGGCCCCGACGTTGGTGCGATGTGAGTTGGATTCGTTGTTGGGAGCGAAGCCGGGGAATACCTGTGAGCCGGCGAGCGTCGTCGAATCATCGTCCGCCGTGCCCCAGATCCCGTCAGACCCTGCGCTGTCTGGCGACAGGTGCCCGCCGTCGATCCAGGAGGCCGTCTCACCCCGCGTGATCTGGTAGCGCTCCCGCCGGAACGCGGCGCCGAAGGCGAGGTTGGCAGGGGCTTGAAGACCCAGGTTCAACGACTTGGTCAGGTTGACCTGGGTGACGAACTCCTCGCGCGCCAGTTGACCTGCGAAGAACGAGGTCTGGTTCGGGATTCCCAAGTCGTCCGCGGTCCCCAGGATGTGGTCCGGTCCCGGAGCGCACGGCGCGGCCGGGCTCAAGCACGGCCCGAGTGACACGTTCGAGGTGTTCCGCAGGTTGTACTTGAAGTCGTTGTGCCCAAAGGAGGCCCCGAGGTCCACCGACCAGCCGTGCGTCGCGCCACGGAACCCACCGGCGACGGAGTAGTCCTTCACGTCGGGGTGAAACTCGGGTAGGTAGCCCAGCGGGTAGATCTGCGGCCAGGCGCGCCCCGTGATGAAGCTCGCGCAGTCCACGGCGCAGCGGCGGTACCCGTTCCCCGTTCCGCGACGGAAGCTGTAACCGCCGAAGGCGTAGAGCTCGCTCGTCCGGGCCTCGTTCAAAGGCATGCGGAAGTTCGCCATCGTCAACACGTCCTTCTCGAGCCCGTCACCCCAGTGGCCGCTCGGCTGCTCGACCGGGTTGCGCTTGATCACCACTTGGCCATGGCTGTCGATGGAGTCCGGGACGCCCGTTCCGGCGTCTTCGAACTGGTCTGCGTACGCCCGGTTGGTAGGCTGACGGTCGAGGAACTCGCCGAACAAGGCGAGCGAGCCGCGGCCGAGCCCGATGCCCCAGCCGCCGTTCACGTCGACGGTGGTCCCGTCAGCGGAATAGTTGCGCGGGGCGTAGCGACCGGCGTCGACGTTCACGTATGGCGTGAACTGCCCCTCCTTCATGACCAAGTTGACGACCCCCGCGATGGCATCGGAGCCGTACTGCGCCGAGGCGCCGTCGCGCAGCACCTCGATCCGGTCCAGGGCGCTCTGCGGCATCGTGTTCAGGTCCACGCCGCTCGAGCCCGCGCCCATGCCGTAGGTGAAGTTGTTCACCAGCGCGGTCTGGTGCTGGCGCCAGCCGTTGACCAAGACGAGCGTCTGGTCGGGGGAGAGGCCACGGAGCGTAAAGGGGCGCACGATGTCGCCCGCGTCGGTGACGCTTTGGTGCGGGAAGTTCACCGATGGAGTGAGCTGCTGCAGGATCTGGCTCATCTCCGTGGTCCCCTGCCGCTTGATATCCTCGGCGCCGAAGACGTCGACCGGGACGGCCAGCTCGTTTGCGGCCGCGTGGCGGGCACGGGATCCGACCGTCACGTCGACGGGCGAAAGCGTGATCGGCTGGACCACGAGCGAGAAATCCTGACGGGTCGGCTGCGTCCCGCTCACGATCACCTGGACGCTCTGCGCCACGTACCCGAGGAGCCGCACGCGCACCGTGTGCGTGCCCGCGGGTACGCCACGGATCTCATAGCTCCCTTGCTCGTCGGTGGTGGTGCGCGCCCCGATCGCGTCCACGCTCACGGACGCGCGCGGGAGCGGCGCACCTTGGGCATCCGCCACACGTCCGCGGATGGTCCCGCCTTGAGCGCCGAGCCGGTTCGGCAACGCGACCAGCAGGGGTACCGCGCAGAGCACGGCGAGCGAAAGGCGCTTTACCACGAGGCCTCCTCGAGCAGGGCGACGGAGTTCACAACGGCGAGTCACGCGAAGCACTCCATATGCTGCCGCCCGAATCGCGACCCCGCAAGACAGGACAAAACATGCGGCGGGTCGTATAAAAAACCGCCGAGCGCGCGGGGACACGCCCGGCGGCTCTCATGCCTTGCGACCGCAGTCTACTGCCGCGCGTTCACCTCGAAGACGTTGACCGGCATCGAGGAGAACACTTTGTCCTTTGCAGGGACGTCGATAATGATCTGGCCCAGCTTGCCGTAGCGACGCATGTCGATCCAGCGGTGACCGTTCTCGTACAGGAGGGAATACAGCCGCTGCTTGAGCAGCTGGTTCAGGATCGTCGCCGCGGGCTGCGCCCCGAGGTTGGTGACCGAGTCGAGGCCTCCCGAGGCCCGGCGGATGAAATTGACGAACCGCGCAGCCTCGGCGTTATTCCCCTGCCCCAGCCTCGCCTCCGCCCACAACAAAATCAGCTCCTCGTTGCGGATGATCGGAATCGGCGAGATCGGCGTCGGGTAGCGCAGCCAGGACAGGTTCGACGTGTGCCCGCTGAGCGAGAGCGGGGGAACCCGTTGCGTCACCTTCGCGAGATAGCGCTTGTCGAGCAAGGCACTCCCGGACTGCGTCTCCGCGCTGTCGCGAATGAACGGATGGGCCAGATTCACGGCGGACTGCGGGTTCTGCGACAAGGCATTCGGCGTGTCTTGATTTCCGGTGCCGAACGCCATGTACGCCCCTTCGTCCAACGCCGCCGTCGTATCCATGAACGATTGACCCGCCGAGAGCGCGGTGATCACTGAGTCCCAGCACACAGTGCAGGCGCTCCAACTTCCTGTCGGGCTGGTGTACGTGCCTGCCGGAAGTGCACCGAGGCTTGCCCGGTACGCCATGACCCGACCCTTCAGCGCCCGGTTCACCTCGAGAAACGTCGCCGGGGTGTTAAACCCGGTGAACCCGGGACCCGGATCGAAGACGAAGGCGGCTCCGGCTGCGAGCAGGTGCGTACGCGCCGAATCGAGCTTCAGCGACACGTGCTTGTACGCCGAATCATTGGAGACGAACGGCCCTAGCGGCTGGTCGATGGAGCGGTTCACGTCGATCGGAATTGAGTCCTGGATGTGCGCGTTCAGGACCATCAAGAACGCCAGGGCCTGGATCGTCTGAACGAAACCCCGCACACCATCTTTTTGCGCATCGGTGATCTGGGCCGACCCGATGACGTTGAGAATCGAGTAGCCGCTCTGAATCGTACGGTACTCCCGGGTCCATTGGCCCCCGCCGAAAGCGTTGTTGCTCGGGTCGAGCGGCCCTTGCAGCAGTTCGCTGATGAAGCGCGGATCCGCCGTGTCGAGGCGGTACCCCTCGCGCCCCAGGATCGACGATTTCTGGACCCAATTGGGAATGTCCTCGCGGAGCGCGATGAGCAATCCCAACGTGGCCGAATTGACGGTCGCGGCCGTCGCGTTTGGTCCGATCGAGGGCGGGCTGTTCGGATCGCTGATCTTGAAGTCGCAGGCTCCCCCCCCCACCGTCAGGGCGACCAGGGCGATGAGCGCTTTCTTCATGTCGAGAATTCGCCGGCTGTGCGCGCGCATGGTCAGAACCCCAGGTCGATCGAGAAGAAGAAGCTGCGGCTCGGCGGGAACGGGGCCACGTCAATGTTCCGGATGATCGCCTGATTCCCGAAGTTCGAGACTTCGGGGTCGAGGCTCTTGTACGACGTGAAGCGCAACAAATTGCGGCCGCTGAACGACAGCCGCGCCGTCCGCATCCCGAATCGCGATGCGGTCTCCGACGGCAGGTTGTAGGCCACGGTCAGCTCGCGCAGCTTCAAATACGATCCGTCCTCCACGTACGGCTGGGTCTTTCCGCCGAGGAACGCGTTCCAGCGCGCCTGGCCCGCGGGGATCCAGTCGGCGGAGTTGCTGGCGGCGTCATACAGGAGCGTCGTGAGGTTGATCACGTCCCCCCCCTGCTTCCAATCCCACAGGAAACCGAGACTGAACCGCTTGTAATCGAGATCGCTGGACAGCGACGTCTGGAAGTTCGGATTGGCGTCACCCAGCACGCCGCGGGTGCCTGCAGCGTCGATGGTGCCGACGATCTGCGTCGCGGAGGCACCCTCTTGGATGAAGTAGGAGCCGAGTGACAGCGCGAATCCGCCGGTCAGGTACGCCGGCACCGGCAGCTCCTGCACCTTGCTTCGCGTCAGAAAGAAGGTCGAGCGAAGGATCCAGTTGATGTCCTGCGCGCGCACTGGCGACACTTGCAGTGCCGCCTCGATCCCGCGGTTGCGGAGCTTGCCGCCGTTGAAGATGCGGCTCACGTACCCGGTGGACGGGGCTAAGTTCTGCTCCAGCAGCAGATCGGTAATCGTCTTTTGGTAGACCGTCACACCCAGCGTAGCAAACTGGCCGAACGTGGCGTCGAAACCCGCCTCGATCTCCGTGTTGCGCTCCGGCTTGATGGCCGTGTCGCCGAACCGGAAAGGCCGCAACTGGCCCACCTGACCGCCCAGGGCGGCAGTGCTGTCCAAGATGAACCGGGCGCCGAACAGGGGAGGGTTGCCGGTCTGACCCCACGCGGCGCGGAGTTTCAACTCGTCGAGACCACCGAGCGGTTGCAGGAACCGGTAGGATATGGCGGCCTTGGGATAGAAATAGTACTTGTCGGGGTCGCCGTTCACGCTCGCACGGTCGGCCCGAACGCCGGCCGTGAGCAACAGCCGCTGGTTCGCCGCCAGCACTTCTTCCTGCCCGTACAAGCCCAGGTTCTTTTCCGGCTGCAAGCTCTGTTGCGATGTGATGCTCGCCGCCTGGCTCACGTTCTGCAGCCCAAGGGCGATGGTGCGGCCCACGACGTTCGTACGGTTGAAGTCCTTGTTCTGGTACTGGAACCCCGCCGAGGTCGTCGCCTGGAAGGCGCCCGAGGCTGGCGTATACGTGTGAATCGCGCTCCCCGCGAGGTTGAGCCGCAGGTCCGACCCCTTCCCCAGCACCACCGTTCCCGGTTGGCCATCCTGTGGTTCGTACTGCAGGTCGGCCGGCGACAGGATGTCGTTCCGCTGACTGAAGTAGTCGAGACCGCCGGTGAGCGTGAACTGCAGCCGCTGCGTCGCCGTGGTGACGGCGTCCACGCGCGCGGTCGATGTCCCGAGGATGCGCCACACATCCTCGTGATTCGTCAGCTCTGCGAATGTCTGCAGTGGGTTCGAGGTCGTGAACGGGTTCGACGGATACACGCCGTTGACGGCGCGCAGGTCCACGAAGCTCGGCGTCGACGGGAACACCAGGAACGGGCTCGTCCCCGTGTTGTCGTTGTTCGAGATCCCGCGCTGTGCCAGGCTGTGCACCGCGCTCAGGTTGACGCTGACCTTGAAGCGGCTTCCCAAGAGCTGGTCCAGGTTCGCGCGAATGGACTGCTTTTGGTAGCCGGTGTTGGGAGCGATCCCACCGTCCTTTTTCACGAGACCGGAGATGAAGTACGTCGTCTGATCGTTCCCACCGGTGACGCTGGCGTCGGTTTCCACGGAGAGCTGATGCTCGCCGAACAAGACACCCGCGTTGTCGAAATTGGGACAGCCGCCGCGGCACAGCTGTCCGGCGAGGGCTGAGTCGCCTTTGAACACCGTCACGGCCTCGGCCGAGTCCCGAAAGGCCCGCGAGCCGAGCGTATTCGCCGCCGAGGACGTGCCGAATCGCTGCGTGACGCTGAACCGGGGCTTCCCGGGCTGGCCGCGCCGGGTGTTGATGATTATCACGCCGTTGGCCGCCTGCGCACCGTAGATCGACGCGGCCGAGGCGCCCTTCAGCACCTCGACGCTCTGGATGTCGTTGGGATTCAAGTCCGCGATGCGGTTCACCGCATTGTCCTGCGGGTTGGGATTCCCGCCGGCCGACGCCGCCGTAACCGCGTCCATGTTGCTCTGGATCGCGTCGTTCGCGATCACCATGCCGTCCACGACGATGAGCGGATCGACGCCGCCGTTGATGGTGGTGACGCCGCGCAAGTTGATCTGGCCGCCGCCCCCCGGGGCGCCCGAGTTCATCTGGATCAGGGCGCCGGGGATCTTGCCTTGCAGCGCTCCCTCGATCGTCTCCACCGGCGCCCGATTCAGCTGCTCGGCCGGCACAGTAGTGACGGCGTTCGCGAGGTTCCGCTGCTCCACGCCGGTCGCCTGGCCGGTCACGACGACCGCCTCGAGATTGAAGACGTCCGGCTCGAGGCTCACGCTGACGCTGGCCTGATCCGCGGGTACGGTGACCTGACGACGCTTGTAGCTCACGGCGCGGACCGACAACGTCACCGCGCCTCCGGGCCCGGCAAGCGAGAACTCACCGCGATCGTTGGTGATGGCCGAGATTGGAGTACCCATCACCGAGACCGTGGCCCCGGCGACGGGCTCGGAGGTGGTCGCAGTGACGACTTTCCCGGTGATGGGACGCTGCTGAGCTGCCGCGACGCCGACGGCGAAGCTCAGCCCGAGCGAGACAAGCGAGAGGCGCTGTACCACAGTCCCTCCAGACCTAGTGCGCAAGGGCAGCGGCTGTGCCGCACGAGATTTCAACGACGGCTATGTTGCGCGCGTTTTCGGAGGTCCGCAAGGAGGGCGAAGAATGGCGTCACGGCGCGCGCCGCGGCTCGACGCGCGCCCGGCGCGCCAGCAGCCCGGCGTACAGGGGCGGCCCGGCGGCAGCGAGCGCTAGCGCCACCAGCACCCCCGGCAGCCCGATCGCCCGGCTTCGCACCTCGAGGGCGACGCCCGCGACGAGGAGCAAAATCGGCAGCGCTGCGAGCGCCACCAATCCCGGCACCCCCACCGGCACGCGGAACGCGCCGCGCAGCTGGGGCTCCGCGCGCCGCAACCGCACGAGCGCCGCGAACTCGAGCGCCAACGCCGCGCTGTAGAGCAGCACATCTCCAGCGAGCAGTCCGCCGAACGGCAACAGCGCGAACACCGAATACACCACCGCCGAGACCAGCACCGCGTTACGCGGCGTGCCGCGCGCGTCGGTCGTCGCGAGCGCTCCCGGCAGGAGACCGTCCTGCGCGAGCACCAGCGGAATGCGCGAGTACACGAGCAGCAGCGCGTTGAAAAGCGCGAATGCGCTCACCATCCCCGCCGTTGCGAGCCAGCGTCCGAGCCACGGCCCCGCGACGCGAGCGGCGAGGTCCGGCCACGCGCCGTCGGTCCACGCCGTCCAGGGCGTGAGTGCGAGCACGGGAAGCACCGAGAGCAGGTACACGACCGTCACGAGCGGCAGGGTGCGCGCAAGCGCCCGCGGGTACGTCGCCGACGCGTGCTCGATCTCCCCGCCGATCGTCGAGGCGTTGTCCCAGCCCGAGTAGTTCCAGATGCTCTGTGACACGCCCAGGCCCAGGGCCCCCAGGAACGAGCTGCCCGCGGCGTGGAACGGCGTGACCGGGACGGGCGTCGCCGGCTGCCCGATCCAGCGCGCGATCGCCACACCCGTCAGCACGCCGAAGGGCAGCAGGACCGTCGCCACGAACCAGCCCGACGCCGTCCCCACCACGAGCGTCCCGCGGAGGTTGAGCCACGTCGCGCCCCAGATCAGCGCAACCGCCACGAGCCAGGCGTCGAGCTGCGAGAGCCCCGGGGCGAAGAACCGCAGGTACTGAATGAACAACACCGGGTAGATCGCCATGTCGAGGAGCGAATAGGTCCAGGAGAGCCAGCCGTTCCAGAACCCCCAGAAGCGGCCGAACGCCCGTTTCACCCATTGGTAGTAGCCACCCTCCACGGGCAGGATCGAGGCGAGCTCGCCGATGAGCAGGGTTTCGGGAATACTGTAGATGAGAGGCGTCGCGACGAGGAGTAGCAGCGCGACCCCCGGGCCCACCGAGCCGACCAGCCCTTCCAAGCCGAACGGTCCGCCCGAAACGGTGAAGAACATCACCGCGACGAGCGGCCCTAAGCGAAGGGCGGCCGGGCGTCGCGTCACTGGTGCATGTGCTCGTGCTTCGCGCCCCAGATCACCTTCGGATCGCCGCTGCGAACTTGGTCATGCGGAGTAACTTAATGATCACGATGTTCGACGTCGCCGTCGTCGGCGCCGGCCCCGCCGGGGCGACCGCCGCCCTGACGCTCGCCCGGCGCGGCCTCTCGGTCGCGCTGCTCGAGCGCGACGACCTCCCCCGCTACAAGACCTGCGGCGGCGGTCTCGTCGCCCGCGCGCTCGCACTTCTGCCTCCGGAAGTGGACCGGGTGCTGGAGCGGCGCTGCCCGCAGGCCGAGCTGCATCTGCTCGATGCGAACCGGCACTACCGCGCCGCGCGCGATGCGCCGGCGTCCCCGATCATCGCCATGACGATGCGCGACCGCCTGGACCAGGTGCTCGCGTCAGCCGCGGTCGCCGCCGGCGCGGCGCTCCGCACGCCCTGCACCGTAAGCGGCGTGAGGCTCGGCCCGCGCGACGTCCGGCTCGAGACCGACGCGGGTCCGGTGACCGCAGCCTTCGTGATCGCGGCGGATGGGGCCACAGGCGAGCTCGCCCGGCTCGCGGGGTGGGGCGACGGGCGACACCTCATCCCCGCGCTCGAGTACGAGGTGCGCGTCGACGACGCGACGCTCGACCGGTTCGCCCGTGTGCCGCGGTTCGATGTGGGCCTCATCCCCCACGGATACGCCTGGGTGTTCCCCAAGACCGCGCACCTCTCGGTGGGCGTGCTGACGACGCACCGCGGCACGATCAACTTGCACCGCCAGCTCGAGGAGTATCTGCGGGTGATTGGTTTGGCGCCGCAGGCGATGGAGCGCCACGGCTTCGTGATTCCGGTCCGCCCGCGCGCCGGGCCGCTCGCGCGCGAGCGGATGCTCTTGGTCGGAGACGCGGCGGGGCTCGCGGACCCGGTGACGGCAGAGGGGATCAGTCCGGCGGCGCGGAGCGGCGGGCTCGCGGCCGACGCGATCATCGCGAGTGAGCTCGATCCGCCCCGCGCCCGTGCCGGCTACTACGCGGCGCTGCAGCCCATGCTCGCGGAGCTGCGCGTCGCGCGCATGCTCGCCCGTCTGTTGTACGAGCACCCGCGCGCGCGACGCTGGGTCTTCGGGCGGGTCGGTCAGCGACTCGTCGAGGCGATCGCCGACGTTTTCATGGGCGCGCGGACGTATCGTGGATCGCTGGCGGGCTTCGTCGCAGCCCTGGCGCTCCGCCCCAGCACACGCTCGTAGACCGCGAGCTCCTGACGGGCGATCCGCGGCCAGGCGAACCGGGCCGCTTTCTCGACGCCGGCCCGCCCCATCGCCGCGCGACGCTCCGGATCGCCCAGCAGGGCGATGGTCGTATCCGCCCAGGTCGTGGGGTCGTCCGTCGGGATGAGCACCGCCTCCTCGCCGCCGTCGATCACCGAGCGAAAGCCGACGTTATCCGACACGATCATCGGCGTGCCGCACGCCATCGCCTCGAGCAGCGTGACGCCGAACGAGGCGATTCTCGTGGGACAGAGGTACAGGTCCGCCGACCCGTAATACGCCGGTCGGTCGGCGAACACTTGCCCAGCGAACCGCACGCTCGCGCCCAGCTCCCGCGCGCGGCGCGTGTAATAGCGCCGCCACGGCCCGTCTCCCGCCACGGTAAGCACGGCCTTGGGATAGTGCGCCAGGATGCGTGGCATCGCGTCGAGCAGCGTGCCCAGACCGTTGCGCGGCTCGATGCGCCCGAGGAACAGCAGCCGCGGATCCCCGGTGAGCGCGTCCGTCGGCCGCCGGCCTCCCCCGTTGGGTCGGAAGAAGCTCGTATCCACGCCGTTGGGGATGATGTCCCAGTCTGCCTGGAAATAGCGCGCGTTCGCATCCACCACTGGCCGACTCACCGCGATCGTCGCCGCGTGACGCTCGAGGATCCGCTGCAGCGGCCGCCGGAACACCCGGCAGCCGACCGAGCGGCGAAACCACGAGTGGAACGTGGCGACCACGGGGATGCCGGCCCGCCACGCGGCGAATGGTGCGGCCAATCCGAGCGTAGGCGCGAGCCCGCCGTGCACGTGCACGATGTCGTAACGGCCGCTCCGGAAGACCTCCTCGAGGCGTCGCCGCAGCCGCCAGCCAGTGGTCACCCGCGACACGCCGCCATTCGAGTAAATCACCCGGCTCGTCCCCACCCGGTGCACGAACTTGGCGTCCGGGTAGTCGCCCATGTGGGAGGCGACCACCGTGGTCGGGTGCCCCCAGCTGTTGAGCTGCAGGGCGAGATTGTGCACGTGCTCTGGGACGCCCCCGAGCTGCGGATAGTAGTCCTCGGCGACTAACGCAATGCGCATCAAGTCAACCTCCGTCACTGTGACCCGGTGGCGTGAGCCGCGGTCACGCTCGCCTTGAGACGGGCAACACCGGCCAACACGGCGCCCGGTTCCTCTTCTTGAATGAAGTGCCCCGCGGCGGGCACCGAATCGAGCACGAACGACGGCAGCGTGCGCTCGAGCAGCTGCACCTCCTTGGCCCCGACGTCGCCGTCGTGGCGCGCGCCGCCGACCATCAGGCGCACAGGACACCGGATCTGCGATAGGTGTGGCGCCAGCGGTTCCGGCTCCCGGGAGTTCGCCATGGCGAGGTACGCCTTGAGGGTGGCGTCGAGATCGCGCCCGGCGGCCGCCGTGTACCCGAGGACCGCCGAGTCTGTCACCCAGCTCGCGTCGCCCGAGGAATCTATGAGCATGCCCCGGATCTTGCGTCGGATGAGCCGCATCCCCCCGAACAGCTTGATCCACGGCGCGAACCGGAGCGCTCGCCTGAACGCCGGCGTGATCGCTTTCTCGGTGGGCCCACCCTCGATCGACAACAGCGCACGCACGAGATCCGGCCGCCGGTAAGCGAGCCGGAACGCCTCGGACCCGCCGATCGAATGCGCGAGGACGAGTGCGCTGCTCACGTGGAGCGTGTCGAGCACGGCGGCGATGCGGGCGGCCTGGGCGGTGAGCGAGTAGTTCGCCTTCTCGGGCCGGCCGGAAGCCCCGACGCCTAGCGGCTCGATGACGATCGTCCGATAACCCGCATCGACCAGGAGCGGGACGAGCTTACGGAACCCGAAGGCCGAGCCAAAGAGCCCAGGAATCAGCACCACCGGGTCGCCGCGGCCCCTGGTCTCGACGGACAAGGATTCCGCCGGAGCCACGGGCACCATGAACGCATGCGACACCGACGCGCTGTCGGTGATGAACAGAACCGCGAGCAACCACACGATTTGAGACCCGCGTCCGGGTGAGACAGTCACGCGGTCGCTGGTGACGATCGCGGAGTGGTCCCCCAAGATAACCTGGGCGAGGCCGTCGCCGATCGCGGCGGCATATTACCGGGCATGCGAGCCCTCTGGCTGGAAGATCGCCGCTTGCGCGTGCGGGACGACGTCCCGATCCCCGAGCCGCCCTCCGGCGAAGCCCTCGTGCGCGTGCTGTGCGCCGGCATCTGCAACACCGATATCGAGCTCACGCGCGGGTACTATCCGTTCACGGGAATCCCGGGCCACGAGTTCGTCGGCGTCGTGGAGCAGGGCCCTGCGGCGCTGGTCGGCCGCCGTGTCGTCGGTGAGATCAACGCCGTGTGCGGCGCGTGCCGCGCGTGTCTCGCGGGCCGGCGCACCCACTGCGAGCGACGCACGGTGCTCGGCATTGTGAGCCGGCACGGCGCGTTCGCCGACTACCTCGTCCTGCCGGCCGAGAACCTGCATTCGATCCCTGACGCCGTGTCCACGGACGCGGGCCTCTTCACAGAGCCGCTCGCCGCCGCGCTGGAGATCCAGGAGCAGGTGCCCATCGGCTCCCGCGACCGCGTACTCGTGGTGGGCGACGGGAAGCTCGGCCAGCTCGTCGCGCAGACCCTCGCGCTCACCGGCTGCACCCTGCTGGTGGTCGGACGACACGACGCCAAGCTGGCCCTGCTCGCGACACGGGGCATCGAAACCGGGCGCGCCGACCGAGCGATGCGCGGGGAATTCGATGTGGCCGTCGAATGCACCGGCGATCCCGAAGGGTTCGCCGTGGCACAGCGCGCCGTCCGACCCCGCGGCACGCTCGTGATGAAGAGCACCTACGCCGCAGCCCTGACCATCGATGCCTCAGCGGTTGTGGTGCAGGAGCTGACGCTCGTGGGCTCGCGCTGCGGACCGTTCGCTCCAGCGCTCCGACTCCTCGCGGAGGGACGGGTCGCCGTCGAGCCCTTGATTCACGCGCGCTACCCGCTCGGCGAAGCCCTCACCGCCTTCGAGCACGCGCAACGGCCCGGCGTGCTGAAAGTGCTGCTGGACATCGGCTAGGACGGGTCATCAGGCGAGAGTCGTCCGAATGTTGATCTCCGACGTGAGGGTCCGATGGACCGGACACTTCTTGGCGATCTCGAGTAGTCTGGTACGCTGTTCCTCGGTAAAGTCGCCGGCCAGCGTGATCTCGCTCTCGATCCGATCGAGCATGCCTTGTCCGGTTTCACATTCGGCACAGTCCTCGGCGTGAATCCTGGAATGGCGCAGGCGAACCGTCACCCCGGTCAGCGGCCATCCTTTCCTTCGCGCATACAGCGCGATGGTCATGGACGTTCAGGCGCCGAGGCCTGCCAGGAGCAGCTCGTAAGGGCCTAGCCCGCGATCGGTCCCCCCGGCGGACACCGGCTCGTCGGCGATCAGGCGATGACGCCCCGCCGTGATCTCCTGAGCGAACCCGTCCACACCGCCATGCACCACTACGACGCCCTGCTCTTGCGGATCGACCATGAGTGACCTCCGTTCTGCGAGAAGGCTGTCCGTGGCAGATGCGGCAAGTGGCCAGGGGCGGAATCGAACCGCCGACACGCGGATTTTCAGTCCGCTGCTCTACCAACTGAGCTACCTGGCCGACGAAGCAGGACAAGAACTTAGTGAGCCGACCGGTGAGGTGGGAGTGCCCGTGCGACGTGGCGTCGTGGCGACGTGCGGCGTACTTTTTCCCCCCATGCCCCACCCCAAATTTCCGAACCTCACCGTGCTCGATCACCCGCTAATCCAGCACAAGCTCTCCATCCTGCGGGATAAGAACACCACCACCAAGGACTTCAAGCAGCTGGTGAACGAGATCGCCATGCTCATGGCGTACGAGGTGACGAAGGACCTCCCGCTCGAGACCGCGGAGGTGGAAACGCCGCTCGAGCGGATGCGGGGGGTCCGGGTGGCGGGAAAGAAGCTCGCCCTCGTGCCGATCCTGCGCGCGGGACTCGGCATGGTCGAGGGCATCGCGCAGCTCATCCCCTCGGCGCGCGTCGGCCACATCGGCATCTACCGCGAGCACGACACCCTCGAGCCCGTCGATTACTATTTCAAGATCCCATCCGGTGAAGACGCGCGCGATTTCTTCGTGCTCGACCCCATGCTCGCGACCGGCGGCTCGGCGGCGGACGCCGTAAACGCGCTCAAGCACGCCGGCGCCCAGCGCATCCGGTTCCTCTGCCTCGTCGCCGCGCCCGAGGGCGTGCGTCGCATGCTCGAGACCCACCCCGACGTCCCCGTCTTCGCCGCCGCGCTCGACCGCGAGCTCAATGACCACGGCTACATCCTGCCGGGGCTGGGGGACGCGGGCGATCGCCTGTTCGGCACCCGGTAGGGCCGCGGTAGCCCGCTTGACATTTTACGTCATATTTATATGTTGTGACGTAATTCGTCATATTAAGCTGATGTGACATAAAATGTCCAAGAGCTACGTCGCCCTCATCGCCGACGCCGTCGCCTCGCGCGACCTCCCCCCGGCCAGCCGCGCTCGCCTCCAGGCCGACGCCCGCGCCGCCGTGAAGCATCTGAACCAGCGCTACCGCCGCGTCCTCGCGGCCCGCTTCGCCGTCACCCTGGGCGACGAGCTGCAATGCCTCTTCCCGACGCCGCAGCCGGTGTGGGACGTCGCGCACGACCTTCGGGCCCGCCTCCCCACGGTCGATTGGGTCGTGGCGTGCGGCCGGGGCCCCATCACCACACCCCTCGCGCCCACGGCCCCCGAGATGGACGGCCCCTGCTTCCACGAAGCCCGAGCCGCGATGGACCGCGCCAAGCGCCAGCGGCAGGTGTTCACGTTCGGCGGCTTTGCGTCGGCACTCGACCCGCTGGCCAGCTACTACTCCGCCCTGTACTGGAGCTGGACCCCGCGCCAGCGGCGTACCGCCACGCTGTTGCGACTGGGCGACCCGACGGCCGCGGCGTCCCGCCTCGACGTCGATCGCAGTGCGATCTCCCACCTCGCCCGCCGCATGGCCTGGCCCCTCGTGGCCGCCGGAGATAAGATGTTTCGGGCGCTTCTGGAGACGGAATCCGCGTGAATCCGCTGTTTGTCGTCCCGTTGCTCGCGTATGCGCTGGCCGGCACGCTCTGGCCCGGCCAGGTGGACGGTCGCCGCCGCGGCCGGGCGCTGCTCTTCGGGGAGGCGCTGATCGTGATCGCGGCATTGGTCCTGGGCACGCTCCTCGCCCCGCTCGCGCGACCGAGCGTCGATGGGCTGTGGTGGGGGCGGGTGGGGCTCTTGGCCACCGCCTACCTCTACGTCTCGGGCCGGGGGATCGTGCTGATCCGCAGCGTCCTCGAGCTGCCGACGCTGCAGATGCGGCGTGACGAGGACCGCACCGCCGGCGCGATCGATGTCGCCCGCGGCCGCGCCGTCGGATCGCTGGAGCGCGCCCTCGCGCTCACCATGGTGCTGCTCGGCGACTACGCCGCGGTAGGGTGGATCATCGCCGCCAAGTCCCTCGCCCGCTTCAAGCAGCTCGAGGATCGCGAGTTCGCCGAGTACTTCCTGGTCGGTACGCTCGCCTCGTTCTTGCTCGCCGTACTCGTCGGCGTGGGCATTCGCATCCTTTTGAGGCAGGCCTAGCTCACCGCGCAACCCTCCCACCCCCCGCCGTGTCACACAGTTAACCGACACTGCCGGCTGTCCCTTGCCCCCTGCCCCCGCTCGGAGCCTGGTGGACGAACGCGAATTGATTGCCAGAGTCCGGGCCGGGGACGGCGCCGCAGAGCGCGCGCTGTACGACGCCCACGTGGACCGCGTCTACCGCCTCGCCTACCGGCTCGCGGGAGACGACGAGCTGGCACGCGAGTTCACCCAGGACACCTTCGTCCGCGCGTTCGAGCGGTTGGGCGCGTTTCGGGGCGAGGCGAAGCTCTCCACCTGGCTGTACGCCATCGCGACGTCGGTGGTGCTGAACGGGCTGCGCAAGGTGAAGCGCTTCCGCCAGCGGGAAACGGATCTGGACGAGGCCGCGACGACCTCCGCCGGCGGCCGGGCAGCCGAGCCGGACCTGAAGCGGCGATTGGCCCAGGCGATCGACGGTCTCGCTGATGGCTATCGCATGGTATTCCTGATGCACGACGTCGAGGGGTACACGCACGAAGAGATCGGCGCGACCCTCGGCATCGAAACCGGAACGTCGAAGGCGCAATTGTCGCGGGCGCGCGCCAGGCTGCGTGATGCGCTTGCGGATTTCGCGGGGGAGTGGATCTCATGACGGACGATCGGTTCGAAGAACGGTTGCGCGAGGCGGCGCAAGACTATCACCGCCCGCCTGCCACGCCGCGCGAGGAGCTGTGGCGGCGCATCGCGGCGGCGCGTGCAGCGCGGCAGCGGCGGGTGATCCGATTGCGTTCCGCCCTGCGCTGGGGGGTGGGAGTCGCCGCCGTGCTCGCGCTGGGTGTCGGCATCGGGCGTTGGAGTGCGCGCGGAGGCGACTCCTCGAGCTCGCCAGCGCTGGCCGCCGGCACCGATCAGGCGTCCACGCTCGCCTACCGTGTCGCCGCCGCACAGTACCTCACACGCACCGAGGCGCTGCTCACCGGCTTTCGCGCCGAATCGCGATCCCCCAGCGTGCCGGCCGCCCAGTTCTCGATGCAGGCCCGCGACCTGCTCGCTACGACGCGGCTGATGCTCGACTCGCCGGCGGCGAGGGACCCGCGACTGAAGGGCCTGCTCGAGGATCTGGAGCTGGTGCTCGCACAGATCGCCCAGCTGCCCTCGAGGGGGGGCGGCGATCGGGAAGACGTACGATCGATCAACCAGGGATTGGACCAACGCAGCGTGCTGCTGCGCCTGCGGACGGCAAACCCCGCCGGCCCCGGCCCTGTGCGCACGCAAGGAGCACTGTGATGCAGGCGATGTATCTGGTGGTGGCGGCCGTCGTGGGAATGCAGCAACCCGTCGTGCCGCGAACGGTCGCCCCCGCGCTGGCGCACGCGCAGGCGGCGCTCCAGGGATTGGGCGCGCTCGATGCCTTGGACGGGCTCGATGCGCTGGATGCCCTGGACGCGCTCGCTGTCCTGGACGGCCTCGATGGGTTGGATGCTCTCGATGCGCTCGACACGCGGGACGCCGCCGCGCTCCACGGGGAACAGGACCCCACCGACTCGTTGTGGCGCGCGGCGCGGCGGGCGTTCAACCGCGGTGACTACACGAGTGCCGCGAAGCTGTACGGCGAGCTCACCCGTCGGTATCCGGATGCCACGCGTGCCGGGGACGCTCTCTACTGGGCGGCGTTCGCGCTCTACAAGAACGACAACCTCGACCGCGCGCGCGCCCTCCTCGTCACGCAACAGCAGCGCTATCCCAAGGCGGCGACGCTGCGGGACGGCGACGCACTGCTCGCTCGGATCCAGGGAGCGCTTGCCACGCAAGGGGACGAAGAAGCTCACCGTTGGGTCCTCATCCACGCGGAGCCCCCACAACCCCCAGAGCCCCCACAGCCCCCGGAGCCGCCGCAGCCCCCGCGGCCCCCGCGGCCCCCGCGGCCCCCGCGGCCCTCCCAACCCCCGCGACCAGCGGGCACCCGCGGTTGCCCCGATGAGAACGACGAGGACGATGTCCGAGTCGCGGCGCTGAACGGACTGCTGCAGATGGACGCGGCCAACGCGCTCCCCATCCTCAGGAAAGTCCTGGCGAAGCGCGATGCGTGCTCCGCCGGACTGCGGCGCAAGGCGGTGTTCATCGTCTCACAAAAGCACGGCGCCGAGACGGAAGACATCCTGCTCGACGTCGCCCGCAACGACCCTGACTCCGACGTGCGCCGGCAAGCGGTGTTCTGGCTGTCGCAGGTAGGCAGCGACCGGGCCGTGACCGCGCTCGACTCGATCCTCCGCAACGCCACGGATCCCGAACTTCAGGACAAGGCGATCTTCGCGCTGGGCCAGATCCATCAAGGGCGCGCCGCGCAGATCCTGCGCGACTACGCCGCCAACGAGCGCGCCCCGGACGAGGCGCGCGAAAAGACGATCTTCTGGCTGGGCCAGCAGCATTCCCAGGAAAACGCCGCCTTCTTGCGAGGTCTGTACGCGAAGCTCGCCAGCGAGGAATTGAAGGAGAAGGTGATCTTCTCGCTCTCCCAGATGGGCGGCCCGGACAACGGGCGCTGGCTGATGGACATCGCGCTCAACGAGCGCGAGCCGGTGGAGATGCGAAAGAAGGCACTCTTCTGGGTGGGTCAGACCGGCGGGAACCTGGACCAGCTGGCGGGGCTGTACGACCGGATGCAGAACCAGGACATGAAGGAGCAACTGATCTTCGTGTACTCGCAGAGTCACGAGGCTGCGGCACTCGATCAGCTGATTCGCATCGCGAAGACGGAGCAGGACAAGGAGCTCCGCAAGAAGGCGATTTTCTGGCTCGGGCAATCGCATGACCCCCGCGCCGCGCAGGTCCTGCTGGAGATCATCAACCCGTGACGCGCCGGCTGGTCCTCGCCTGGGCGCTCGTCGCGGGGCCCGCGGCAGCCCAACGGCTTGGCGCACGAGTCGCCGCCGCGCCCGACGGCATCGTCCGGCTGAGCTTCGCCGCCCGTCCCGGTGTGTGCGGCGACGGGCGCCAGGTCATCGCCTTCGACTGCACCGACGGCCGGTGCGGGCGGCGGGGAGGGGAGCACACGATCACGTTCGACCGCTCGGACGGCGACGAGGTCGAGTACGCCTGCGAGCCGGGACCGGTGCGCGTCTCGCTCACCGTCCGGACCGGCCGGGTGCAGTCGCTCCGCACCTACGTCGGCGGGCGCTGGGTGACCCCGCCGCGCGACGCCGCCGTCACCGATCTCGGCACCGTCTCCTCGCGCGACGCCGCGGACCTGCTGCTCGGCCTCGCGACCCGGGAGGACACTCGGGGTGGAGAAGAGGCCATTCTGCCCCTGACCATGGCGGACTCGGTCACTGTGTGGCCGATGCTCCTGAAGCTCGCCCGCGACGACCGCGCGCCCCGGCGCACCCGCCGTCAGTCGGTGTTCTGGCTCGGACAGGCCGCGGGCGACGCCGCTACCCACGACCTTGCCGACCTGGTGGACGATGCCGACCTCGACCGTGACGTGAAGGAGCAGGCGGTCTTCGCGTTGTCGCAGCAGCCCCGCGACGCCGGCGTCCCCGCCCTCATCCAGATTGCCCGCACGCACCCGGAGCCGGGCGTACGGCGCAAGGCACTGTTCTGGCTCGGCCAATCCGGCGACCCGCGAGCGCTCGCGCTGTTCGAGGAGTTGCTGACCAAACCCTGACAGCCTGACGTCACAGGCGAGACGACCGGCTTACCTTCCCGGGGTATCTTAACCGCCCCGAGGTCAGGGAGGTCGTCGCCGGTGCTGGTGGTCGCGGCCGCACTCCTCATTCAGGCATCCTCCGACTCCTCCGCCTGGCACCATGCCGGCGGACGTGTGGCCCCCACCATGACGGCCGTCCGGATCGAGCGCCCACCTGTGCTCGACGGCAGGCTCGACGACCCCGCCTGGCACCAGGCCAGGAGCGTCGGCGGCTTCACGGAGACCGATCCGCAGGAAGGGGCATCGCCCGCTGAATCGACGACGGTGATGATCGTGTACGACGCCGCCGCGATCTACGTGGGTGCGCGGTTGTACGACGCGGAGCCCGCCAAGATTTCGCGCCGCCTCGGGCGCCGCGACGACGATACGCAGAGCGACATGTTTTACGTGGACTTCGACAGCTACCACGACCATCGCACGGCGTTTGAGTTCGCCGTGAATCCCGCCGGGGTGAAGCAGGACGACATTTGCAGCAGCGACTTTTTCATCGGGGATCGGTCCTGGGACCCGGTGTGGGATGTCGCGACGTCCGTCGATTCGTTGGGCTGGGTCGTGGAGATGCGGATCCCGTTCTCCCAGCTGCGGTTTCCCCAGGCGCGCGACCAAGTGTGGGGCTTAAACTTCTTCCGCTGGGTGTTCCGCAAGAGCGAGCGTAGCCAGTGGGCGTTCCAGCGGAAGACCGAGACCGGATACGCGTCGCGCTTCGGCCATCTCGTGGGCCTGCATGCCATCCCGGCGCCCAAGCGGCTCGAGGTCCTGCCCTACACCCTCGGTCGCGGCACATACGACCGCCCCGTTTTCGGAAGCCCGTTCGACCGCGGTCACTCGTATTTCGGCGGCGCCGGTCTCGACGTGAAATACGGCGTGACCTCGAACCTCACGCTTGATGCTGCGGTGAACCCCGATTTCGGCCAGGTGGAGTCGGATCCCGCGTTCGTCAATCTCACGACCGTGGAGCAGTTCCTCCAGGAGCGGCGGCCGTTCTTCGTCGAAGGCGCAAACATCTTCACGTTCGGCGGTACCGGTCCATACGTCCAATTCGGCAACACGCCGCAGTACTTCTAT
>Ga0209806_1000248_pt1 | contig 35644 bp, 37 predicted proteins | sample GraSoiAngelo_152_FD_186166 | JGI IMG/M metagenome (GOLD analysis project Ga0209806, IMG submission 186166) | Grasslands soil microbial communities from the Angelo Coastal Reserve, California, USA - 14_1009_12_30cm (SPAdes) (version 2) | ecosystem: Environmental > Terrestrial > Soil > Grasslands ... | reverse complement strand
CATGTCACGAAAACTCTTGATCCCGATCGTCGCCGTCGCGGCGCTTGCCGTGCTTGGCGGCGGGGGCGCGTACGTCTACTACTTCTCCGGCCTGCGGACGGCCCCACCGGCCCTCGCGCTGTCCTCTCCCACAGCTTCGGCTTCGGCCACCGGCACACCTTCGAGTCCGTCCAGCGCCGGCACAGGGACGTGGACCATCAGTGCTGGGTCGCTGGCCGGATACCGGGTCAAGGAACAGTTCGTGGGCCAGAGCTCGGTCCACGAAGCCGTGGCGCGCACGAGCGACGTGACAGGTCAGGTTTCGATCGCGCAATCCGGCACCACGTACCACCTCGCGTCGGCGACGGTGACCGTGCAGCTCGGCAGCCTCGCCAGCGTCGACCAGGTCGCGGGCTACAACGTCACGAATCGCGACCGCATCGTCCAGGGGTCTCTCGGCGTGAGCTCGTTTCCGACCGCGGTGTTCGTCGCTCAGCCGGTGACGCTACCTGCCGGCGTCGAGACAGGTCAGACGGTGAACGTGACCGTCCCCGGGAAGCTCACGATCCACGGTGTGGCCAGGGACGTCACCGCGAATTTGCAGCTGCGGGTCAGCGGGACCACGGCGCAGATCGCGGGAACGATCGCGACCAACATGACCGACTTCGGGATCTCTCCGCCGAGCATCGGATTCACGACCGTGCAACCCGCGGTGACGATCGAGGTCTCGCTGAATCTGACCCAGGGAGCCTAGATCGACGTCATGAGCCGCGCGTTGACATGCGCGAGGTGGCGCGCGGGGTCAGGGTCGATTGCCTTCCGCTCAGGCGACTGGTAGTAGTCCGCGTCGGCTTCTTGCCATGACTTCGGTCCCTCGTAGCCGACGATCCAGATGAACTGGTCCGTCCCATCGACTGTCCATGAACCCAGGACCTGGAAACCCTGGCGAAGACGGAGCGGAACTATCCTGGCCCGCCACTCCTCGATCCACTGGTTCATCTCGCCGGGCTTGACCGTGTATTCGCGAATCTGCCAGGTCTGATTCATAAGGCGATTGTTCCTCGGAAGGGGGAGCCGTCGACCGGCTCCCCCAAAGAGACTATTTCTTCTTGGTCAGGATGCAGGTGCCCGACGTCTGGTTGGCCGCCCGCAGCAGGTTCACCAAGTTGTCGTCCGAGTACGCGATATGGGCGCAGCCGTTCGGATCGAGATCCTCGGAGATGAAATCGAGCAGGTTGCGGTTCGAGCTTGGGGCAAGACAGAAGATCCCGAGGTTGCAGATGTCGCCGATGTGCACGGGCGTCGTCGTGATCGGGGTCACGGACCAAGTCGCGCCAGACGTGCCCGATGCCAGGTTGAGCGATTGGGCGGCATAGAGGTTCCACTGGCAGGGCGGCGGATAGTTAGGCGGATTTCCGTTGGCCGGACCGGGGCCTGCGCATCCACCGGGGTTCGCCTTGCCGAACGCGTCGGTGGGCAGGATCTCCGTCGTGCGGAGGTAGGCGACGTCGACCTTGCCCGGATCGCCCGCCGCGATCGTCGGGAAGAAGTGAGTGCCTCTCTCAGCCGTTGGGTTGACGCGGTACGCCTTGCCCGCGCTGCCCGGGATCAGACCACCTCCGCCGTCCCAGGTCTGGCCGCCGTTGGCGGACCACACCACGTACATGTCGTACTCGCAAGAAGTGTCTGACTGAACCGTGCCGGCGCTGGATTCGGCGGAGCACGTCGCGGGATTGGAGCTCAGGTTGATGGCGAAGCCGAAGTACGGGTTGCCGGCTTTGTCCAGCGTGAAGCCGACAAACGGCGTGGACGAGTCGTGCCCGAAGCCTGCGTCGAAGGCCTGCTGCGGGGTCCAGGTGCTGCCGTTGTCGTCGGAGTACGAGATCCAGAGCGTGTGGAATGACTGCAGCATCGTGACGTTGCATCCGGTTGCGTTCTGAGCCAGGTCGGATGCAATCCAGGCGACCATGATGCGACCCGCGTGTGGAGTGCCCGGAGGCGCGATGCCGACGCCGGCCGGAACCGTGTTGCAGAACGTGTAGCCCTCCGCCACCAGGGTGCCGCTCACCGCTCCAGGAGTCACGGCGGGGCTGGCAAGCACTTCCTGGGGCGCGCCAAACGTCGCGCCGCCGTCGCGCGAGATGTTGACCCAGATCTGACTCGGGCCATAGAAGTCGTGGTACATGAGCACGACTTCGGCCTGGGACGTCGACGTCGCCGGCGGGAGGATCGACGCGGCGACCCAGTCGCGATCGACGCCGAAGGGGCTGCAGCTGGTCGCGCACTGCGGAATAGCACCCGCGCCGTGCGTCCAGGTGCCGCCGTGGTTGACCGATTTCCAGACGTCGGCCTGCAGCGGGGCCACTCCCTCGCTGCCCGCCAGGTTGCACAGGTAGACGGAATTCGCCTGGTCGGTCGCCAGGCAGTCGTCGCCGCTGCTGGGATCGGCGGTCGTGACCTGGCTCCAGGTCACGCCGTGGCTGGTCGAGGTGTAGGTGATCGTGCCTCCGCTCGGCGTCGTGTCATAGAGGCGCCCGAGATTGTCGGACACGATCGACGGTTCGCCGCCATACGCGCCGACGTTGGCGACGGTGTAGCCAGGCGGTTGGGCGGCGAGAACGCCAGGCGAGAGACCCACGGCCGCGGCCACGACGGCCGCAATGCCAGGCGCAGCGACGAACCGGACTATTCGCATTTTCCGCACCCTCCCGAAAATTCGGGTCCCCCCGGACCCGCACAGCCACCATCAACGTATCACGAGAGGTGGGCGTACACAGGCTGCGCGCGAGACGGTGTGGGCCGCCTAGGAGTGCGTCCTGATGCCAAGCTCGTCGATGTGCTCGAGCAGGTCCTGCGGATCGTCGTACACGCGGTAGGCGCCCGCGGTCTCGAGCTCCTCACGCCCGTAGCCTCCTGACAGCACTCCGATGCCAAGCGCGCCGGCGCGCTGCGCGGCCAGCAGGTCCCAGACGCTGTCCCCGACGACAAAGCTCTCGCCGATCGGCCGGCCCAGCGCTTCCGCCGCGGCAAGAAACAGGTCGGGGTTTGGCTTCGCGTACTGGACCTGGTCGCGGGTGATGACCGGGACGCCGGGAGGAATCTCGAGCAGACTCAGCGATGTCTTGGCCGTAGCCTCGCTGCTGCTGGTGGCGATCGCCCAGGGCACGCCTGAGGCGGAGAGGAGCTCGAGCAATGCCTCGGCGCCGGGAAGCGGCCTCACCTCCGAGATGCGGCGCCTGTAGCCCTCCTCGTGGAGGACGCGCAGGCGATCGGCTTCGGCGGCGCTGAGGTCGCGCCCCGTCTCGCGGACAAGCGCGCGCAAGAACAATCCGCCGCTCATTCCGATACGGCGATGAATGCGCCAGATCGATAGCGGAATGCCCGCCGATTCGAGCGCTTCCTTCCACGCGATGACGTGCTGATAGACGCTGTCGAGCAGGGTTCCGTCGAGGTCGAACAGCAGGGCGGGGCGGTCCGTGTGCACGTCCGGCGAGGACTCGTGGGGCCGGGTCGCCGGGCGCATTGGCTAACTGTAGACTCGCTTCAACGTGACCCCCAGCATCCGGCTCGGGCGGTTGTTCGGAATCGAGGTCGGCGCCAACTGGAGCCTGATCTTCATCTTCGCCCTGGTGACCTGGACGGTCGCCACGGCGGTGCTGCCGGTGGACGTCCCCGGCCAGAGCCCGCTGGTTTACTGGCTGACCGCCGGAATAGGCGCCATCCTCTTCTACGTCTGCTTGCTGGCGCACGAGTTTTCCCACGCGCTGGTCGCGCGAAGCCACGGAGTAAAGGTCGAGGGCATAACGCTGTGGCTTTTCGGAGGCGTGTCAAGGCTCGAAGGCGAACCGACCAGCGCTCGCTCGGAGGCGCTGATCGCGGGCGTCGGACCGTTGACGAGCTTTGTCGTCGCGGCGCTCGCTTTCGGCATCGCGCTGGCCACCCAGGCCAGCCCGCTCGTCTCCGACCTCTTCAGCTGGCTCACCTTCGTCAACCTCGCGCTCGGCCTGTTCAACCTGGTGCCCGCGTTTCCGCTGGATGGCGGAAGGCTGCTGAGCTCGTTTCTGTGGTGGCGTTCCGGCAGCCGGCAGCGCGGCGTCCACAACGCGGTCCGGGTGGGCAGGGTGTTCGCCTACCTGATGATCGCGGCCGGTGTGCTCGAGCTCTTCTTCGGTCAGGTCGCGAACGGTTTGTGGATTGCGTTCGTCGGGTGGTTCCTTCTTTCAGCCGCCGCCTCTGAGGAGGCGGGCTCGAATATCCGGACGCTGCTGCGCTCAGTCCCGGTCTCGGCGGCCATGCGGTCGCCTGTGGTCACGCTGCCGGACTGGGTCACGGTCGAGCAGTTCCTCGAGTCGGTGGCCCCGAATCACAGCTTCACCACCTATCCAATCCATGAACCTTCGGGCAAGCTGACCGGCGTGGTGCGGCTGTCAGACCTCGTGCGCTTGCCGGCGTCGGATCGCGCATCGAAGCATCTCATCGACGTGGCGCGACCGATCGCGGAAGTTCCCGTGACCAATCCCCGGGAGGACCTCGCCGCGCTGATCCAGCGCATCGGCGCCGGGCTCGAGCAGCGCGTCCTGGTTTTTGACAACGGCACGCTGGTCGGCATACTCTCGCCGGCCGACGTTGCGCGCGTGCTGACGCTCAGGCAGTCGATGCCGGCAGCGCCGAAGACTTAGCTCTACTTCTTCTCGGTGGGCCTTCGCACGGCTTTCTCGATCTCGTCGCTGAGGTCGCGAAAAGTTTCCGCGATGGCCATGCCGAAGGAGCGCGCGGTCTCCTTCGTCTTGGTCCGCACCTCCGGATCGCGGGTCGCGGTCTCGAGCGACCTGAACACCGCGTCGGCGGCCTGGCGAAGCTGGTCGAGCGACCGGTTCAGCTCGGCGGTGTGTTGCTCGTCGCCGGCGCTGCGGTAGTGGCGCTTCAGCTCGCCGGCGAGCCCCTGGATATCGGACTCGAAGCGGTCCCAGGCCTTCTTGTTGCCTTCGTTCGACATCAGCATTCCTCCTTGGTGCCCAAGAACCTGATCATTACACGATCCCTCTTAGAGCCTATTGACCACCAGGAGACGCGCAAGTACCGCTGAGCAAGGAATCCGCCGGGCTGCTGCTCTATCGATCTGTCCAGGGCGAGCTGGAGGTCCTGCTCGTTCACCCAGGCGGCCCGTTCTGGAAGCGCCGCGACGATGGCGCGTGGTCGATCCCCAAGGGCGAGCTCGAAGCGGGCGAGACTCGCGAGGACGTGGCTCGACGCGAGTTCGCGGAGGAGCTTGGCCAACCGCCGCCCGGCGGTGACCTGACTCCACTCGGTTCCGTGCGGCAGGCCGGCGGCAAGGTCGTGCATATATGGGCGGGCCGCGGCGACCTCGACGTCTCACGGGTGAAGAGCGCCTCGTTCGCGATGGAGTGGCCTCCGAAGTCAGGCCGGATGCAGGATTTTCCGGAGGTGGACCAGGCGGCCTGGTTCGGCCTGGCCGAGGCACGGCGGAAGATACTGCCTGCGCAGAGCGCATTCCTCGACCGCCTGGAAGCCGTGCTCTCGGCCGAGGAATCGTGAGGGCGGCCGCGCCCGGCCGCCCTCGCGTTGTGTCTAGCTGACGGCGGACAGGGCGTTCACCTGCCCGTGGCCGTACCAGGAGTTGTAACCCGGACCGCCTGCGCACTGTTGCGCAGCACCGTTGTTCACCGAAGGGAAGAACGCATACATCGCAAGCTGGGAAGCGGTCGGACACGGCATCGCGTCGGCCGTGTTGTCGATTCGCGCCTGGACCGCACCGGGACGCGTTATGCCAAGGCTCTCGATCAGTGCAGCCACACCGGCCACGTGCGGTGACGCCATCGACGTCCCCTGCGCGTAGCAGTAGACCACCGTCGGCTCATTCGGGTCGCTGCTCGACTCCTTGACCGAACGCGAGCACGGTATGTAGGCCGGCCAGGTCGAAAGGACCCGTCCGTTGGCTGCCTCAGCCGTCTTCTGCAGGATGCTGTCGCCTCCGGGTGCGACCACCTGGGTCACGCTGACGCCGTAGTTGGAGTAGAACGACTTCATCCGCATGTTGCCGTCGGCGGTGACACCGATGACCCCAGGGATCTCGACCGGGACAACCACGCACTCGTTGCCCACCGCCCGAACCACGGGGGTGGTGTTGTCAGGACTCTGAGTGTCCTGCGTCGGGTGGGCCATGTCATCGGCGAAGTTGCCTTCGGCCGCCACGACCGTGACTCCGTTCTGCATGGCGAAGCGAATCGCACGATCCTCGGCCTTCCATATCGCACGCTGCGTCGCGTCGTTCCTGCAGTTGAAATAAAACGGATCGGCGAAATAGCTGTTGTTGGTCACGTTGACGTGGTGCGTGCCCGCCCACATGAACGCGCACACGACGGCCTCGGGAAAGAAGAACCCGGCTGCGTCGCCGGCTTTGATCGCGGCCAGCTTGACGTTCGGAGCCACCCCGACGATGCCGAACCCGTTGCGCGCGGCGGCGATGGTACCGGCGGTATGGGTGCCGTGGCCGTTGTCGTCCTTCCACGCCAGGCGTGAGCTGTTGGGCGTCCCACCTATGCATGACACGCTGTTGGCGAAATCGATGTTCTGAGCGAGGTCTGGATGGAGGTAGTCAACACCGGTGTCGATGTCGCCTACGATCACCGACGGACTGCCGCCCGTGATCGACTGCGCCTCGAATGCGTGGATCTGGCGCATGTCCCACTGCAGGGGCGAAAGGCTATCCCCCGGCGCTGCCGTCGCTGCCGGAGCACCGTCGCTACCGTTGGCGTCAGGTTCCGCGCCCTTCAAGCGGGTCGCGGCCTGCGCGGTCGCGGTCACCGAGTCCACGTTTGAGCTCGCCTGCAAGCTGGATGCGAAGTCGCTGCGGTTCGACTTCGCGACGACGACGCCGATCTGCTGGTAGTTGTAGACGACCGCGCCGCCCGCGCCCTGCACCTGCGCCGCGGCGTCGCTCGAGGACTGGCCGTCCTTGTAGACGACCACGTACGACTGCACCGAGCCGATCGTGGAAGCGTGCACCGGGCCTGCCGATATGCCCAGCAACGCCAGCGAAGCAGCGGTCAGCAACGTGCCGAGACGCGGCGAAACACGACTGGGTCGCAATGAACGCACCATGCATCTCCCCCTGCGGTACATGAACCCCCGACGAAGCCACTTATGAGCTTATCAATCCATCAATGCGGGTGACTGTCGCCGGCGTTCCTCCGCCACGAATAAAGGCTGGGCAGATTCGGTTCCTCCATACGTATCACGGAGGGTGCGGCGATTCATAGATTTGGTGATGAGATGAGCACGATACGAATCGAGGCCGATGGCGCCGGCGATCTTTCGTCGGTCTACGACTGGTTCACACGACATCGCGGAGACGTAGTCGAGCTCGATCGGGGCAGGACCGTCGCGTTTGGAATCCCGATCGTCGGCGCACGTGCTGTGATCGTCGCGGTCACGCTGCAAGACGAAGGCCAGAGCGGGCCCCAGCTGGGCGGCGTCGTCCGCGCCATCTCGAACCGGACGAACCTGGAGCCGGTCCGTCTCGTTTTCGAGGGGCGTTCGCCGGCCGGTTTGCCGCCGGACAAAGCCGAGGCGCTCGCTACACAAATCCTGGATGTCGTATCGAAGGAGATCACCACCGGCGAGCTGGCCGAGAGGGTCGCTTAGTCCGGCGGCGAGATTCGCCCCGTAGAGTCGGCACGGGCCGTGCGTTCCAGGAGGTATGGCCGTGACCAAGGCAGTCATTCAGGCGGTCGACGTAGGTTCGGCGCCGATCGATCGGTACCGCGACCTCCTGGGTGCCGAGGCGTGGAACGCTTTCGAGCTCGGCATGCGCGACTTCGCGGACCGGATGCGCGGACGGACCCTCTGGAACGTCAACTCGACTCCACGGGGCGGCGGCGTCGCGGAGCTGCTGGCTGCACTCATCCCCTACGATCGAGGCGCAGGCGTCGACGAGCGATGGCTGGTCATCGAAGGCTCGCCCGAGTTCTTCGCCATCACAAAGAAGATCCACACCCTCCTCCACGGCGTCGCTCCGGACGGCTCAGAGATAACGCCCGTCGAACGAGGCGAGTACGAGCAGGCCATGGCGCGGAACTCCGCGGCGCTGCTCGACCAGGTGAGGCCGGGCGACGTGGTGCTCCTCCACGATCCACAAACCGCGGGACTTGTGTCCCCTCTGAGCTCTCGCGGGATCACCGTGATCTGGCGCTCGCATGTCGGCGTCGACCGGCCGAACGCCATGGTGCGCAACGCGTGGAAGTTTCTAACGCCTTACATGAACGGCGCATCGGCGTTTGTTTTCTCTCGGCGAGCTTACGTATGGGATGATCCGGACGGCTCTCGCATCCACATCATCGCGCCGTGCATCGATCCGTTTACCACCAAGAACAGGGATCTTGATGTGAGTGAGACGGCGCGGATCCTGGCGGCGGCGGGCGTCCTTCGTGGAATCGACGGAGAGGCCACGTTCTTGCGGCACGACGGACGTAGGGGGCGGGTGACGCACACCGCAGCCATCGGCTCAACACCTCCGAGCGACGCGCGCCTCGTCGTCCAGGTCTCGCGCTGGGACCGGCTCAAAGATCCGATCGGCGTAACCGAGGCTTTTGTGCGCCACATCGCGCCGAGGACGGACGCCTGGCTCGTGCTGGCGGGACCTGCCGTGGACTCCGTCGACGATGACCCGGAGCAACCTGAGATCCTGGCTCAGCTGCAAGCGATCCGCGACCGCCTGCCACGCGGGATGCGGGAGCGAATCGTCGTCGCCGAATTGCCGATGCAGGACATCGAGGAGAACGCGGCGATCGTCAATGCACTGCAGCGCCGGGCCGACGTGGTCGTCCAGAAGAGCCTCGCGGAGGGGTTCGGCCTGACGGTGGCGGAGGCTATGTGGAAGGGCCGCCCGGTGGTGGCCAGCCGCGTCGGCGGGATCGAGGACCAGATCGAAGACGGAGAGAGTGGAGTTCTGATCGACGACCCGACGGACCTCGACGCTTTCGGCTCGGCGGTGGTGGATCTCCTGCACGACCCGCAGAGAGCCGCGGCGTTCGGCCGCGAGGCAAGGCTCCGCGTCATCCGGGAGTTCCTTGCGCCACGACACCTGATGCAGCAGGCGCAGCTGGTCATCAGCGTCATCTAACATCGCGCTCCGTGGCGATCCGGTTCTTCCGTTCCGACGACCTGCCCCGAGATGTGATCTCCCGTGACTTCGTCGGCGAGAAGCACGGCGGAATTGGAGCTTGCGTGCTGTTCGTCGACGCCGGCCCGGGTGAGGGGCCCCGCCTCCACCGGCATCCCTACGTCGAGATCCTGATCGTGCTCGAAGGGACGTCGACCTTCGACGATGGCCAATCCAAACGGATCGTCGAAGCCGGCGAGATGGCGGTGGTCGAGGCGGGCCAGGCCCACGCCTTCACCAACTCAGGCCTCGGCCGGCTGCGGCAGATCGACATCCACCTCGCCCCGGCATTCGCCACCGAATGGTTGGCCTAGTCTGAATCGGACATGCCCAGGACCGACCCTCATGACGATGGAGTAGAGGTCGCGCGGCGGCGCTCCGAGGAAGCGGGTGACGCGGCGCGTTCGCCGATTCGAGTCGGGAAAGACGAGGCGCGCTTCGGCACCGCTAGCTGGACAGACCCGACCATGACCGCGCCTGGCGTCTTCTATCCGAAGGGGGCCGACACCGCCGAGGAGCGCCTGCGCTTCTACGCGAGCCAGTTCTCGATGGTCGAGGTCGACTCGACCTACTACGCGCTTCCCAACAAGCGCACCGCGGAGGCCTGGGTCGAGCGCACCCCGAAAGACTTCGTGTTCGACATCAAGGCACATGCGCTGATGACCGGCCAGCCGACCGAGCTCGTGCGCCTGCCCAAGGCGATCAGGGAGGAGCTTCCCGCCGAGCTGAAAGAGAAGAAGCGGATCTATCGCAAGGACATGCCGGGCGAGCTGCTCGACGCCGTCTATCAGCAATTTCGCGAGGCGCTGCAACCCCTGCTCGATGCAGGCAAGCTCGGCGCTGTGTTCGTGCAGTTCCCCAAGTGGGTCTTTCCTTCCAACGAAGCTCGCGAGCTCATCCTCGAGACTCGCCGCCGTCTCGAGCTGCCGATCGCGGTGGAGTTCCGGCACGGCAGCTGGTTCAACGAGAAGAACGCCGAGCGCACCGTGCGGTTTCTGCAGGACAACAAGATCCCCTACGTCGCGGTCGACGAGCCGCAGGGATTCAAGAGCTCGGTGCCACCGGTCGTCGTGCCGACGAGCGACGAGCTTGCCGTCTTTCGATTCCACGGCCGCAATGCGGAGAACTGGGAGAAAAAAGACATCCCTCCGTCGGAGCGCTTTCGGTACCTGTACGACCAGGACGAGCTGGCCGACTGGACCCCGAAGATCGCGAGCGTCGCGAAGACGACGCGGCAAACGCACGTGGTCTACAACAACTGCTTCTCGAACTATGGGACGACCAACGCGCGCGAGGCGGCGCGACTACTGGCGGATATGCAGAGCTAGTTCTTTTTCTTGTCCAGGTACTTGGCGCACCACGCATCGAGCTCCGCCCCATCTCGCCACACCTGCGCAACCCGCTCTCGCGCCTTTGCCGTCGCGATCCACGGCTCGACCGGCCAGCGCTTCCAGTAGATGAGCCGCTTGTGCCGGAGCAGGTCGCCGCGAGGGTGGTCCTGCGGGAAGGGAGACGGCACCCGCTTGAGCTCCTGGCCCTCCACGTCGTAGCCCTTCTTGCGTAATGCGGCCACGATGGAGACCAGCGCATCGCCTGACCTGCCGGCCGCGATCGCATCGCGCAACCGCTTCAGCTGCACGTCGTCCACCATGTAGCGGCCACCCGCCGCGACCAACCCCTCGGCGTCCAGCGCGACATAGCCGCCGCGCTCGACGTCCGCGTAGATGTTCAGCTTGTAGGGCGATTTGTCGGCCGAGAACCGGATGTCGCGATGGGGCCGTGAAACGCGGTGCGGTGGACCGAACTCGGCCTCCAGGTCGGCGAGCAGCGCGAGCATCGGGCCCTTGACATCGTCCTCGTACTGCCGCCGGTGCGCTTCGAAGTAGGCCTTGTTGTTGTTCGCTCGAAGGCCCAGGAAGAAGCCTTTGAAGTCGCCCTTCCAGCCCGCGAACGTCCCTGCCACGCTGGCAGATTAGCGCCGCCGGGACATCAATAAAGGACGAGGCTCAGCGTTATCCCGAAAAGACGCGTGATGACGTAGCCAGGTGGCAAAAAGCAAAGGGCCGCCACGACGGCGGCCCTTCACCTGGATAAGAAACGGATCAGCTTGTCGCGATGCCTTCCTGACTGCCGCCGCCGGGGACGGCGACGACCTGGACCGGCGTCAGCGAGCCGCCCGAGCCGATGCTGAAAACGTGCACCGTGCTCAACAGCCCGCTCTGCACGTAGAGGAACCTACCCGTAGCCGCCGAATCGGTCGCGCCCGGAATGCCAGACGCCGCGACCGCGTTGACCAGGACGACGGTCCCGTCGGGATTGATCCGGAACTGGCTCACGGAGCCGCTTCCGGTGTTGGACGTGTACTCATAGCCGCGAGCCGCCGTGACCCAGCAAAGTGCAGCCTGGGTGTCCGAGACGGGAGCGCTCACCGGCGTGATCGTGTTGTCCGAATTGACGGTAAAGGTCTCCAGCGAGCTGGTGCCCGCGAAGTTCAAGATCAACCGACCCTCGTGGTCGAAGACGAACGCGAACGGCACTGGCGCCTCTGCGTTCTTGACCGGCGCCGCCGACAGACGCCCATCCGGACCCGCCGAGAAGACGTCAACCGTGTTGTGGGTCTTGGTGGTGACGATCAGGTGCTCGCCGCCGGGCGTGAAACCGACCTCGGCGGGCGAGCTTAGGAAGAACGGCACCGGCGCGTTGCCCAGCAGCAACGTCCGGGTCGAGCCCTCGATCGGGTGCAGCCGGCCGCCCGCGATCCTGTAGCCCGAGACGAAGCCCTGGCCCCCGGCGTCGAGGACATAGACAAGGTTGTCCTGGACGGCGAACGCAGTCGGGAACGGCCCGCCGGAAGGCAGGACCTGCCTCAGCTCGAGCCGGTCGCCGTCAACGTGAAAAACCGAGATGGTGTCGCTGCCCGCGTTGACCGCGAGCAGCAGACCCGCGTCCGGGACGAGAGTGAGCGATCCCTGCGTCGCCAGGGGGTCGGAGCCCGCACCCGCCTCGCGGCCGCCCCTGCCGCCGGTCGAGTAACTCTCGGCAAACGTCAGCGAGCCGTCCTCGTTGCGATGGTAGGCGGCGATGGAATTAGCGCTGGGGTCGTTGGTCTGTACGAACACCCCGCGGCCTGAGGAGTCGTCCGAACCTCCCGCAGCCTGGGCGGGAATCGCGACCACCACCGCCGCAGCGATGACCCCAAAGACCAAACCAACCAGAGGAATCTGCGTTTTCATACACACGCCTCCTGAGCGAGATTTCCGATTCGCACATGAGGCTGACCTGGTCGTGTTGAGGGAAGGTAACGTGCCGTTACAAGCCCGACACAAAACGGCAGCGCGCTACGCGATGGGCAGGCTGAACCAGAACCGCGTGAAGTGGCTGTTCGAATCCGCGCCGACGCGTCCGCCGAACCCTTCGACGAGCTGTTTGACGATGGCCAGGCCGATGCCGGCTCCCCCTCGTGCCGCGTCGCGCGATTTCTCCACCCGATAAAAGCGCTCGAAGACGTGGGGCAGGTCATCCGCGGGAATGCCCTCGCCCGTGTTGGTGATCGAGACGAGGACCCTCGAGCGGGCTCGCTCGGCGTCGATCGACGCCCGGCCGCCACGCGGCGTGTAGCGGGACGCATTCTGCAGCAGGTTGGCGAGAACCTGAGCCAGGCCATCCGGCTCAGCCCGCGCGACCAGGCCCGCCGGGACGTGCATCTCGACGTCGATCTCCTTCGCTTCGAATGCCGGACGCGCAACCTCAAACGCGGAACGGACCGCTTGCGGCAGGTCGACGTCCTGGCACGCGGCGATCCGATCACCGCGCTCGTTGTCGGCGAGTGCGTCGAGCGAACGCGAGAGCCGCACCAGGCGCTGTGCCTCTTCGTGGAGCGAGCCGAACTGCTCCGGCGTAGGCGCGATCACACCGTCGCGGAGCGCCTCGAGGTAGCCCTGGAGGTTGGTGAGCGGCGTGCGCAGCTCATGCGCCGCATTGACGATGAAATCCCTTCGCTCGCGTTCCTGCTCCGACAGGCTGACCGCCATCTGGTTGAAGGAGTCGGCCAGGGACGCGAGCTCGTCCGGCCCGGCCTTCGGGACTCGTGCTTCGTAGTCACCGGCGGCGATGCGTTCGGCCGCGCGCGCCATGTGGCGAAGGGGCATCGCGAGACGTGCCGCGAGGATGACTGCAAGGGCAACGCTGATGGCCACGGCTATGAGCACTGCGATCAGAAAGATCGTGGCCACCCCGTGGTCGAACATGGCTTGCGCATCCGCCGCCGGCGTCCCGGCCTGGACCATGAGGCGATTGAACGTGGATTGGGCGACCACCAGCACGCCCACGACGATGATCGCGATCGCTATGAATGCGACCACGATCGAAACGAGCGTGATCCCGGTGGCGAGGCTGCGGAGCCGCCGCAAGCTAAGCGACCGCGCGGTAGCCGAGGCCACGCACGGTGACGATGTAGCGCGGCGTGCCGACCTCTTCACCGAGCTTTTCGCGCAGCCTTCCGATGTGCACGTCGACCGTTCGCTCGAGCGCGTCGCCCTGCGACGGCCCATAGAGCGAGTCGAGCAGGGCCTGTCGCGTGAGCACGCGGCCATGCGCCTGCACGAGCGCGACCAGCAGGCGGAACTCGGCGGGTGTCAGCGGCACCGCCTTGCCCGCGCGCCGCACCTCGATCCGGTCGAGGTCGATCACGAGGTCACCCTGCTCGAGGACCCCATGCCCTTTCGCCGACCCGTTGAGCTCTTTGCCTCGTCGCAGCACCGCCTTGACGCGGACCACCAGCTCGGCGGGCGAGAACGGCTTGGCCAGGTAATCGTCGGCACCCTCGTGGATGCCGTACACGCGGTCCGCGACCTGGGCTCGGGCGGACAGCATGACGATGGGCACGCTCGAGCGCTCGCGAAGGATCCGCATCAGCGCGAGCCCGTCGAGCTCGGGCAGCATGATGTCCAGGACGATCAGGCGAGGATGAAATTCACTGAAGGCCTCGAGCGCCGACTGTCCGTTCGCGGCCGTGATGACGCGAAAGCCCTCACGCTCGAGATAGGTCTTGACGAGAGACACGATTTTGGGGTCATCGTCGACGACGAGGATCGGCGCCGTCATGTCGAGACCCATCGTAGAGGCGAAATCTAGACCGTCAATGTGACGGTGGTTTGAAGCCCGCCGCGGGCCTAAGCCTTGACTCGGACCGCGTCACCCAGATTGATTCGCCCGCTGGACAGGAGGTCCGCGCGCAGTCCGCCGCGGTGTGTGAGGGGTTTGATGACCGGCTTGCCGGTCAGCGCGACGAGGTGGGTGCAAGGCTCACACACCTCGGTGGCACGCGCCAGGACGCTGCCGATCCAGAACTCTTTGCCGACCAGCTCGTTGAGGCGGATGCCACGGGTGGTCAGGTTGCGACGCGAATCGCCGGGCCCGAGCTCGATCCCGGCTTCTGCAGCGAGCCGCTCGATCTCCTCGGCTTCGATGAGCGTCACGTCGCGGCTCTCTTCGCCGTCCTCCTTCCAGAATCCCTCCCGCCTCGAGTAACGGTCCCCGGTCAGGCCGACTCCGGCCACCGCCTCGACCGACGGCAGCGATTGCATAGGCGACCCCGCGGAAGGCGCGATGTGGATGTGCTCGAGCTTTCCGTTCAAGGGAGACGCATTATCCAGCCGCCGCCACTCCGTCTGCTCGGCACGAATGATCTGCGTGCCGCCGGCGACGTTTCCCGCCGAGAGCTCGGAACACCCGGCTACCTGATCTCCTGGTCGTATTCCGGGAAGTAGCGCTGGATGGTCGACAGGTCGAACCTGCGGAGGATCGAGCTCGGTGGCTCACGCGTCAGCAGGAACTCAAAGCTCCGCTCGACGAGCTCTTCGACGTCACGCGGCTGGTCGCCGCGGCCCCAGCGCGCTTGGTCCGCCGCGGACACCTTGACGGTGTGCTGGGTGCGTTCGCCCCCGTGGTCGACATCGACCTGGCAGATCCAGCCATCGGCGTCGGGCCTGGCTTCGACTTTCACCATCGCGACCCGTTTCCCGGCCTAAATGTAATGATCGTCCAGCCGGCGGCGAGATAATGCGGCCAACCTTGGCCGAAAACTGGGCACTTAACGACGTTCCGGCGCCGATCGTGGTTTACGACGGCGAGGGACGCGCCGTCGAGGCCAACGACCAGGCCTACTCCCTGCTCGGGCTGACCCCTGGCGCCCTCCTCGGAGCCAGCCCCGAGGAGTCGGGTTGGCTGGTCGTGGAATCGGTCGAGGGGCCCATCACCGTCCACCCGGTGGTCGCCGCGTTGAGGTCGGGGCAACGCGTGCGCGGCGTGCTGGTCCGCGCGCGGCGGCCGGGCGGCGCCGACGTGTGGCTGCTGGTCGATGCGATACCGCAGCCAGGCGGCGACCGGGTCGTGGCGACCCTGACCGACGTCACGCATCTCATCGCCCACAGCAGGGTGTCCAGCCGCTCGGCCGGGGACCACATAGTGGACGAGGTCACCGACCGGCTCGCCCAGGCCCGGATGGAGCCTCGGGCCATCCTGACCACGGTCACCAGGGCGCTGAGCAAGCTCAGGCCGGGCATCTGGGTCGCGTCGCTGATGGGCAAGGATCCTTCCGACATGCAGATCGTCGCCACCAACGACGACGATGACGAGAAGGATTACGCCGCGAGCTACGTGGAATCGATGAGGCTGGCGGGAGCCCTGGAGACGACGCCTATCTCGTCTCGCGTCATCGAATCGGGACAGCCATTGCTGATTCCCGACATCACCGTCGGAGACCTGATGGGCTTCCTGAACGACACCGTGCGCGCCTACCTGGCGATCCATCCGTGGCAGTCGCCGGAGATCCATCTCGGCGTGGTCGTCGTCCCGATGCGGGCTCGAGGCGCCACCATCGGCACGCTCGGCCTGTTCGAACGGCGGAACTCGAATCCCCTGACGGACAAAGACACCCTCTGGATGCAGTCGATCGCCGATCGAACGGGCCTCGCCGTGGAGAACGCGCAGCTTTACTCGGACGCGGTCAACCGCCTCGAGCGGCTGGCGGCGCTGCAGAGCGTGAGCCTGGCGATCAGCGCCAGCCCCGACCTGAGGCTGACGCTCAAGGTGATCCTCGACCACGTCACGTCCCAGCTCAAGGTGGATGCGGCGGACGTGCTGCTGCTGGATGAGAGCGACAACACGCTCACGCTGTCCGCCAGCACCGGCTTCCTGGCGACAGCCGTGCCCGACTACCGGCTGCCGGCCGACGATGGCGTCCCCGGCCGTTCCGTGATCGGCCGGAGGATCGAGACCGTGACCGCGATGAGCGCTTTCTCCCAGTTCCGCCGGCGCTCGCTCTTCGCGCGGGAGGGGTTCAAGGCCTATGGCGCGGTGCCGCTGATCAGCCGCGGCAAGCTGCTCGGCGCGCTCGAGGTGTTCCACCGCTCGCCCCTGACCCCGGACCAGGAGTGGCTCTCCTTCCTCGACGCCCTCGGGAGCGTCGCCGCCGTGGCGATCGACAGCGCGACCATGCAAGAACGGCTCCGCCACAGCCGGTGGCCCGCCCAGGCCCAAAAGCCCACGCGGATCTCGCCGGAGATGAGCCGCATGGAGACCGAGATCATGCGGCTGGCGGCGGAGGGAATGACCAACCGGGAAATCGCGGCCAGGGTGCACCTGAGCCAGAACACGGTCAAGTTCCATATGCGCCAGATTTTCCAGAAGACCGGCGCCGCCAACCGAACCGAGCTGGCGCACGAGGCGGCGAAGCAAGGCTGGCTTTAATCAGGTTGGGTTAACAGAACTACCCACATGGGTAGTGAATTGGCCCTTCGGAGAGTGAACCGCTAAGCAATGGCTTCTTACGCTCACACCCAAGGGAGCGTGGTTGCTTTACATGGACGTGGTCACCACCTGGGTAAGGACCGCCGATACCGGGGAGGCTGATGGCTGGTCCGGCCGTCAGTTCCTGGTCCTCGGCGTGCTGGCGCTGGCGCTTGCCCTGCTGGCGGTGCCCCCGGTCGTGGCCACCCTCGCGCTGCTTGGCTTGATCTCGTGAGCACGCCCGAAGGCATGACGCTGGGCCCGTACAGGGTCATGGAGCGGATCGGCCGCGGCGGGATGGCAAGCGTGTACCGCGCCTATCACCCGGCCCTCGACCGCTACGTGGCGATCAAGATCCTCCCCGATTTCTTCGCCGACGAGCCGGAGTACCGCGAGCGCTTCCAGCAGGAAGCCAGGTCGGTCGCCCGGCTCAAGCACCCGAACATCCTCGAGATCTTCGACTTCGGCTACGAGGGTGGTCTCGCCTACCTGGTCCTGGAGCTCGTCGAGGGCGGTACGCTCGCGGACCACGTCGGCAAACCGATGGACCTGCACGAGGTCGTCCGGCTGATCGAGCAGCTGGCGGCCGCGCTCGACCACGCGCATGCGAACGGCATCCTTCACCGCGACATCAAGCCGTCCAACATCCTGATCCACAAGGACGGGACGCCCGTGCTCGGCGACTTCGGTCTCGCCAAGATGGCCGGATCTCTGCGGCGGTTGACCGGCTCCGGCACCGTGATGGGGACGCCTGAGTACATGTCCCCGGAGCAGGCAGCCGATGAGCCGCTCACCGCGGCATCAGACGTCTATTCGCTCGCCATCGTGGCCTACGAGATGCTGACCGGGCGCGTGCCCTTCGAGGCCGACACGCCGGCCGCAACCCTGCTGTCGCATGTGACCAAACCGATGCCGGCGACGCGTGAGCTGAGGGGCGAGCTCTCCGCCCACGTGGAAGACGTCTTGCGCAAGGCGCTCGCCAAGAGCCCGCAGGATCGCTATCAGACCGCCGCGGCTTTCGCCGCCGCGCTCAAACCGGCCGCCTGGCCGAACCGCCGCGGCGACGACCTGTCCGGGCTCGTCGCGCCAACACGACGCGTCAGCCGGCCCGACCGCATCCCGGTCGTGCTGGTGGTGGATGACGGACCGGCGAATCGCGAGCTCATCGAAGCCTGCCTTGCCGACGTGGATTGCCAGGTCCGGACCGCTGAGGACGGGGCGGCCGCATTGAAAGCGATCCAGGCCTGGCATCCTGACCTGGTCCTGCTCGACGTGCAGATGCCGGGCATGGACGGTTACGAGGTCTGTCGCAGGATCAAGGCGACTCCCGGATCGAGGCTGCTGCCTGTCGTGATGATCACCTCCCTCGACGACACGAGCGACCGAATCCACGCCCTGGAAGCAGGCGCCGACGATTACATGACCAAGCCCGTGGACCGCGTCGAGCTGGTGGCGCGCGTGCGGTCGGCGCTTCGCTTGAAAGGCGTGTACGACTCCCTGGACAGCGCGGAGCACGTGATCTTCGCCCTGGCGGCCGCGGTCGAGGCCAAGGATCCATACACCGAAGCGCACACCCAGCGGGTCGCGGAGTCGGCGCGGCGGATCGGCGCGGGCCTCGGCCTTTCGGCTTCTGACCAGGACGCGCTCTACCGCGGCGGGCTCATCCACGACATCGGCAAGATCGGCATCCCCGATGCGATCCTGCTCAAGCCCGGTCCGCTCGACGCCCGCGAGCTCGCGACGATGCGCCTTCATCCCACCATCGGCGAGAACATCGTCGCCCCGCTGCGCTCGGCCGCGGCGCTGCTGCCGATCATCCGTCACCACCATGAGCACTACGACGGCAATGGTTATCCTGACCGCCTCGCGGGCACCGGCATACCGCGACTGGCCCGGATCATCGCCGTCTGCGACGCGTTCGACGCGCTGGTGAACGACCGTCCGTATCGCGCTCGCAAGACAGCGGAGGAAGCGCTCGCCACCCTGCGAGCAGGGGCCAGGCGGCAGTGGGACCCGGAGGTCATCGACGTCTTCGTAAGCGACTTCGGCGCGGTAAGCAGAATGGGCGCGGCCTGAGGTGAGCCGGTGAAGGAGTTGGTTCCCTACCTGCAGGACGCGACCGCCATCGCGTTCGTCGTCCTCGGCGTGGTCACGGCGATCACCTGGCTGCGGCGGCGCGACCGTTCGATGGCGTTCCTGGCCCTGGCCATCATCCTGCTCTCCGCGGTCTCAGGCCTGGGTCGGCTGCAGGCACACCTCTGGTTCATGCTGCCGCTCCTGGGCTCGATCGAGCTGCTCGCGTTCATGGGCACCGCCTACGCCCTGCTCCTGTATCGAAACGCACTCATCCCCCTCCCCCGGCGCTGGCACGCCGCCGCTGTCGTTTCGTTGGTGGCTGCCAGCGTCCTTTTGTTTGGCGCGGTGGCGCTCTCGGCCAGCCGCGGCGTGCTCACCGTCATCGCGGTCCTGTTCGTCCTCGTGTGGTCGGCGTGCGTGGGCGAGCCGGCGCTCAGGTTCTGGCGCGTCGCGCGAAATCTACCCGCGGTGCAGGCCTGGCGCCTGCGGTCGCTGAGCCTGGGCTTCGGAGGCATCGTGGTCATCCTGCTGTTCGCCGTGTCGATTGGATTGCTGGTCAGGCAACCCGTGATCCAGGTCCTGGTCGAGCTGGTGGTGCTCGCCATCATCCCCCTCCTCTACGCCAGCTTCTCGCCGCCCGCCTGGCTGCGCCGCCAGTGGCGCGCGGCGGAAGAAGAAGGCCTGCGTGGGTTCATGGAGGATCTCCTGGTCAGCGAAGACCGCGACGCCCTGGCCAATCGTGCGGTGGAGTGGGCGATGCGGCTTGTCGGTGGCGCCTCGGCGGTGCTCTTCGACGCCTCCGGCAAACCCACCGCCAGCCTAGGTCTCGACGCCGCGCAGGTGGCTGCGACCGCGGTTGAAGTGGCCGACCTCGGCGAGGGCGTCAGCCGGCTGACGCTTGACGGTGTCGAATCCAACGTGCTGTCGGTGCCGGTCAAGGGATTGACGGCGTCGGCCAACCTCGTCGTCCTTTCCGGACCCTTCAGCCCGGCGTTCGGAGGCGAGGAGGCGACCCGCATGCAGCAGCTGATGAGCGTTTTCGTCACCGCGCTCGATCGCCGCCACCTCATCCAGGAGCTCGAGGAGAGCAATACGGCGCTCATCGAGGCGAACCAGCACAAGAGCGTCTTCCTCGCCAACATGAGCCACGAGCTGCGCACCCCCCTCAACTCGATCATCGGCTTCTCCGAGCTGTTGACCGATGCGCGCGAGGGGCAGTTCGACGACGCGACTCGCAGACGCTTCGTCGGCCAGATCATGACGAGCGGCAAGCACCTGCTTGGTTTGATCAATGACATCCTCGACCTTTCCAAAGTCGAGGCGGGCCAGATGGAGCTGCGGCTCAACATGATGTCGGTCGCGGAGTCGGTCGATCAGGTGACCAAGACGGTCGAACCCCTTCTGGCCAAGAAGAACATCAAGGTCACAACCAGCGTCGCCGGCGCAGGCGACATACTGGCCGACGCCGGCAAGGTGAAGCAGATGCTGCTCAACCTGGTCTCGAACGCGATCAAGTTCACACCTGATGGGGGCACCGTCACGATCAGCGCGCTGCGTATCAAGGACACGATCGAAATCTCGGTTGCGGACACTGGGATCGGGATCGCCGAGGAAGACCAGAAGTCGATCTTCCAGGAGTTCCATCAGCTCGATCAGGGTCCCGGCCGCAAGCACGAAGGCACCGGGCTTGGCCTCGCGTTGACCAGACGGTTCGCGCGACTGCACGGCGGCGATGTGCGCGTCACGAGCCGTGTCAACAAAGGCAGCGTGTTCACGCTGAGCCTGCCCATTCGTGGAGCCGCGGCGCCCGCCGCTGAACCTGTTCCCACCTTCGCGAAGAACGGACACGGCTCCGGGCCACTGATCCTTGTGGTGGAGGACGACCCCGCCGCGGCGGAGCTCCTCACTCGCCAGCTCGTCGCCGCCGGCTACCGCACCGAGGTGGCCCGTACGGGAAGGGACGCATTGGCCCGGGCGCGGCAGCTGCAGCCCGCCGCGATCACCCTCGACATCATCCTGCCTGAGGTCGACGGCTGGGAGGTGATCACGCAGCTCAAGAGTGACGAGAAGACGAGCGGAATACCGATTGTCGTGGTGAGCGTGGTGGACAACCCCGAGCTCGGGCTCGCGCTGGGCGCGATGGACTACCTCGTCAAACCGATAGAAGCCGACGACCTGATCCAGAGGCTCAACCGCTTCAACCTGAGACGCTCCTCGTCCGACAACGCTCTTCGAGTGCTGGTGGTGGATGACGACGACGCGTACCGGACGCTGCTCACCAAGACGCTCGAGCCGGCCGGCTTCACTGTCGTCCCCGCCTCGGGGGGCCGCGAGGCAATCGAGCTGGCGAAGTCGATGAAGCCGGACCTCGTGCTTCTCGACCTGATGATGCCCGAGGTCACGGGTTTCGACGTCGTTGAAGCTCTGCACGCCGATGAGTCCACGCGCGACACGCCGATCATGGTCATCACAGCAGCCAACCTGTCCGACGCGGACAAACGCCTTCTCAATGGAAGGGTCTCGAAGATTCTGAGCCGCGGCTCGGTTGCCACCACCGACGTCGTCGGCATGCTCAAGAAGGTCGTTGCTCATCGCAACGGCATGACATGAAAGACAAGGGGCTGATCCTTGTCGTCGAAGACAACGAGGCGAACCAGATGCTTGTCCGGGCCGTGCTCGAGCTGGAGGGTTATCGCGTGGAGCTGGCAGGCTCCGCGTTAGAGGCGGCCCAACAGCTTCGAGATTCTCCGCCTGACCTCATCCTGATGGACGTCCAGCTTCCGGGCGAAGACGGGCTTTCGCTGACCCGCCGGCTAAAGGCCGACCCGGCGACGACCGCCATCCCGATCGTCGCTCTCACCGCCCACGCGATGACCGGGGATAGGGAGCTGGCGTTGAACGCCGGCTGCGCGGGCTACATCTCGAAGCCGATCGACACTCGAACCTTTGGCCTCCAGGTCACCCAGTACCTCGTCGACAACCAGAGCAATGGCCGTTTGGTGGCCTTGTGAGTGGGCTTGCTCGAATTCTCGTCGCCGACGACGACCCAGCGAGCGCCGAGCTCCTCAAATATTTCCTGGAGTCCAACGGGTTCACGGTGGAGGTCGCGCCCGACGGCAACCGCGCGCTGGAAATGGGCACGAGCGGCGACTTTCAGCTGGTGATCCTGGACATGCACATGCCGATGTACGACGGCGTCGAGGTCCTCGAGTTCCTCCGCAAACGCCACGTCTTGCACCCGATCAAGACCATCGCGGTCACCGGCGATGTTTCCGACGAAGTCAGGGGTGACCTCGAAGCCGGCGGGGTCGACAGCTTCCTGACCAAGCCGGTCGACCTCCAGCTACTTCGGGATGAAGTCAATCGTTTGATGGCCGGCTGAGAGCCGTCGTGATCGCCATCACCCCGGATGCGGTCGCCAAACCGGCCGTCGGGGTGACGCCCTGGATCCTGCTCGTCGTCTCCGACGAGCGTCAGCGGCGCATCGCGCGAAGCGCCTGGGAAGAAGCCGGATTCGCGGTCGAGGTCGCGGCGAGCGCCCTGGACGCGCTCGAATGCCTCAAGGTGATGACCCCGTCCCTCGTCGTCGTCGACGACTGGCTGTACAGGCCGGCCCCACGCTGATGCGGCGCTTCATGCTGGTCGCGTCTGCCGCGGCCGTCGCGCTGGCGGCGATCACGTTCGTCCTCGCAGTCGCCACGCCACCCGGCGGGCAAGGTGCGCTGAACGCGATTCGTGACGGGGGCCAGGCGGTGCTCGCCTTCGCCGCTCTGGCGAGCTGCGGACTGGCGTCCAGGCGCTCGATCGGCCGCACGCGTTGGGCCTGGGGATTGCTTGCCGCGTCAGCAGGCACCGCACTCGCGGGCGAGATAGGCGCGGCGCTTGACACCCTGCTCCAGGGCCCAGCGCCGGTTCCGTCGATCGCGGACCTGGGGTTCATCGGGGCGGTGCCGTTTGCGGTCGCCGGGTTGCTCGCCTTCCCCGCGGCTGCGAATCAATTCGCCACCCGCCGCCGCGCCGCGCTCGACCTGGCCATGGTCGCCCTCTCCCTGACCTTTGTCAGCGCGGCCCTGTCGCTGCCCCAGGCGTACCTGAATCCGGGATCACCCCTCTCTTCGTGGGTGAGCGCGGCATTTCCGCTGTCGGACATCGCGATCATCGCGGTGATCTTCGTCAGCGTTCGCCGCAGCCTGGCGACCCAGGGCGGGCGCCTGGTGCTCGTGGTGTGCGGCCTTGCGATCATCGCCATCTCGGACAGCGCAGTCGCTTTCCTGTCCGCGACGGGCGACCTGCCCGGGCTCAGCTACCTGCTTGGAGCAGGTTCCATCTACGGATATGCGCTGATCGCGCTGGGACCGTTCTGGCCAGAGCGCCGGAAGGAAGAGCGGCCGGACGAGATGGCGCTGTGGCAGGACCTCATCCCCTATGTCGGCGTCACCGCGGTGGCCCTGACGGCCCTGACCCTGTGGCTCGGCCATCGGCACATCGACGCCGTCGCCGTGATCCCGGGCGCCAGCCTTCTCGTTGTGCTGCTGGCCAGCCAGCTGGTCTCGCACGCCGAGGCGCGTGCCCTGCTGCAGCAGAGCAGGCTCGCCGAGGCCCGCATCAGGGAGCGTGAGACGATGCTCAACAACGTGATCGACCACGCCCCGCAGGGGGTGGCTTCGATTGCAGTCGACAGGCGGATCATGAACGCCAACCCACGCCTGGCTTCGATGCTATATGCGCCGCTCCAGGTACTCCTCGGGGCCAGTACCGACGGCTTTCTCCCGCCCGACTATGTAGCGCGCGTGTTCAAGTCTTTCGGGCCCTCCGGCGACGGCTCGGCGGAGACGTATGAATCCGACTGCCAGGTGAGAAGAGCCGATGGGAGCCAGTTCTGGGTCCACTGGAGCGCCAACCCGATCCGCAAGGGGGACGGTTGCATCGATTACTTCCTCGCCACTTTCGAGGACGTCACCGCCAAGCGCGAGGCGGACGAGACGGCGGTGGCCAACCTCGCGCAGCTCGAGAAGCTCAACCGGCTCAAGAGCGAGTTCGTCTCGATGGTCAGCCACGAGTTCCGCACCGCGCTGGTCGGGATCCAGGGTTTCAGCGAGCTCATGCGGGAGCAGGAGATGGGCACCGTGGAGATCCAGGCGCTCGCCGGTGAGGTCTACAACGAGGCCCAGCGACTGAACCGGATGATCACCGAGATGCTCGACTTCGACCGGCTGGAGGCCGGCAAGCTCCGGCTCGACCTGAAGCCGCTCGACATCAACCAGCTGGTCCGCGAGACTGTCGGCCGAGCGGCCGTATCCAGCCCGAAGCATCTGATCAAGGCCGAGCTTCAGCTCGCGCTGCCCGCGGCGTTCGGGGATTCCGATCGTCTCACCCAGGTGCTCACGAATCTCCTGAGCAACGCGGTCAAGTACTCACCGAAAGGTGGAGAGATCTGCGTGCGGACGCGTTTGAACGGCGGCTCCGTCGAAGTTGCGGTGAGCGACCACGGTTCCGGCATACCGGCCGAGTTCATCAGCCGGCTGTTCGGCCGCTACGAGCGATACGAGGACAAGCACGCGGGCAAGATCATCGGCACGGGGCTTGGCCTCGCGATCACACGTCAGATCGTCGAGATGCACGGGGGCAGGATCTCGGTCGACAGCGTCGTCGGCAGCGGGTCGGAGTTCAGGTTCACCGTGCCGCTGGCGACCACCGTCGCGGCTGCGGTCACCAGGTCCGCGTGACCTTCTGAATCGCGCGCGGCCGGTCAGGGTCGATGCCCCTCGCAGCCGCGACGCGGTGAGCCAGCAGCTGGCCTAGCACGGCCAGCGGAATCGGGGTCAACTCTTCGGGCAAGCCGGAGACGTCGAACAGGTGCAGGACGTGGCAGCCTTTTGCCTCGAGGCGCGCCTTTATCGATTCCAGGTCGGGAGCGACGCGTCCTTTTCCGTCCACGATCAGAACCGGCAGTCCAGCTTCGACGATCGCGATGGGGCCATGCTCGAAATCCGCGACCGACCATGCGCGCGCGAGAACGTAGCTCGTTTCGCTGAGCTTCAGCGCTATCTCCTCCGCGGTCGAGAAGTTGAAGCCACGGCCGAGCACTACCGCGCGCGGACCCATCAACGGCGGCACCAGCGGCGCCAGCTCGTCCTCTCTGTCGAGCGCGCGCGAGATGGCGCCGGGCACGGCCGCCAGCGCCGCGGCGAAGGCCGGGTCGGGATCCATCGCTTGAGAGATCAGCGCCAGGGCGAGAAGGCTCGCGGTGTAGGTCTTCGACGCCGGCACGCTGAGCTCAGGGCCCGCTTCCATCAGCATCGTGAGCTCCGCGGCCCGGGCCAGCTTGGATGCAGCGTGGTTGGTGATCGCCACCGTCAGGCACCCCTGCCTTCTCGCCTCCTCGATCACCGCGATCACGTCCGGGGATTCGCCTGACTGCGAGATTCCGATCACGCACTGGCCGTCCAGTCGAGGCGGACGTGCGTAGTGGGTGAACAGCGACGGCGCGGCCAGCGCGATGAGGGCCTGGTTGCGCACGCCGTACAGGTACTTCGCGTAGAGCGCGGCATTATCGGAGCTGCCACGCGCGGCGATGACGAAGCCGCGCGGCGGAGACTCCCGGATCCTCTCCCCTATCGCGCTCGCCGCCGCAGCTCCAACCTCGAGCAGGCGCTGTGCGACGTCTACCTGTTCGCCGATCTCCGTTCGAAAGCGGCTCATCTCTGAAGCAGTTCCCCGGCGAGACGGACCGCGCCCTCCACCGGCGGGAGCTCCAGGCGCACGCAAGGGAGCCCGACGCTGTCCCGCACGGCCATCTCGAGCCGCGGCTGGTTCAGGAGAAGCCCTCCGGCCAGCACGAGCGGGCCGGCAACGCCAAGCGTGTGGCGCACATCAACGACCAGCCTGATGAGCTCGGCCGCAGCGCGTCGGACGATATCACGCGAGCCGGCGTCGGAATCGGCGGTGTCGAAGACAACCGAGGCCAGCGCCGCCCACTCCATCGGCTCGTGCCTCGCGTGCAGGTTTGCAATCAGCTGGAGGGCATCCCGTGCGCCGCACGCGACAAGCAATGAATCGCCAAGCGCTCCGAGCGGCGAACCGGCGTCGTGGCGCGCCATCAGCAGTCGTGCCGCCTCGCGCGTGATCCAGACGCCTCCTCCTTCGTCTCCGATCATCCATCCCCATCCGCCCCGCTGGACTTCGCGGCCGTCGAGGGTACGGCCGTACGCCACCGACCCGGTGCCGGCGATCAGCGCGATGCCCTCGTGCAGGCCCGCGGCCGCCAGGACAAGCCTCGCGTCGTGAACCACGCTGAGCCGGCAGTCGGGCAGCAGGCGCTCGAGCAGCTTCTCGAGCCGCGTCCTTCCAACGGAAACCTCCGCACCGGCCGCACCCGCGCAGCAGGCGATCGGCCGGATGGGTCCGAGCTTGGCGAGCAGCTGCGTGAGCCTGTCGTCGACCAGCTCGGAGTCGAGCGTGGCGACGTTGGCCCCCGGTCCCTCGGCGTCGACGTCCCCGTGCGCGTCTCGGCGCAGCCGCGCGCGGCTCGCGGATCCGCCGATGTCGAGACCCAACAGCGTTTCATTCAGTAAGGGCGCTGAAACTTCACCACCCCTCGGATCATCGTCAGCCGCACGCGGAGGTCGGCGTCGAGCACGACGATGTCCGCGCATGCGCCCGCCGTGAGGCGACCCATGCGCCGCTCGCCCAGGACACGCGCGGGGACTGATGAGGCAAGACTGATCGCGCGCGCCACCCCGACTCCGGGTAGGCGCGCCATCAGGCGGACGAGGTCCGGCATCGTCGCGGCGCTTCCCGCCAGGGTTCCGTCTTCGAGGCGAACGACTTTGCCGTCGCTGACCACGGAACGGCCCGAGAGGGCGTACGTGCCGGGCGGCTGGCCGGCCGCCGAGGTCTGGTCCGTCGTCAATGCGACGCGCGAGTAGCCCTTGACCCGAACCAGCTGCTCGCAGACCGACGGATGCACGTGCTCACCGTCGGCGATCAGGCCCGCCGTCACTCGAGGGTCGAGCGCGAGCGCGAGCGCGATGCCAGGGCGGCGATGGTGAACCTGGGGCATGGCGTTGTAGACGTGCGTCGCAAAGCGGACGCCGGCCGCGATCGCCTTTCGGCCCTGCTCAAAATCGGCGCCGGTGTGCCCGGCGGCGACGACGATGCCGGCGCGGTGCAGCCGCTCCGTGGCGGCCAGGCCCCCCGGCAATTCCGGCGCGAGGGTGACCAGGCGCGGCCGGGCCGCCAGCACAACGTCCACGTTCTCGGCGGTCGGCTCGGACAGATGGTCGCGCAGGTGCGCTCCCCTGAACGAGGGATTCAGGAACGGGCCCTCGACATGAGCGCCGAGGACCCTGGCTCCGGGCGCTTCGGAGGCGGCCCCCACCGCTGCGGTGAAAGCCGCGCCGACCTCGACGGGCTCCGAGATTATGGTCGGCAGAAACGCGGTCACCCCGGTCGCCGCCAGGCCTTCCGACATGGCGGCGATCGCGTCAGCGCCCGTGGCGGCGTCATGACCCGCGAATCCGTTCACCTGCAGGTCGATGAAGCCAGGCGCGATGACTTCTCCCGGTGCGGCGACGACCTCGTCATCGGGTCGCTCCGGTGGCCGGCCGCGACCGACCCAGGTGATGGTGTCGCCTTCGACGAGCACGCTGTCCGGGCCATCTGTCGCATTCGCGCCGTGAACCTTGCCGCGCAGGAGGATCCTCAAGGCCGGCGCGACTCCGCCAGCACGGTCCCGAGATCGCCATTCGCCGCAGCCAGCAGCGCGCGCGCCTCATCCGCGGTCACGCCGCGGCGCAGCATCACGATCGCCACCTTCGGGTTTCCTCCTGCGCCATCGAGGGCACGGGCAGCTTCCTCGGTCGAACCTTCGCCGACGTCGGCGACGAGCCGCGCGGCCCGGGCGCGAAGCTTGTCGTTGGAAGCCACCACACCGACCATCCGGCCTCGATGCGTCCGAGCAAGACGCGTGAAGACAGCAGTGCTGAGCATGTTGAGAACCAGCTTCTGGACCGTCCCTGCCTTCAATCGCGTGGACCCGCCGATCACCTCTGGACCGGTCTCGACCTCGATCGCGACGTCGGCCGCCCGAGCCAACGGCGAGCCGGGATTGCATATGACCGCGACCGTCAACGCGCCATCGGCGGCGGCGCGCTCGAACGCGCCCAGGACGTACGCGGTACGTCCACTTGCGCTGATGCCGACCACCGCATCGCTCGAGCCGAGACGGGCTTTGATCGCTTCGGCGATGCCCAGTCGCCGATCGTCCTCCTGGTCAGGCTCGTCCGCCGAGTGTGCCTGCACGAGGTCGGCGGCGACGCCGAACGTGGCTGGGCATTCGGCGGCATCGAGCCTTGCCACCAGCCCGCTGGTTCCGGCGCCGAAGTAGTGGAGCCGGCCGCCAGCCCCCAGGCGCGTCGTGATCTCCTCGACGGCGCGCGCCACCTGGCGGAGCTGGGGCCGGATCGCCTCGACCGCCACGAGGTCCTCGGCGTGCATCAGCTCGACGAAATCGAGCGCGGTGAGGTTGTCGAGCTCGTCGGCCCGCGGATGCAGGTCCTCGCTCATGGGCGCAGGACCTCGGCCGCGGCTGCGGCGCAGACACGCGCCGAGCCATAGGTGGCGATGTAGGCCTTCGCACCGCGAGGGCGGTAGGCGGGCAGGCCCATCTCGACCACGACCGCGTCGGGGCGGCGCGTCAACAACTCCTCGATATGGGCGACGTTCTCCTGCTGGCGGTGAAGGTCGCGCACGACCAGGACCAGGCTCGTATCAGGCGGCACCGCCGCAGCATCGACCGATCCGGCTTCGCGAGCCTCCACGTGCACGCCGCGCGCGGACAGGGACTCGGCTACGCCCCACGGCACGTCGCCGGCGGCAATCGACAGCGCCGCCGGGAAGCGCACGACGACAGCCGTATCGCTCACCCGAACCGGGCCGTCGAAGCGAACGGCTTTGCGCGCGGCGGTGAGTCCAACCCCGTCAGGCGACACCCCCACCTCGTGCTGCCCCGCGCGCCACGCCGCGAGCGAATCCACCCGGCCGGCGGCCTGCGCCAGCCGCTTCTCGGCCAGCCGGCCGGTTCGAACGGCGCCGGCGATCGCGGCGAGGACCTGTTCGACCACGTCTTCGCCGGCCAGCCGGCCTCCGATGCAGAGGGCATCGCAGCCGGCGATCAACGCCAGGACCGCGCTCTCCGCGACGCCGCGACCTCGACTCAGGCCCCGCATCTCGAGCGCGTCACTCATCGCCACGCCCTGAAAACCGAGCTCGTCGCGCAGCAGCCCCATCATTACTTTGCTGCTGATCGTCGCGGGCAGATCGTCGATCGCGGGAGCCACGATGTGCGCGCTCATGATGGCGCGCACGCCAGCCGCGATCGCCGCCTTGAAGGGCTCGATGGCGTGCAGGCGAGGGTCCTCGCCGGCGATGGGCAGAGCGAGGTGCGAGTCGACGGCGGTATCGCCGTGGCCCGGGAAGTGTTTCGCGCACGCGGCGACGCCCGTGCGCTGCAGGCCGGCTACCCACGCTGCGGTCTGGCCGGCGACGGCCTCCGCGTCTGACCCGAACGACCTGACGCCGATGACCGGGTTCAGCGGGTTGCTGTTGACGTCCGCCACGGGGGCCAGGTCGAGGTCGATCCCGACGCGGTTCAACTCCAATCCGATGGCGGAAGCGACGTCGGCTGTCAGGCATGGATCGGCGGCTTCGCCCAGCGCGAGGTTGCCCGGGTATGAGCTGCCGGTGCGGGCTTCGAGTCGAGTGACGTCTCCCCCCTCCTCGTCGATCGCGATCAGGAGGCCTGGGCGCTCCGAGTGCAGCGACGCGGTCAGCGTTGTCAGCTGCTCCGGGCTCTCGACGTTGCGCGCGAACAGCACCAGGCCACCCAGGCCGGAGGCGGCGCGGCGGCGTACCCAGTCAGGCGCCTCGGTTCCGATGAAACCGGGCAGGATGCAGCGCAACGCGAGCGCCTCGACGGAGCTCATCCCTTCACCGCACCGGCGGTCAGGCCGCCGGCGAGGTAGCGCTGCAGGACGAGGAAGAATGCGACGACGGGCAAGCCGGTCAGGGTCGCGCCGGCCATGAGCGGCCCCCACTCAGGCCCATGGTTGGTGGTGAATGAGGCGAGCCAGACGGTCAAGGTCTGGTTGGTCGGGCTCGAGAGGAGGACGTAGGCGATGATGTACTCGTTCCACGCCTGGATGAAGCCGAAGATAGCGGTCGCGACCAGTCCAGGACCGACGAGCGGAAACGTGATGCGCAGGAAGGCGCCCACTCGCGTGCAGCCGTCGATCATCGCCGACTCCTCGAGCTCGACCGGGATGTTGGCGACAAAGCCGCGAAGGGTCCAGACCATGAAGGGCAGGACCGCCGCCAGGTAGACGGCGATGACGCCTGGAAGCGCATCGACCTGGCCGACCGAATCCAGCATCAGGTACAGAGGGATGATCAGCGCGTTCAGGGGCACCATCTGCACCGCGATGATCATCACGAGGAAGGCGGTGCGGCCCTTGAATCCGAAACGCGCGGTCCCCACCGCAGCGAGGAAGGCGAGCGCCAGGGCCAGCGCAAGCATCACGGCGACGATGATCACGCTGTTCCGCACGTCTTCGAGAAAGAAGGGGCGCGCGATCGCGTCGCGAAAGTTTTGCAGCGTGAACGGCGACGGAAACCATTTTGGAGTCAGGGCGAGGATGTCGCGCCCCGGTTTGAACGCGGTGGCGACCATCCAGTAGATCGGGAAGAGCATCAGCACCGCTACGGCGACCCCCGTCGCATCGAACAGCAGCTGCTTGGAGCGCTGCCACAAATTGAGCTCGACATTGGCCTGCGCCTCAGCGCGGGCGCGACCCAGCTGAACACCTTGCGCGGTCCCGGGCGCGATCAAGCGATCTCCGCCACTTTGACCGTCTCCCTCACATAGAAGAAGGTGACGAAAACGAGGACGATCACCATCACGACGGCGATCGACGCCCCGAGCCCGTACTGCGTCACCCCAAATGACTCGCGGTAGGAATAGATGGCGATCGTGAAGTAATCAGAGCTGGGACGAGCGTTCAGCATCACGTAGATCTGGTTGAACACTCCGAAATCCCAGATCGTCGAGAGACAGATCACGATCAGGAAGATGGGCTTGAGAATCGGCGCGGTGACAAACCAGAAACGCTGCCAGGCGCCCGCGCCATCCACCTGGGCCGCGTCGATGACGTCGCTCGGCACCTGGAGCAAGCCCGCGAAAAGCGTGATCGTCACAAACGGGATCGCACCCCAGACGACGACGAGCACCAGGACGCCCAGCCCCTGGACCGGGTTGTCGAACCAGTTGTGGTGGATGAAGTTGCCCACGTGCAGCTGGGTGAGCAGGTAGTTCATCACTCCAAACTCGTAGTCGAACATCCACTGCCAGATGTCGACGCTGACGATCACCGGCGTCGCCCACACGAAGACGAGAGCGCTCATGACCAACACACGGACCACACGCCGGACCTTCAGCAGCAGGAGAGAGAGGAGGGTGCTGAGGACCAAGGTCAAGACGACGCATGCGAAGGTGAAGAGGAGCGATCGAACGATGACCTGGTGGAACAGGGGATCGACCAGGATGGACCGGTAGTTGTCGAGACCCACCCACCGCCCCTGGTGGGCGATCAGCTCGCGCAGTCCGTAGTGCTGCAGCGAGAGCCACACCAGCATGCCAAGTGGAAAGGCCAGAATTCCGCCGATGACGGCGACGCTTGGGCTGATCAGGGCGTAAGGGAGGAAGTTGGAACGCAGCCACGCGCGGCGCCTGAGCATCGGGGGGTCTGGTTCCGGGTCCGGCGCCAAAATCGCCACTCCCATTGAACCAGTCCCCCTTTGCCCTGTGAACTTGCGGTCTTAGCCGCCGCCGTTGAGGATCGAGGTGATCCGGGTGCTGGCGGCCGCTGTCGCGTCCGGGACCTTCTGCTGCCCGGTGAATATCTTGACGAGCATGTCGGGAAGCACGTTCGCGTTCTCGACGTTGGCCCAGTTCTCCGAGTTGGGCACGAACTTGCTGTTCTTGGCTGCGTTGAAGAAGACCGAGTTGAGACCGGTGCCGAGGCCGAGCATGGAGGTGGTGTTCGGAATCACGCCGCCCACGGTGGCCATCTCAGTCATGTGCTTGCTGCCGGTCAGCATGGCGATCCAGTCGTTGGCCAGGTTTTGGTGCTTGCTCTTCGCCGCGACGCCTAGGTCGGAACCGCCGAGAAACACCGGAGCGGTCTGGCCTGCCACGTGGCTTGGGATCGGGAAAGCGCCGAGCTTGTCAGCCAGGCTCGGGTCGCCGCCCGTCGCGCTGGTGATGACGCCGACTTCCCAGCCGTTCGCGATGATCATCGCGATGTGGCCCTGCGCGAAGGCCTGGTCCTGCTTCGCCTCATCGCCGGTCTTGTCCGCGCGAGAAAGCTTGGTGACCAGGTTGTCGAGGGTGGTCAGGCCTTGCTGCGAGTTCGATGAGCTCAGCGTGCCCTGCCACTTGCCGCCGGACTGGCTGGCGATGTCGCCGCCGAAGTCCCAGACGAACGGAAGCGCCGCGTACCAGTACTTCCCGGGGTAGTAGAGGGCCGAGAAGTTCGGGTCCGAGCTGTGAGCCGTCATCAGCTTCTGGCCCACGGTCAGCAGCCCGTCCAAGCTGTCAGGAGGCGTGACGCCGGCTGCTGTGAAAAAGTCCTTGCGGTAGATGATCGCGCGGCTGCCCGCGTAGTACGGGACGCAGTAGAGCTTCTTGGTCACCGTGCAGGAGTCCGTCAGGGACTGAAGCCACGTGCTGGAGTTGGCGAAGCTCGACTTCTTGCCGCTGATGTCCTCGAGCGCCCCGGCCGCGGCGTACTTGGCGACCAGCGTGTTGCCCAGCTCGACCACGTCGGGAGGGCTGCTGCCCGCGTAGGCAGTATCGAGTTTGGTGCCGATGTCACCCCACTGCTGAATCTCGACGTTGACGGTGACGTTCGGATACTTGACCTTGAAGTCGGCGTTGACGCCATCGACGACGCTCTTGGGCGCACTGCCGTTCATAAGCCATACCGTGAGAGTCCCGGTCTCATCGGCCGGGTTGGTGCTGCTCGGTGTGGAGCCGCCACACGCGGCAGCGACGAGCGCGACGCCGATCGGAACGACGCTAAACCATGTCTTCCTGAGGTTCATCCAGGCAATTTCCCCCTGTTTCTTGAATGCGGCGCCTCAGCGCCCGGTGATTGGTCGCCTCCATTGCCCCGCACCGCAGCCGGCGAGCGGCGCGGGACGCCGGCCGAGCGTCCGTTGCGGCTTCGCTGCAGCACGAGGTCGGCGACCAGGCGATAGCGGTCGCCGCGGTAGATGGAGCGGACGAACTCGACGATCCGCCCTGACTCGGTGACGGTCGTCCGCTCGAAAAGAAATGCCGGAGTGTGAAGCGGGACCCCGAGGACCTCGGACTCTTCCTCGCTGGTCACCGTGGGCTCGATCGACTGAGTGCCTGAGGCGATGGTGATTCCGTACCTTTCGCGCAGCAGCTCGTAGAAGGAGTGGTCTTCGAAGTCGGCGCGCGTGAGGTTCGGAACGAGTGCCTCGGGCACGTGGAGGACTTCCATCGCCATCGGCTGCGAGTCGGCCAGGCGGAGGCGTTTGACACGGATCAACCGCGCCTCAGGCGAAACCCCGAGGCGGTGAGCGAGGCGCGCGCCGGCCAGCGTCGTCGTGAGCTCGAGGGTCCGGCTCCCAGGTGTCATTCCGCGCCGGCGCATGTCGTCGCTGAAGGAGGTCAGCGTCAGCGGCTGGGCGATCTTGGGCTCGGTGACATACGTACCGCTGCCGTGGCGGCGGTCGAGGTAGCCGTCGCGCACGAGGTCGTCCAGCGCGGCCCGCACGGTGAGCCGGGAGACGGCGAGGTCCACCGCCAGCTGGCGCTCGGCGGGAATGGGCTGCCCCACCGCGAGCGACTCGATCAGGTCCAGGACGCGGTCGCGCGTCTCTTCTTGCTTGCTCACGTCGGCCCCATCCCCCGCCTGCGGCGGGTACTTCCCCATGAATGGGGAAGATCCAAGTGGTATTGCCCTCCCGGCTGGCGCATCTGCGGTAGTTAAGCACAGATCGGCAAAGTGGTCAATACCACTTTTCGTGGCCGCCGGACCTCAGGTAGCGAAGGCGGGGACCGGGTTATCCAGATGGGGTCGCCTCGGCGCGAACTACAAACTCACCTGGAGGCTTGGAGATGCATCTCATCGGGTTTTTGATCATGGGGGCCATCGTCGGCTGGCTGGCCGGCAAGATCATGAGCGGGCACGGCTACGGCATCATCTGGGACGTCGTCCTCGGCATCGTCGGCTCATTCGTCGGCGGCTTTGTCTTCTCGTTGCTCTTCGGCACGCAACCGACCGGCCTGGTCATCTCGTTCATCGTCGCGCTGATCGGAGCGGTCGTCCTGGTCGCGATCGTGCACATGGTCAAGCGGGAGTCGATCCGCACGACCTGAGGTCAGGTTCTCTTCGTCACCAAAACGTTGGGGCAACGGCCCGGGGTAACCGCGACCACTGAATTGTTTCTTTGGTAGGCGCGAGTCGAAGGATGCGCAAATCATTGCCAAGGAGGTGAGTCGTGAGATGCTTGCTGCACTGATCGTCCTCGTTCTCCTGCTTCTGATCTTCGGAGGCGGGGGTCTGCTGTCGTCTGGGCTGCAAATTCTGTGGATCATTCTTCTGATCGGCCTCGTTCTCTGGGCCCTTGGATTCGTCTTCCGTGGAACCAGCGGCGGACGCTGGTACCGCTGGTAGCAGGCGACCGATAGTTCGGTGACGAGCGCCGCGGCCCGCGGCGCTCGTTTTGCCGAATTCCGCACACCTGGCGTCAGCCGCGGGTTCTGGTGGCGCGCTCAAGCGCCGCGCATGAATGGCGCAGCCGGGACTTAGGGTTGTGCAACGTTAGTCGGCGTATGGCCCGTCCAGTCGATGCCCGAGCGGAGATCTCTGGCGCGTTCACCCTTGGAGGACTGGGCCTGGGCGGCCTCTACTTTCCAATCGGCGGCTTCATGCTTGGGGTCGGCGGGACTGTCCTCGCGATCCGGGCCCTGCGCCGGGACCGGGACAGCGCCGGCGCGATCTGGGCGCTGTGCCTCTGCACCACCGACATGGCGCTGAGCCTTTCCGGCTTTATCTGGAGCTTGATGACTGGCCTCCTCGGAATCGTCACCTCCCCCGCCCCGCCCTAGACTGACGTTCGCGATGGCCACATCCGGCTGGTCGACCTACCAGCTGCGCCGGCAGCTCTTTTCGACCGGCGAAGACTTCTGGATCCATAACGCCCAGGGCGAGAACGTGTACAAGCTGGATGGCAAGGTCCTTGTCCTCACCCAGACATTCTCCCTGCAGGACGTCAATGGCAACGAGGTGGCGCGGATGCAGGCGGAGATGTTGACGCTCCGCAAGACGATGGACATCGAGCGCAGCGGGCAGGTCGTGGCCACCGTCAAGAAGGCGTTCTTCAATGTCTTGAGCCAAAGCTTCTCCGCTGAAGTCGCCGGCGACGGCGAGCTCCAGGCGCAGGGCGACATCCTGAACCACGAGTTTCAGATCACCGCGGGTGGGCAGGTTGTGGCGACGATCTCCAAGCAGTGGTTCGCCGCTGACTTCA
>Ga0209806_1000247_pt1 | contig 35696 bp, 36 predicted proteins | sample GraSoiAngelo_152_FD_186166 | JGI IMG/M metagenome (GOLD analysis project Ga0209806, IMG submission 186166) | Grasslands soil microbial communities from the Angelo Coastal Reserve, California, USA - 14_1009_12_30cm (SPAdes) (version 2) | ecosystem: Environmental > Terrestrial > Soil > Grasslands ... | reverse complement strand
GTCGTTCCGCACGGTCATTGAATCGGCAAAGAGGAACGAACGGATGATGACAAAGCCGCATACCACGCCGATGAGCGCCGTTAGGAACGTATACGTTCTGTTGGTCATATCGATCAGGCGCTCTCGAGTAGCCCGGAGGGGATTCGAACCCCTGACCTCTTCCTTGAAAGGGAAGCGCCCTAGTCCACTAGGCGACCGGGCCGCTCGCATCAAGTCTAGGCGTCAGCGAAGCGCGACCAGCCACTCCTGCAGCGGTGTCATCGCGCGGTAGTGCGCGAGACACACTGCCGCGAATCCCGATCGTGGCAGCTTCGCCTCGGTGCCGGCGTAGATCCCCGAGTACTTGAGATATCGCGCCCGCGGGTGATCGGGCTCGAATCCGCGTGGCACGCGTTTCGTCGCCGGACCTTCGAGCTTGTAGCCCTTCCGCTCGAGCGCTTTCACGAGTCGGTCGAGCGCGTGTCCGCGGCGGTCGTCGATCACGGCGTCGCGATACCGCTGGAGCATCGCCGGCTCGATCATGTACCAACCCACACCGAGATAAACACGCGTCGGGGTCAGATCGAACCAATACCCGGGCGCCGGATCTTTCGCCGCGCCCTCCCACCACCAGAGTGTCTGGTGGTCTTTGTACGGGCGTTTGTCGCGCGCGAACCGGACGTCGCGGTTGATCCGCTTCACGCCGTAGTTCGTCCGCGGGTCGACCTGCAATTTCGGGCGAAGCTTCCGCAGTCCGGCGCCAAGCTCGATCACGAACTCCTTCGCCGGCTCGAGCACGAGCCGCTCGTACTCCTCGCGGTGGACGTCGAACCAATCCTTGCGGTTGTTCCGCCGCAGCTGTCCGAGGAACCGCGCCGCACCGTGCGGGAAGGCGTCATTCTTCGTTTCAGCCATCTTGGCCGCCGACATTCTGCATACGGAAGATGAGCTCCCAGGTGTTGAACACGCCCCACAGCAGGCCAATGATCGCCGTGCCCCCGACAACGAAAAGGGCCACTGGCTGTTCCGCGATAACACCGATGGCGGACGCGATCGTGACGATGACGAAACCGAAACCGGCGACGAACTGAGCAATGGTGATGTTGCGGGCGAAGCCGAGGCCGGTCGCGCGCAGACCCGCTCGGGCCGCGGCAACGAAGAGGATCGTGCTGACCACGAAGAGCACGAGGAGCTCGATGCCGAGCGCCCGCAGGGTCTGCGGAAGCAGCGCAAAGAACCCGATGCCGAGTGCGCCGACGTAGCCCAGGAAGATCGAGCGTGCGACGGAACGCAGCTCGGCGTTGCGCGGGTCCGTGAGCGCGCGGATGTGGAGCGAGAGCGCAACGAACAGCAGCCCGAGCAAGGCCGCCGACGCTGTGACCAGGCTCACGTAGAAGTCGCGCCACGCGAGAAGCTCGTCGGGCATCAGAGGACTCCGAGCACGCGGCGCGCGAGCGTGCGCAGCGATGCGCTCGCGCGTCCATCGGCCGGGCGTGCGCGCTCCAGCGCGCGGATGGCGCGCTCGATGTGGAGATCGTCTTCAAGTGCCGCGAGCACCGGCTTGGTCCAGCGGTCGACGACGATCGGGCCCAGGCGACCGCGTCCGAGCCTTGTGGCCAGACGATCCGCACGCTCTGCCGCGCGCGCAAGACGACGTTCGTCGTGATCGAACGCCGTCCGGTAATGCACGTCGAGAAGGTAGAGACGCAGCGCCTGAGGCGATACGCGGCGAAGTGCGTCGCGAACGAACACCATGTTTCCGTCCGACTTCGACATCTTCTTTCCGCCAAGGCGCATCGGGGCGACGTGGACCCAGAAGCGGACGAAGGGCCGCCGTTTGGTCGCGGCTTCACTCTGCGCGATCTCGTTCTCGTGGTGTGGATAGATCAGATCCGCACCGCCGCCGTGAATGTCGATCTGGTCGCCGAGGTGACGGAGCGACATCGCCGAACACTCGAGGTGCCAGCCCGGCCTCCCTGTTCCGTACGGGCTGGACCATACGGGACCGTTCGGCACCCGGCGCCACAGGGCGAAGTCGAGCGGGTCTCGCCGGCGTAGATCGTCGAGCCGTGCATCGTCCTGCTGCGCGAGGATCCGGTCCATCTTGGTGGGCGAGAAGCGCGAGAGCTCGCCGTAGTGAGGATCGCGACTGGTGGCGAAGTACACGCTCCCGTCGAGCGCATAGGCGGCCCCGCGGTCGAGGAGCCGTCCGACGAGCGTCTTCATCGGACCGAGCTCGCGCGTCGCGTGTGGCATCACGTCAGGGCGGCGCCAGCCGAGGCGGCGCATGTCGTCGCGGAACGTGCGCTCTTCGCGTCGCCCGAGCGCTCGCCAATCGACGCCGTCGCGCGCCGCGCGCTGGAGGATGGACTCGTCGACGTCGGTAACGTTCTGTGCGTAGCGGACGCGGGTTCCGCGCGTCTCCAGGAGGCGGGTCAGCACGTCGAAAACGACGAACGTCCGCGCGTGGCCAAGGTGCGTCGTGTCGTACGGCGTCACGCCGCAGACGTACATCGTCAACGCCGGTCCGCGCGGTCGGAGCGGGAATACGTCGCGGCGTCGCGTGTCGTAGAGCCGGAGCACCCGCGCCGGACGATATCCTCGCCCGCGGTGACGCGCTTTCTCGCGCGCGACGAAGTCATCGAGATCGTCCGTCGCATCGCATCGCCTCCGACCGCGCCCTACCACGAGTTCGCTGTGCTCGAGGCGATACGCGGGGAGCTCGAGGCGGCGCGCATCGCGACTCGAACCGACGCGTTCGGACAGGTCTACGCGCATCTCGCGCGAGGCTCGGCGAAGCGCGCCCTCGTGTTCGCCGCGCACACCGATCATCCCGCCTTCGAGGTCACCGACGCGCAGGGGACCGAAGGCCGTGCGCGAGTACTCGGCGGCTTCCGTCAGCGCGTCTTCCCGACCGACGTCCCAGTCATGGTTCAGGACGACGCCGGTGCCCCACCCTTCCGAGCGACGCTCCTGGATCCCGAAGCGTCGGTCGAGCCGAAGCACAACTCGACCGTCGTGTGCCGGATCCGCGCGGACCGGGAGCTGCGCGTAGGCCAGTTCGCCGTGCTCGACATGCCTGGTGTCGAGGTGGCCGGTGACGAGATCCGTATGCGCGCCGCGGACGACCTTGCCGGGTGCGCGCTCATCGTCTGTGCGCTGCTGGTCCTGCGTGAGGACGATCGCCCGCACGATATCCACGCGATCTTCACGCGGGCCGAAGAGACCGGCCTCTATGGCGCACGGCTCGCGGCCGAGGATGGGCTCATCCCCCGCGATGCGTTCGTGGTTTCGGTGGAGGCGAGCCGCGCGCTGCCCGGCGCCGAGGCCGGGAAAGGCGTCGTCGTTCGCGCCGGCGACCTGCACAACACGTTCAGCAACGAGGCCGAGCGCTACCTCCGCGTCGCGCGAGAGCGGCTCGCCGACGCCGGCATGCCCGTGCAGCGTGCGCTGCTCGTCGGCGGGACGTGCGAGGCCTCGGCGTTCGTGCGTCTCGGTTGGACCGCGACCGGGATGGCGTTACCGAACGTCAATTACCACAATGCCGCGCCGGACGGGGGCTTCGCTCCGGAGATCGTCCGGGTGTCCGACCTCGCGAGCGGGATCGCGCTCGCCGTCGAGGCCGCGATCGCCGCCGCAGAAGACGCGAGCGAGTCCTGGTGGCCCGACGTGCGCGTCGTGCCGTCAGACATTCGGTCGCTCCTCAGGCGTCCGCGCCGCGACGAGTAAATGCCCGGACAATATGCCCTCAGCACCCACTAATGGCGTCACTTGACTTCGACTCACACCGCGGGTGTACAACAGAGGCACGCTCCGCGGGCGCCCACGGAGCAAGCAACCAAGACCGGCGGACGCCGATATGGAGGTCGCATGGTCAGGCTGCACTTGAGATTGGGAGTCCTTCAGGTCGATTGATGACGCCCCCAGCGGAAGGGGGCACTGCCGCACGGCGCTTGCGGCGGTTTAGAGGGAAGAGGGTCGTCCCCTAGAGGCGATCTCCCTCACACCGTGGCCAGAAGTGAGGCCGCAGCCGGAGCGCCGGAAGGGCTACCAACGCAAGAGCGTCAGTCGCAGCGGTCCCCGGGACGCCGGGGGCCGCTGTTTTTGTGTCTCGTGTTGCGGAAGCGCTCAGCGCCGATTCCCTAGGCTCGATCCACTTGGAGACCAGCACCACCGAGCTCGGCTGGTTTCGGGCCGAGCTGTTCCGTTCGATCGTGGCGCCCCGAACATTCGCGCGCGAGCTCGCCCGAGAGCACTTCGGACTCGCCGGAGTGCTCGTGGCGCTCATCGCCGGCATGGCTCTCTCGATCAGCGTCGACGCCCTCGTTCTCGCCACCAAAGGCATGTCGCCGGCTGGTTTCGTCGCCCGTCTGGTGATCGACGCGTTCCTTCTCGGTGTTCGCATCGCCATCGCGGCGACCGTCGTCGCGACGGTGGTGTGGGGCGGACTGCGTCTGCTGCGACGCGAAGAGATCACCCTCGATCAAAGCTTCACGGCGATCGCGTTCGCGCTGAGCCCACTGGTCATCGCGCCGATCGCGGCGGTGCTCGTGACGCTCGATCCGAGCTTGCTTGTCGTCGCGGGCGTCGTCTTTGGGCTCGTGGCGGTGCGTGCCCTTCTCGGGATCCTCTTGAACGTCGGCGCGATCCTGCCCCGCCCGCTGGCGGCGATCGCCCTGGTGCTCATCGTCATCAGCGGCTGGTTCTCGATGCAGGATCAGATCTCACGCGTGCGCTTTACCGCGTACGCGATCGCGCCGCAGCTCGCGCCTGCGCTCGCCGCCGCGCCGGCGCGAGGCAAGACGTACCAGCTCGAAGGCGCGACGCTCGCCGCGCCGAACGACTGGGAGTTCTCGGTGCGCGGGGTCCCCGGAGAGATCGCGCACCTCGAGATCGCATCGGCGACATTGAATATCGTGCGCGGCCGTCCGGACCCACTGGCCACGCTCGATAGCCTCGCGACCACGCTCGCGCGGTCAGAGCGCCTCGGGTTTTCCGCACGCCGCGACGAGCGATCGGTCGTGCTGCTCGGCGGGCATCTGACCGTCGACGACCGCGCCGACGGCGCGTATGAGGGGCGGCACATCGCGCTGCGGCAGTTCACCGTGGCGGAGGACTCGGCCGGCCTGGCCCTGCAGTTCCGTTTCTTCGACCCTCCGGACGTCGAGGCTGCGTTCGCACAGGCGGCAGCGATCGCCGCAACTCTGCGGATCGTTGGACGCGAAGCTCAGCTCTCGACGACTGAGATCTCGCGTACCGCGCCCGCCTTGATGCGGTAGGCGAAGAGCTCGGGAGGCTCCGCGCGCAGTGAGACCAGAACATACGCGGCGGCAGGCCAGTGCGCTTCGCTGCGATCCGTTGGAGACGGATAGGCCTGTGTGCGGGGGTGACTGTGATAGATCGCGACCAGCTCGCGGTCGAAGTCGTCTGAGGAGCGAAGCGCGTCGAGGACTTCTTTGCCGTCGATCAGGTAACGCGTCTCAGGGGTTGGATGCACGTTCTGGCAGCGCAGGACGCGTCGCACCACCTCGTCTTCACCCAGAAGCAGCCCGCAACACTCCTGCGGCGCCGCCGTTCGCGCGTGCGCCACGATCTCGTCGCGCAGCTTGCGCGAGAGCACCACGCGGTCGCGCTCGCTCAGCCGCCGCCGGCCATGGCCGGGATCACCATGACCTCGCTCCCCTCCGGAACCTGTGCGGCACTTCCACCGCGCGTGCGCGCGTCATCCTCGCCGATGTACACGTTGACATAGGAGCGCAGCTCGCCTTTGTCGTCCAGGACCCGCGAGGCGAATCCGGGATGACGTCGGTCGATGTCGGCGATGACTTCGCGGAGCGTTGCTCCCGCCGCCACGAGCTTGGTCTCTCCACCGGTCGCGTCGCGCAGCGCGCCCGGCAGGCGAACGGTCACCGGCATCGACATCACTCCCAGAGGGGCGTGCTCAAGTAGCGCTCTCCGCCATCGGCGATCAACACCACGATATGGCCACCTTCTTCCCGCGCGACCGCGAGCGCGGCGACGACGGCCGCTCCGCCCGACACACCGCTGAAGATCCCCTCCTCGCGGGCCAGGCGCCTCGTCATCGCGATGGCCGCGTCGGTCGAGACGACGCGATGGTCGTCGGCCGCGCGCTCGTCCCAGATCGCGGGTCGCATCGCGCTCGCCATGTGCTTCCATCCTTCGATGCCATGGAAGGCATCGTCCGGCTGCACCGCGACGATGCGCACACCTTTGGGCCGCAGCGCGGCCGAGACGCCGATGATCGTGCCGGAGGTTCCAACGCCAGCGACGAAGTGCGTGATGCGGCCGCCCGTCTGATCCCAGATCTCCGGACCGGTCCCCAGCTCGTGCGCGAGCGGATTGGCGGGATTCGAGTACTGATCGAGATAGACGTAGCGATCGGGCTCGCCCCGCGCGCGCCGCTGCGCCTCGCGGATCGCACCGTCTGTCCCTTCGAGCGGATCGGTGAGCACGAGCGATCCGCCAAATGCGCGGACGATCTTCTTGCGCTCCTCCGACACCTTGTCGGGCATGCAGAGCTCGAGCGTGTGCCCGCGGACCGCGCAGACCATCGCCAGAGCGATGCCGGTATTCCCGCTTGTCGCATCGAGCGCCGTTTTCCCCCGAAGGAGGTGGCGCTCCTCCTCCGCCGCGATGACCATCCACAGGCCTGGCCGGTCCTTCACGCTCCCGCCGGGATTGGCGCTCTCCAGCTTTGCCCAGATCTGGCCGCGCGATCCGTCCCAAATGCGACGCAGCGGAACAAGAGGAGTGTCGCCGATGCGTTCCAGGATCGACCCTCGCACGCGCTCGCGAACGAGGGCAGCGGAGAGGCGCGACATTCGGTGAGCCTAGCGGCGACCCTAGGTCCGGACCGTCTCCAGCGCGCGCCGCGCGAGGCGGAGCGCTTCATCGCTGTCGCCGCTCGCCTCCGCGGCGCGTGACCAGCGATCGAAGATCGTGCGCAGAAGGTACGGTGCGCGCTCTTCCGCGAGCTGACGCGCTTCCTGGAACGAACGGCGCGCGGTCGTACCGTTGGTCTTCATTCGCAGCTCGCCGATGAGCACCATCATCCGCACCTGCGCATCGACCTGATCGACCTTGCGCGCGAACTTCAGCGCGTTCTGCGCCTCCTCGATGGCCTTGTCGCTGTCGGTCTTCGCCATGACCTCGGCCTGCGACGCCTTGATCGAGGCGAGAGTCGTCTCGCGCTTCGCGTCCTCGGCTAGCTTTTCGGCGCGCACGAGACTCTCACGCGCGCGGGTGATGTTCCCGTACTCGACGTAGAGGGCGGCCACGTTGTCGAGCGCGCACGCGACCTGATCGATGAGACCCAGCTCTTCGTAGATCTGGACACTCTTCTGGTTGTAGACGATGGCGGCCTCGACGTCGCCGGAATCCTGATACGCCTTGGCCATGCCGGCGTACAGATGCGCGAGGGTCGTGCGGTCCGAGAACTGGTCGGAGAGCTCGATGGCCCGCTCGTACGCGGCGAGCGCCGGCTTTGTCTGGCGCTGGTTCGTCAGGGCGACCGCGAGCGAGACGAGCCGCCGGAAGTGGAAGGGAGGATCGTTGATGGCGCCTTCCTCGCACGACTGGATGCATTCCCGAAGGAGACGAATGGCGTCCTCGTATGCGTAGGTCTGCGCGTAGCTCTGCGCCAGCACGGCCTTCACGCGTACCTGCTCCTCCGGGTCGGCGAGCAGCTCCGCCATGCGCTGCGCCCGCTCGATCAGCGGGAAGGCTTGCTTCGGCTGGGCGACCATGTTGTAGGCGATCGCGAGGTAGCGCAGGCGCACCAGCTGGTCCTGGGCGCTGAGCCCGTCCTCGAGACCCTCGAGGATCGAGATCGCCGGCCGGGCATGTCCCTGCTCGATCGATCGACGCGCTTCGAGCAGATCGAACTGAGGCGTCGCCGGAGCCGCGGCGCCTCCCAGAAGGTCCGCTGGGCTCACGCCGAGGACCCCGGCAATGTGTTCGAGCGCCTTCATCGACGCGCGCGTCCGCCCGGACTCGAGCATGGAGATGTAGGCCTTGGTGTAGAGCGGGTCGGCGAGCTGCGCCTGTGTCAGCCCTTTGGCGGTGCGTAACGAACGGATGCGCGCGCCGACGTCGGCAACCATCGGGGAACGGACCGCGGCCACGGGCCGCCACTTTACGGGCGTCCGAGGGAGCCGTCAAATGCCTCTTTACCTGACTATTCGGGACCGAGACCGGGGCCTTGCCGGTCGGGGTCCGCGGGCCCAGATGCCCGCTGTCTCGGCCGGCCGACGCGTTGCGGCCCGAAGGTTCAGTTAGCAGAGGCCGCCGCCACCATCCGGTGGGCACGCGTAGGCCGTGCTGGTCGCGATGGGCGCGGAGAACGCGATCGCGAGGGTCGCCACAAAAACGATGAGCTGAAGAGCACGACGGATCGACATGAGGGTGGGTTCCTCCCAACCCCACCGGCGATTTGCCTGGGTCCGCTCGCGGGAACTCTGCTACCCCGAGTGACAGAAGTAAAGGAGAACTTTCCCTCTTAGGGGCGGGCCAGCAGTCGCTGGCTGAGCGGACGCAGCTGATGTAGTCCGCCGTCGATCGCGGCGGCGAAGAGCAGGCTCGCCGGCCCGAGGAGCAGACCGGGGACAGCGTAGAGACGCGGCAGCGCCTCGAACGCGACGCTCGCGCCTCCCTGGATCGCGATGAGCACCGCGGCGCCCAAGAGGGCACCGCCCGAGAGCGCCACCGACACCGGCGACAGCGCGAGGCCGATCTGGCGGCCCGCGACGAGGCGGTCGATCCGTGCCTCGGTGACCGAGAGCGAGCTCACCGGGACGAGCAGACCGAGCGAGACGTCATCGGCGTCAGGAAGCAGCTTGTAGAGCGCGCTCGCGAGGGACGCGACACCGTCGACCCGCACGGCTTCTTCGTCGGCGGCGATCTCCTTCTGGAGCATGTAGAAGCCGAGCAGCTCGTCGACGACCGGCACCACGTACAGCCCCGCGGCGAAGTAGCGCGCGACGACGAGGCGCAGCGGATCGCGGTGCCGCAGGTGATAGCGCTCGTGCAACAGCACGGCACGTAGCTCGTCGTGATCAAGCCGGCGGACGAGCGCCGTCGATAGACAGACGCGCGGCCGCACGAACCAGTAGCAGAACGAGAACGGGCGATCATCGGCCACCACATCGATCCGTCCGTCGAGATCGAGGCCGACGGCGGCCGACAGGACCGCGGATGGAACGCTGACCTTTCGCGCCACCAGCGAGCGGATGAGGACCGCGGTCGCGAGTAGCTGGCGGAAGAGCGCCGCCAGACCGAGCGAGATGCCGCAGATCGCGAGCACGAGGATGAGCGCGGCGACCAGGTCGGTCGTGTCGGCCGCACCCTGCGTCAGGAGCTGCTCCACGCGCGGTACGAGCGTGAGGAGGAGCGCGAGGAGGATCGCGCTCGATGCGAATGCAAGCGCGAGCAGCACCGCAAAGGCGCGATTAGCGCGGGCCACGGTTGTCTTTCTGCGCGACGCGGCGCAGGGCCGCGCGATGCGACGCGTCGACGGTGCCCAGCTCCGCGGTGAAGGCCGCAAGCGCGGCGTCGCCGAAGTCCGCGACGAGGCCGCGAGCGAGGTCGCGCGAGAGCCGCTCGCGCAGCTCCTGACGGGTGAGCGCAGGTCGGTACAGGTACGTCTTGCCCTCGCGCGTACGTTCGAGAAGCTCCTTCTCGTGGAGCCTGACCATGATCGTCATGACCGTCGTGTAGGCAAGCTCGCGCGAGCGAGCCAGGTCGTCGACGATGTCCCGCACGGTCGCGGAGCGTCGCTTCCAGAGCCGGTCCATCACCTCCGCCTCGAGCGGACCGAGGAACTTCTCCTCAGCGCGCTCCGGCCGGCGGAGGCGGCGTAGGTCGGGTCGGCGCATGCTCGGATTATCCAGCGCGGCGCCCTCGAACGGTCACCGGGGCTCGCCTTCGCAAGAGCCGCGGATGGTGCGCGGCCGACGCCTCTCGGCCGTGCGCGAGCGCGACGTGAAGCGCGACGACGAGATGGCCGTCCCGCGGCAGGTAGACGGGTCCGCCCGCGCTCTCGCGGCGCTCGACCAGACCGGCGAGCGCAAGCGTCGCGAGCTCTCGCTCGGCGTAGGACTGATTGAGGCCGGCCCAGAGCGCGGCCCGCTGCGGGGTCTCTTCGCCGACCGAGATCGCGTGCAGGAGGCGTAGATGGCCCGGATCCGCGAGCATCTCGAGGCTTCGAGCGGCTCGGTCGTAGTCGTCATCGTTGGACCGCTCGAAGAGCGTCGGGTCGCTCGTAAACAGGTTGAGGTCCCAGTCTTCGATCGCCACCGCGCACCGCCCGACCTACGACAGGAGAGTCGTAGGATCGGCTAGATACTACGCCGGTGTCGTAAGAGATGCCGAGCCGAGCATGCGCATGGTGACCGGCTCGCCGAGGGCGAGCGACCGCTTCCCAGGTGTTGACATCGCGTCTGGAATCACATCTAGAGCGAGATGAGCGTCGCCGCCACGGCGGCGGCACGGTTGGGGACATCGAGCCGCTTCAAAAGACGCGTGACGTGCTTCTGCGCGGTCGCCGTCGCGATGCCGAGCGCAGACCCTATTTCCTTATCGGACGCGCCGGTCGCAATGAGCGCGACTACCTCGCGTTGGCGGGGCGTGAGCTCGAGCCTTCGCGCCCGGTGAGACGCGGCGATCCCTAGGTCGGCGCGGATCCGGTCGCCGAGGACGGCGCGCGAGTAGGCGGGCTCGCCGCGCAGAGCGCTGAGGAGCGCGCGCCGCATCGCGCGGGACGAGACGCCTAGATCGAGGTAGCCGAAGGCGCCCGAGGCGAGGGCGCGGGCGGCGTCACGCCGGTCCGACGTCGCGCTGACGATCACCGTGCTCGTACGACGGACGAGGCTAGCGATCGTCTTCCAATCCGACGAGCGATACAGCGCGGCGACGGCAAGATCCACCTCTTCGAGGTCGCTGTCCGCCGGCTTGCCCGAGACCCGCCAGAGTGAAACGGCGATAGCCGTTCGGCGGATCGTGTCAAAGACCTTTCCGCTCTCATCCCAAACGAGGATTGCGTGCCGTCGCTTGACCGCCATCGATGTTCAGTGCCCCCCACCTGCGCGCGCCCCACGGGCAATTTAGCGACCGCAGAATCGAGGCGCAAACCCGTCGCGTACCTGCGCTTTTTCCGCGCGTTTACCGACCGGTCGTACCTAGAAGTGGTTACGGCTTGGGGGCGGTGGTGGTCCGGTTCTTCGTCATTTACTGGCGAGGTCCGCTGCTGCTCCATTCCCACGCCGGGACGCAAGAGGTGGGACGCCCCATGGCAGCGCGAACGTGCCCAAAGGGGGTGGGCTCGGCGCTGCCGCTCGTCGCCCCTACGACCGGGAAAAAAACTCGGAAGACGCAGGGAGAACGCTATGACCCAACTCACTGGGGCGACCCGGATCCGGCACGTAAGCCGTTTTCTGGTGCTGCCCCTCGTCGGAGCAATGGTTCTCACGTTGCTCGTCCCATACGCCGCGCAAGCCGTGCACGACACGGGCATATTCCAGCTCGACGGCGATGCGCAGTCGGCCACGAACACCGCGCAGACGCCGCCGGCGAACGACGACTGGGACAAGGTCTGTAACCAGGCCACCGGCGGCGGCGTGGCGGGCTGCGGGACCACGGCAGTCACCACCGGCGCCACCGCCGTGTCCTGGACCGCCGAGCCGAACCCGAACAGCAGCATCTTCACCGGCGGCGGCTCCAAGGACCCGCTCAACATCGACCAGTGGGCCTGGAAGGACGGGGCCGGCGGACTGCCGGACAAAGACAACCTCGAGCACGGCTTCGCCGCTCGCTACTCCATACCGGCCAGCGGGACCTGCCCGAACGGCACGGGTCCGACATTCACTGGGACGTGCGAGCTGATCTATTTCGGCTCGGACCGCTTCGACAACAGCGGCGACGCCCAGCAGGGTTTCTGGTTCTTCCAGAACCGGATCACCCTCGGCAGCAACAAGGTCGGCGGCGCAACCGGCTTTGACGGTCTTCACAAGGACGGCGACGTCCTGGTCATCAGCGACTTCAGCAACGGCGGCGGGACCTCGACGATCACCGTCTACACATGGGACAGCTCATGCCTCGCTGCTGGCAAACCTTCTTACTGCGGCGACACCAACCTGCACCTGCAGGAAACGTCCAACGCCGCGAACTGCGTGACGGCCGGAGCGGCCGACGGCTTCTGCGGGCTCGTTAACCCAGTGGATGGAGTTGTCGCTCCATGGCCGTACCTGGACAAGAGCGGCAACGCCACGTACCTCCAAGGCGAGTTCCTCGAAGCCGGGATCAACCTATCCCTGCTTCCCAACGTCGCGAACGAGTGCTTCGCGAGCTTCCTCGCTGAGACGCGTTCTTCGACCTCGACAACGGCGACGCTGAAGGACTTCGTCCTCGGCAACTTCGGCAACTGCGTCGCGACGATGTCGACCCAGGTGTCGAGTCCCGGGCCAGTCACGCCGGGTACGCCGGTCCACGACACCGCGACGGTCAACGGCAACCAGCCTTCGAAGACGCCCAGCGGAAACGTCACGTTCTTCCTCTGCGGTCCCATCGCGACGGGCGCCTGCGACGGCACGACCAATGTCGGTACGAACATCGGGACCGCCCCCTTGAGCGGCTCGGGCGGCACGGCCAGCGCGACCTCAGCCGACCAGAACACCGGGGCCGGCCTCACCCCGGGACGCTACTGCTTCCGCGCCGAATGGCCGGGAGACGCTAACTACACCACGCCGCTGAAGGAGTACGGTGGCCTGAGCGGGACCAACGAGTGCTTCACCGTACAGCAGGTCCCCTCGTCCACATCCTCGGCGCAGACGTGGCTACCCAACGACTCCGCGACCGTCACTTCGACTCTACCGTTGAGCGGATCGTTGTCGTTCACGCTGCACGACGGTGGCGACTGCACCGGTGCGGTCCTGCGGCCCGCGGAGACCTACACGTTCAGCGGCGCGACCTCGTCTGTGACGCGGTCGACCACTAACTCGTCGGTCTCGGTCACGACGAGCAGCACCGTCTCGTGGGAGGTCGTCTTCACGTCGAGCGACCCCCGCGTATCTAGCTCCTCGCGCTGCGAGAGCACCGTACTCACGATCACGAACTAACAAGACCTGCTCGCCGAGTGCGAGCGAACGACGAGAGGCCCCGGCTCAGAGCCGGGGCCTCTTGGTTTCGGACTCGTGGAATCGGTTACGGGTACGCGGTGAAGCTCAGCGTTCCGAGTGAGACGACGTCTGCGCCGCTGAAGTAGTAGAGGGTCGCGACACAGTCGCCCGATCCACCGCTCCACGCGGTTGACGACAGGGTCATGACCTGCGTCCATGGCCAGAGGTAGCCGGCGTAGAAGCCGGTCTGCGCCGAGTAGACCAGCACGCCGTTCTGCGAGCACTGGAGGCTGACGTGCGGCTCCGTGGTTGCCGTCGTCGAGACGGCGAACGTCACCTGACCGCCCCAGTGTGCGAGACCATCCGTCGAATTGAGCACGACGAGCGTGAACCCGCTGCTGGTGGCGGCGCTGTTATGCCGACCGCCCTTTGCTGCCGCGGCAGGCAGGCTCGCGGACACGAGGACGAGGATCGCCATGAAGAAGAGTGCAAAGATCGATGCGAGCGTTTTGGTGAACATCTGCAGATACCTCCTGTTCCGCGGTTGCCCTGTGGTCCTTCACAGGAGCGTTGTTCAACCGGACTAACGCTCGCGCGGATCAGCGGTTCTGGGAATAGGAGGTTCCGCTGTTGGACTACGCGTGACCTACAGCGGCGGGACTAGTACCCGAGTAATGGTGAGCGTCCTTCCGGTGTCAATGCCCGGCAGTGCGTGCGGCGACGATGCGATTGATCACGTCGCTGCAGCTCGTCGGCCATGAGCGCCGCGTCGCTTCCGAAAGCGTCGCATTCGCCGTGACGAGGATCGACGTGGACGATGCCTCGAGACCTCTGGCCGCGAGCGCGCCGTGTGCCGCGATGACGGCGGCCGCGACGGCGTACCGATCTTCCTGACATTTGGGAGCGACCTCGTCCAAAAGAGCCTTGAGCTGCAGGACGAGGGGACCGTTGGGCACAAGAGCCGCGGGGTCAGCGACTGTCCGCGCAGCCACGAGGTACTCGGCACTCACGCGAGCGGTTGCACCGGCCGTTTCGTCCACGAGGTGCGTGGCCGTCAGCGCGAACGACGCCGCGCTCCGCAGCCACGCCGCGCCACCTAGGAACGCGTACCAGGCAGAGAACGCAAGGGTCACCATGAACAAGGTCCGCCGAACGACGGGCCCGAACGGTCGCGCGGCGATCTTCATCCGGGAACGCGCGATGCCGGGGTCGTTCTGCCACTCGCCCCAGGCCCATCGGGGTGGGCCAAGAAGTGCCTCGACGGAACGGATCATCCGCTGATCTTCCGGAGTCAAGCCGGCCGTCGATCGCCTCGATACGCCCTCGCGTCCTCCCGGCACGCCCCGAAGTCTAGGAGTCGATATGCGCGCGACACCGCATTCACAGAAGCCGTGCGGAAGCGAGCTCAGCCGACGATATATATGGTCGTGAAGAGGCCGATCCACACCACGTCGACGAAGTGCCAGTAGATCGACGCGGCCTCGACGGCCAGATGGCGCCGCGCCGAGAACTGGCCCTTGGCCGTTCGGAACAAGCAGATCGAGTTGAACACCACACCCCCGGTCACGTGCGCGCCGTGGAACCCGGTGAGCGTGAAGAACACGCCCGCGAAGATCCCGTCACGCGGCAGGAAACCGAGACGGGTGTACTCGTAGCCCTGGCCGATGAGGAAGAGCGCGCCCAGGACGATGGTCGGGATGAGCCAGTTCCGCAGCCCCGTCCGGTCGCCGCGCCTGATCGCGTTGATGCCGAGCTGCATGGTCACGCTCGACACCAGGAGCTCGACCGTGTTGATGGTCGGCAGCCCGATGCCGAGGATCGGGTCGACGTGCCACGAAGGCTTCTCGCCGAAGATCGGCTCCCATTCAGGGATCCGCGTTCGCAGGAAGAAATACGTGGTGAAGAGCGCGCCGAAGAAGAACGCCTCGCTCGAAATGAAGAGGATCACCGCCCACATGCCTGCCGAGAAACGCGACGGTTGCGCCTCGAGGCCGGTCTCGTTGGACGGCAGCCGGTCGATCGGATCGATCCGCCTGCCGCGAACGACGGTCCGGTCCTCGACGGTGCCCCTCATCCGTTAGTGGTGCGCGCCGTCGGTCGGCTCGCCCGCAGCCTGGTAGGCGCGCGCATCGTCGATGAGCCAGGTCGCGATCCCGATCACGAAGATCACGCCGCCGATCACGAGGAACGGCGCACCCACGAGCACGCCGAACGCGAGGAACATCACGCCGAGACCAAGTATCGGCGGCGAGATGCTCGGCTGTGGGACGTGGATGGGGTGATCGTCGCCATGGTGCGAGGCCATGCGGTCCGAAGACTACCGCCGCGATTGGCGTGTGTCGAAGTCTCGTCCTAGTCTCTTGACGCGATGGGTCCCTGGCCGGTCGACCAGCGCGGGCCTCTTGTCGAACAGATCGCGCCGCTCTACTGGATCATGTTCGCCGCCGCGATGGTCGTGTTCGCGATCGTCGCCGGCGCGCTGATCTATAGCGGCATCCGCTTCCGCGAGCGCCCGGGCCACGTCGCGCAACAGTTCCACGGCCACAACTTGCTCGAGCTCATCTGGACCGTCGTGCCGACGCTCATGGTGATCTCGTTCTCGATCCTTTCGTGGAACAAGCTCAATCTGGTGAACGACGTGTCAGGCGCGGCGATGACCATCCAGGTAGAGGCACGTCAGTGGTCGTGGAGCTACACCTATCCCGACCAAGACATCTTCCGACTTGCGGATGGCTCGCCGCTCAAAGCCGGCACGCTCGACATCCCCGTCGGCCAGAAGATCAAGCTCGACCTGACCTCGAAGGATGTCATCCATTCGTTCTTTGCGCCCAACATGGGTGGCAAGAAGGACGCGGTACCGGGTCACACCAACGAGATGTGGATCCAGGCCGATCGGCCGGGCACCTATGTGAGCCACTGCACCGAGTTCTGCGGCGACGGTCACGCGGACATGCTCATCACCATCGTTGTTCACCCACAGACCGAGTACGCCGCCTGGGCCAAAACGGCCGTCACCGACGCCAACCGGGCGAACTCGCCGGAGACGAAGGCGGGCCGCGACGCGTTCCTCGCGAGCGCGTGCGTGGGATGCCACACGGTCGCAGGCACCGCGGCGAGTGGAAAGGTCGGGCCTGAGCTTACGCACATCGCGAGCAAGCCGAACATCGCCGGGGTGCTCTCGCCAGTGAACGAGGAGAACCTCACCAAGTGGGTCAGCAACGCCCCGAGCATCAAGCCGGGGATCGTGATGCCGAAGTTCCAGGGAGTCCTGAGCGACCAGCAGATCCACGACATCGTGCAGTGGCTGCTGACGCTCAAATAGACCGACCCGCGTAGTCTCGCGTCGTGGGCGCCGGCGATCCCGACTATGTGGCGACGAATCGCGCGCACTGGACCAAGGCCAACGCCGAGTACACGGATGCGCGGGCAGAGTTCGCGTGGAACGAGCCCGAGATCAGTTGGGGCGTCTGGAACACGCCCGAATCCGAGCTCAACGTCCTGCCAGATGTTCGCGGCAAGGACGTCGTCGAGCTCGGCTGCGGAACCGCCTACGTCGGCGCGTGGCTCAAGCGCCGCGGCGCGCGACGCGTCGTCGGGGTAGACATCAGTCCCGCGCAGCTTGCGACCGCGAGGCGGATGAACGAGAAGACCGGTCTTGGGCTGGAGCTCGTGGAGGCGAACGCCGAGGCGACCGGCCTCCCGGCCGGCTCGTTCGACCTCGCGGTCTCGGAGTACGGCGCCTCGATCTGGTGCGATCCGCGCAAATGGATCCCCGAGGCGGCGCGCCTGCTGCGCAAGCGCGGCGAGCTGGTGTTCCTCCGCAACTCGACGCTCTCCGTGCTCTGCATGTCCCAAGAAGGCGTGACGACGACGCTGCAGCGGCCGCAGCGCGGGCTCCACCGTATCGACTGGGCGGACGAGCCCGAGACCGAGTTCCAGATGGGACACGGCGACCTGTTCCGGATCCTGCGGGAGTCCGGCCTCGAGCTGCTCGATCTCGTGGAGATCTTCGCGCGCGAAGACTCTGAGGATCACGCACGTTACTCGTACGTGACGGCGGATTGGGCGCGGAAGTGGCCGTCCGAGGAGATGTGGCGCGCGCGAAAGCGCTAGGGCGCTTCGACGGTGAAGCCCACGTGCATCCCCAATTGATAGTGGCTCGCGATGTTGCAGATGAAGACGTACTTGCCAGGAGCCATGTTGACGGTCACGGCCGCGGATTTGCCCGCGGGGATGCTCGCGATCTCGCCGACCTTGCCGTCCTCCTTCGCCTTCGCGCTCGCACCGTCGACCGGAAGCTTCTCCGGGGCGAGGTCCGTCTTGATCACCTGGAAGCTGTGCTCCATCCCGCCGAGGTTGCGCACGCCGATCTTCACGCTCCCTGCCTTCACGCTCGGCACGTTCACGGTGATCTTGTAGTCGGCGAGCTCGGCGACCACTTGCGCGCCCTCGGGCGCGGCCGCAGGCGCGCCGCACGAGCCGACGACGATGGCGAGAGCGACGAAGGCGACGAGGATTCTCACAAACATCGCAACCACACTATCCCGTAATACGCTCGCGCTTCCGCTGCATTTCCTCTTCCTCGGCGAGCCAGAGGAAGAAGGCACCGCTCGCCGCCGCGAGGAAGATCACGTCGCCAGTGACCCACATGATCGCGCCGCCCACGCGCTGATCGGTCAGCCGATCGAAACCAAAGCCGGTCGTGTCGACGACGTTCGCGTAGCCGGTGTAGAGGGTGCGCGAGGTGAACGAGAGGATCCCGCCGAGGATCGTGTTCTGCGCCGCGCCGGCGATGAGCAGGTATGGCAGCCGGCCGGCGTACGGCAACGTGCCTTTGAAGGGCTCGGGATCGATGACCACGCTCCAGAAGGAGAGCGCGGTGATGAAGAACCATCCGTGCTCGAGGGCGTGCACCCGCGTGTCCGCGAGCGCGGCGTCGTAGAGGACCGGCAGGTGCCACGCGTACAGGCCGCCGACGTAGAGGGCGCCGGCGATGAGGGGATGACGCAGCAGGTGTACCGACGTGCGGACGATCCGAGCGCGCGCGAGCGGTCGGACGATCCCGGCACGCACCGCAAGCGGGAGCCCGCGAAGGATCGGGCGGATCGGCGCGCCCAGCATCACCAGCGGCGCGGCGACGACCGTAAGGATCATGTGCTGGACCATGTGGACCGTGAACGAAACCGCTACGTACGTGTCGATCGGTGACGCGAGCGCGACGAGGAGGGCCGCGAGGCCGAGGAGGAAAAGCGTGGTCCGCCAGATCGGCCAGCGCCGCCGCATCCGCCGAACACCGGCCGCGTAGGCGAAAGCGCCTAGCGCGGACGCTACTGCGGTGACTAAAGCCGCAATGTGCTGTCCACCATGATCGCGACGAAGAGCAGCGTGAGATAGACGAGCGAATAAAGGTAGACGCCCCTCGCGACGGCCCGTCGGCGCGCCTCCCCGGAGCGCAGCAGGCGGAACGCGTACGCGATGAAGAGCCCGCCCAGGACGATGGCCGCCGCGAGGTAGAGGAAACCGAGTCCGGCGGCGATGAAGAGGAGCAGGCTCAGCGGTAGGAGGCTTCCCGCGTACGCGAGGATGTTCCAGGCGGTCGCCTCTTCGCCTTTCACCACGGGCAGCATCGGTACGCCGGCACGCGCGTAGTCGTCGCGGATCAGCAGCGCGAGCGCCCAGAAGTGCGCCGGCGTCCAGAAGAACACGATGGCGAAGAGCAGGAACGCCGAAAGGTCGAGCGAACCGGTGATCGCGGCCCAGCCAACAAGGGGCGGGATCGCGCCGGCGGCACCGCCGATGACGATGTTCTGCACCGTCGTGCGCTTGAGCCAGATCGTGTAGACGAGGATGTAGAAGAGCGTTCCCGCGATCGCGAGCGACGCGGCGAGCAGGTTGGTGAACGCCGCGAGCACGATGAAGGCGACGAGGTTGAGCGCGATCCCCCAACCGATCGCCAGGCGGCCCGGGATGCGATGCTCGGGCAGCGGGCGATGTCGGGTGCGGTGCATGCGCTCGTCGATGTCGCGGTCGAAGTAATGGTTGAGCGAAGACGCTCCGCCGCTCGCAGCGGCGCCTCCGATGAGCGTCGCAGCGAGGACCCCGAACGGGGGTACGCCGCCAGCGGCGAGGAACATCCCGCCGAGCGCGGTCACGAGCAGTAGCGACATGATCGCGGGCTTCGTCAGTGTGATGAGGTCACGCACGAGCTGGCGCTGGCCGCTTGCCGCACGGGACGCGACTGTCGCGAGAGCGACCATGCTGCACCAAAGGAGCGACGCCGCCGCAGGATGCGCGCCGAGAGCCCAAGGCGAGAAGCCGCTCAGCGGATTCGCGGCGCCGATCGCGACCTGCGCGATGAAGATCGCGGCCGTGGCGACCGCGAGCGGGCCGAGCCCGGCGGTCTCGCGGCGATGGCGCCATGCCTCGACGCACGCCGCGATGACGAGAAGCCCGACCCCAGCTGCGATGTAGCGGTGAAGCATCGCGATGGCGGCGGGGCCGGTCGAGGGAAAGTCGATGGTTGGGTACAGACGATTTGCGGTTGTATAGATCGCGTTCGCTGGCGCGTTCGGCTCCCCGCACAAGGGCCACCCCGGGCAAGCAACTGTCGCGTTCACGCCACGAACGTACGCGCCGCTCACGAGCAGAACGAACGTTCCCGCGGCCGCGGCGATCGCGAGCCACGTCCAGCCCGGCGCGCGCGCGCCTGTCGCCGACGGCCAGCGGACCACGACCGCGAACACCGTGAGCGCCGCGAGGAGCAGCTCGGCGTTCGCGAGGTGGATCGTCACCCACTCGGGCGGGAGCTCGAGCACGACGGTGATCGCGCCGAGCACCGCCTGCAGGGGGTAAAGCACCGCGGCGACGAGGGCGATCGCGAGCACGCGCCGATCGGCGCGGTAGATGACGATCGTCCACACGACCATCGCGGCAACCGTGAGCCCGGAGACGATCGCGAGGAAGCGATGCGTCCACTCGATACGAGTCGCCGGGTCGAGCGACGGCAGGAACTGGCCGTGGCAAAGCGGCCAATCGGGACACCCGAGGCCCGAGCCGGTCACGCGGACGACGCCGCCCCAGACCACGACGAGGAACGACGCCAGAAGGCTCACGTAGACGACCGCGCGATAGCGAGACGAAAAACTCACCCGATGAGACTACGTCCGAAGCCGCGAGGAGCTAGTGCGCGACGTCTTCCTTTAGCGGACGCGCACTGTGGACGACGGGGATCCGCGCGAAGTTGTACGGCTGGGGCGGAGAGGTCGTCGCCCATTCGAGCGTGTCCGCCTCCCAGGGGTCGTCTCCAGCGGGCCTGCCGTTCCCGAGGGCGATCGAGTAGATGAAGTTCCAGATGAATGTGAGGATCGCAAGGGCGATGATGTAGGCGCCCATCGTCGAGACAAAGTTGAGCGAGGCCCACTGCGGCGAGTCCGGATAGTGGAAGATGCGCCGCGGCATGCCCTCAAGGCCGAGCTGGTGCATCGGGAAGAACGCGAGGTTCACGCCGATGAAGAAGAGGAAGAAGTGCAGGCGTCCTAGCGTCTCGCTCAGCATGCGCCCGGTGATCTTCGGCATCCAGTAATACATCGCCGCGAACATGCAGAAGAGCGCGCCCTGCACGAGGACGTAGTGGATGTGCGCGACGACGTAGTACGTGTCGGACAGCTGCACGTCCACCGGAACGGACGCGAGGAAGATCCCGGAGATCCCGCCGATGGTGAAGATGACGATGAACGCCATCGCGAAGAGCATCGCGGTCCGGAACCGTAAGGCGCCTCCCCAGATCGTGCCGAGCCACGAGAAGATCTTCACGCCGGTCGGAACTGCGATGAGCATCGTCGACAGCATGAAGAAGATCTGCAGAGCTGGATCGATGCCCGCGACGAACATGTGGTGGACGAACACGCCGAAGGAGAGGAAGCCGATCGCGGCGGACGAGTAGGCGATCATCCGGTACCCAAAGATCGGCTTTCGCGAGAAGACCGGCAGCACTTCGCTGATCACGCCGAAGCCGGGCAGGATCATGATGTAGACCTCGGGGTGCCCGAAGAACCAGAAGAGGTACTGCCAGAGCAGCGGGTCGGCGCCCTGTCCCACCGCGAAGAAGTTCGTCCCGGCCATCCGATCGAAGAGCAGGAGGATGCCCGCGACGGTGAGGAACGGCATCGCGAGGACGAGCAGGAAGCTTGTGACGAGCACGCTCCAGGTGAAGAGCGTGATGCGGAAGAACGTCATCCCGGGAGCGCGCAGCGAGAAGATCGTGACGATCATGTTCAGAGCGCCGAAGATCGACGAAAAGCCGAGGACCGTGAGTCCGAGGATCCACAGATCGACGCCATGGTTGGGCGAGTACGGGAGCGTCGCGAGCGGGACGTAGCTCGTCCACCCCGCGGCGGGGATCTGTCCCACCGCGAACGTCGAGTAGAGGATGATCCCACCCGCCAGCAGAAGCCAATACGAAAGCGCGTTGAGACGTGGGAAGGCCATGTCTCGGGCACCGAGCTGCAGCGGGATGATGTAGTTCGCGAATCCGGTCCACACGGGAACGACGAAGAGGAAGACCATCGTCGTCCCGTGCATCGTGAACGCTTCGTTGTAGGCGGATGCGCTCAGGAAGCCGGTGTCCGGGGTCGCGAGCTGGGTGCGCATACCCAGCGCGAGCAGCCCGCCGGCGAGGAAGAAGCAGAACGTCGTCGTGAGGTACAGGACGCCGATCTTCTTGTGATCGGTGGTGGTGATCCACTCGAGGACACCCGTGTAACGAGGCCGAACGAGCGGAAAGGTCCGCTCAAGCGTCGCCATCAGATGTCATTCCATCGTGCTCGATTAGGGGTGTCAAATACCTACGGGCCGAGCCGGATGACCACGAGCTTGTCCGTCCCAGATTCGGCTCCCCAGATCTCGCCGGTCCGTCCGGCCAGCTGCCGGACCTCCGCTCCCGCGGTCGGTATCGGGTGCCCGCTATACGTCCCGGACGCGATGTCGAAATCAAGGATCGCGTTCTGCGCGAAGTCCGTGATCCAAACGACATCGCCTTCACCGACGTACACCGCGTACGGCTGCGCCGTGCGGTGCGATGAGAGGTCCAGGACGTATTCGTGCCAGGACTTCGTCGCAGGGTCGTACGACGCGAGCTTGCCCACGTTCCATTCGGTGATCCAGAGCCGTCCACACGAGTCCGGCCACACCCGCCGGGCACCCTGCCCAGGGGTGGGCGGATCGAGCACGCTCGCCCGTCCGGTGGCGACGTCGATCCGACCGACGTAGCTGCCCGCGAGCGATGCGAAATACACCTCGCCCGACGCTGTCGTCGCGATGCCGTAGGGACCGGCACCACGCGGCGCGTCGAAGACAGCCATCGCGCCGGTCCGCGGGTCGAGCGTTCCATAGATCCCGCCCTCCCCGGTAAACCAGAGCGACCCGGCCCGGTCGAACGTCGCGGTGTTGAGGTTGGCGTTCGGACGCGATGCCGGGAGATCGAACCGCCTCACCGCGTTCGTCGCCGGATCGACGCGCACGATCGCGTTGAGTCCGCCGTCAGTGACCCACGGGGCGCCGTCAGGGCCGACGATCACGCCATGTGGCGCAGAGCCCGCGCCGAGCTTCACCATCCGTGTCGCGCCGGTCTTCGAATCAAGCCACCCGAGCTCGCCGCTTCGCTGCGCCGTGTACCAGACGCCGCCGTCAGCCGCGGGCGCGACGTCGTGGGGACCCTGACCGCGGCCGACCGGGTATTCCTGCATGCGGGTCAGCATCGGTCCGGGCGGCTTCTGGGCGGGGAGGCCCTCCCCCACGCAGGCCGGCGAGGAAGAGGCCCGCACCACGGTGTCCGCCGCGCTCGGGACCGGGCTTGGCCCCGGCGTGCGCAGGGCCGGATCGTTGTCGACGGGATGGCACGCCGCGATCGCGACGATCGCGACCGCCAGGACTAGCCGATGTCGGCGGTTCGCAGGCGCAGCGAGTTGCTGACGACCGTGACGGACGAGAGCGCCATCGCGCCGGCGGCGAGGACGGGTGAGAGCAGCCATCCGGTAAAGGGATACAGCAGTCCGGCCGCGACCGGAATCAGCGCGACGTTGTAGACGAAGGCCCAGAAGAGGTTCTGCCGGATGGTCGCGACCGTGCGCCGCGCGAGCCGGATGGCGCGCGGTACGCCGCGCGGATCGCCACCGACGAGCACGACGTCGGCGGTCGCGATGGCGACGTCGGTGCCGCTGCCGATGGCGATCCCGAGGTCCGCCTGCGCGAGCGCGGGTGCGTCGTTGACCCCGTCGCCGACCATCGCCACGCGACGACCGCCGCGCTGTAGCTCCGCGACGAGCTCGGCCTTCGCGTTTGGGCGGACACCGGCGCGGACGTCGTCGATCCCTAACGCTCGCGCGACAGCTTCGGCCGCCCGCGGTGCGTCTCCCGAGACGAGCAGAGTGCGGAGACCCATGCGCCGGCATTCGGCGATCGCATCGCGCGATGCGGCCCTGGGTACGTCGGCCGCCGCGATGGTCGCGCCCGGCGCGCCGTCGATCGTCGCGACGAGCACGGTCCTACCTTCGTCCTGTTGGCGTGCAAGGCTTCCGTCCTCGAGGTCCGCGAACCCGTGCGCTCGCGCCAGCGCCGCGTTGCCGACCCAGACGTCACGCCCCTCGACGACGGCATGGACGCCTTGGCCAGGGATGGCTTCAAGAAGCGAAGGCTCCGCAAGCTCGATCCCTCGCTCACGGGCGTATTCGACGACCGCCGCGGCGAGGGGATGCTCCGATCGAAGCTCGGCGCTCGCGACCAGGCGGAGGACCTCGGTCTCGCCGATCTCCGCGCAGCTCATGTAGTTGACGACCTGAGGCCGACCGATGGTGAGCGTGCCGGTCTTGTCGAAGGCGACGACGTCGAGGTGTCGCGCCGCCTCGAGCGCTTCTGCGCTCTTGATCAAGATCCCTCGTGCCGCGCCGCGTCCGGTCCCGACGATGATCGCAGTCGGTGTCGCGAGCCCAAGAGCGCAGGGGCAGGCGATGATCAGCACCGCGACGAACGCCGAGAGGGCAAATCCGAGCGACGGCTGTGGCCCGAAGACGAGCCAGATCGCGCCGCTTCCGATCGCCAGAGCGATGACGAGCGGCACGAAGACCGCGGCGATCCGGTCGACGAGCCGCTGGATCGGAGCCTTCGAGCCCTGCGCCTCCTCGACCATCCGGACGATCTGCGCGAGGAGCGTGTCCTCACCGACCTTCGTGACGCGAAAGCGGAACGAACCTGTGGCGTTCCGCGTGCCGCCGGTGACCGGATCGCCCGGTCCTTTCTCCACCGGTATCGATTCACCGGTGACCATCGACTCGTCCACCGCCGACGATCCGGCGAGCACGAGACCGTCGCTCGCGATCGTCTCCGCGGGACGCACGATGACCACGTCGCCTACCGCGAGCCGCTCGACCGGAACGTCCTCCTCAATGCCGCCGGGACGGCGGACGTGCGCGGTCTTCGCGCCGAGCGCGGCGAGCGCACGCATCTCATCGGAGGTGCGCGCGCGGGCCCGGGCCTCGAGGTAGCGGCCGACGAGGATGAGCGCGACGATCACCGTGGCCGTGTCGTAGTAGAGGAACGCGCGCGGGTCCAGACGCATGCTCACGAACAGCTGCCCCAAGAACGTCGCCAGCACGGACACCACGTATGCCGCAGTGGTCCCGACGACGACGAGCGTGTTCATGTCCGCGCGACCGTGGCGTGCCGCCGACAGTGCGCCACGGTAGAACGGCTGCGCCGACCAGAGCTGCACCGGAGTCGCGAGCGCAAACAGGACCGGTGCGCGCCACGGCGCGTTCGCCAGATCGGAGAAGACCAGGTCCGCCATCGACAGCACGATCGTGGGGAGCGCGAGGGCTGCAGCGACGCCGAGCCGTGTACGCAGCGAGCGCAGATGCGCCGCGCGCGCTTCGCGCTCGCGCGCCTCGATGCCGGCGCGCTCCTCACGGTCCTTCGAGAGGACAAGAGCGCCGTATCCCGCGCGTTCGACGGCCCGCACGAGCGCCGTATCGGCGGTCCCCGAAGCAAGCTCCACACGGGCGCGTTCGGTCGCGAGGTTGACATCGGCCGCATGAACACCCGGCACGCCCTTGAGGGCATCCTCGACGCTCGCGACGCACGACGCGCACGTCATGCCGGTGACCACGAGATCGCGGCGCTCGATATCGGATATCGCCGGGGCGGAGATGCTCACGCGAGTCATCGTATCCCCTCCCCCTGGGGGTGGGTCAGCGCTGGTCGCCGGTGGCCCGGAGCGAGCGCGCCACCGCATGGATGAGCTCGATGTCGTCGAGCGTCGCCGAATCTTCGAGCGTGTAGCTTCGGAGCCGCGTTGCGATGAGGCCGGCGAGCTTCTTCCGTTCGGCTGGTGCGAGCGCGGATTCCCGTGCGACGAACTCGCGGACCAGACGCTGCGCTTCGCCCGGCATCCGCCTGGTCTCAGCGCTCTGGCCTCCTCCCAGCGGCGTCACCGTGCGGAGCGAGAACCAGTCGATGCGGGGTCGTGGCGCTCGCACCACGTATGTCCCTGCGGCAAGATCGCCGAGACGCTGGGATTTGGGGCTCAGGATGATCACCATCACGCCGACGCCGTAGAACACCGGCATGAAATCGGCGACTCGCACGAGATTCCGCACGAGGACCGCGGTGAAGGGCGCGGGCGAGCCGTCCTCGGTGATGACGCGGAGCCCGAAGGCGCGCTTGCCGATGGTCTGCCCGTTCCAGAGCCACTCGAGCAGAATGAAATATGCCCACACCAGGCTGAGCGTGAGGAGCAGCGCCGCGCCGGTCGCCTCGACGATCGCACCCCCGATCACGGGGATCGCGAGCACGATCACGAGGATGGCGGTCGCGACGATGACGGTTGCGATCAGGAAGTCGAGCAGCGCGGCGAAGCCGCGGTTGCCCGCACCGGCGAGGTCGTACCGCAACACGACGTGATCGGGCGTCTCGATCTCGAGACGACCTGCGGCTACGGTCACGGCGACATCGTACGCAGTGCTAGGTTGCCGGCGTGGCCACAGTCGACCGGTTCGTCGAAGATCGTCGAGCACGCTGGGCACGCCTAGGACAGCTCGTGCAGGACGCGCGAGGCCGCGTCGCACGCCTCGACGCGGACGAGGTGCTCGAGCTCGGTCGCCTTTATCGGGTCACGACCAGCGACCTCGCGGTCGCGCGCCGCGACTTCCCACAGGATCAGGCGACGGAACGGCTGAACGACCTCGTCGCCGCCGCGCACGCGCTCGTGTACAGCGAATCGCCGACCAGCGGGCGTCGCCTGCGAACGCTCGTGTCCAGCGAGCTGCCGCGATCTGTGCGAGCCGGATGGCGCTTCATCCTCGTGTCCTTCCTCGCACTCGCCATTCCGCTCTTTGCCACGCTCGCGATCGGAATACTGCTTCCAGAGATCGCCGCGGCCGCGTTACCCGCTGAAACGCGCGCCCATCTCGCGGAGCGGCGCCTTTGGACCGACATCCCCGAGGGTTTCCGGCCCGTGCTGGGGCCGCTGATCATCGTGAACAACGTGCAGGTCGCCATCGCAGCTCTCGCCGGAGGTCTCACGGCCGGCGCGCTCACGCTCTACATCCTCGGTACGAATGGCGCGTTCCTCGGGACGGTCCTCGCGGTGGTCCAGAGCTACGGAATGTCGGGCGGTCTGCTCGCATTCACCGCGGCGCACGGACCGCTCGAGCTCTCGTGCATCGTCCTCTCCGGCGCGGCCGGACTGCGTGTGGCCTGGGCTCTGCTTCGTCCGGGCGATCGCAGTCGCCGCGATGCGGCGCGGCTCGCCGGGGCGCAGGCGGTCCGCATCATGTTCGTCGTGGTCCCCGCACTCGGCGTCGCCGGACTCCTCGAGGGGTTCCTCTCGCCAAGCGACGCGCCGCTCGCGATCAAGATCGCGGCCGGGCTCGTGGCCGGCACGCTTCTCTGGGGCTACATCCTTCTCGGTGGACGCTCGTTCAAAAGAAGCGCCGCTTGAGCTCGAGGTAGCGCTGGATCGTCGCGACCGACAGGCGCTCAGCTGGGACGTCGAGGGAATGCACGCCGCGCTGCCGCAGGACACCGAGCGCGCGCAGCCGCGCGTCGCGCACGTCGCTCGCGACGACTCGCTCGTAGAGCGCGGTCGAGGAGGCGGGCTCGCGCGTCGCGGCTTCGAGCAGCTCGGGGTCCTGGAGCAGGCAGCAGAGCACGAGATTGTTTCCGGCGAGCCGGGTGATCGAGCTCACCAGGCCGCGCGAGGCGTCCTGGTCGACAAGATCGGTGAAGAGGATGACAAAAGCCCGCCGCGCCGTCTTCGCGCGCAGGAACTCGAACGCGGCCTGGTAGTCCGGCTCGGTCATCGTCACTTCGAGCTGTCGCAGCTCTTCCGTCAGGCGCAGGAACTGCCGCCGGCCGCGGCGCGGCGGCGCGTACGCGCGCACGGTATCGGCGAAGCCGAGGAGTCCGACCTCGTCGCCCTTCGCGATCGCGACGTAGGAGAGCATCAACGCCGTATTCACCGCGTGGTCGAGCTTCGTGAGCCTGCCGAGCGTGCTCGACATCATTCGGCCGGCGTCCAGAAGGATGAGGATCCGCTGCTGCCGCTCGGTCTCGTACTCGACGCTGATCGGCCGGCCTCGCCTCGCGGTCGCCGTCCACGAGATCCACCGTGGGTCATCGTCGGGCAGATACTCGCGAAGCCGCTCGAAGATCGATCCCGCTCCGGGAACGCGTGCGCGCCGCTGGCCTGCGTCGTACGCGAGACCGCGGCGGAGCGTCACCTCGTAACGGCGGATCTCGCGCAGATCCGGATAGACATTCGCCGGTGCGTCGGCGCCCACGCGGCCCTGGCGCTCGACAAGATCGAGCGGCCCCCGAAGACGAAGGTTGATGTCGCCGAACCGGAACGTACCGCGGTGGCGCGGGCGCGCGGCGTAACGCGCTTCGCCGGTCGTCTCGGGACCGACGACGAGACGCGCGGTCCGGCGATCAACATCGAAGGAAGGGGGAACCGTGTCCCGCAGCGTCGCGCGGACGGGGCGCGGCAGCGGGTTCTGAAGGCGGAGCAGGACCCGATTCCCCACCCCGATCGAGAGCTGCGGCTCGGCGATACGCGCGATGGATAGCGTTCCCGGCTCGGGCGTCGCGCGGTAATCGATGACCGCGAGCGTGATCGCCGTCAGGAGCACCGCGAGCGCGAGGACGACGAAGGCGTCGCTCAGCTGTGCGAGGGCGAGTGTGACCGCGGCGAGCAGGAGCAGCGCAAGGAAACGCGGACGGGGCAGCGGGAACGCGGCGAGAAGCCTCAGCGGGGGACGTCGAGTCGGGCGAGAACCCGCCGGCAAACCGCATCCGCGTCGAGCCCGTCGATCTCGGCCTCGGCTTTGAGGACGAGCCGATGACGAAGCGTCGGCGTGGCGAGTGACTTCACGTCGTCCGGGGTCACGAAATCGCGGCCGGCGGTCGCTGCCTCGGCCTTCGCCGCGCGAAGAAGATGGACCGCGGCGCGCGGGCTGGCGCCGAGGATCAGGTCTGGTGACCTGCGCGACTCGGCGGCGATGCGACCGACGTAGTCGAGTACCGAATCCTCCACCTTCACGGCATCGACCTCGGTCCGGCATGCATCGAGCGTTCCGCGATCGAACGGCTCGAGGGTCGCGATGTTCGCGGAGGGCTGCCCGTGGTCGTGGGCGCGTAAGATCGCACGCTCTTCCTCGGTCCCGGGATACCGCACGACGGCCTTGAAGATGAATCGGTCGAGCTCCGCCTCCGGCAACGGATACGTCCCTTCGTACTCGACCGGATTCTGCGTGGCGAGGACGAGGAAGGGATCGGGAAGCCCGAGCGAGTCTCCTTCGAGCGTTACCTGCCGCTCCTCCATCGCTTCGAGGAGCGCGCTCTGCGTCTTCGCGGGCGCGCGGTTCACCTCGTCGGCCAGGACGATGTTCGCGAAGATCGGTCCCGTGCGGATCCGGAACGAGCTCGTCGAGATCTCGTAGATGCTCGTGCCCACGATGTCGCTCGGCATCAGGTCGGGCGTGAACTGGATGCGCTTGAAGGTGCCGCCGACGAGCCGCGCGATCGTCCGCGCGAGCAGCGTCTTCGCGGTCCCGGGCACACCTTCGATCAGCAGATGCCCGCGGAGGACGAGGGCGATGAACGAAAGGTGGACGGCCTCGTCCTGGCCGATCACCACGCGGTGGATCTCGCCCGCGTAGCGGGCGGCGACGTCCTTTGTGCTCACCGCTCGGCTCCCCGCGGCCCGCTGAGCACAGTCCCGATGTCGCGGACGGTACGGAGCAGGGCGTCGTCCCGCAACGGACGACCGAGCGCGTCGTCGAGCCGTTTGGCCGCGCCCGCGCGCGCGGGATCGGTCGCAGCGATGCCGGCGAGCGTGCGTTCGAACGGCGTCGCTGGGTCGAGCGCGAGCTCGCGCGCGAGACCGGTGCGCAGCTCTTTGCGGAATCGCGCCCGCGCGATCTCCTCATGGCCGCTGCGGCGGACGAGTCCCGCGAAGCCGCGGATGTACTCGAGGCTCGAGCGAGGCGGCCGCGGGTCGAGCGGGATCGGCAAACCGAGGTGGCGGCCGGTGAGGACCAAGTACAGAAAGATCGCGACAGCCGCGAGTACGAGCGCTCGACCCGGCCACGTGCGCTCCAGCAGCACGAGTGCATCGTCGGTCGGGTGGTAGCCGTGGTGATACTCGTCGAAGGCCACGGATCGCCCGTCCGAGAGCGCGAGAGCCAGCGCGAATCGGCCGTTGTCCGCGATCCCGAGCTGACCGTTGAGGAATGGGGCGACCGTGCCGACGACGATCAAAGCGCCGCGCCCCGCGGGCGCCATCCCGACGAAGGCGCGACCCAGCGCGCTGGCGAGGGGCACGCGCCCTGGGCCGAGCGTCAGCGTCACGCCGCGGTCGAGCGAGACCTTCGACGCGGGCGGATCGCTGAAAGCGATCCCGCCGATCGGATACTCGCCCGGGCCGAGCGCTCCGGCGACATGGACGTCGAACACGTCGAGGAGCGGGCGGTCCAGGAGGCCGGCGTCGGTCGCGAGCACCGCGGTGCCTCCCGCGCTCACGAAGCGGCGTACCTCCGCGGCGTCGGCCGGAGTCACGGCCTCGGTCGGTCCGAGGATGAAGAGGACGGCGACGGAGCGCGTATCGATGGTGAACGCGTCACCCTGCACGGTCACGGTCGAGATACCCATCGCGTCGAAGAACTTCCGGAGTGCCGCGGCGCCGCCGCGTCCCTGGTCGTACACCGACGCCGAACGGGATGGGCCGCCGCTCGGACTCGACGTGATCGCCGTCAGGCCGAGAGCAACGACGAAGAGCACGAGCGCGACGTAGTAGAGCGGGTGGACCCGTCGCAGCCGCTTCACGGAGCGACCCGCTTCGCAAGCGATCGCGCCCGCTCGGCCTCGGCAGCGTCCGGCTCCCGTAGCCCGAACCATGAGCGCTCGTACAGCGCGACGAGGTCCCCGAGCGCATCCGCGTTGGGTATCGCCGCGGCACGCACGAGCAGCTCGCGGTCGGTGAGCGCCGCGTCGTACCGCACGAGCTCCCGTGTCGCGAGCGAGCGGATCACGTAGAGATAGAGCTCGCGGATCGCGTCGCGTGCGCGGCCGCGGGCGAGCGCGGCCTCGGCGTTGCGAAGATGCGCGAGCGGGTCATCGGCGCGGCGGTCGCCGGCCGACGGAAGGAAGACTTCTCGGCGGATCCGTTCGCGCGTGCCCCGTCCGAGGATCGCGACGATCAAGGCGATGAGCCCGAGGCCGAACAGGACGAGCACGTATGGCAGAAAGCGCAGATCGGGCACGCCGCCGCGGATCCCGGAGAAGAACGCCGCCAGCTGGGACCCGATGTACGCGAACAGTGCGTCGAGCCAGGAGGCCGAGGCGCCCGATGTCTCATTCGCTCCGACGACTTCGCGGAGTCGGGCATCGACGACGCTGGGGTCGACGCTCCTCGCGACGATGCGCCCCGCGGACGCGATCTCGAGGTCCAGCACGTCCAGCGCGCGGTTCGCTCCATCGGGCCCCGCCAGCACCTCGGCGACGGCGCCGTCGTCGACGGTGACGGTCGCGCCCCGGACGCTGAGCGAGGTGGTCTGGCGGAGAAGTGTGGCCGCCTGCGCGAGCATGCGGTCGCGATCCGGCGTGGACGCCGTGCGCGAGTTACTCACGAGCGCGCGGATCTGGACGAGTCGGGCTCGGTACTCTGCGACGTCGAGGGTATCGGCGTTGACCGTCTGGGCGGACGAAAGAAGGACCCCTAACGCGAAAAGCGCGGAGAACGCCAGAAGGGCTGCGCGGCTCAGGACGGCGGCAGCGCCTCGGCCGCGAGCTGCAGGTCGAACGCCTCCTTGCGCACGCGGAGGTCGTAGTAGAGGACGGTGAACGCCAGCCACTCTACCGGCGCCCACACGATCGTCGACGCGAAGTTCGCGAGATTCTGGATGACGATCGTCGTGCCTTGGTCGGCCTGACCGCCGATCGCGAACACGGCGCTGATGAGCGCCGAGAGGACGACGTTGAGCAGGGCGAGCAAGGCCTGGATGCCGATGATCCGCCAGCGATTGCCGGACGAAAGGCCCCACGCGCGACTCAAAGCTGCGATGGGACCAAGTCCCTCGACCACGATGACGATCGGCGCGACGAGCCACGACGCGGTCAGATAGAACGTGCCTACGAGAGCCACGCACACGGCCAGGAAGATCGCGACGAAGGTGAGACCGCCGGACTGCGTGATCGCTCCGATGAGTGCGGCGACGATGAATGCGGCCGCCCAGAACAGCGCGATCAGGACAAAGGCAAGCACGCCCGCGAGAAAGACCCGCGGCGAGGCGCGAACGCCCGAGCCGAAGGCCTCGCCAACATTGGCTTCCTTCCCCAGATAGCGGAGCGCGCCTGCGCGGATGAGCGACGCGCTCTGGGCGGAGAACAGGAGGATCGCTACCAGGATCCCGACGATGAGGAACGCGATGAATCCACTGATCGCGCCGGCGAGCGTCGCCGGGTCGATGTCCGTCGGGCTCTCCCGGACGAAGCTCGCGATCGCGCCCGCGAACACCGCGATCGCGAGAACGACGAAGACGATCACGAGCAGCAGATACCAGATCGCCGAGAGTGCGATGAAGAGCAGGGGCCGCTGCTTGTAGAGGTTGAAGGTCCGGTCGAGCACGTCGCCGACGCCGAGCGGCTTCAGCGTCGGGGCCAGGGGCGTCGCTTCCACGCGCGCATGGTAGCGGGCAGGTCTAGGTGGGCTCGCCTGCTAGGCCGGCGCCTCTGCGAGGCCGATGCGGCGTTGCAGCCGCGCGAGGGGGCCAGGCGCCCACCAGTTGAGGTCGCCGAGCAGACGCATCGTCGCGGGAACGACGAGCGCGCGCACGAGGGTGGCGTCGATCGCGACCGCCAGCGCCATGCCCAGCCCGATTGCCTTGATGATCACGATGTCCGCCAGCGCGAACGCGGCGAAGACGCCGACCATGATCGCCGCCGCGCCCGTGATCAAACGACCGCTGCGCTCGAGACCCATCGCCACCGCGTGGGTGTTGTCGTGACCCTTGAGGTACTCCTCCTGCACGCGCGAGAGAAGGAGCACCTCGTAGTCCATCGAGAGGCCGAAGACGGTGCAGAACATGATCACCGGCAGCGTCGGGTCGATCGATCCGGGAGTGAACCCGAGCTGCTGAGCGAAGTGGCCGTCCTGGAAGATCCAGACCAGCGCGCCGAACGAGGCCGAGATCGAGAGCAGGTTCATGACAACCGCCTTGAGCGGCAGGACGACGGAGCCGAGCAGCAGGAAGAGCACGAGCATCGTGGCGGCCATGATGTAAGCGACCGCCGTTGGCGTCTTGCCGACGATGAAGTCGACCGTGTCGAGGTCGATGGCCGTGAACCCGGTGACGAGCAGATGTGCGTCGGGCGGCGGTGCCATCGCCCTCACTGCGCGCACGATGTTCCGCGCCTCGTCGCTGTACGCGGCCCGATCGGTCACGACGTCGAACAGCACGATGTGCTCGCCGACGGTCTGGCGAATGACAGCCTGGAGCTGTGCCGGGAGCTGTGCGCGAGGCGCCCCGTAGAGCGCGGCGTAGTCGCTCGGCCCCAGGCGCGGGTCGACGGTCAGCGGGCTGTTGACGCGCTTGATATCGGGAAGGGCGGCGATCCGCTTGGCAAGGTCGACGAGCGCCGGCACGTGGCCGGGCGCGAGCGGATCACCGTTCGGGTACTCGACGATCACGCTGATGTCGGTCTGCTCGCCGAGCGGGAAGTCCTGGACGAGCCGGTCGTAGGCGGCACGCGACTCCTCGTGTGTCGGCAGGACGTTCACGTCCCCCGTGGCCAGCCGCAGCCGCAAGAAGGGTGAACCGACGAGGAGGATGAACGCGACCACCGGGACAAGCACGAGGATCGGCCGCCGCATGACCATCGTCGCGATCTGATGCCACCATCCGAGCCCCGACGGATCAGGCTGGAAGATCGGGACGCGCCCGCGACCGAGGTTGCGTCCGAGGATCGCGAGCAGCGCCGGTAGGAACGTGAGCCCATAGAACACGGCGCTGGCGACGACAAGCGCGCCGGAGACGCCCATCGACGAGAGGAACGTGCCCTGATAGAAGAGCATGCCCGAAAGTCCGATCGCGACCGTCAGGCCCGAAAAGGTCACGGCGCGTCCTGAGGTCGCCATCGCGACCGCGAGCGCGTTGTTGCCGCTCCGTCCGCGCCGCATCTCTTCACGGAAGCGGTTGGTGATGAAGAGCGAGTAGTCGATCGCGACGCCGAGACCGATGAGCGTGACGATGTTCTCCGCGTAGACCGAGACGTCGGTCACGCGCGTGAGGAGGAACATGCCGGCGATGCCCCCGACCACGGCGAGGACCCCGACACCGAGTGGCACGAGCGCGGCGACAACGCTCCCGAACACGATGAGCAGCAGGATCAGCGCGAGAGGCAGCGAGACGGTCTCGGCCCGGCGGAGGTCATCCTGGAGCACAACGTCGAAACCGTTCGTGATGGCGAGGACGCCCGTGGCCTGCACCTGCAGGACGTCGGAGGTTACCTTCGCGCGCAGGTCCGGGTAGTAATCGCGCGCGATCGTCGCCTCATCCTTCACCGCGACGTCGACTGCGATCGCGTGCGAATCCTTCGAGATAAAGATCGATGGGTCGGGGACCGTGCCGTCGTACGGGGTGATGATCATCCCGACGCGCGGGTCGACGCGGAGCGGCGCGAGAGACCGGTCCACGGCCGCTTTGAACGACGGTTCGCTCGCCGAGAGGGTCGTGCTCGAGAAGAGCAAGGTGAACGTCGAGCCACCGGCGTGCGGGAGCTCCCGGTCGACGAGCCGCGATCCCTGTCCTGACTCCGACGTCTCGACGAGCCCGCCCGACTGGAGCTTGCCGCCCTGCGCGGCGACGAGCGCCGATGCCACCAGGACGATCCCGGAGACCGCGAGGACCCACCAGCGCCGCCGGTAGACGAACCGGCCCCAGGCTTCGAACACGCGGCTCCCTTTCAGCTATTGCCCAGACTTACGCCGTAAGCGTACGCTGTAAACCTAGATGGCGAAAATGCTCGCGTCAAGGCGAACGCCGCTCTCGAGCGAGCGGATCCTGGACGCTGCGGTCGAGCTCCTCGACCGCGATGGCTTGGACGCGCTCTCGATGCGCCATCTGGGGGCGGCCCTTGGCGTCGAGGCGATGTCGCTCTACCGGCACTTTCCCTCGAAGGTGCGTCTGCTCGAGGGACTCGCCGGACGTCTCCTGAGCGAGCTCGCGCTGCCGGTACCTGGCGCCGCGCCATGGGACGTTTCGGTGCGCGCGCTCGCCCGCGGATACCGAGAGCTTCTGGTGCGCCATCCCAACGCGATCCCGCTGCTCGCGACGTTGCAGCTGACGAACCCGGGCGCGCTCGGCCCCGCCGGCGCGGTCATGGCGCTGCTTCGCGACGCGGGCTTCGGTGCCAAGACGTCGATCCACGCGCTCGCCACGGCGGTGTCGTACGTGATCGGGTTCGCGTACTGGGAAGCAGGTACCGCGGTGCTGCGCGCCGGGGTGAGCGAGCCGCCGGCGATCCCCGCCGGAGCGGATCCGTACATCGCCGAACGCTGGAGCGAGATCGCCCTCGCGGACTGCGATGAGGCTTTCGAGTTCGGACTCGACGTCCTCATCGCGGGCTTCGATCGGGTGCGCGGCGGATAGGGGTTACGGGTAGTGTCCCCCGATGTGCCATTCGAGCCAACGACCTACTGCTGCGACACGATGACTCGCCAACTGAATCAGACATGTGATAAGCACGAACCCGAGGAGTGCCCCAACTCTCTTGTTGCCTTTTGGCCGAAGACCAAGACATATGGACTGAGAGTCCACGACGGCGGCACATCGATCGTCGTAATGAACGTATGTCCGTGGTGTGGAGCTGACCTTCACTCGCAGCGGATTGATCCGTAAGACTGACTCGGCAGCCCGAAACCGGGACACTACGGGGTGTTACGTCCGCACGAGCGCACGCGCGCGCACGTCGGCGAGAAGCGGTAGCGCGGTCGCGAGCCCGAGCGCTCCGGCGACAACGAATGGCCCGACCCATCCCGCG
>Ga0209806_1000246_pt1 | contig 35765 bp, 40 predicted proteins | sample GraSoiAngelo_152_FD_186166 | JGI IMG/M metagenome (GOLD analysis project Ga0209806, IMG submission 186166) | Grasslands soil microbial communities from the Angelo Coastal Reserve, California, USA - 14_1009_12_30cm (SPAdes) (version 2) | ecosystem: Environmental > Terrestrial > Soil > Grasslands ... | reverse complement strand
GTTGGGAACACCGAGCGCGAGGAGGCGGTGCGGAGTGTCGATGAGGGCCGTGTCCACCTCTGATGACGAGGTACCCGCGAGATATGGCTCGACGAGAATCACGTTTTTCCTCGGCGCCGCCGCTCGCAGGCCCGCGCGGTCGAACGGCCGCACCGTCGTCGCATAGAGAAGGGTCACGTCGAGGTCGGCGGTCGCCTCAAGCACCGGGTCCAGGAGCGGACCGACTGCGATCACCGTTGCGTCGCGTCCGCGGCGTTCGACGTGGAGATGCCCAGGCGCGATGGGCCGGGGCGCCGCGTTGGATTGCTCCGCGAGGCGGAGGTACACGCGGTCGTTGTCCGCGGCCGCCGCGCGCAACAGCAGATCGGCCTCATCGGCGTGGCCGGGGACGAAGATGCGCCAGCCTGGGAGCGCCGCCACGAGCGCGACATCTTCCGGCGACTGGTGCGTCCGGCCGCTCGCCGCCGAGTCATACGATGCGCCGACGCTCACGAGGACCGCGCCGGCGTCCTGGTGGCCGAGGTCGAGCTTCAGCATTTCGAAGGGCCGCTCGATGACGAACGGCGCATAGGAGTGCGCTATCGGGCGCAGACCCGCGAGCGCGAGACCGCCGGCGACGCCCACCATGAGCTGCTCGCGGATACCGACATTGATCACGCGATGGGGATGCCGGCTCTTCGCGGCCACCAGCGCCGAGCCGCCGATCTCGGCGATGACGATCGCGAGCCGATCATGGACGTCAAGGAGCTCGGCGGCCGTCGCATAGAAGCGCTCGCGCATCACGCTCTGGGTCACGAGCGTCACGATTTTGGCTCCACTTCCGCGACCACCGCGTGCGGGCGGCGTGGGTGCTCCGCTTTGAACGCGCGCTCCAGTCCGTCGTGGTCGCGACCGTCGACCGTCGCCGTCGACCAGCCCTCGATCGCGAAGCGAGACCTAAGGCCGCCCGGCCAGCCGAGCGACGACGAGCGGTTGTCGACCACCACGCAGACGAGACGATCGAGGCCGGTCCGACCCGCGTAGGCGATCGCCTCGTGGTTGCTGCCTTCCTCGAGCTCCGCGTCACCGACGAGGCAGAAGACCCGTGCCGGGCTCTGGCGCGCGCGAAGGCCGAGGCAGAGACCGACGGCGAGCCCGAGCCCGTGGCCGAGCGAGCCGCTCGAGATCTCGATCCCTGCGACGAGATTGCGGTCAGGGTGGTGGCCGAGCGGCGAGTCGTACCGGCCGAAGGAACGAAGCGCGTCGAGGTCCATGAAGCCCTTCGCCGCAAGGACGGCGTAGTACGCCATCGGTCCGTGACCCTTCGACAGCAGGAAGCGGTCGCGGTCAGGGTCGGTCGTGCGTTCGGGAGCGACGCGGAGGACGCGGTCGTACAGAACCCAGATGACGTCGAGCGTCGAGGTCGCGCTCGGCGTGTGCTTCTCATCCCCGAGCTGAAGGTCCATCAGGCGTCCGAGGTCGGCGTACCCGAGTATCGAGACAGGCGCGATCATGGGCCGACGCTAGAACTTCAAGTGCACTTTAAGTCAACTGTTATCCTCGCGACACATGCCGGCCCTGTCCACCGAGATCACCATCGGTGAGCTCGCGAGTCGCAGCGGCGTGGCGACATCCGCGCTGCGCTTCTACGAATCGCGCGGACTCATCGCGTCGGCGCGAACGAACGGCGGCCAGCGTCGCTTCGCGCGTCCGACCCTCCGACGAGTCGCGTTCATCCAGGCGGCCCAGCGCGTGGGCTTGTCGCTCGACGAGATCGCGACCGCGCTTCGCGCACTACCCGAGAAGCGGACGCCGACGAAGGCCGACTGGGCCGTGCTCTCGCGCGCGTGGAGGGGCCTCCTGCGCTCTCGGATCGAAGAGCTGGAGACGTTGCAGACGCGCCTGACGAGCTGCATCGGTTGCGGCTGCCTCTCGCTCAAGACGTGCGGACTTCTCAACGCCGACGATCGCGCCGCCGAGCGCGGGAGCGGCGCGCGTTACCTCCTAGGGGACGCGCCCGAAAACGACGACTAGCGGCCAGGGATCGGAGGCACGACCGGCGGCAGGATCGGAAGGCTCGTCGAAACAGGCAGCACCGGCGCTGGGATCGGTGCCGCGCTGCGGATGACGATGGGGATCGTGGAGAGCGGGCGTGCCGGTGCCGCAGGGATGGGCGCAAGGCTCGGGATTGGCATCGCGCTCGGCAGCGACGCCGCGCTCGGGAGCGGAACTGCGCTCGCGATAGGCGCGACAACCGAGGGCACTGGGACGGTCGGCACCGCGTCGGGTGACGCGATAACGGGAAGGGTCGGCACCGGGCTGAGCGCCGGCACGAGCGTTGCGGCCGCATCGGGCGCAGCCGGCGACGACGTGCACGCGACGCACGCGATCAGCGCGAAGAGAACGAGCGAGCGCACAGCTAATCTCCCCACCGGCAAGTCGAGCAAGTCTCCGGCCAGCCCCCCGCCGCCGCAACGTAAACAGGCGGTAGTCGCGGTGCAGAGTGCATTGGCCGGTTTGACCGTGGCGGCGGCCGTTCCTAGCCTCTTCTCGATGCGCGCTGCGCTCGCCGCCTCCATGGCCATGGCCCGGATTTCCGGGTCGATTTCGCGTTCGGGAGGCTAGGCGCACCGCGGGATTCGCAAGCAGAACCGAGAGGCCTCCCGAAAGGGAGGCCTCTCTTGTTAATTGCCGGGAGGTCGAACGATGGCGATCACGCTGGAACGGATCACGCCACTTCGTGGCCTGCGCTGCCGGGCGTGTCAGGTCCTGCAACCCGCGGATACCCGATACATCTGCGCGGAGTGCTACGGACCGGTCGAACCGGAGTACGACCTCGCGGCGTCCGACGCGAACGCGCTTCGCGAGAAGATCGCGCGAGGCCCCCACTCGCTGTGGCGATACGCGGATCTCCTTCCGGTGGCCGAGCCGGCGTCGCATTTCCCGGTCGGCTGGACTCCGCTCGTCCGCGCGCCGCGACTCGGCGCAGCGATCGGTATCGCGAATCTCTTCGTCAAGGACGACTCGCGCAATCCCTCGCTCTCCTTCAAGGACCGGCCGGTCGCCGTCGCGCTCGCTCGCGCCCTCGAGCTCGGGCTCGACACGATCGCCTGCGCATCGACCGGCAACCTCGCGGGCGCGGTCGCCGCCGCGGCGGCGCGCAATGGGCTCCGCGCGTTCGTCTTTGTGCCCGCGACGACCGACGAAGGAAAGATCGCCGGCGCGGCCGCGTACGGCGCCACCGTGGTCCGCGTGCTCGGTACGTACGACCAGGTCAACCGGCTCTGCGCGCGCCTCGCCGATGAGGAAGGCTGGGGCTTCGTCAACTTCACGCTGCGCCCGTACTACGCGGAGGGATCGAAGACGATCCTGTTCGAGTGCGCCGAGCAGCTCGACTGGCGGCTGCCGGATCACGTCGTTGTGCCGGTCGGATCCGGCGCGCTTCTCACCCGCACCGCCACCGCGGCGGCGCAGCTGCGACAGACGGGACTCGTCGACGACACCCCGTTCCGCATCCACGCGGCCCAGCCGGCGGGCTGCGCGCCGGTGTCAGATGCGGTTCTCGACGGCTACCGCGAAGTGCGACCGGTGCGCGACCCGAACACGGTGGCCCGGTCGCTCGCGATCGGAGCGCCGGCGGACGGAGACGGATCGGTTGGGATCATCCGAGCGAGCGGCGGTTCCGCGGCGTCCGTGAGCGATGCGGAGGTGCAGGGCGCCTGCGCGCTCCTCGCCAGCACCGAGGGCGTTCTCGCGGAGCCGGCCGGAGGCGTGGTCGTCGCCGCCGCGAAGGCGCTGGCGACCCGAGACGTTTTCGACGACAACGGGTCGGTCGTCCTCTACATCACCGGCAACGGCTACAAGGGGACGCTTGACGCCGGATTGCTCAAGCCGCCGATCGCCGCGGACGCCGACGAGTTCCGGGCCGCGTACGCGGAGGTGCTGGGATGAGCGTGACCGTGCGCTTGGCCACGCCACTTCGTGCCGCCGCGCAGGGCAGCGCGTCGCTCAGCTTCGAGGCCACCGACCTCGGCTCGCTCGCGCGCGAGATCACCGCCCGGTACCCGGAGCTCGCGGCGCGGGTCCTGCGCGACGGTGAGTTCGGGCGCTTCGTGAACGTTTTCATCGACGGCGAGGACGCCCGCTTCCTCGACGATGGCGATCTCCGCGGGAAGCGCACCGTCGAGATCCTCCCGGCGATGAGCGGCGGCTGACCGATACTCGAGCGGTGGCGACGCTGAGCGAGAAGGTCTGGGAGCGGCACGTCGTACGCCGTGCCGCTGGCGAGCCCGACCTTCTCTACGTGGATCTGCACCTGGTCCATGAGGTGACGAGCCCGCAGGCCTTCGCGGGCCTCCGTCTTTCGAAGCGACGAGTTCGCAGGCCCGACCTCACCCTCGCGACGATGGATCACAACGTCCCGACCAATGACGAACCGGCGGAGGAGATCTCGGCGCGCCAGATCGACGCGATGGCGCGAAACGCACGCGAGTTCGGCATCCGCTGCTACCCGACCGGCGATCCGAATCAGGGCATCGTGCACGTCATCTCGCCCCAGCTCGGGCTCACACAGCCGGGAATGACCATCGTGTGTGGCGACAGCCACACCTCCACGCACGGCGCTCTCGGCGCGCTCGCCTGGGGCATCGGCACCAGCGAGATCGAACACGTGCTCGCGACTCAGACGATCGCGCAGACGAAGCCGGGGACGATGGCCGTGACCGTCGAAGGCGCTCTCCCCGCGGAGTGCGCGGCGAAGGATGTGATCCTCGGAATCATCGCGCGCATCGGTACGGCAGGCGGGACAGGGAACGTGATCGAGTACCGGGGTGCGGCGATCCGGGCGCTCTCGATGGAGGGTCGGCTCACGATCTGCAACATGTCGATCGAAGCGGGCGCCCGGGCGGGGATGGTCGCGCCGGACCAAGTCACGTTCGCGTGGCTCGAGGGTCGGCCCTTCGCGCCGAAGGGCGCGCAATGGGAGCGCGCCCTGGACGACTGGCGGTCACTCGCGAGCGATCCCGGGGCGACATACAGCCGCGAGGTCGCGATCGACGCGAGCGTACTGCGCCCCTATGTCACCTGGGGCACGAACCCCGCGCAGTCGGTGACGATCGATGGGGTGGTACCTGATCCGGATGCGCTACCCGACGACACCCGTGAGAGCGCGCGCCGCGCGCTTCGCTACCAGGACCTCACGCCGGGGACGCCGATGCGCGACATCCGGGTCGACGCGGTGTTTATCGGATCCTGCTCGAACGCGCGTCTGGAGGACCTTCGCGCGGCCGCGGATGTGGTTCGCGGGCGTCGCGTGCGGTCGGGCATCCGCGGCCTCGTCGTGCCTGGATCGATGGGAGTGAAGGCCGATGCCGAGCGAGAGGGCCTCGACCGCATCTTCCGCGACGCCGGATTCGAGTGGCGCGACGCCGGTTGCTCGATGTGCCTCGGCATGAATCCCGACATCCTGCGACCAGGCGAGCGGTGCGCGTCCACATCCAATCGCAACTTCGAGGGCCGGCAGGGACCCGGGGGCCGGACCCACCTGGTCTCGCCGGCCGTCGCGGCGGCGACCGCGATCGCGGGACACTTCGCGTCGCCGTCGGATCTTCGCTGATGGAGCCGGTCCGTAACATCGTCGGCCGAGCGCTGCCACTCGCGCGCGCCGACGTCGACACCGACCAGATCATTCCGAGCCACTGGCTGAAGCGTCTCGAGCGAACCGGGTACGGTCCCGGACTCTTCGAAGCGTGGCGCAAGGATCCCGCGTTCGTTCTGAACGACCCGCGCTACCGCGGTGCCACGGTGCTCCTCGCTGGTGCGAATTTCGGCGGCGGATCGTCTCGCGAGCACGCGGTGTGGGCGCTTCTCGACGCGGGCTTTCGCGCCGTGATCGCACCGCGGGTCGCGGACATCTTCCGGAACAACGCGCTGCGCAACGGCTTCGTCCCTGTCGAGGTCGACGCCGACACGGTCGCGAGCCTCGTCGCTGCGGTCCGTCTCGATCCAGCGACGACGATCACGATCGACGTCGAGCACGCGACGGTTCAGGCACCCGGCGTTCGCGCGACGTTCGCGCTGGACGAGTTCTCGCGCACCCGTCTGATCGGAGGACTCGACGACATCGCTCTTACGCTGCGCCACGAACAGGACATCGCGGCGTACGAGGAGAAGCGGCCCGAGTGGCTCCCCCGGGTGCGATAGCGTCCTGCCATGCGCCCCTTTCGCTTCGCGACCATGGCCGAACGGGGCCGAAGCGCTGAGCACTGGCGCGAGGTAGCGCAGCGCGCCGAGGCTCTCGGTTACGACACCCTTCTCATGCCGGATCACATCACCGATCAGCTCGCGCCGGTCGCGGCCCTCGCTGCGGCTGCGGGCGCAACGAAGACCCTTCGCATCGGAAGCTTCGTGTTCGACAACGACTACCGCAATCCGGTGATGCTCGCGAGAGAAGCGACCACGCTCGACCTCCTTTCCGATGGACGCCTCGAGTTCGGGCTGGGGGCGGGTTGGAACGTGCGTGACTACGAGCAGCTCGGCATTCCGTACGACACCCCGAAGATCCGCGTGGATCGGATGGAAGAAGCGCTCGCGCTGATCAAACGACTCTGGACGGAAGAGACCGTGACGCACGAGGGCGCGTACTACCGGGTGCGCGACGCGAAGGTCCTGCCCCGCCCGACTCAGCTCCCGCACCCTCCGGTGATGATCGGCGGAGGCGGCCCGCGCATGCTGCGGATCGCGGCGCGCGAGGCTCAGATCGTGGCCATAGCCCCGAGGATCAATCCCAGCGGCGGGGCGAAGGTCGGTACGGTCACGGTCGGATCCGTTGAGGAGCGGATCGCGACGCTCCGTCACACGCCGCGCTTCTCGGAGCTCGAGCTCAACGTCATCGTCTTCGACGCGCAGGTGACCGATGCGGCGAGGTCGGCCGTGTCCGCGCTCGCCGCGCGTCTGAAATCGGGGATCACCACGGTCGTCGAAACGCCGTTCTTCATGTACGGCTCGCGCGCGTCGCTCGTCGAGGATCTCATCGCCCGGCGGGAACGCCTCGGGATCAGCTACATCGCGCTTCCGGGCTCGGCGATGAGAGCGTTCGCACCCGTTGTCGCCACGCTCCGAGGGAAATAACCCGCACGGCATCCGCTCTGCAGCGATCGAGGGACATGTTGGATCTCAAATGCCGCGAATGCGGACAGAGCTTCAAGTCGCCGGCCGAGCTCGAGGAGCACATCGACCAGCTTCACGTGATCACGAAGAAGGGCGGACACGAGGTCACCGCCGATCCGCCGAACACGAGGCGCCGCTAGTTAGGGCGTCCGACTCGGCAGGGGTGGAGTGCTGACCGGCACGGATGGCACGATGGTCGGCACCGGCGTGACCGGCGGGAGGGTGCGGGTCGGCACCGGCGTCAGGCTCGGCGTTGCCTCGGTCGGAGCGGGCGTCGGGGTTCGCGGCGCGGGCGTGGGCGAAGGCGAGGGCGATGCGCTCGGCGAGGGCGACGGCGACGGGTTAGTCGAGGGCACCGCTCGCTGCTGAGAAGAGATCACCGCCGCGGCAAGAAGCAGCAGCGCGACGAGCGCAACCGCGGCGAAGACGGTGAATACGGTCGACCAGCGGTCGGCCTGCCGCCTGACCGCGGGCGGACGCGGCCCCGCTGGCGTGAGAGCGTCGGCGGGCGGCCGTTGGAGCTGCTCGGTGGCGTCCGTGTCGACCGGTGTCGGCTTTTGCTGCACGCCCGCACGAGACCGCACGCGCCGTGCCGAACGGTCGGACGCTCGACAGGTCGGTCGCTAAGCGTGGTGCAGGACGTTGGCGAGCTGATTCCCGATTACCGCGAGGCCGACGATCAGGGCGATCGCCAGGACCATCACGCCCGCGAGATAGTCGACGAGCTCATCGCCGCCGCTCTCGTGCTTCCCCATATCCAGGCAACGGGCGAGTCGCGGGCGCCGGGTCTCCCCCGATCGGGGGAACAACGGTTTAGACGAAGCGCTCCGCGCGCCACTCGATGCCGAGCTCGCCCGGAGGCGCCATATAGCCGAGGAGGGCGGACGCCGCGACGACGGCCGGGCTCGCGAGGTAGCCGAGACCTCCCACGCCCATGCGGTTGGTCCAGTTGCGATTGAACGAAGTGATCGCGCTCTCGCCTTTCCGGAGCGCGTCGGGCCCCTGACCGAAGCAGGGTCCGCACCACGACTCGCGGATCTCGGCGCCGGCCGCGCGGAAGACGTTGGCGATCGACTCGCCGCCAAGGCGCGGATCGGTCTTCTCGATGTCGCGCTTCACGCTGCCCGATCCGGGGAAGACGACGAACTCTTTCGTCGCGCGCGCTTTCCCCCTCGCGCGCGCAGCCTTGAGGACCAGCGCTGCCTCGAGCAGGTCGCCGTAGCCGCCGTTCGTGCATGAGCCGATGAACGCCTTGTCGAACGTCAGGCGCTCGCGCGCGACCTCCGTCGCCGGGAACGCGTTCGCCGGACTGAACGGCTTCGCGATGAGCGGCACGACCTGGGAGAGATCGAGCGTCTCGTCGATCTCGTAGCGCGCGTCCTCGCCGGGCGCGAAGCGCGGGTAGGGAAGCTCCGCGGCGCCCTTCTCCCGGTACCACGCGTAGGTGAGGTCGTCCGGCGCGAAGATCCCATTCAGCGCCTCACCCTCGGCCATCATGTTCGCGATCGTGTTGCGATAGCTCATCGGCAGCTGCATGGCGCCGTCCACGAACTCGACGCTCATGCCCTGCGCTTGCTTCTGGCCCCAGCGCGCGAGCAGTGCGAGAACGACGTCCTTGCCGCTTACCCACGGCTGCAGCTTTCCGCTGAAGACGACGCGCCGCTGCTTCGCGACGGTGAAGTAGACGTAGCCCGTCGCCCACCCGAATCCGAGGGTCGTCGAGCCGACGCCGTAGCCGAGCGCGCCGTACGCGCCGTAGGCCCGGCTGTGCGAGTCGGCGCCCGGGATGAGCGCTCCGGGAAGGACGAGCTTCTGCTCGGGGAAGTAGAAATGGAAGATACCGTCGCCCGGCGTCGCGTAATGAGGCTTTCGGATGCCGTGTCGCTCCGCGAACTCGCGACCAATCCCGGTCTGCTTGTCGTCGGCCTCGCGGTGGTTGAAGACGAAGTGGTCGTTCGCGATCGCGATCTGGCGCGGGCGGATCGTGTCGCCTCCGGTGATCTCGTTGAACGTGTGGATCGAGAAGGGCGCGGTGCCGTCCGACGCCGGGAGCAGATCGGCATACACGCGGAGCGTCGCACCCGGTCGCACCTCGGCGTCTTTGTCGACACGGTGCGCCCAGAGGATCTGCTCGGTCGAGGTGAGCTTCTGCGCCGTGGGAGCGTCGGGCCACTTCACGTCGGGCGCGCGCCGAACGGAATCCGGGAACTCGCGGCGGCCGATCTTGATGATCCCGCCGGAGCGGCGGATCTCCTCTTCCTGCGGCGAGAGTGCCGCAGGCGCGTAGGTCTTCTCCCGCGTTTCGTTGGTCAGCTTCCGCGTCGCGGGGTCGAACGAGAACGCGTCGCCTTCCTGGGCATCATCGACGGCCTGGCGGCTCTGGATCACGTTGAGGCCGAGGTTCAGCGCGTTCCGCCGGAAGATGTCACCCATCGCCGCCCCGCACACGATCACCATCTCGACGCCGGCCTCGTCGGCCACGCCCTTCAGGCCCGCGGGGCTCATCTCGCGTGAGCTTCCGATCGCGAACCGGTCGCCCGCGATGACGAACGTCTCTCCACGGTGAACCCGCTCGCGGAAGTTCGGCATGAGGTAGCGGAACGACCCAGCTTTCCAGCGCTCGTCGAGCGTATCCAGGCTCTCCGACACGCAGTCGTCCGCCGGAGTGATCTGGTCCGTGTCGATCGCGTCGAGCTTCTTTCCGGGCACCTTCGGGTCCCAGAAGATGAGCGCCCTGCCGCGAATGACCTTGCTTTCCGTGGCTTCACGCGAGCGCTCGGCTGTAGGAACCTCGTCGACGTGTGCCCCGGGGATGAGGCGCGCTCGCTCGATCGCCTGCATCCCTCAATGGTGTCACGCCAGAGGTTGCGGTTGTGACACCATGCGGGACCGATGTGCTGCGTTCTGGCGTTGCTTGCGTTCGTCGGGCCGCGCCTCGTCATCTTGCTCTTGTCGGTCTTCACGAACTACATGAGCCGCGCCTTCGACACCTTCATTTGGCCGTTCCTCGGGTTCATCTTCCTGCCGTGGACGACCATCGCTTTTGCGATCGCGCAGAACGAATTCGGAGGGCTCAGCGGACTTGGGCTTCTGATCGTCGCACTCGGGTTCCTGGGCGACATCGGCGTGCTGGGTGGGGGCGCTCGGGGACGCCGTTAGAGCCGCAGCGTCCAGTTCTGACCGACCAGGGCCTTGCCGAATGAGCGGTGGCGCTCGCTCTCGATGAGCTCGAACCCGGCGCGCTCATAGATCCGGCGGGCGGCGACGAGGACGTCGTTTGTCCAGAGGGTGAGCTCGCGATAGCCCGCGGCGCGCGCGAAACGGATGCATTCGTCGACTAGGCGCGAGCCGACGCCGAGACCGCGTGCGCCCGGCTCGACCAGCAGCAGCCGGAGCTTCGCGACCCTCTTCGACTTTTTCACGCAGAACACGCAACCGACGCGTTCGCCGTCGAGCTCGGCGATCCAGCAGCGCTCGCGTTTTCCATCGAGGTGCGCGATGAACTTCGCGACGATGTCGGCGACGAGCGCTTCGAACGACTCGTCCCAGCCGTACTCCTCCGCGTAGAGCGTGCCGTGCCGCTCGACCACCCAGCCGATGTCGCCCGGCCGATGCGAGCGGAGTGTGACCCTTGGAACCGACCGCGAATCCTGTCGCAGCGCTCGTTCGATCGTGCGCATCGATGCGACGAGACGTTCCTGGTCCGCTCCCGGGACACCGCTCAGCATCGCGGCGATCTGGTCGCGCGCTTTCGTCTCGAGCGGCGCGACCGTCGCCTTGCCGCGCGCCGTCAGGCGGAGAATCGCCTTGCGCGCATCCTCCTTCGCCGCCCTTCGTGTGAGCAGTCCGCGTCGTGAGAAGCCGCGCAGCATCCGGGAGAGGTAGCCCGGGTCGATTCGGAGATCTCGCCCAAGCTCGCTTGCCGCGGCCGAACCACGGTGGGCGAGCTCATAGAGGACACGCACCTCGGTCAGCGAGAAGTGGCTGGCAAGATACCCCTCATCGAGCACGCCGATGCGGCTCGTGTAGAAGCGGTTGAACTCGCGAACCGCGGCGACTCGTTCCCTCGATATGCTTCCCACGACGAGAGGATAGTTGACTCCGTCAACTATTTGCGGCGACGGAGCACCGCCCGATCGTGCGAGAAGTGGATACGGTCCGCGTTCAGCGCTCGGAGGCGCTCGACGCTCGCGTCGGCCGGTCCCGTCGCGAACGAGCGGGCGTCTTGGGCCGCCTGTCCGACGATGAGGACCAGGCCGTCGCCGGTGCGGACCGTGACCGACTGGTGGCCGGGGGTATGGCCCGGCGTCGCGAGGACGCTGACCCCGTCGACGATCTCGCGGTCTCCGTCCACCGCCTCGTATCGCGCTCCCGGAAAGTCGACCCAGTCGACGATCGTGTGGCCCTCACGCCGGGCGAGATCGAGCTCGGTCTGCTGAACATGGATCGGCACGCCCGGAAAGACTCGGTTTTGGCCGCAGTGGTCGAAGTGCAGGTGGCTGTTCACGATCGAGCGCACCCCGTCGGGATCGAGCCTGGCGCCGACAAGAGCGTCGCGGACATCGCGGATGCGCGGCCGGTAGTTCTCAACGACCCATGGGCTGCCTTCGCCGATCCCCGTATCGACGAGGACGATCCCGTCCGGATGACGAATGGCGAAGGCCAGAACCGGACCGTCTTGGCCCGAGAGCGGATGTGACGCGGGATAGGTGACGTCCGCGAGATGGAGCGGAATGATGTCGCTCGGTGTCATCAGCGCTCCATCGTGCCTCTTTCGATACAGAAGGCCTGAAAAGACCGGCCCGCGGGCATCTCACAAGGGCGCGAGACGTTACGTTTTACCGACATGACTTGGTCGCGGCGTGCCTCCGGCCTGAACGTATGGCTCGCCCTCGGCACCGTGTACGTCGTATGGGGCTCGACATACCTCGCTATCGCGATCGCCGTGCAGACGCTGCCGCCTCTCCTCTATGCCGGGCTCCGCTTCATGCTCGCGGGACTCCTGCTCACGGCGTGGCTCGCGTTCCGAGGCGTCGAGCTCCGCGTCTCGCGCCGGGAGCTGGGCGGCGCCGCGGTGGTCGGCATCCTCATGCTCTGCGTCGCGAACGGTCTCGTGGTCCTTGCCGAACGCACCGTTCCGTCGGGAGTCGCGGCCCTCATCGTCGCGTCGATCCCGCTCTGCATCGTGATCTACCGGATGGTTGCCGGTGAGCGCGTCGGGCCGGACCTACTTGCCGGCGTGTTGCTCGGTCTCGGTGGTGTCGCGATCCTCGTCGTCCCGGGCGGTCTGAGCGGAGCGATCGATCCGATCGGCGCGCTGATGCTCTTCGGGGCGACGCTCTCGTGGGCGCTCGGGACATTCTTGTCGCCCCGTCTCGAGACGCCGCGCAATGTGCTCGTCTCCACGGCGTACCAGATGCTCGCCGGCGGAGTCGTGCTGATCGTCGTCGCCCTCGCTCGAGGTGAGCTCGCGCATCTCGATCCAGGAACCTTCTCGCTCAGGTCGCTGATCGCGTTCGGCTATCTCGTGGTGTTCGGCTCTCTTGTCGCGTTCAGCGCGTACACCTGGCTCCTGCAGAACGCATCGGTTTCCCTCGTCTCCACATACGCGTTCGTGAATCCGGTCGTCGCCGTGGTCCTCGGCGCGCTCATCCTCGCCGAGCCGATCACTCCGACGATCCTGCTCGGCGCCGCGGTTATCGTCGTCGCGGTGGCGTTCATCGTGTTCAGGCAGAACGCGGCGCGACGTACCGAGCGTCTCGCGCCCGCCGCGGAGGCCGCGGACTAGCGAGCGCGAGGCGCGTTTCTATCAGGACGTGAGACGGGAATACTGCTCGTCGGCGTAGCACCACCGCCAATGGTCGCCGGGTTCGAATGAATCGATCACCGGGTGGTGCGTGGCGGTGTAGTGCTTGGTGGCGTGCTTGTTCTTGGAGCTGTCACAACAACCCACGTGCCCGCACGTGAGACAGAGTCGCGCCTTGATCCACGAGTCTCCGACGCGCAAGCACTCCTCACACCCGGCCGGTGTATTCGGCCAGTGATCGCTGCTGGGGGAGAGGTGTTCGCACGTGATTGGCTGGCTCATGGCCCCGAACCTACGGGCCGGCCGCAGGGCCGATCGTGCCCCGTGGCGCGCCGGCAACGTCGCCTCCGACACGGAGGTCGCCCTCACATCGCGAGCCGCCTGAGCTCGTCCTCGTTCAGCAACCGATCACTGACCTTCGCGGCGGCGAAGATCCGATCGACGCGTTCGCGGGTCGCCTCGATGCCGCGCGACTCCAGCCAGTACACGACGTTCGACTCGCCGCTCATCGGGCCGACCTCAATGCGCTGCTCGCGCCCCAGGACCGATGCCGGCACCGCGCTATACACACGATCGGCAAGTGCCCGGTCGCCCTTGCGGAGGGCTTTGATCACGGCCGCGGCGTGCACGCCCGTCCCGGTGCGAAAGGCGTCCGAGCCCATGGCGGGGTAGTTCGGCGGGATCGGGATGCCACAGTGCTCGGCGACGAGCGCGGTGTATTCGACGAGCGGCGTGAGGTCGCGGTCGATGAGACCCCACAGCAGCAGGTTCACGAGCAATTGGTCCATCGACGAGTTGCCGACGCGCTCTCCGATGCCGAGCGCGCAGCCGTGCACGCGGTCGGCGAGCGCCGTCGCGGTGAGCGCATTGATCGTGCCGAGCCCGCGGTCGTTGTGTCCGTGAAAGTCGAGCTTCACCGCTCGGCCGCGCACGATCTCATCGCGAACGAACGCGAGGAGATTGCGCACGCCCTCGGGCGTCGCGTGGCCACAGGTGTCCGAAACGCATATCCGCTTCGCGCCCGCGGCGATCGCAGTCTCGTACAGCTTCTGGAGCGTCTCTGGGTCCGCCCGCGTGGTGTCCTCGGTGACGAACATCACCGGCAACCCCGCTTTCACGAGCGTCGCGACGCTCGTTTCGACACTCCGTAGCATCGCGTCGATCTTCCAGTCCTCAGCGAAGCGGCGGATCGGCGAGGAGCCGATGAACGCGCAGCTCTCGATGGGAATGCCGGCCTCGGTCGACGCCTCGATCGCCGCGCGAACGTCGTCGGGGTGCGTGCGGATCGCTAGGTTGGGGCGAAGGTGTTTGAGCTTCGTCGTCTCCTTCGCGAGCGCGACGATCGTCGCTCGCGCCTGGGGCGACGCACCGGGAAGGCCGAGGTCCGCGCTGTCGATCCCGAGCTGATCCATGAGTTGGAGGAGGCGCCTCTTGACGTCGAGTGGCGGGTTGCGGACCGAGGGGCCCTGCAGGCCGTCGCGGAGCGTCTCGTCATCGAGCTCGACCGCGCGGTAGTCCGCGCGCGCGGCGCGTCCATCGCGATTCCAGTCGTAGATCAGCTTGTCGAGCTCGGTCTCCACGCGACGTATGGTGCCTCAGCGACGCGGGTGCTCGGCCTGGTCGGGACCGCCGCGGTTCCGACCTATCTCGCCGCCGGCGGGGACCTCTGCCCGACGTAACGCAGCAGGGCGAGGTCGCCGGCGGTGAACCCGGCGTGCCGCGACGGGCTGAACGTGTACGTGGTCGCGACCCCCGCGAACGTCCCGGATTGCAGCCGGTCGCGGACGGCGGCGGGGTCGATGCCGTCCGCGGCCGCACTTGAGAGGAGCGCGAGTGCGTCGTACGCCGATGCCGCGACGCTCGTCGGCGGGCTGCCGGTGCGGTCGGTATAAGCCTGGACAAAGCTGGCGCGCGCCACGCTGCTTGCGCCGGCGCCCGCGGCGATCCAGCGCGAGCCTGGCCAGAGCGCGAGGGCCGCTGCCTCGCGGAGATCGCTGATGTCGCCGAGCTCGCAAACGTACGAGAGGTAGAGGGTCGTCCCTGTCGTCACGGTCCGCGCGGCTTCGAGGTACGACCGTGGCGTCCCCGCAAGGAGAACGATCGATGTCGTCGCGAGCAGCGGTCGGAGTGTTTGCGTGGCGTCGGCCGGCGTAACCGTCACCACGTTCGCCCTCACTTGACGACGGGCGAGCTCCGTCACGAAAGCGATGCGGTCGGCGACAGCCGTCGTCGACTCGTCGCTCACCACAAGAGCTGACGCCAGGACCGAGCGCTGCGCGGCGTCATCCAGGACAAAACGCGCGAGTTGCGCCGGCGTCGGCGCGAGCGCGAAGGCCCATCCTCCGCCGCGGATCGCGGGCTCGGGGATCGGCAGGGTGAAGAGGACGGGCACCTGCGCCAGCTGTATGAGGTTCGCGAACGCGTTGTCGTAATCGACAGCGGCCCCCACGATGATCGCGTCGGCCCGGGCTTCGACCGCCTCGCGTCGAAACTCGAGCGCCGTTTTCGAGGGACTGCCGCCGATGTCCACGGTCTTCAGCTTCACGCGTAGCGTCGCGGAGGTGTGCTGATCGGCCCAAAGCTGCAGCGCATCCCGCTGCGCGCTGCCGCTCGGCGCGCGCGAGCCCGAGAGGTCGAGGAGCGCGGTCACATTGAATGCGTTCGGGTCGCGCGTCGGCGTTGGGCTCGGAGTGGTTGAGGGATTCGCCGCCGTACACGCGCTCAGAAAGAGGACGAGCGCGAGCGCTCGGATCACGAGCGCCGCCGTGCTAGGCGCGCGTCCCATCCGGAAGCGGGTTGTCCGCCGCGTAGACGTGCCTCGCGGCGTCCTCAGGACGCGGGTCCGGCTCGCTCTCAGCCTGCGCGATCGCTTTCTCGATCTCGTCGGCCAGAGCGGCGCGGATAGCCTCGAGCTCCTCCTCCGCGACACCCGCCGAGAGCAGATACGCGAACGCGCGCTTGACCGGGTCTTTCGCGCGCCACTCTTCGACTTCCTGCTTCGTGCGGTAGCGGCTGTCGTCGTCGTCGCTCGTGTGCGGCTGATAGCGATAGCACTTGAGCTCGACGAGGCTGGGTCCGCCTCCCGCGCGGGCGCGGTCCGCGGCGATCTTTGTCTTCTCGTAGCTGTCGAGCATGTCCATCCCGTCGGCGACATGGCCCGGCATCGCATACGCCGCGGCCTTCTCAGCGATGTCCTTGACCGCCGTCTGTTGCTCGATGCGGGTCGATATCGCGAGCAGGTTGTTCTCGATGACGAACACAACGGGAAGCTTGTGGACCGACGCGAAGTTCATGGCCTCATGGAAGTCACCGGTGCTGGTGGAACCGTCGCCGCCAAACGCGAACACGATGTACGGCTCCTTACGGAGCTTCAGCGCGAGCGCCAGACCGACGGCGTGCGGGAATTCCGTCCCGACGAGCACCGAGCGTGAGACGATGCGGTCCTTCGGCGAGCTGAACATGTTGAGCATCGCCCGGCCACCGGAGTTCGGATCCGTGGCCTTCGCGAGCACGCTGCGGAACTCGTCGAGCGCGCTGAAGCCGAGCACGAACGCGAGGCCCATGTCCCGGTAATACGGGACGGTCCAGTCCTTGCCGCGCTGAATGCACCAGGCGGCGCCGATCTGCGCGCCCTCATGGCCGTCCGTGCCCGCGCCGAACGGCGTCCGGCCCATGCGATTCAGCTGGAGGATGCGCTCGCTCACCAGGCGGGTCATGAGGACGAAGCGATACATGCCTTTCACGTCGTCGAGCGAAAGGCCGAGCGCCTCGTGACGGGTCGCGCTCCCCTTGCGCGTGGTGACCGCCATCAGGGAGTCATGCTACCGGCCGCCGTGGCCACATGAGCGCGGCGAGGACCACCAACCACGCTGAAAACAGCAGTCTGAGGGCGAGATCAGGCGACGCGTCGACGCTGCTACCCAGCGCGCTGATGCCCCCGACCAAAGCGAACAGGATGGCGCCGACCATCGTGATCCATCCGAACGCTCGTGGGAGGATATTTGTCTCAGCCCACATTTTTCCGATCGTCCACCACCACACGGTACGCACCACGAGCGAGGCGGGGTTGGTCTCCGGCGCTCCGGCCAGTCCGACGAGCACGACGCACGTACCGGCAATCGTGCCGAGCACGGCACCAGATCGACGTAGCGGCTCGTGCCGTGAGTGCAGCGACGCGATGACCGGCAGCAAGACTCCGAAGCCGATCGCGTTGAGAAGTGCGTACCAGGAGCCGTAGAAACCTGGTGCGAATTCCGTTGCCCCGAAGAGTGCGACTCCGCCGATCAGCGCCCAGATCGCTGCCTTCTTCAGGTCCACGATTTCGTGTGCGTTTACGACTTTCGCTTTCCCTGATCGTCGTACTCGTAGAAGCCTTTTCCCGTCTTCGTCCCGAGCTGTCCCGCGAGGAACATCCGCCGGAGCAACGGCGGGGGAGCCATGTACGGCTCCTTGAACTCGTCGAAGAAGACGTTGGCCACGTGGTAGTTGATGTCGACGCCGGTGTAATCGATGAGCTCGAACGGTCCCATGGGGTAGCCGAGCCCGAGTTTCACCGCGTTGTCGATGTCCTCCTTCGTGGCGACGCCGAGCTCGAGCATGCGGATGGCGCCGAGGAGATACGGGACCATGAGCCGGTTCACGATGAAGCCCGTGGTGTCCTTGCAGACCACACCGGTCTTGCCGAGCTTCCCGACGAATTCCCTGAGCGTGGCCACGGTCTCATCGCTTGTCGTGATGGCCTTCACGATCTCGACGAGCTTCATGATCACGGGCGGGTTGAAGAAGTGCATTCCCGCGAACCGGTCCGGCCGGCGCGTCGCCGCTGCCATCTCGACGATCGTGAGGCTCGACGTGTTCGAGCAGAAAATCGTCGCGGGCGGGCAGATCGTGTCGAGCTCGGCGAAGAGCTTCTTCTTCGGGCCGATCTCTTCGACGATCGCCTCAATGATCAGGTCGCGGTCCTCGAACGCGCCGAGCGAAATCGTGCCCCGAAGGCGGCCCCGCGCCGCCTTCGCGTCGTCTTCCGACAGCCGGCCGCTCCTGATGAGTCGAGCGAGCGAGCCGTCGACGCGCTGAAAGCCCTTGTCCACGAGCGACTGATCGACCTCGCGGACGAGCGTGTCAAAGCCCGCCTGGGCGCAGATCTGCGCGATGCCCGAACCCATTTGCCCGAAGCCGACGACGCCGACTCGCTGAATACCCATCTCGCCTTGTGACCTCCTGAAAAGCGCGGTCAGCATAGGCCGGGCAAGCGGCCTAACATTTCGTCGTGCCTCCCCTCACGTCAGCGGGCCGTGCCGTGCTGCGCGGTCCGGGCGCTACCGACGTCGCGTTGACGGTTAACGGCGAGCACCTCACGGTACGAGCGGCGCCTCGCCGCACCGTCCTCGACACGTTGCGCGAGACGCTCGGCCTGACGGGGACGAAGAAGGTCTGCGATGAAGGCACGTGTGGCGCGTGCACCGTCCTTGTCGACGGCGGTCCCGTCTACTCGTGCATGACGCTCGCCGTCGCCTGCGAGGGAAAGTCCATCGAGACGATCGAAGGGATCGCGAAGGACGGCGAGCTGCATCCGGTGCAGCGCGCCTTCATCGACGCCGACGCCTTCCAGTGCGGCTTCTGCACGCCCGGTCAGATCATGTCGATCGTCGCACTGCTCCGTGAGAACGCGTCGCCGACCGAAGACGACGTCCGCCGCGCCGTCGCCGGCAATCTCTGCCGCTGCGGCGCGTACCCGAACATCGTCAAGGCTGGCGTGAGCGCCGGAAAGCGACAAAAATGAGACGAGCGAGGAGCGGCTTTGCAGCGACGAGCGAGACCCGCAGCCCTGAGCGTGTCTCGGCGCAGCCGAGATTGATCTAATGCCCCGCGTCGTCAGAAGCCGCGAGGAGTTCGAGGGCGAGATCTTCGAGTCGCTCGTCCTCGTCGAGGGCAAGGACCTACCAGTCCATCCGGCGGGGACCGAGTTCAACGAGATCGCAAAATCGCGCCGTCGCATCGATGGCCAGCAACGCGTCACCGGCCGCGCCAAGTACACGCAGGACGTTTACCTCCCCGGCATGCTCCACGTCCGCGTGCTCCGTAGCCCGTATCCCCGCGCGCGCGTGAGGCGGATCGACACCAAGAAAGCCGAAAAGCTGGCTGGCGTGCGCGACGTGCTGCATCGTTTCAACGCCCCGAAGGCGGCGTTCCGGGGCGAGGAGACGATTTTCCGCGAGGAAGTGCGTTTCGTCGGGGACGAGGTCGCGGCCGTCGCGGCGGATGACGAGCAGTCCGCGGTCGAAGCGCTTCGAATGATCGAAGTCGATTACGAGCTCCTGCCGCATGTGGTCGATCTCGAGGAAGCGATCGGCGATGTCGCCCCGCGTCTCGAGACCGATGGCAACGTCGCCGAAGCCGCAACGCACAAGCGCGGCGACGCCAAACGGGGCCTCAAGGAAGCCGATTTCGTCATCGACGCGACGTACCGGACGTCGACGCAGTTGCACAACTCGCTCGAGACTCACGGCGCTGTCGCGTCGTGGGACGGTGAGCAGCTGACCGTTTACGAATCGACACAGCACGCCTTCGGTGTGCGCCAGGGTCTCCGCACCGCACTCAAGCTGCCCTTCTCCAAGATTCGCGTGCTCTGCGACTACATGGGCGGCGGCTTTGGATCAAAAGGCGGTGTGGGCAAGTACTCGATCATCGCGTCGATGTTCAGCATGCGGCTCGGGCGGCCCGTCCGCTGCGTCCTGACGCGCGAAGAAGAGAATCTTGCGGCGGGAAACCGCTCGGCCACGCTGCAGCAGCTGCGCATCGGCGGAAAGGCCGGGCGTATCACAGCGCTGGAGCACACCTCATGGGCCAACGTGGGCCAGGGAAAGTGGGTCGCTAATCCGACCGGCCCCACGAACACGCTCTACGACATCGCGAACCTGTCCTCGAAGTCTTACAAGGTGGTCACGAATGCCGGGTCGCTGTCCGCGTTCCGCGCGCCGGGCTACGTTGAGGGCACGTTCGCCCTCGAGTCAGCGATCGATGAGCTCGCTGACAAGATGGGTGTCGATCCGCTCGCGCTGCGCCGCAAGCACGCCGCTTCGCCGAAGGACCCGATGGTCGGAAAGCGCTACTCAGACAAGCACCTCATCGAGTGTTACCGCATCGGTGCCGCGGAAATAGGCTGGCAGCGCCGGCGGTCCGGCGGGATTCGGGGCTCGGCCCCGCATCGGCGTCGCGGAATCGGGATGGCCACACAGATCTGGGGCGGAGGAGGTGGCCCGCCCGCGTACGCCACGGTGCATGTGAATCCGGACGGGACGGTCGTGCTCACGACCGGGAGCCAGGACATTGGCACCGGGACGCGCACGATCCTGGCGCAGATCTGCGCGGATGAGCTCGGCGTGGAGCTGGACGATGTGCAGGTCCGGCTGGGTGACACCGACAACCCCTACGGGCCGATCTCGGCGGGATCGCTTACGACTGCGTCGGTGGGGCCCGCGGTACGCATCGCGGCACGGGACGCGAAGGAGCAGCTGCTCGGCGCGGCCGCCGGGGTCCTCGAAACGCCAAAGGCCGAGCTGCGTCTCGAAGCTGGCGTCGTGGTAACCAAGGGCGCGCGCACTCCGCTCTCTGAGATTCTCGGAAGGGTCGATAACAACACCGTGATCGGTAAGGGCGGTCGCCACCCAAACGACCCCGAGCTCTCGCTGCGGACGTTCGGCGCGCATTTCGCGGAGGTCGAGGTCGACGTGCGCACCGGCGAGATCACGGTCGAGCACGTTGTCGCGGTACACGACATCGGCCGAATCATCAATCCGATGACGGCCCGGTCACAGGTCGAAGGCGGCGTGCTCCAGGCGCTTGGCTTCGCCCTCAGCGAGGAGCGCTTTCTGGACCGGGCTACAGGTCGCGTGATGAACGCGAACCTCGAGAACTACAAGGTGCCCACTGTGAAGGACGTCCCCGCGAAGATCACAGTGAAGTTCGTCGATCGCCCCGACCGTCGGGCGAACAACCTCGGCGCGAAAGGCCTGGGTGAGCCCCCAATCATCCCGACTGCGGCGGCGATCGCGAATGCCGTCGCGAACGCGACCGGAGCTCGCGTGCGCCACGCACCGCTAACTCGTGCTCGCGTACTCGAAGCGCTGGCCATCGCCGGGGCAAAGTTTTGAACGCGTTCTCCTACGCCCGCCCGCGCGCTCTTGCCGAAGCGCTCCGGCTGCTGCGCAACGGCGCGATGGCGCTTGCCGGCGGGACCGACCTGATCGGTCTCATGAAAGACGGCCTGACCCACCCCGAGTCGCTGGTCGACCTCACGGGCATCGAGGGTCTGCGCGGCTGGTCTCACCCGAAAGGCCGCGGCCTCCGCATCGGCGCGCTGACGCCACTCGTCGAGCTCGAGACGAGTGAAGTGCTCGGGAAGACGCTGCCGATCCTCCGCGAGTCGCTCCGCGAAGCCGCGACCGTGCAGCTGCGAACGATGGGCACAGTCGGCGGGAACCTACTGCAGCGGAACCGCTGTTGGTACTTCCGGGATGAGGGCACCGTCTGCTGGCTCAAAGGCGGAAACCGCTGCTTCGCCATCGATGGCGAGAATCGCTACCACGCGATCCTCGGCGCGCAGGACTGCGTCATCGTGTCGCCGTCCGATCTCGTGCCCGCGCTCATCGCGTACGACGCGGAGATCGCGCTCACGAGCTCGCGCGGGACGCGTCGCATGAAGCTCGCGGATCTCTTCATAACGCCTCGCGGACGCGAGCGGCGCGAGCACGCGCTGCGGCCCGGAGAGCTCATCACCGAGGTGCGCGTGCCGGAGGCGGCCCTCTCGCGACGCGGGACGTACCTGAAGGCGATGGATCGAAAGGCGTGGAGCTTCGCGCTCGTCTCGGTTGCCGCCGCGGCGAGGATCGAGCGTGGTGTAGCTCGCGACGTGCGCATCGTGATGGGCGGCGTGGCGCCGGTACCGTGGCGGGTCATCGCGGCCGAGAAGGGCCTTGAAGGAAGCACCCTGGACGACGCGAGCTGCGCCGATGCGGCGGACCGGCTCCTCGCTGGCGCGACGCCGCTCCGCGATAACGGCTACAAGGTGACCCTGGCGCGCGAGCTCGTGCGACGGGCACTGCGCTCGCTCACCGCGTGAACGCCATCGTCGAGCGCGACCTCGTCGAGGCGATCGAGTCGACGCTCTTCATCTATCCCGCGGCTTCGGGCCTCTCGCACGACCTTGGCATCCCCGGACTTCGCGGGAGGGTCACAAAGGTCTCGCACCCGATGTCGAATCTCTGTGGTGATGCGCGTTTCTCGGAGCGTGAGGCCGATTCGCTCGTGGCGAAGGTCAAGCAGCGCTATGGCGACCTCGCGTTCGGGTGGGTGACCGGTCCGTCGACGCGGCCGGCCGATTTGCCACTTCGGCTCGAGGCGGCCGGCCTCCGGAACGTCGACAGCGTCGCCGGCATGGTCCTCACCGATCTCTCGTTACCGATCGAGGTGAACCCCAGAGTGTTGGTTCGAGAGGTCAGCTGGCATGACGCGATCGCGAACAGCGAGATGATGGCGAAGGCATATGGACTTCCCGTCGCTGTGATGCGGCTCTTCAACGAGCTTGTCGCGGCGACTTCCGATCGCGTCAGGTCGCGCGCATACGTGGCGTCTCTCGACGGCGATCAGCCTGTCGCGTGGAGTTACCTCGTGTACCTGCCGGATTCGCCGACCGTCCTGCTCGGCGGCGCCGCAACACTCGAGGAGTACCGTGGCCATGGCATCTACACGGCCCTCGTCGCGCGACGCCTCGCCGACGCGCGGGTCGACGGGCGGACAGCTGCGGTGATCCAGGGCGATCGCAAGACGTCGGCGCCCATCTGCGCGAAGCTCGGATTCCGCGAGATCTGCGGCCTCGAAATGTTCGCCTCCGCGCACTAGAAAAGTGCCCGCCGCACGCATCGGCACGCCCCTTCGCGTTTTTTGGCGTATCCACCGCGCGTTCATGCGGCTCACCGGCGGACGCTTCGGCCGGATCGGTCCGATGGACGCCTTGCTCCTCACGACCAAGGGTCGGAAGAGCGGCGAGCAACGTGACGTGGCTCTCAACTACCTGCTTGACGGCGACGCGTACATCGTCGTCGCCTCGTACGCGGGCGAGGATCGCGATCCGGCGTGGTGGAACAACCTCAAGGCTCAGCCCGAGGCGGAGGTCGCGGTCGGCGGCAGACGCCTCAAGGTGCGGGCCCGCGAGAGCGAGGGGGCCGAGCGCGCGCGTCTGTGGAGAGAGATCACAAGAAAAGATCCCGCGTACGCCGAGTACCAGCTGCGGACCAAACGTCGCCTTTCAGTCATCACTTTGGAGCCTGTTCACTAGCGCGTTCGCACCTTGGCGCCTGTCCGTGCGCTCGCCGGGCGCGGACTCGCACGCTAACGTCGCCGTGTGTTCGCACGAATCCTCATGGCCTCCGCCGTCATCGCTTTCTTCTTCATCGTCGTGGTCACGGTCGCGGCTTTGCAGGAGCGCGACCTTCCCCAATCCCGTGTCCTGGCGGAGCGGAATGCGCAGCCGACGGCAACCGAAGCCGCCCCGTCGCAGGCTGGAGTCGTCGCGCGTCGCGCCGGCTCGCGCTCCGGATACGACCGGATAACGAGTGTCGAGGGTGGATGGAGCTTCGAGATACCGACGGCTTGGAGCGCGGCAAGTGCGCCGATGGGCGGTGGAGAAATCGCCAGCTTCGAACTTGGCGCGGCGCCGGTCGGCGGAAACGCCCCCGCGGTCGATCAGCTGCGAATGCGGGTCCACCTCATGACCGACTACGACCTCACCCCGCTCGAAACTCTCGCCGCGCGAGATGGCCCGCCAGGGCTGCTTGTCGGCCAAACGCATACGAACGTGAGCGGGCGGGACGCCATACGAACCGTGAGGAACGCGTACGTGCCGGCGGGGTCGCCGTTCGACCAGCAGCGCGTCATCTGGGATCTCCGCTCGCCGTTCTTGCCGGATCGGATCGTGGTGGTCGAGGCCTGGCCGGCGGATGGCCCACTCGCGCCGGAGGCGGATCACGCGATGGCCACCTTCGAGCTCTTCCCCGTGCCGCCGGCCCCGACCGTTCCGAAAATCTCGCGGACCAACGCGACAGCACGAGCGGCCGAATATGCCGGCGCGTTCGGCACTCCAGGCGGCTCAACCGCGAAGCTCGTGCTCTTCAAGGACTACGAGAAGGCTCAGATCGCCGAGGCGAAGCGCAGCGGCGGTCCCTATACGGTCGGCGCTATGAGCGATCCGGATCAGCTGGTGTGGATCGTCGTGGTGAAAGGGGACTTCGAAGAGCTGAAGGGGGGCGGCGGGCCGCCCGGGATCGGCGCCACGCCTGTGCAACCTCCAAGGCTCGTGTGGTTCACCGTCATCGTCAACGCGATCGACGGAAGCGTCGTCAACTACACAACCGGGTCACGCGGGGACGGGCCTGCGTGGTTCGACGTGCTCGCCGACCGCACGCATTGAGTTAAGACGGGGCGAGCGATCGCTGGAAGCGCGCGAGGTCGTACTCGTCGCTCGCCAGCTCTTGCTCGAACTCGTCCGGAAACGGCGCGCCGTCGATGAGCGGTGCGAAATGCGCAGCGATCGCCGGCGGAAGTTCTGACGTCTCGCGGAAGTTCGTGGGGATGTCGGCGAAGTACTCGACCACGTTCGCGTGGTCGCCCTGACGTAGGAATGATCCCGTGACCCAGCCGCGATAGCGCGGATAGTTCTTCACCACCGTTCGGCTGTCCGCGACGGCCTTGCGCAGGCGCGCGAAACCACGGTCCTCGTCGGCGCGATACCGCGGATGGTTCCAGCAGATGAAGTGAAAAAGCTCGTGGCACGCCGAGAGCCGCACCTGTCGCAGGCCCTCGTAGGTTTCCACGCCGGCCGCCAGCCAGATCTCATTGCGATCCGGCCAGTACCCGCCGCCGCCACGCGCGTCGTAGCGATAAAAAGGACAGCGTCCGCCGAGGGTGCGAATCTCGGCGGGGAAGCCTGCGAGGGCGCGTTCGATGAGCCGCGGCCCCGGTGTGACGTAGAGATAGGTCTGGGTGCGCCAGAGCTGGTCCCGCAGTCCTCCAAGCTCCCCCGGCCGAAGACTGCGCTCGGCGAACGCGAGCACGACATGACCCATCGCGTTCGGGACGGAAGCGCGCTTCAGCTCGCGATGTGGCGCGGTCATCGCGCCGAGTATCAGGCGAGCCGGGCGGCGAGGAGCGCGCGTTCGGCGGGGTTGTCGGTGAGCTCGGCGCCCGTCGCGTGATAAAGGTGGTAGCGATGTGGGCCTGCTCGGCGCCTCTCACGTGCCACAGCGCGATCGCGCGATTCAGTCCGATGTCCGGAGAGTCATTGATCGCGAGGAGCGCCTCGTACGAGCGAAGGATGTCGGGCCAGCGTCTCTTCTCAGTACGACGAAGGGCTCCCCAGAGATCGACAGCTACGAGAGGCTAGCGCCGCGAAGGCGGCCATCCTCCGGCCGGGACCTCCGCCTCGCCGCGCTCCAGAGCCAGGAGGCGCCGCTTGGCCGCGAGTCCACCGGCGTAGCCACCCAGGCTGCCGTCGGTGGCCACGATGCGGTGGCAGGGAACCACGATCGGGATGGGGTTCGCACCGAGCGCCGCCCCCGCGGCGCGTGAGGCCTGCTCGTTTCCGGCCCGACGGGCTACGAACTTGTACGTCGCGAGCTCGCCGTACGGTACGCGTGCCGTGGCGGCGAGGATCCGCTGCTGGAACGACGTGAGGGGCGCGAGGTCGACCGGCACGTCGAACGATCGGCGGCGGCCGGCGAAATACTGGTCGAGCTCCGTGAGCACACGGTCGCAGCTTCGCCGGTCGGGGAGCACACCGGGACCGTAGGCGTGCGTGATCCGCGCGAGCTCGCGCTGATCGGGTGTCGTGCCGTAGTGGATGTTGACGACACCGCGCGGACCGACCGCGACCCAGAGTGGACCGAGCGGAGAATCCGCCACGGCATATCCGACGGTGACGAGGCCTTCTCGCTTCGCGCGCGCGACCAGACGTTCCCGGGCCTCACCGACCAGCGGTTCGAGCGCGTTCATCGCATGGCCTCCTTCAGTTTCTTCATCGCCTCCGCAACGCGTGAGCGCGCGGCCTCCTCGCTGCACCCGAGCGTGTCCGCGATCTCGGCGTACGGGCGTCCCTCGACCTTGCGCAGGACGAACGCCGCCCGTTGTCCGGTCGGCAGCGCCCGGACTGCGGTTGCGAGATCCGAGAGCGTCACGCCGTCGCGCTCGGGCGCCGCCAAACGCAGGTCCCCGAGCGGTACGACGCGGCGCGTCTGTCGCACCCGATCGATCGCCTTGTTCGTGGCGATCTTGTAGAGCCACGCGCGCTCGTTGCCAGCGCGCGGCGGCGGCCACGCGCGGAACGCGGCGAGAAATGTCTCCTGAAACAGATCGTCGGCCTCCGCACGGTTCCCGGTGAGCCGAAGGACGTAGGCGAAGATTTCGCGCTCGTGGCGCTCCAGGAGCTCACCGAAGGTCACCGTTCCGATCTCACGACGATAGAACGCGTCCGCTTGGCCTGACGTGAGATGGCTCGCGTCAGATAGCCGAAGGGTCGCTCTTAGCGGCGGAGCTCGAAGATGATCTCGCCGTCGACCACTTGGCCCGTTCGTGCGAACCCCAGCTTGTCGTGCACACGTAGCGACGGCGCGTTGTCGGGTGTGGTGGATGACACGAATCGGCGGATGCCGTGCTCCGTTGCCGCCCAATCCATCAGCGCACGCGCGGTTTCGGTCGCGTAACCCTTCCTTCGCTGGCCCGGGAATACGGTCCAGCCCAATTCCACCGCGTTCGGCGTCGCCGTGTCGTTCACGCCGGGCGGCCCGTGAAAGTTCACGTAGCCGACCATCGCTGTGGCCTCGCGTAGGACGATCGCTCTGAGCGACCAGGGCACCCACGAAGCGTCGTTGGCGATCTGGTCGCGCCGGTAGCGCACGAGCTTGAGCGCGCCGGCGCTCGGAAAGTCGGCAGGCATCCGATAAGGGGCGAGCCGGCCGGCGGCGGGGCGATCGCCGGCGATGAGGGCGTCGAGGAGTGGCATTGGCATGAGGATGAGATCGAGCCGTTCGCTGCGGATGATCGCGTGCGTGTTGGTCGCCCGAGCTACTCCCGTTTCTTTGTGCCGAGCGTGCGCTCGAAGAGTTCGTCCGAAAGGCGAAGCGGCCGGCCCGAGCCGCCGTATCGCTCGAGCGAAAGCTCCGCGAGGACGGAGAGGGCGATTTCGGCCGGTGTGCGTCCACCGAGATCGAGGCCGACTGGAGCGTGGACCGCACGGATCCGCTCCTCGGGAATGCCCTCGCCGCGGAGCATCTGCGCGATGAGGATCGTCTTGCGCTTGCTGCCGAGTAGGCCGACGTACCGCGCCCCGGACTTCACGGCGGCGCGAAGGCACTGTGAGTCGAGCTTGTGTCCGCGCGTCGCGATGATCACGAAGGAGTTCCAGCCGATGGGCATGGTCTCGAGTGCCCTGACCATGTCCATGTTCACGACCTCGCTCACGCCGGGGAACCGCTCGCGGTTCGCGAACTCGGGACGGTCGTCGATCACGGTGACTTCGTAATCCAGCTGAACGCCGAGCCTCGCGATCGCAAGGCCCACATGGCCCCCGCCGGTGATGACGAGGCGAGGCCGCGACATCACGGGCTCCACGAGAAGCTCGGTCTCCTCGTCGAGCACGACGGAACGTGCTGTGCCCTGACGCAGCGTTTCCATCGCCGCCGCGCGGGCTCGTGCGTCGAGCGCGTTGTCGCCGAGAGTGCCGCCGCCCTTCGCGTCTGTCTCCACGAACAGCTTGCCCGCCGCGATCACGTCCTTGCCGCGCTTTCGCATGAGCGTGGCGACAGCAACCGGCTTTCCGCCGGCGGACGCGGCGAGGACGTCGCCGAGGAGATCGCGCCCCGCGAAGCGAAGCACGCGCTCGCCGGGCTCGATCGAGATCCACATCGTGCCGCCGCAAACGAGCCCGGTGTCCCACGCGAGGTCTTCGGTCAGCTCGTACTCGCGCAGGGACGGCTCGCCGGTTTCGATGACATGCTTCGCCTCGACGAACGCGTCGCCCTCGACGCATCCACCGCCGAGCGTGCCCACGAGGCGCCCGAGGTCGTCGACGAGCAGCTTCGCGCCGACCACCTGCGGGGTGCTCCCGGTCGTACGGACAACCGTCGCGACCGCGAATCGCCGCCCCTCACGCTCGAGCTCGGCCATCCGAGCGAAGATCTCCCGCATCAACCCAGTATCCCCCTTCCGCCCGCCAGGACCGTCTTTTCTTAGGAAGAAGGCGGTGTCAGGTCTTCGAGACGGTCGACGTCGCGCACGATCCCGCGGTCCTCGACGTCGACGTCGACGCGGAGGTCGGCGTGCGCGTGTATCACCTCGTGAAGCGTTGCCCGCGCGTCCGCCGCGCGGATCTCGTCGCGGAGTGACGGCGGCAGCGCCACGGGGTGGCCGCGTTTGCCCCGGTAACGCGGTGAGACGATCGCCGGCTTCCGCGCGTACGCAGTGATGACCGCGCGGACCGTATCGGGAGAGACGAACGGCATATCTCCGGGCATCACCAGGATCGCGTCGCCCTGCGCCTGCGCGACGCCCTCCTGGATCGAGCTGAACATGCCGCGCGAGGGATCGGGGTTTTCGATCGGCCGGACCCGCGGATCGAGCATTGAGTTGACGTCGCGCTCGATCTCGGCGCGCGCGTCTCGACCTACCACCACGATGACTTCGGCGACCCCTCCCTCGAGCAAGGCGCGGATGGTGTGATCGAGGAGCGGCTCGCCGTCGATCGGCGTGAGGAGCTTCTTCCCACCGAATCGCTCCGCCGATCCCGCGGCGGTTACGACGGCGACGGCGCGCATGCCTAGCGCGGGCGCAGCGAACGCAGCGCGCGCTCGGTGAACACGAGGGCCGCGCGCTTGCGCTGCGAGATCGTTCCCGAGGTGTTGTCCATCGGCCGCGCGGCCTTGTGCACGGCCTCGGCGGCGAGCGCGATCGTGACGTCGTCGAGGCGCGTCCCGACGAGCGGCCTCGCCGCGTCTTCGACCAGAAGAGGGCGCGAGCCGAGCGCGGTGATCGCGACGCGCGCTTCAGACACCGTGGCGCCGTCCCAGCGGATCGCGGCCGCCACCGCGGCGATCGGGAAGTCGAAAGAGCCGCGGTCACGCATCTTCAGATACGTGCTTCGCCACCCTTCAGTTTCCGGGATCGTGATGTCCGTGAGCACCTCGTCCTGGCGCATGGCCATTGGCCGGATGCCGTCCTCTCGGTAGAGGTCGGACATCGGCACCTCGCGCGCGCCATTCGCATCCTCGAAGTGCACGGTGGCGCCGAGCGCGAGGAGCGCGGGCACCGTGTCCGCGCTCGCGACCGCGAGACAGCGCGGGCTCGAGGTCGCGACACGGCAGACGACGTCGGGATTGGTCTTCATGCAGAATCCCTCGGCCGTGCGCCAGAAGAGCGACTGGTCGTACCAGTTGCAGCGCGTGTCGAGGCAGATGTTCCCGCCGATGGTGCCCATGTTGCGAAGCTGCGGAGTGCTCACGAGCTCCGCGGCCTGAGCGAGGGCCGTAAATTGGTCACGAATACCCGGGTCGCCCGCGATGGCCGAGAGGGTCGTGCCGGCGCTGATGTCGAGGTGGCCGTTCTGCTGTATGCCGGCGGCGTCGCGCACGCGGGCGAGCGAGACGAGCAGCTCGGGCGTGAACTGTCGCCGTTTCATGTTCGGGAAGAGATCGGTGCCGCCCGCGACGAGCATCACGCGCAGGGTCGGTGTGCCGTTGCCCCGATCGATCGCACCCGCACCGTTCTCGGCGAGGAGCTGCGCGGCTTCGCCGTACGAGCGCGCCTCGATCAAGCGGAAACGCGGCAGACGCAGCATCAGCCCACCGGCCGCTTGCGCTCTCGCGCATCGGTCGACGCGGTGAGGCGCCGGAGCGCGCGCTTCGGATCGCCCTTGCCAGTGTCGAGCCCGTCGGGGCCGATGCGGGTCTTCAGCTCGCCGCGCCGGTCGCGCTTCCCGAGGGCGTTGAGGACCTTCTCCGCGGTGATCGGCGTCTCGTCGAAGCGAACCCCGATCGCGTCGTAGACCGCGTTCGCGATCGCCGGAATGACCGGGTTCAGCGGTCCTTCGCCCGCCTCCTTCGCGCCGAAGGGCCCCTCGGCGTCAACGCTTTCGACGAGGATGGCTTCGAGGGCCGGCGTGTCGAGCGACGTGGGGATCTTGTAGTCCAGGAGGGACGGTTTCTTATGGAGACCGCCGCGGAACACTTGCTCCTCGCCGATGATCTCGCCGTAGCCCATGTAAGCCGATCCTTCCACCTGGCCTTCGACGTTCGCGGGGTTGAGCGCCCGGCCGCAGTCGTGTGCCGTCGTCACCTTGTCAACGGTGACGATGCCGGTCTCGAGGTCCACGCTCACCTCGGCGACGGCGGCCTGGTACGAGTACGCGGGTGTCGGGCCGACACCGGCTCCCTTGAACGAACCGCCTATGCCCTTCGGTGGCTTGTAGCTCCCGGCCGCCACGAGCGTTCCGTGCCTGGATTCGGCGAGCACCGCGGCGTCGACGAAGCCAATGAATTTCGCGGGATCGTCGCGGTCGTAGATCCGACCGTATGCGGTGAGCAGCCGCTCCGGCTGGATCTCGAGCTTCTCCGCCGCGGCCTCAACGAGCCACCCGCGCAGCTTCATCGCGGCATCTCTCACGGCGTTCCCTGCCATGAACGTCACGCGGCTCGAATAGCTCCCGAGGTCCACCGGGGCGAGCGAGGTGTCACCCGAAACCACGTGCACGTCCGCGGGCATGACGCCGAGCGCCTCCGCGGCGACCGACGCGAGCATGTTGTCGGAGCCCTGGCCGATCTCGGACGTGCCGCACATGACGGTGACGCCGCCGCCGCGATCGATGCGGATCTCCGCACCCGAGTGCGGCATCTCGTTCCAGTAGATCGGCAGCCCGGCGCCTGAGATGTACGCGCTCCCGGCGAGACCGATGCCCTTGCCCCGGCCCAGCTGCCCGCGGCGCTCCGAGTAGCGCGTCGCCCGCTGGAGCGCGTCCAGGCAATCACCGAGGCCCATCGACGTGATCCGAAGATCGTTCACGGTGCGGCTGTTCGCGGGCTGGAGGATCTTCTTGCGATACTCGAGCGCGTCGAGACCGAGATCCTCGGCGATCTTGTCGATCTGGCACTCGAACCCGTACCGCGGCTGGGTGGTGCCGTGGCCGCGCTTCGGACCGCACGGCGGCTTGTTCGTGTAGACGCGCACGCCATCGAACTTGTACGCGGGGATGCGGTAGGTGACGGTCAGCAGCGCGCCGGTGTAATAGGTGGTCGCGATCCCGTACGACGCGTACGCCCCACCGTCGAGCCAGCTCTGGTAGTGCACGGCGGTGATCTCGCCGTCCTTCCTGACGCCGGTGCGGATGCGCATCTTCACCGGGTGACGCCCGCGATGTGCGTAGAAGACCTCCTCGCGGTCGAGCGTGATCTTGACGGGACGCCTCGTGCGCAGCGACAGGAGCGCGGCCGCGAACTCGTGACCGAACGGATCGCTCTTGCCGCCGAACGCGCCGCCGTTCGGTGTGGCGATCACGCGGATGCGCGAGCGCGGCAGGCCGAGGACTTTCTCGAGCTCGCGGTGCAGGTAATGGGGGACCTGCGTCGCGGTCCACAGGGTGAGCTTGTCGTCGGCCCCGTACGACGCGACCGCGCTGTGCGACTCGATCGGCGCGTGGGTGTTGCCCTCGAAGAAGAACCAATCGTCGCGGACGTGATCGGCCGCGGCGAATCCGCCCTCCAGGTCGCCGAAGGAGAGATGGACCTCCTTGAAAACGTTCGCGCGCTTGGCTTCGTCGTGGATCTTCACGTCCTCCCGCTCGAGGGCCTCCTCGATCGTGAAGATCGGCTCGAGGTCTTCGTAGTCCACGTCGATGAGCGACAGCGCGTCGAACGCGGTGTCCTCGTCGAGCGCCGCCACCGCCGCGACGGGCTCGCCGACATAGCGCACACGATCCACAGCAAGCGCCGTCTCGTCCTGTGTCGACGGCATGATGCCCATCTTCTCGGGCATGTCCGCGCCGGTCACGACCGCGACGACACCGGGATGCGCCAACGCGCGCGCGACGTCGACGCGGCGGATCCGCGCGTGCGGCCGCGTGGATCGCAGGACACGGCCGTAGAGCATCCGTGGCAGGAAGAGGTCGTCGGCGTAGCGCGCTTCTCCCGTGAGATGGGCCCACGAGTTGACCTTCGGCAGGCGGCGGCCGATGACTGAGAACTCGCTCACGCGCGCGCCGCTTTCTCGATCGCTTCGTAGATAGCCGTGTATCCGGTGCAGCGGCAGAGGTTCCCGCTTATCGCCGATGCGATCTCGGCGCGCGTCGGCCGCGCTGTCGTGTCAAGCAGCGCCTTGGCGGTCATGAGCATGCCAGGCGTGCAGTAGCCGCACTGCGCCGCGCCCTCTTCCGCGAAGGCGATCTGGAGCGGATGCAATGACTCCCCAGTAGCCAGCCCTTCGACGGTCGTGACCTCCGCATCGCCCACCAGCGCGGGCAAGGTCAGGCAGGCGAGCACCGGCGTGCCGTCGACGAGCACCGTGCAGGCGCCGCACTCGCCGAGCTCGCATCCGTGCTTCGTGCCGGTGAGCCCCAGCTCCTCACGCAGGACCTCGAGGAGGGTGTGGTGAGGATCCGCCGCGATCGTGCGGGCCTCGCCGTTCACATGAAGAGTGACGAGCTGCTTGCTCATGCGGCCTCCGCGCCGATGCGCCGCGAGAGCGCGCGCGCCGCGGCGACGCAGCGTTCGCCGATGCGCCTGAGCCTCCGCAGGTCGACGCGCTCTTTGAACCCGACCACCATCACGACGGCGATCCGCCGTCCGCGCGCATCGACGATCGGCGCCGCGACCGCGCGCACGCCGGCGAAGAGCTCCTGGTCGTCGTATCCGACCTCGTCACGCGTGGCGAGGACCTTTCCATGGGCGCCCTTCTCGAGCGGAAGACGGCGTCCGAGTGGTGCCGTCATGTGCAGGTCGGTCGCGGGTTCAGCGCGACCCGCGATCTCGAGCTTGCCGTCGACGACCAGTCCGAGGATGGCGGTCTCTCCAAAGGTCTCCATGAGCGACACGAGATACGGCTGCGCGAGCGAGCGCAGATCCGGTGCCGAGGCGTCAGCGAGTGCACGCAGCTCGGGGCCGAGCCGGAAGCGTGTGTCGGGATCCCGCACGACGAAACCGAAGTGGGCAAGGGTCAGGAGGACGTCGCGAAGCGTTCCCTTTGACACGCTGAGGGCCCGCGCGAGCTCGCTTATGCCCATGGGGCGTCCGCCTTCAGCCAGCGCGCGGAGGACCCGCGCGGCCTTGTCGACGGCTGGGACCGGACGGACCTCCGCCGTACTCTCTGCCATACGCGTACGGCGGATGGTACATCAGCCAGATGTGGGCATCATCGCCGCGTCGGTAAACTCGCGCGGCGATGGGACTCGAGCCGTTCGAGACATGGAGCGCCAGAGAGCGGCAGCAGGCCCAGTGGTCGCGCCTGGCGGTGGAACTGCCCGAGCTCCTGCGCGACAACCCCTTCTATCGCGCACGGCTCCTGAAAGAAGCCCGCGAGCTCCGCGACCTTCCCTTCACGACAAAGGCCGAGCTGTCGGCTGATCAGGCCGCGCACCCACCGTTCGGGTCGAACCTCACCTACCCGATCGAGCGGTACGTGCGGCTTCATCAGACGAGCGGCACCACCGGCCGGCCGCTTCGCTTTCTCGATACCCCCGAGTCGTGGGAGTGGTGGCGCGAGTGCTGGCAGCCCATCTATCGCGCCGCTGGAGTCACGGCGCGTGACCGTCTGTTCTTCGCGTTTTCGTTCGGGCCGTTCGTTGGATTTTGGTCGGCGTTCGCCGGCGCGGAGCGACTCGGTGCGCTCTGCCTGAGCGGAGGCGCGATGACGACGACCGAGCGCGTCGCCGCGATCATGGCGACGGAGGCCACCGTCCTCCTGTCGACCCCGACATACGCGCTTCGATTGGCGGAGGCGGCGCGCGAAGAGGGCATCGACCTCGGGCGATCGGCCCTTCGCGTGTCCATCCACGCGGGCGAGCCCGGCGCATCGATACCGGCCACCCGCGAGCGGATCGAGAAGGAGCTCGGGGTCGAGGCATTCGATCACACCGGTGCGACTGAGGTCGGTGCGCACGGCTTCTCGTGCTCAGCGCGCGACGGCGTGCACATCAACGAAGCGGAGTTCATCGCCGAAATCCTCGACGAGAGGACCGGCGAGGCGCGGGACGAAGGTGAAGGCGAGCTCGTGCTCACGAACCTCGGTCGGTGGGGCATGCCGGTGATTCGCTATCGCACCGGCGACCGCGTCCGAGCGGTGCGCGAGGCCTGCTCGTGCGGGCGCACGCTCGTGAAGCTCGCCGGCGGGATCGCCGGGCGGGTGGATGACATGATCACGGTCCGCGGCGTGAACGTTTTCCCGAGCGCCATCGAAGCGATCATCCGCAAGTTCGACGAGGTAGGTGAATACCGCGTCGAGCTCGCGACGGTGCGCGAGATGGACGAGCTTCATTGCACCGTCGAGGCGCAAACAGACGTCGCGGAGCGCCTCGCGGCCGCGATCCATCGCGAGCTCGGCATCCGCTCCAAGGTGGAAACCGTTCCGCCAGGAACGTTGCCGCGTTTCGAGATGAAGGCGAAGCGCTTCCATAAGACCAACGTTTAGTGGCCCAAGCGTTCCTTCTCGGCGTTGCCGCCGCCTACGCGATCGCGATCCCGGTGGGGCCGATCGCGGTGCTGATCCTGCGCACGGGCGTCCGCCGCGGGCTCCGCGTGGCCGCGGCCGCCGGCGCCGGGGCGGCCACGGCAGACCTCGTCTTCGCGACGATCGCCATGCTTTTCGGCGCGGCGGCGTCAGTGTTCATCGCGCCGATCCTGCCCGCGGCCCGGATTGTCGCCGCGGGGGCGCTTGTGGTGATCGCGGTCCGCGGCCTGCTTGCGGCGCCGCAACCGATCGAGCGCGAATCCAGCGAGACCCGAGCCGGCAACACCTATCTCTTGTTCCTCGGCCTCACAATGCTCAACCCGCCGACGGTGATCTACTTCGCCTCGCTCGCGATCGCGTTGCCGGAGGTCTCAGCTGACCTTGGCAGCCGCGCGGCGTTCGTGATCGGCGCATTCCTCGCTTCGCTCTCGTGGCAGGAGCTTCTGGCGGTCGGCGGCGCGATGCTCCACGGCCGATTGACGCCTCGACTCCAGCGGACCACGGCGGTGGTGAGCTCGGTCATCATCCTTGCGCTCGCGGCTCGTGTCGCATTCGCCTAGCGAAGGATCTTCGCTCCGAGCGTCTTCTCGAGCTCGCGCAGCGCGTCGTGGTGGGCTTCCTCGTCGAACGAGGTCACGCCCTTCTCGACAACCTCGACCGCGTAGCCGAGATTGCGCGCGTCCGCGGCCGTGTAGAGCACACAGATGTTGGTGCAGTCGCCGACCAGGCGGAGCGTGTCCACGCCGCGTTCGCGGAGTGTGATGTCGAGGTCGGTGCCGAAGAAACCCGAGTACCGTCGCTTCGGGATTACGACGTCATCCTTCCGGGGCGCGAGCTCAGGGACGATCTGGGCGCCCTTTGTGCCGACGAGCGCGTGGGGCGGGAACATCTGGAACTCCGCGTCGCCAGGCAGGTGGTTGTCGGTGAGGTATACGACGGGCTCAGCTGCCGCCCGCGCGCGTGCGATCTCGTTTTGGATGACGGGGACGATGCGGCCCATCGAAGGGCCGCAGTACAGTGCGCCGCCCTCGTGAACGAAGTCTTCGATCATGTCGAC
>Ga0209806_1000245_pt1 | contig 35808 bp, 36 predicted proteins | sample GraSoiAngelo_152_FD_186166 | JGI IMG/M metagenome (GOLD analysis project Ga0209806, IMG submission 186166) | Grasslands soil microbial communities from the Angelo Coastal Reserve, California, USA - 14_1009_12_30cm (SPAdes) (version 2) | ecosystem: Environmental > Terrestrial > Soil > Grasslands ... | reverse complement strand
ATCCCGCGACGCGGGTTCAGGCGGGGCTGACGGGGCTCGAACCCGCGACCTCCGGTGTGACAGACCGGCACTCTAACCAGCTGAGCTACAGCCCCCTGCAACGGAGCGTTGCAATATAGGCCGGCCCACAGGCCGATTCAATGCCTCAGAAGTTGCGGCAGTGGTATGCGCGTCTCACCTGCTGCACATAGTTGTCGAACCGCGTGATGATCTGCATCGGCTGCACGATGGCGGCCGGTGCGACCGACCCGCCGAACACGAGGGCGCGTTTGGCCCGTTGCAACCGGTCGCTCACCGCAGGCCCCAGATCGCATTTCTTGGACGCACCGAGCGCCTGCAGCATCGGCCCGACGCTGTAGGTCGACGCAAGACCGTAGTAGAGACTGGTGAGCGCGGCCAGCTGCCGCCGCGGCCCGATGGTGTCGCCGGCCAACCGCGCGTACGACGGCTCGAGCCAGGCAAATGCCCGCTCGAAGGCTGACGCTTGAACGAGCTTGGAGCCCCCGGTGTACGCGATGTACGCCGCGGCAAAGCGCGGCGATGAATCCCGCGACGCGAATCCTGGAGTGATATACGGCCACGCCGAATCCAGCTTGACCGCGAACGCCGTTCCCATCACGCGGAGACAGGTGGTGTCCTTGGCGCGCTGGCAGGGATTGAAGCGCGCCGTGTCCAACACGGAGTGGTCCACGATCGTCTTGGCGACGAGCAGGCCCGTCGAGACGTCCGTCGTATCTATCCGGTACGCCTGCTGGTACGCGATGATCGCCGAATCGATCTTGCCGGCCAGCTCGTAGGCCGCCCCAAGCTGCTTGGCGAACGACTTGGACCGCGGGAAGCTCCGGGCGCCGAGCCGGCTCAAGTTCAGGAGGCGTGTCGTGTCGGGGATCGCCTGGTTGACGGCGATCGCGCCCCGCAAGAACGTCGAATCGTGCTGCAGCGCGGTGTCGGCCTCCAACCGGGCCTGATAGAGGTCCGCAGCGGGCTGCCACAGCGAACCCTCCGTGGCGCAGCGGATGCCCAGGTCGGTGAGCGCCGCGTCGCCGGGCGTCCCGCGCAAAGCCGCCTCCACGAGCTGCACGCACTTCTGGTGCTGGCGGTTGGTCAAGAGCAGCTGGGCCGTGCCGCGGACGGTCCCCACGTTCCGGAGATCGGTGAGCGCAAGCTGGTAAAACGCGTCCATCGCGCGCAGCGTGTCGCCCTTGGTGAGGTAGTTCTGGGCCATGCAGTTCCAGGGGGTGGCGTTGAGCGAGTCCCCCACGAGCGCGCGCCGGCAGGCGTTGATCAGGCTGTCGGGCGGCATGCGTTGCAACTCGTACACGCTCTCAACGCACAGATGCGCGGCGGGAAGATTGGGCTCGAGCACGATCGCCTTGCGGGCGGCTTCGAGCGCGCGCAACGCCGCGCCGCGGGAACGCTGTTCGCGGCAATCGCGGGCGCTTTCGGCGGCGCGCACGATGTTGTTGAGCCGCTGGCCGATCGCTTCCCCGAGAATCTGCGGCGTGCTCCCGGTGGCGGTGAAGACCATCCCGAAGCCGGAGCTGCCCTCGCTGATGCGGATCTTCGCGGTGTACGACGCGCTATTGCGGCTGAGGAGGCCCGTCGTGTACGCGTTGACGCTCAACGAGCGGGCCAGCTGCGAGGCCTGCTGCTCGGCGAGGAGGATGTCGCAGGTGAAGCCGGAGGCCTGCAGGGCCTCGCAAATCTTCGCCTTGGGTACGGTGAGGACTTTGTACCGCGCCAGCGCCGTCAACCGCTCCCGGGCGAGATCCATGGCGGCGACGCTCGCGGCCGAGTCCGCCGGGGACGCGACGGCGAGCGGCAGCACCAGGAGTTTTTCAGTCGGCTGGGTGATGGCCAGCTGCGCCGGGGCGGCCGCCACGGCCCCCAGCATCAGAACGGTCACCAGTCGCAGCGTGCTCACGCGGTCAAACCTCCGTGCGGAATCGTACCCCAGTGGGCGAAGAGGGATTCGAACCCCCGACTTCCTGCGTGTAAGGCAGGCGCTCTAACCCGCTGAGCTATTCGCCCGTGGGCGCGGCTCGCTACAGCGCGAGCCCGAAGGGAAAGAATACGCAATAGCCGAGGACGAGGAGAATCGGCGCCGCCGTGGTCGAGCCCCGCGCGAGCAGCACGTAACCGATCACCAGCGACACGAACCCCGCGGCGAGCAGGACGTAGTTCAGCCGCGCGAACCGCAGCCGCGATCGGGCGAGACTCTGGTCGGGCATCGGGCTCGGAGTTTACCGCGCAATTGCATGCTCGTCAAGAAGTTGGCGCGTCGTCGGGGGGCACGATCCACCCCTCGTCGAGCCGCGCCCGGCGCTCGCGGTCGCGGCGCCGCCGGGCCCAGACCAAACCGATCAGCAACAGGGCGAGCACCGCCCAGAATGCGCCGACCGATTGGGCCCACTCCAGCCACCCGTACTGGGACCTCAGGTCCCGCTGCCAGCGCTCCTCGAAATCCCCCTCGGTCACGTGGTAGGTCTCGCGCAGGGCGGCGTCGAAGGACGGTGCGGCCGGCAGCCGGGCGAGGAGGACCCCAAGTCCCCGCTCCCCGCCCCAGCGCTCGAGCAGCAGGACGGCAGTCGTCGCGAGCGCGTACGCGCCCTCGGCGTCCGTCGCATCGCCGCGCAGGGCGCGATCCAGCTCATCGAGGTCCATCGTCCGGCCCCGCGCCAGCTGCCAGCTCATGCGCAACGCATCCAGTCGCCCCCACTCGCCAGCCGCGACGGCGGCGTAGCCCTCTTCGAACCACAGGGGCAGGTGGTGGCCGATGCGCCAGCGCAGCGCGAGATGGGCGAGCTCATGACGCAAGGCGCCGGACAGTCGGACCGTCGGACGGTCGGACAACAGCACGACGACGCCGGCTTCCGGGAAGGCGGCGCCGCCGCTCCACGACGGGAGGCGGCCCCGGGTGATCGAGTCGAACGCGGACCTGGTCGGCGCGAGGATGAGGCGGAGCGGGCGGTCGGGGAGCGGCCCGATGCCGGGGAACGGAGCCTGGTGGTCGGCGGCTTCGGCGAGCGCGACCCCCAGCGCGGCCTGCTCGGGCCAGGTGACAACAGTGACGCGGCCGACGGTAGTCGCCTGCGGCACCTGCGTCGCGAGGAGGAACAGGACGGCTAGGTGCGCGGGGGCTCTCCGCCCTGGGCGACCAGGTCCAGCATCTCCTGACACTTCTTGCCCCAGGGGTTGAACTTGTTGGCCTTGAAGCCGTCGGTCCACGTTTGCCTGGCCTGGTCCTGCTCGCCGGCGAACCACCGGGCCCGACCCAACTCGTAATACGCCTCGATCAGATTGGGGCCGAGCTTCAGCGTCTTGCCGAAGAACGTCTGCGCGTCCTCGTACATCTCGCGCTGCAGGTAGACCAAACCGAGGTAGAAGTGCGCGTACAGCGTGGCCTTCTTGTCGTTGTCGAGGCGGATCGCCTTGGAGAGGTGCTCGATGGCCTCGCCGAAGATGCGTTTCTTCAGGCAGATGTAGCCGACGTTGATGCGCGCGAGCGAGTTCGCCGGCTCCTTCATGAGGACCTTGGAAAACGTTTGGAGCGCGTCGTCGTAATCGTCGTTGAGCATCTGGGCCCAGCCGAGCAGCGACTCAGCCTGGGTCTCGCCGGGCGAGAGCTGGAGCGCCTTCTGGAGCGCCTGGATCGCGCCGACGTGGTCGCCCAGGGAGATGAGGCTCCAGCCCTTCTCGATGAAGGTGGAGGCGCCGATGTGATCGGCGTGCACCGCGGGCCGGGCGCCGGTGAACTCGGGTGCGGCCGCCTCCGCCGTCGACGCGGCGAGCTGCTTGAACTTGTCCACCAGCTGGCGGACGTCCTCCTTGAGCTGCGTGAGCTCGCCGATCATACCGTCCACCTGCTTGAAGTAGGCGATGATCTCGCGCTTGACGGCCTCACGCTCGGCGGCAGCGGCGCCGGTCCCCTCGAGACGGCGCGCGATCGCGTCGTACTGCGCCCGCAGGGCGGCGAGGGCGGACTCGGGCATCAGGTCTTCACCTCTTGTGCGCCTTCTGCTCGGAGGTTGCGTGCTCGGTCAGCGCGGCGTCCAGCTGCAGCTTCTCCTTGGACATGAGCAGCTTGTTGGTGTTGAGGACGATGATGGTGCGCTTCTCCTTCACGACGAGGCCGGTGATGTACTCGGCGGCGAGGCCCTTCACGATCCCGGGCGGCGCCGTCACGTCCGTGGCTGCGACGTGGAGCACTTCGGTCACCGTGTCCACCACGGTGCCGATCTTCGCCCCGTCCCATTCGAGGATCACCGTGCGCGTGTCGTCTTTGAGCGGGGCCGGCGCGCCGAGCCGTTTGCGCAGATCGATCAGCGGCACGGCCGCCCCGTGGTACCGCAGCACGCCCTCGAGGAAGTCCGGCGCCTTGGGCAGCGGCGAGGGCGCTTCGTAGCGCAGGATCCGCTCTACCTGGAAGATGTTGAAGGCGAAGTCCTGACCGCCGACGCGGAACGTGACCAGCTGGACGTCGTCGCCACCCGTCATGCGATCCGGTCTCCCAGGAGATCGAGATCGAGGATCGGCACGAGGGCGCCCCGCTGGCGCGCTACGCCGCCGGCCCATGGCAGGGACTGGCCGCGCGGCACCGGCAGCGGCGCCTCGCGCACGACCTCATCGGCGTCATCCACCTCGAGCGCCACGAAGCGGCCGCGCAGCTCCACGAGCACCGCCGCCCGGCCCCGCTCGACCGGCGGCGCCCGGTCGCCCAACAGCGCGCCGAGGTGGATGAGGGGTACCAGCCGACCGCGCAGCGGCGTGAGCCCCCGCACCGCCGGCAGCGCCCGCGGCACGTCCATCACCTGGCCCACGTCGCCGACCTCGAGGACGCTCGCCACCGGCAGCCCGTAGGCTCTGCCATCGGCCCGCACCAGCAGATACCCCCGGCTCACCCGCGACCCCCTCCGCGACGCACCAGCTCGATGGCCACGCGGCCGGCAATCTGAGCCAGGGGCAGCACCGCGTCCACTCCCCCGGCCTGCACCGCCGCGACCGGCATCCCGGCGATCACGGCCGACTCGCGATCCTGCGCGAGTCCGGCGCCGCCGGCGTCGTGGATCGCGCGCAGGCCGTCGGCACCGTCGCGGCCCATGCCGGTCAGGACCACGCCCACCGCGCGCACCCCGAACACCTCGGCCACCGACCGGAACAGCGGGTCGGCCGCGGGGCGCACCCCCCAGACCGGGGGACCCTGCTCCAGTGCGATCACGGGTCCGTCTTCGGCGGCGAGCACTCGCATATGATAATCGCCGGGCGCGACGTATGCCGTGTCGGCGACGAGCGGGGTGCCGTGATCCGCCTCCACGACCTGGTACGGGCTCAAGGTGTTGAGGCGCTCGGCGAGGCTACGGGTGAACATGGGCGGCATGTGTTGGACGATGAGCACGGCGGCGCCGCGCCCCATCGGCAACGAGGGCACGAGGTCGGCGAGGGCACGCGGCCCTCCCGTCGAGGCGGCGATCGCGACGGCGTAGCGCGCCCGCGGCCGCAGCCCCAACTCCGGCGCGTGGCGCACCGGCAGCGGCGGTCGCGCCAGGACCGACACCCGCGAGATGTCCGCGGCCAGCGCGGCCCGCACGGCCTCCTGGAGCCGCGGCGCGAGCCCGCGCAGCGCCTCCTTCGTGGCGTTCTCGGGCTTGGCGACGATTTCGACGGCGCCGAGCTCCAGGGCGCGGATCGCCGCGGCGGTGCCGGGCCCGGCGTGGGCGCTCACGACGACGATCGGTCGCGGCGACTCCGACATGATGTACCCGATGGCACCGAGGCCGTCGAGCTCCGGCATCTCGAGGTCCATCGTGACGACAGCGGGATCGAACTGGTGGACCTTGCGGACGGCGTCGAACCCGTCGCGGGCGGTGGCGATCACCCGGAACGGCCCCTCGCCGCCTGTGCCGCCCAGCACGTCGGCGAGGACGCGGCGCATCAAGGCGCTGTCGTCCACCACGAGGACGGTGGGCTTGCCCTCAGATGACTTCGACATCGCGGCCCACCGCGCGGATCTCGACGCGGCCGTCGGCGAGGTGGAACCGAACCGAGCGGCCCTGATCCCCCCCCACCGCTTCGCGCTGGATCGGGATCGAAGCCACGCGCAAGGCGTTGCGGGCCGCGACGATGTTGCGCTCGCCCATCTGCAGCGTCCCCGGCGTCATCAGGGCGGCGAACATCGAGGCGCCGCCGGCGAGCTTGGCGACGAGCCGGCGACGATCCGCGCCGAGGGCGCCGAGCCGCTCGATGAGGAGAGGGACGGCGGTCTCCGGAAACTTCGCGGGGTTCTGGGCGTCGCGCGCCAAACTCTTGGACGGCAGCAGGACGTGGGCCATCGCGCCGGCCCGGGCATCGGGATCGTAGAGCATGATCGCCACGCACGAGCCGAGCCCCAGGGTGACGATGACGGCGTCAGCCCGATCCGCCGCCCAGTCGGCGACCTTCACGATCCGCTCCCGCGCCGCCGGAGCGGGAGCCGGACTCACGCCGGCCTCCGGTAGATCCGCTCGCGGGGGTCTTCGAGCGCGAGCCGCTCGCGCGCCGTCCCGAACAGGGTTTCGACCTTGCCGAGCAGCAGCAGCCCGCCGGGCGTCAGCGCCTGCGCGAAGGTGAGGAACAGCCGCTCCTGCATCGGCCGATCGAAGTAGATGACGACGTTGCGGCAGACGATCAGGTCGTAGGGCGGATCGGGAGGGCGCTCACGCGTGAGGTCGTGGCGCAGCACGCGTACGAGCCGGCGGATCTCCGGGACCGGCCGTCGCGGGGCGTCCGGGGTGAAGTAGCGGCGCAGCAGGTCCTTCGGCATCTCGGAGAACGTCACCTCGGGGTACTCGGCGGCGGCGGTGCGCTCCAGGCTCTCGCGGTCGATGTCGGAGGCATCCACGCGGGCGTGCGACCACGGCGGCGTCTCCCCGCAGGCGCGCGCCGCTTCCGCGATCGCGACGGCGATCGAGTAAGGCTCCTCTCCCGAGGCGCACCCCGCCGACCACGCGCGCACGCGCCCCCGGCGCGCCCGCCACAGGTCGACGAGGTAGGGGCGCAGCAGCGCGGCCCACGTTTCCGCGTTGCGATAGAACTTGGTGACGTTGATGGTGAGCGCGTCGAGCAGCTGGTCGTACTCGTGGGCGTCTTCGTCGAGCAGCCGACTGTAGTCGTCGTAGCTGTGGACGCCGCGCGCGCGCATGCGGACCGCGATGCGCCGCTTGAGGCACTTCTCCTTATACGACTCGCAGCCGATCCCCCGGGTGCGCGAGATCTTCTGGGTGAGCGCCTTGAACGACGGGTCGTCCTGCTGCGCCGTCACGACAGGGCACTCAGGGTTTCCAGATTGGACTTGACGAGCTCGTGGCCGGGGTTGAGCTCGAGCGCCCGCCGCCACAGCCGGGCCGCGAGCTCGCGGTCGTTCCGCTTGTACGCGATGTTGCCGAGCTTGAAGTAGACATCGTCGCCCAGGTCCGGGGCGAGCTCGACGGCCCGGCTGTAGGCCTCCCACGCCTCGTCGTAGCGCGAGGCGCGGTAGCAGAGATCGCCGAGGTTCTTGGACAGCTGGGGTTGGGAGGGCTCGTCCTTGAGCGCCGCGCGCACCAGCTCCTCCGCCTGGCCGAGGTCGCCGCCGAGCTCGTGCAAGACGGCGAGGTTGTTGCGCAGCACGGCGCTGGCGGGGTGCGCCACCGCCGCGCCCCGCGCCAGCTCCTCCGCGTGCTCGAACTCCCCGGCGGCGGCCGACGCGAGGGCGCGGGCCCAGTACCACACCGCGGGGACCTTGTCGCCGAACAGCTCTTTCGCCCGGTCGAGCCGGCCGCCGGCGCTCACCAGATCCCCGCGCTTGAGCGCGGCGACGCCCCAGCCCAGATACACGCGCGGATCAGTGCGCGCCCGCGACGCCGCCTCCCCATAGGCGGCTTCGGCCTCGTCGAGGCGCCCCAGCTGCTCGTAGGCGTAGCCCAGGTTGTGGAGCACGGCGGGGCGGTTCCCGCCCTTCTCCGCCGCGAGCCGCAGCGCTTCCATTGCCTCGCGCCAGCGCGCCTGCTTCAGCGCCACGAGGCCGATGTAGAACAGCGCGTTGGCGTCGCCGGAGCGCAGCTCGGCGACGCGCCGGAACTCGCGCGCCGCCTCATCGAGCATGCCCGTCTTGTAAAACGCAACGCCGAGGTTGCGGTGCTCTTCGACGCGCGCGTCGGTCATGCGCGAGTCCTCGGGAGAGGCCGTCTTGCCGGCGCGGTGCAGGAACCCCGCCGTGATCAGCCCATACAGCGCCTTGCCCACCTCGAACTCGCCGAGCCCGGAATCCTCGATGAGCTGGTGGATGTCGCGCGTGCCGGAGAGGAGCGGGAGCAGCCGCTGCTGCGTCTCGGTCATCGTGGACTCGCTGATCGCGAGGCGGTCCTTGTCCACGATGAAGAGCAGATCGAACGAGGGGATCTTCTTCTCGATCAGCGACCACTCGTCCACGCGGCGGGCGCCCTCGAGCAGCAGCGACTCGGGGTTGATGGAAACGAGGAAGTCCTGCTGCTCCGGGCGGACGTCGGTTTCGAAATTGAAGGTGCCCTGCGTCCACGTGAAGAGGAAGTACACCGCCTCCTCGATCTGTACGCGCATGTAGCGTTCGAGCTCGGGCTGCGTGATGGTGCCCATCGCCACCAGCAGCTCGCCCAGCTTCTTGTCGCGCTGCTTGCTCTGCCGCGCGATCGCGGCGTCGAGCTGCTCTTGGGTGATCTTGGTGTTCTTGACGAGGATGTCGCCGAGCCGGTCGCGCCGGTTGACGATCGACGCGTAACAGATCCGCCCGCGGTCGAAGTAGATGTAGCCGAAGTTCGAGCGGTCGGCGATCGAGAGACACCCCGTCTTCTGCCCCAGGGCCAGGAGCTGGAGCACGTCGGGGAGCGAGGCCTCCTTGAGCGAGCCCTTGATGGCCATCAGCGCGACTCCTCGAGCACGCGGTCGGACGGCTCGGGCCAATCCCACACCATCTTCTCGCGGCTACGGACCCCGCCGGCGCTCGAGACGACGATGCCGCTGGTGCGGAACCCCGAGGTGCGGCGGCGCTCCCCGACCGGGGCCTGGCCCTCCAGCTCCTCGCGCGCCAGACCCGCGCTGAGCGGCTGCTCCTTCGCCGTCGCGGCACCCACCACCCGCTGCACCAGGGTGGTGAGGGCGCGGACGGAATCGACCGGGCGGTCCGCCAGGTAATCGAGCAGCGCCGCCTCCGTCGGCTGGTGCAGCTGCACGAGCAGGCGTTCGGCCACCCCCCGGCGCACGTCGCGATCGGGCTCGGTCAGCTCGGCGACGAGGCCGCTCCCCAGGCGGGACGCGATCCGCGGCTCGATGCCCTGGAACGCGCCGGGCGGCGTCGGCGCCGTGAAGACGAGCTGCCGCTCCTGATCGAGGAACAGGTTGAAGAGGTTGAACAGCTCCTCCTGGGTGCGCTCCTTGCCCGCCAGGAGGTGGATGTCGTCGAGCAGGAGCGCCGTGGCGCGCCGGTAGCGGGCGCGCCACCAGTCCATGCGGTTCCCGTCGATCGCCGCGATGAGCTCGTCGACGAAGTCCTGGGTGGAGAGACAGGCGACGATCGCGCCGCGCCGCTGCGCGAGCTCGAGCCCCACGGCGTTGAGCAGGTGCGTCTTCCCGAGGCCGCTCCGGCCCACGAGCAGCAGCGGGTTGTACTTCTTCCCCGGCTGGGCAAGCACGGCCGCGACGGCGCTCATCGCCATCTGGTTGGACGCGCCGGCGGCGAATTGCGCCAGGGGAAACGCGGGCGACGGGGCGGGAGGCGGTCCGGCGCCTTCGCGCACGCGGGCGGCGGCCTCCTCGGCTTCGGGCATGTGCTCGGGGTCGCGGAAGATGCTCTGCCCCGCGGCCTGCGGGTCGAGGGTCGCCACCTCGGTCTCGAGCGCCTTGAGCCGCTCGACGTCCTTGACGAACGAGGTGATCGCCTCGTCAACGGCCGCGGGTGCGTCCCGCTCGAGCAGCGCTTCGAGCCGGTGCGTGCGGTAGCCCTCCCCCTCCCACCGCAGGATCGCCTCGGCGACGCGCGCCCGCCACGCTTCCACCGCCTTGCCAACGGTGACGGTCACGTCGCTCACGAACTGGGCGAACTCGTCCGCGGACCCCCCCCCCGTCGCGGCGGCGACCGACGCGAGGCCCAGCACTTGTTTCGCCGCCTCGGCGTTGATCGGCGTTTCATTCACCGCCTGGTAGGCGATCAGCCGGTTCAAGGCCCCCATGAGCTCGCGGACGTTGACGAATTCCGCCCCCGCGACCGTCTCCAACACGCCCGGCTGGAAGGCGGCGCCGCGCTCCTCCGCTTTGCGGCGCAAGATCGCCACGCGGGTCTCGTAGTCGGGCACGCCCATGTCGACGACCAGCCCACCGGAGAAGCGCGAGATCAGGCGCTCGTCGAGGGCCGCGATCTCGCCGGGCGGGCGGTCGCAGGTGAGCACGATCTGGTGGCCGGCGCCCTGGAGCACCTCCGTCAGCCGCAGCAGCTCCGTCTGCATCTCGGCCCGGCCGGTCAGGAACTGCACGTCGTCGACCAGCAGCACGTCGACGTTCTGGAAGCGCCGCCGGAACGCGTCCCCCTGCCCCGCCGCGATCGCCGCGTGGAAGGCCTCGACGTACTCGTCGAGGGTCAAGTACTCGATGTTGAAGCCGGGCGCGACCTTCTTGGCCTGCGAACCGATGGCCATGAGGAGGTGCGTCTTCCCGAGGCCGGACCCGCTGTAGATGAAGAGCGGATTGTACGCCGATCCCGGGTTCTCGACCACGGTGCGCGCCGCGGTCACCGCGAGGCGGTTCGCCGCCCCCACGACGAACGAGTCGAAGGTGAACTTGGGGTTCAGCGCCGTGGTCACGCCGTCGTCCCCTGTGAAAGGCGTTTCAGCACCTGCTCCGAGATGCTCTTCAGCGTCTCGAACACCCCCACGCCGTGCAGCGCGTCGGCCGGGAAGCTGGGGAGGCTGCGGAAGTTCAAGGCGTCGTCGAGATCGGCCGACGTGAGGATCAGCTCGCGCGGCAAGTCCTGCTTGTTGTACTGCAGCACCAGCGGCATCCCCCGGATGTCCACCCCATGGTCGAGGAGGTTGGCCTGCAGGTTCTGCAGGCTCTCGATGTTTTCGTCGAGTTGGCGGGCCTGGCTGTCGGCGACGAACACCACGCCGTCGGCCCCCTGCAGCACCAGCCGACGGGTGGCGTTGTAGTAGACCTGCCCCGGCACCGTGTACAGCTGGAAACGGGTCGTGAAGCCCGAGATCTGACCGAGGTCGATCGGGAGGAAGTCGAAGAACAGCGTCCGGTCCGTCTGGGTGGCGAGCGAGACCATCCGTCCCCGGCGGCTCTCGGGGACGCGGCCGTAGACGTAGTGCAGGTTGGTCGTCTTCCCGGACCGTCCCGGGCCGTAGTAGACGATCTTGCACGTGATCTCGCGCGCCGTGAAGTTGACCAGGGACACTCGTTATCTCCCGAAGAGCGTGCTGAGGCTTTCGTTCAGCTCGCGCTCGAAGTCGGCCGCCAGCACCTGCTTGGGAACACCTTCCCGCGGGCTCCCCGCCCGCAGGTCGGTCACGAGCTGCTCGAAGAATAACTGCACCAAGCCGAGCGACGAAACATCGAGATCGTAGACCGCGAGCACGACCAGCGCTCCGCGCCCCGTCGTCAATCCCGACAAGAAAATGCCGTGCCGCTGGCCCTGGTGGTTCAGCGCGGCGAACGGCGGCTGCCCGAGCTGCCGCGCCAGCTCCGTCGTCGTGGCCATGATCGCGGCCCCCAAGGCCGCCGCGGCCATCACGTCCACGGCGCGGGTGAACCCGAATTGGGCGAGGACCTGGCCCGCCGGCGTCATCAACAGCACGAGTCGCGCCCCCGCCTCGTGCACGTAGTCGGTGAGCGGCTGCAGCGTCCAGGACTCCACCGCGCGCACGGTCATCCGACGGCCTCCGCCGCCCGCAGCAGCTCGAGCCGCACGAGCCCCGCGTTCACGTCCGGCGCGGTGATTGCGACGACGAGGATCCCCGAGGCCCCCGGCACGACCAGCAGCCCGCCGCGCTCGCAGAGCAGCTGCCAGAAGTGTCCGGCGCCGGTGCCCGCCGCCTGCATCGCGCGGCGCAAGCGCGTCGCCAGGCTCGCCGCGAGGGCCGCCACCGCCGGACCGCGGATCCCTTCCATCAGGTGCTCGGCGACGACGAGCCCGTCGTCCCCGGCGACGAGCATCGCGCCACGCACGCCCGGTACGCGCGTGATCTGGTCGAGCGCCTGGGCGAAGCTCGCCGCGGTCATTGCTGCCGCTCCAGCCAGTGCCGCGCGGCCTGGGCCGCGCGCTGCGCCACGATCGCGAGACGTCCCAGTGGGACGGACCGGTCGCGGAGCACCAGGAGCAGCGAGTCGCCGGTCGGCGGCACGAGGTGCACGTGGCCCTGCCGGCCTTCGGCGGACAGGCCGCGCCAGGCGCCGAGCCCCAGGAGCTTGGCGGTACGGGCGGCCTCCTGCGAGACGCCCGCCAGGTACGCCGCCACCGCCTCGGTCACATCATCGCCGGTCGGGCTCCGCAATCCGCCACCAAGCACCAGGCCCGCCGCGTCGAGGAGGAGGAGGCCTTCCTCGGCGCCCTCGAGGCCCGCGAAGACCCGGGACTCCGCGAGCGGCTTGGCTTCCGCTTCGTCCGGGGCGGGCGGAGGCGCGACGGGGACGGGCGGCGCCGGCTCGGCGCCGCCGCGGACCATGGCCAGCGCCTGCTCGATGGTGAAATCGTCCGGCGTGACCTTCTTGGCCGCTTTGAGGTGCGACTCCGCCTGGGCCAGATCGCCGACCTTGAAATAGAGGAAGGCGAGGCCCTTCATCGCTCCGGTGTGCTCGGGCGCGATGCGCAGGGTCATGTCCCATTCGTCGAAGGCGCGCTCGTAGTCGTGGCGGTCGGCGAGAATCCGCGCGTAGAGGTCGTGGGCGTCGGCGAGATGCGGGTGGCGCTCTAAGCCGAGCAGCGCGACGCGCTGGGCCGCGTCGAGCTGGCGGCGCTGGCGCAGCAGCTCGCCGAGCCGCAGGAACACCAGGCTCTGCGGCTCCTGCGCGAGCTGCGCGGAGAGCGCCTTGACCTCGTCAACCATGGCCCTTGTTCCCCACGGTCGTCCCGGTCCCCCCGAGCACCTGCGCCGCCGCCCGCGCCTGGCGAACCACGTCGGCCTGCGCCATCTCCTCTTCCGCGCGGGGGGCGAGGCGCTCCCACTGCTCCCACTGCTCGATCGCCTCCGCGAAGCGGCCCACCGCGATGAGCGCGAAGCCGCACAGACGATAGGCGGCGGGCAGCAACGGGTCGAGTCGCTGAGCGCGGCGCAGCTCCTCGACGGCGTCGGCGGGGCGGCCCGCGCCCGCGTGGATCTTCCCCAAGACGAGGTGCGCGGCCGCGTCGTGGGGCTGGATGGCGGCGGCCTGCTCAGCCGCGGCGCGGGCGCGCTCGAAGTCGCGGCGCCGCAGGGCGTCCTCCGCCTGGGCGACGAGCGTCGCGGCGTCCCCCGCAGCGCCGCGGGGCCGCGGTTGCTGCCCGGGGTCCACGAGGGTGATCAGCCCCGCGCTTTCCAGGCCGAACAGCGTCTTCGCGACGTCGAAGTCCGAGCGCCCCAGCGCCTGGGCGATGGCCTGGATGTCGCGCGCGCCGTCGATGGTCGCCAGCACTTCCCACTCGGGCGGCAGGAGGTCCAGGTCCCCGGCCGCGCCCTCGTCGGCGGGCGCGAACACGGCGACGACCCCGAGGTGCGGCACGCGCTTCTCGATGCGTGCCCACTCGTCGATGCGTCGCGCCCCTTCCATGAGGAGGGCCTCCGTGGGAATGCGCACCGCGGCTTCGGCGGGGACCTCGGTGTTCGGGCCTTCGGTGAAGGAGAAGTAGCCCTCGCGCCAGCTCATCACCTCGAAGACCACTTCCTCGATCTGGAAGCGGACCTGCCGCTGCAGCTCGCGCGGGCTCAAGGCGCCCAGGTCGACGAGGATTTCGCCGAGCCGCCGCCGGTCGCCCTGGCGCTGCTGCATGTCGCGGGCGCGCTCCAGGTCGGCCTCGGAGATTTTCCCGGTGCGCAGCAGCAGCGCGCCGAGCGGGTGCGGATTGCTGCGGATCTCGGCGTAAATGATCGCGCCGTCCTCGAAGGAGATGGTTCCGGCGTTGTGCCGCAGCTCGGAGGTGACGCGCAGCATCCCCGTCTTCCGGCTCAAGTCGAGGAGCTGGAAGACGTCGTGGATACCGAGCTCGCGGAGCGGGCCTTCGATCGCCATGGCTACGCCGCGTCCGAGGCGAAGATGTGCTGGAGGTCGAGCGCGGTGCGCGCGTGCATGCGCGCGCGCTGCGCGAACGGCCCGCCCGGCTCGATGCGCGTGACCCGTTCCCACGCCTCCACCGCTTCGGCGTAGCGATGCACCCGCGCCAGCGCCACGCCGAGGTGGAAGAGCGCGCCGATGTGCTCGGGGTCGAACTTGAGGATGCGGCGGAACGCCTCGACCGCCGCATCGGTGCGCTTGTCGTCGAGCAGAGCGCGCCCCAGCAGCAGCAGGGCGTCGAGGTCGTAGGGGTCCTGCTCGAGCAGGCTCGCGAGCCGGATGATCGCGGCCCGGGCGCGCCCCGTACGGCGCAGCAGGTCTGCCAGCGCCATCGCGGCTTCGTGGAAGGTGGGGAGCTGATCGAGGGCCTGTTCGTACGCGCGTTGCGCGTCCTCCCATTCCTCTTTCTGCTCGTGGAGGCGCCCCAGCTCGAGCCACACCTGCACGTAGCGCGGGTCGAGCTCGAGGGCGGCGCCATAGGCGGCGAGCGCGCCGCGCCGGTCGCCGACCTTCAACGCCACGTCGCCTTGCAGCTTGTGGAGGTCGGCGCGGCCGGGGGCGCGCCGCTGCGCCTCCTGGAGGGCGGTGAGCGCTCCCGCGGCGTCGCCCGCGGCGGCGCGGGCGCGCGCGGCGGCCACGAGCGCTTCCACATCCTCGGGCGCGAGCTGCAGCAACTCTTCCGTGAGGCCGCGCGCTTCTTCGTGTCGCTGCAGGGCGAGCAGGGACTTCACTTCCCCGAGCCGCGCGTCGGTCCGGGCCGCGTCCTGGGTGCGCGCCTCGCGGTAGCGGTCCAGCGCTTCCCCGTGCAGGCCGCGCCGCGCGTAGATGTCGCCGATGAGGGTGGCCGCGTCGGCGGGATCGGCGCCGCGCTGGGTGGCGCGCGCGGCCTCGGCCAGGGCGAGGTCGAGCAGGCCCTTGCTGACGTAATCGCGGGCGAGGGCGAGGGCCTCGTCCTTGGGCTTTTTTTCCGCAAGGCCGGCCAGCGAGGGCGGCGGAGCGAGCTCCTGGAAGATGTTGTCGAGGAGCCGCTGATCGAACGCGAAGTCGGTGCCGATCGTCTCCGTCGTGACGTCAGCGGAGATCTCGGGGACGACGCCGATCATCCCCTCCTCGAACTGGAGGTCGATGGTCAGCACGAACTTCTGCGTGACGTAGTACGGGTCCAGCTCGAGCGCCCGCTTGGTGGCCCGCAGGGCGCCGTCGAAGTCGCCCAGGTTGGACAGCGTGAAGCTGAGGTTGTAATGCGCGCCGGCGTGATTCGGGTCCGCTTCCACCGCGCGCACGAAGGCATTGCGCGCGTCCTGGAACCGCTTGAGCTCGACGAGGACCAGCCCCACGCCGTTCCACGCGGGCGCCGACTCCGGCTTCTCGGCCAGCACCTGGCGGTACGCCTCGAGCGACAACTGGAAGCGCCGCAGGTGGAAGAGCAGCAGGGCGAGGTTGAGCCGGGCGGCGGCGAATGCCGACTGCTGCCGCAGCGCCGTGCGGAACGCCTCGATCGCGTTCTCGGTCTCGCCCTGATGGGCGAGGACCACGCCCACGTTGTTCCACGCGATGCCGTACTCGGCGTCCGCCTCCACGGCCTGGCGGTAGGCGACGAGCGCGTCCGCCGTGCGCCCCATCTGGTGCAGCACCACCCCCCGCTCGTTCCACAGCTTCGGGGAGTCGGGGACTTCCCGGATCAGGGTCTCGTACAGCTCAAGCGCGGCGGCGAAGTCGCGGCGCAGGAGGTCGACCTCGGCCATCGCCTGGAGCACGAGCCGCCGGTCCTCGCCCCGCTCCAGGGCGAGGCGGTACTCGCGCTGGGCCTCGACGTAGTAGCCCTTCTGGCGAAACGCGAGCCCGAGGTTGTAGTGGGCGAGCGCGCTCCCTTCGGCGATCTGCGGCTCGGGTTGCTCGCGCAGGCGCTGCTGCTGGCTCTGGCGCTCGGCATTGTAGCGCTCGAGCGAGAGGTTGGTCTGGGCGCGCGCGAGCGGGGGGTTCAGCGCGATGGCGCGCTTGGAGGCGGCGCGCGCATCCTGATGGCGCCCCATGTCGCCGAGGACGAACGCCATGAGGTAATGGGCGTTGGCGTTGTCGGGGTTGAGCTGCACGGCGCGCTGCAGCGCCGCGAGGGCGGCGTCGTTGAGCCCGCGGTTATAGTAGATCTCCCCCAGATAGAATTGCACCACGGTCGAGGCCGGCTCCAGCTCCTGGGCGCGCAGGAACCACTCCGTCGCCACCTCGGGGCGGCCGCGGTTCTTCTCGGCGAGCCCGAGCTGGATGATGGCGGCCACGTCCTTGGGCGCGTGCACGAGGAGCTCCTCGAACTCCTCGACGGCCTGGTCGTACTGGCCGAGGATCGCATAGGCGCGGCCCAGCTCCCAGCGCGCGTCGCGGTCGTCGGGGGCGGCGCGCAGCCGCTCCTTGAACTCCGCCACGCGCCGGTCGTAGAAGCCGGTGTGGTGGTAGGCGATCTCCAGGTTGCGCTGGGCGACCTGCATCTTCGGGTCGAGCTCCAGCGCCCGCGTGAATTCCTGGATGGCCTCGGGGACGAGGCCCTTCTGGTAGTAGAGGACCCCGAGGTTGTTGTGCGCCCCGGCGTCCGAAGCATCGATCCGGCGAGCGAAGGACCGGAGGACGGCGAGGTCGCGTTCGGAGAGCGCCGGCGCCGTCACGGGTCAGGTCACGCGGATCGCGTCAAAGATGGCCCTAAGCGAGGCCAGATCCGGCAGGAGCAGGAAGTGCCCCCGCAGCCCTTCCTCGGAATCGATGTGGAACTCCGTCTCCACGCAGAACACGAAGTCGCGGTCGTGGCCGAAGTTGAGGTAGGTGGTCGTGAGCACGGCCGCGGAGAGGTCCACGACGAGACTGGGCACCGACGGCAGCAGCAGCATCCCCATGAAGTCGGAGAGCGCGTTCATGTACGCGCCGGAGAGGATATTGCCGGCCTCCTTGAGCGCCGACTGCTCGATGGCGTCGAACGCCCCGGTGCTGCCGGGCGCGCGCCGCAGCAGCATGTCGCACAGGCGGCGGCCGACGCGCTCGGGGAACAAGAGCAGCGTGCGGCCCGTCAAATCGCCGAGCATGTGCATCAGCACCGCGGCGACCACGTCCTGCGGGTTGCCGAGGAGGTCGGGCACCTCCTCGAGGCGCGCGATGTTGATGCGCGGCACGCTGATCATGATGCGCCGGTTGGTCATCTGCGAGAGCGCCGTGGCGGCGTGGCCGGCGCCGATGTTGGCCACCTCGCGCAGGGCGTCGATCTGCAGCTCTTTCAGGTCGCGGACGTCTTCCATGCCCCCCCTCCCTACAGCAGCCCGCCGGCGTCGAGGATCAGCGCCGGCACGCCGTCCCCCATGATCGTCGCGCCGCTGAACACCGGCAGCGTGCCGCGCGGCGCGTCGAAGCCCTTCACCACGATCTCCTGCTGTCCCAGCATCCCGTCCACGATGAGGCCCGTGCGCCGCTCCCCCATCTCGATCACGATGACCGGCCGCCGCGCCGGCGGCTGATCCCCGTTGACGCCGAGCAGCTGGCGCAGGTGGACGAGCGGCACCACCCGATCCCGCAGCACCATCGCCTCGCGGCCTTCCACCGTCGTGATCGGCACCACGCCGAACTCAACCGTCTCGGCGACGTAGGTGAGCGGCAGCGCGTAACGCTCGCGCCCCACCGCCGCGATCAACGCGCGCACGATCGCCAGCGTCACCGGCAGCCGCAACACGAACGTGGTCCCCTTCCCCACCTCGGTGCGGATGTCGATCGTTCCGCCCAGCGCGCGGATCTTCGTCATCGCCACGTCGATCCCGACGCCGCGGCCCGACACGCTCGTCACCGCCGCGGCCGTCGAGAACCCGGGCCGCGCCAGCACGCGCAGCAATTGGTCGTCGCTCAACGTCTCGACGTGCGCGTCCAGCAGTCCCTCGGCCTGGGCCCTGGCGAGGATGCGCGCGCGGTCGATGCCGCGCCCGTCGTCGGCGATGCTGATCGCCACGCTGGCCCGCTCGCGCACCGCCGCCAGCACGATTTCCCCCTCGGGCTTCTTCCCCGCGCGGCGCCGGTCGGCCGGCGTCTCGAGGCCGTGATCCACCGCGTTGCGCAGCAGGTGCACGAGCGGGTCCCCCAGCTCGTCGAGGATCGCCCGGTCGAGCTCGATCTCCTTCCCCTCGACCCGGAACGCGACCGGCTTGCCGAGGTCGCGCGCCAGGTCGCGCACCAGTCGCGGGAAGCGGTCGAACACCTGCCACACGGGCGTCATCCGGGCCTGGATGATCTCGGTCTGCAGGTCCGCCGACAGCCGCGAGATCAGAATCGCGAGGTCGTCGATCGTGGGGTCGCGGCGCTCGGCCGCCAGCTGGTTCAGCCGCCCCCGCGCCGTGACCAGCTCGCCGATCTGGTCCATGAGCGCGTCGAGCCGCCGCAGGTCCACCCGGATGTGCCGCGCCTTGCCCGACTCGAGCGGCGCGCCGGTCTCGGCCCGCGCGACCGGCGCCGCGTCGTCATCGACCCGCACCTCCTCGACGTCGCCCGCAGCCGCCAGCGTCGCCACGACGAGGTCGGCGGGGGCCGGCCCGGCGAGCCAGAAGGAGAACTGGCCTTCGAACTCGTCCGCTTCGAGCGCCGCCGGCTGCGGCTGCACTTGCGACACCGCACCCAGCCCCGCCGCGCGCTTCAGCACGATCAGCGCACGCGGCCCCTTGAGCGGCGCCTCCGGCCGCAGCGTCACCCGCACGCGCCGGCCCGGCCCCAGGGCCAGCGCAGGGACTTCCGGCGCCGGTGGTGACGGCGGCGCGTGCCGGGGCGCGGTGTCCGGCGCGAACCGCTGCACGGCGCGGTCCAGCTCGGCCACGATCCCCGCCACGTCGGCGTCCTGCTCGCGGCCCGCCGCCGAGACCTGGATCGCTTTTTCGAGCGCGTCGGTGGCGCGGAAGAGCAGCTGGAGGACGTCGTCGCCGGCGCGCCGGCCCGCGGCCCCCCGCCGCAAGTGGTCGAGGAGGTTTTCCATGCGGTGGGCGAGGTCGGCCACGCGGGCATAGCCCATCGTCGCCGCCATGCCTTTCACCGTGTGCACGGCGCGGAAGATGCCGCCGACCGGCTCGGGAGCCGCCGGGTGGCGCTCCCACTCGAGCAACAGCTGGTTGCACGCGCTCAGATGCTCCCGGCTCTCGGCCAGGAACAGCTCGGCGTACTGGGACAGGTCCACGCCCTACCCCAGGACGCGCTGGACCGCCTCGAGGACGCGCGAGGGCTGGAAGGGCTTGACGACGAAATCCTTGGCGCCGGCCTGGATGGCTTCGACCACCAGCGCCTGCTGCCCCATGGCGCTGCACATCAGGATTTTCGCGTCGGGGTCGAATTTGGTGATCTCGCGGACGGCATCGATCCCGCCCATGTCGGGCATGACGATGTCCATCGTCACCAGGTCGGGCTTGAGCTGCTTGTACTTGTCCACCGCCTGCACGCCGGTCTCCGCCTCGCCGACGACCTCGAACCCGGCTTGCGCCAGGATGTCGCTGATCATCGTGCGCATGAAGATCGCATCGTCGCAGACGAGCACGCTGTGGCTCACGGCGCCTCCCTAAGTCGTCATCACGGGGCCCAGCAGCGCGTCGGTGTCCAGCACCACGAACAGCTGATCCCGCCGACGCCCCACCGCGCGCACCAGCTTGGGGTCGAGCCCCGGCAGCGCCTGTCGCGGCTCGAGCGTCTCCTCGTTCACCGCCAGCATGTCCACCACTTCGTCCACGGTGAAGCCGATGGTCTTCTGCCCGCCCGCGATCTGGAGGAGCACCGTGGTCCCCCCCTCAGTCCGCGCGGCCGGCTCGGGCTGCCCCAGGGCTTTCCAGCCTTCCACCACCGTCACCAGGGTGCCGCGGACGTTGACCAGACCCGCCACGACAGGCGGCGCCCCCGGGATGCGGGTCGTGTCCAACCGGGGCAGGATCTCCCGCACGACCTCCGCCGCGGCGGCGCAGGTCAGGCTTCCCACCCGGAACACGAGCAGCCGAACGACCTGCGCGTCACCCATCGGATGCGAAGAAGCGAAGATACTGCAAGGGGTTGGCTTCAGCAAGCAAGTTGGGATCGGCGGCCGCTGCGGCCAGCGCGGCGCGCAAGTCCGCAGGCCATTCCGATTGCAGCGCGAGCCGCTCGCCCGTAACCGGATGCGCGAACGTGAGGGCCGCCGCGTGCAAGAGCTGCCGCGGCGCGAGCGCCTCGAGCCGCTCCGCGTCGCGCCGCTCCGCCGCCGTCACGCGGCGACTGCCGCCGAAGGCGTACTCGCGGTCGCCGACGACGGGGTGGCCGACGTGGCCCAGGTGCACACGGATCTGATGCGTGCGTCCCGTGCCGAGCGTGACGCGCAGCAGGTCGGTCTGGGCGAAGCGCGCGACGACGGTCACGTAGCTGACCGCGTGGCGCCCGCCCGCCTTCACGGTCATGCGCTTGCGGTCCTCGGGGTGGCGGTCGATCGGCGCGGTGATCTCCACGGGGCTCTTGGCAAAGTGTCCCCACGCGAGCGCCGCGTAGCGGCGCTCGACGCGCCGCTGCTCGATGGCACGCGCGAGGCGGCGGTGCGCGACATCGGTCTTGGCGACGAGCAGCAGCCCCGACGTGTCCTTGTCGAGGCGATGCACGATGCCGGGCCGGCCCTCGCCCGGCGCGCTCCCCCCCCCCGTCGACAGCGGCGTGCCCCGCCCCACCAGCACGTTGACGAGCGTGTCGTCCCAGTGGCCCGGTCCCGGGTGCACGACGAGGCCCGCGGGCTTGTCGAGCACCGCGAGGTGCTCGTCCTCGTACACGAAGCGCACCCCCGCCCCCGCCTGCGGCGGCGTGACCGGTGAATATGTGCGCGGCGGCGCCTCAGGAGGAAGCTCGACGCTGACTTCGGCGCCGCGCTCGAGCAGCGCCGAGGCGCGCAGGGGGCGGCCCGCGGCGGTGACGCGCTTATCGGCGATGAGACGGGCGGCCTGGGTGCGGGAGAGGGCGAGCTGGTCGGCGAGGAAGCGGTCGAGGCGCTCGGTCGCGGGGACCGCGACGCAGAAGACGATCCGGGAGGGGGCGAGGGTCGCCGCGCGCGTCACGGCGCGGCCGTCCCGGCCTCCTTCGCGCGTTCGTGCGCCCGCCCCTCGAGCCACAGGGAGATGGCGAGCGCGACGGCGCCCACGGTGATCGCCGAGTCGGCGACGTTGAAGGTGGGCCAGCGGTACCGACCGATGCCGACTTCGATGAAATCCACGACGCCCTGCGCGCTGCGCAGGCGGTCGATGACATTGCCGAACGCCCCGCCACAGACGAGCGCCAACGCGAGCAGGCGGAGCTTGTCCCCGGCGCGCGTCGCCCGCACCATCAGGCCCAGCACCACGAGCGCCACGATCGCGAGGCCGAGGAAGATCCAGCGGGAGGCGTCGCCCAAGTCCAACCCGAACGCGGCGCCGCGGTTGTACACGAGCCGGAGCACGACGTAGTCGCCCACGAGCTCGAGGGGGCGGCGCGCGAGCGTCGCCACGGCGACGATCTTGGTGACGATGTCCAGCGCGACGACGCCGGCGGCGGTCGCCCAGAACAGCCGCCGGTCAGCGCCGCTTGCCATCTTCCTCTTCCGCCTTGCACTTGATGCAGAGACGCGCGTGCGGCAGGGCATCGAGGCGGTCGAAGCCGATGTCCTCGCCGCACTGCTCGCACTTGCCGAACTTCTCGGGGGTCTTGTACAGGCGCCGCAGCGCCTCGTTCACATGCCAGAGGTAGCGCCCTTCCTGCGAGGCGAACAGGAACGCCTTCTCGCGCTCCATCGCGTCCGTGCCCTGGTCGGCCATGTGGAACGAGTAGCTGGAGAGGTCCCCGTCGGACGCCTGCAGGCTGGAGTTGAAGGACTCGCCGTAGTGGCCGAGCTCCTTCATCACGCGGGCCCGCTCCTCGAGCAACCGCTTCTCGAGGTGCTGGAGCTGTTTCTTGCTGAGGCCGCCCTTGGCCTTGGATTTCGTCGGCATTATCGGGTCCCGCCCTTTCGTCCGTCGTGTCGTCTGAGCGCGATGGTCACCGGCCGTCCCTCGATCTCCACCGCGCGCGTAATGTCGGCTTCGTCGAACACGCTGCCCAGCACGGTGCGCCGCGCCAGGGTTTCTCCTTCCACATACCCCTGATAGGCCGCGGTCGCCGCGACCACGTCGTCCGCCCCGGCGATGCTGAGCTCGATCCGCGTGGTGTAGGCGTAGTCGGCCTCTTTGCGCAGCCGCTGCACCCGGTTCACCACCTCGCGGGCCAGCCCCTCCTGTATGAGATCCGGCGTCAGGTGCGGGTCGAGCGCGACCACGTACGGGCCATCCGCCTCGACGAGCCAGTCGCTCGCCACCTGCCGCTCGATGGTCACGTCCTCCGGCCGGAACTCCCACGCCCCCGCCCGCACGGGCTCCCCACGTTCCAACGTTCGCAGCGCGTCCGCCGTGAGCTGCGACACGGCCTCCGCCGCCCCGGGCGTCTCCTTGCCGTAGCGCTTGCCGAGCGCGCGGAAGTTGGGCTTGCCCTGCAGGGAAACGAGCTCGTGGTCCGATTCCACGACCTCCACCGCCTTCGCGTTGACTTCGGCAACCAAGATATCTAACAGGTCCGCCAAGACCGGGCCCATCACCGCCGCCGGGACCGCCACCTTGATGCGCGCGACCGGCTGGCGGACCCGGAGATTCTTGGCTTCGCGGGCCGCCCGCGCCAGGGACGCCAGGCGGCGGATCGCGTCCATGGCGGTGAGCAGCTCGGGCGCCCGACGCCCCTGGTCCACGGGGAAGCGCGCGAGGTGCACCGAGGCGCCGGTCAGGGCGCGGTGCAGCCAGTCCGAGAAGAACGGCGCGAGCGGGCCGAGGAGACGGGCCGTGGTCGCCAGCGCCTCGGAGAGCGTGGCGAGCGCCGCGTCGTCGGCCGCGCGGTCGGGAGCCCAGAAGCGCGGGCGGTTGACGCGCACGTACCAGTTGGAGAGGTCGTCGGTGACGAACTCCACGATGGCACGCACCCCCGCGGTCACGTCGTAGCTCGACCACGCCTGCCGCACCGCGCCCACCACGTGATCGAGGCGGGCGAGCAGCCAGCGATCCACGAGCGGGCGCTTCTCAGGGGGCGGCGGCGTGGGCTCTGCCTGCCAGTCGCCGGCGTAGAGCTGGAAGAAGCTGTAGGTGTTGCGCACCGAATTGAGAAACCCGCCGGCGAGCTCGGGGATCTGCCGCGCGTCGAAGCGCTTGGGCAGCCACACCTGGCTCTGGCCCAGGAGGTAGAGGCGCACGGCATCGGCGCCGTGCTCCTCGATCACCTGCCACGGGTTCGCCACGTTGCCACGGCTCTTCGACATCTTCTGGCCGGCCGCGTCGAGCACGAGCTCGTTGACGATCACGTGCTTGTACGCCGGCGCGTCGAAGACGCCGACAGCGATGGCGAGCAGCGAGTAGAACCAGCCGCGCGTCTGGTCCACTCCCTCGCAGATGAAGTCTGCGGGAAAATGGGCCGGGAAGTCCGCCTGGTGCTCGAACGGATAGTGCCACTGCGCGACCGGCATGCTGCCCGAGTCGAACCAGGCGTCGATGACTTCGGGCACGCGGCGCATCGTCCCGCCGCACTGGCGACAGCGCCACGTGTACCCGTCGATCTGCGGCTTGTGCGGATCGAAGCCGGACGGGAGCGGCTTCCCCCAGCGCTCGGCGAGCTCCGCATACGCGCCGATGACCTCGCGGTGCTCGCGGTCGCGATCGCACTCCCAGATGTTGAGCGGTGTGCCCCAGTAGCGGTCGCGCGAGAGCGCCCAATCCACGTTGTTCTCGAGCCACTCGCCGAAGCGGCCCGTGCCCACTTCGGGCGGATGCCAGTCCACTTCGCGATTGGTCTCGAGGAGCCGCGCCTTGTACGCCGTGGTGCGCACGAACCACGAGGTGCGGGCATAATAGATGAGGGCCGAGTCGCAGCGCCAGCAGAACGGATAGGAGTGCATGATCGGCCGCGTCTCGAGCCAGCGCCCCTCCTGTTTCAGCCGCTCGATGATCATCTGGTTCGTCGCCTTGTCGGTGACGAGCTTGCCGTTGATCTCGGGCCAGCGGGTGTCCTGGAACGTGCCGTCGGGGGCGACCGGGTTCACAAACGCCAGGCCGTACTGCTGAGCGGCGGCGTAGTCGTCGGCGCCGAACGCGGGCGCCATGTGGACCAGGCCGGTGCCGTCCTCCGCCGACACGAACGCCGCCGCGACGATCACCGCGCGCTGGCCCTCCTGGGGGAGCGGCACGACCTCGAGCGGGCGCACGTAGCGTTTGCCGACGAGATCGCGCCCGGGGTACCCTGCCACCCGCGCCCCCTTGGTGAGCGGCGTCCCGTGCACCTTGACGTCGGCGGCGCGGGCGGTGGCCGCGATGTAGCGCACGCCCTCGAGCTCGTACTCGCCGTACTCCAAGTCGGGGTGCACCGCGACCGCCACGTTGGCGAGGAGGGTCCAGGGCGTCGTGGTCCACACGACGAGCTGCCGCTGGGCGTCGTCCTGCAGCGGGAAGGTCACGTACACGGAGTTGGTCTGGACCGTTTCGTAGCCGAGGGCGAGCTCGTGCGACGACAGCGCGGTGCCGCAGCGCGGGCAGTACGGGAGCACCTTGTGGCCGCGGTAGAGCAGCGACTTGTCGTGGAGCTTCTTGAGCAGCCACCACACCGATTCGATGTACTTCGGATCGTAGGTGATGTAGGGGTGCTCGTAGTCGAGCCAGTAGCCGATGCGGTCGGAGAGCGCCTCCCAGTCCGTTTTGTACGTGAACACGCTCTCGCGACACAGCTGGTTGAAGCGCTCGACCCCATACGCCTCGATGTCCTTCTTGCCGTTGATGCGCAGCTGCTTCTCGACCTCGATCTCGACCGGGAGCCCGTGCGTGTCCCAGCCGGCGATGCGGGTGACGCCGTGGCCCAGCATCGTCTGGTAGCGGCAGACGAGATCCTTGATGGTCCGGGAGAAGACGTGGTGGAGGCCGGGGCGGCCGTTGGCGGTGGGCGGTCCTTCGTAGAAGACGAACGGCGGCCCGTAGCGCGTGGCCTCGCGCTGTTTCTCGAAGAGGCGCTCGTGCTTCCAGGTCGCAAGCAGCTGCCGCTCCAGCGCGTCCACGCTCTGCTTGGGATCGAGCGGCGGATACGGCATCAGTTGCTCCGCGCCAGCACGCCGCGCACCAGGGCGGCGAGCGCCGGCTCGGCGGCGCGCGCGGTGGCGATGATGCGCTCGACCGACGCCGGCTCCAGCGCGTCGGGGAGACAGCGGTCGGTGATGATCGAGAGGCCCAGCACGCGCATGCCGAGCTGGCGGGCGACGATCACCTCGGGGACGGTGCTCATGCCCACGACGTCCGCGCCGAGCAGCCGCAGCATCCGGTACTCCCCCCGCGTTTCCAGATTCGGCCCCGTCACCGCGACGTAGACGCCCTCGCGCAGCACGATGCCTCGCTCGAGCGCGACGGCACGCGCCAGCGCCCGCAGCCCGTCATCGTAGGCCTGGGACATGTCCGGGAAGCGCGGGCCGGCCGCGTCGTCGTTCGGCCCTGCGAGCGGGTTGTCGCCCAGCAGATTGACGTGGTCGGCGAGCAGCACGAGATCTCCGGGATCCCACAGCGGCTGCATCCCGCCGCAGGCGTTGCTGACGATCAGCGTCTCCGCGCCCAGCGCCCGGAGCACGCGCACCGGCCAGGTGACCTGCGCGAGCGTGTAGCCCTCGTAGGCATGGAAGCGGCCCTGCATCGCGGCGATGCGGCGCCCCTCGAGCGTCCCGAGCAGCAGGCGCCCCGCGTGCGTCTCCACGGTGGAGCGCACGAAGCCGGGGATCTCCGCGTACGGCACACTCGCCTCGACCCGGATGTCGTCCGCGAGTCGCCCGAGGCCGGTGCCGAGGATGACGCCCACATCGGGGACCAGCGCCGTCCGGGCCCGCAGGGCTCGGACCGCGTCGTCCGGTTTCACCCCTGCTTGCCCTCTAACGTGCGCACCTCAGCGATCTGGCGCTCGAGCAAGGCGCGGAAGCCGGCGAGATACGCTTCGTACTGGCGCTGCGCCTCACCGAGCCGCGATCGCGCTTCGGTCTCCGCCACGCGCGCCTCTTCGAGCCGGCGCTTGGCCTCGGCCTCCGCTTCGCGGATGATGACCTGGGCCTCGCGCTCGGCGGCGGCGCGCGTGTCGGCACGCAGCTGCTGCGCCGCCACCAGCGCTTCGTTCATCGCCTTCTCGCGCTCGCGGAACGCGCGCAGCTGCTCGGTGAGCGCGGCGGCGCGCTCCTCGAGCACCGAGCGGTCGCGGATCACCCGCTCCAGCGCGTCGGCCACCCGCATGCGAAAGTCCTCGACCCCCATGGGCTCGTAGCCGCGCAGGCTCTTGCGGAACTCCTGCTTGCGGACGTCGAGCGGCGTGAGGTGGAAGCTGTCTTCGTGCTCGGGCTCGATCACGCCGTCCTCGCCCCGAACAGGATGGTACCCAAGCGGATCACCGTTGCCCCCTCCTCGACCGCCGTAGCGTAGTCGGCGGACATCCCCATCGAGAGCGTCGGTACCCATACTCCCTCCTCCTGCAGTTGATCGCGCAGCGCGCGCAGCCCGCGAAAGGCCCGGCGCTGCACGTCCGTGTCGTCGGTCAGTGGAGCCAGCGTCATCAGTCCCTCCAGCGCGAGCGCGCCCTCGGCGGCGATGTGCCTCGCCAGCGCCGGCGCTTCGGCCGGCGCGCACCCGCTCTTCTGCGCTTCGCCCGCGACGTTCACCTCCAGCAACACCCGCTGGCGCACGCCCGCCGCGGCCGCCCGTTTGGCCAGTTCCGCGGCCAGCTCCCCGGAGTCCAGCGAATGCACCAGCGCGAAGCGCCCGGGGACGAGCTTCGCCTTGTTGCGTTGCAGGTGCCCGATCAGGTGCCACGTCGCGCGCGGCCCGACGGGCGTCGCCATCTTCTCCAGCGCTTCCTGCACGCGGTTCTCACCGATGTCCGCGAGCCCCGCATCCAGCGCCGCCTGCACCGCCTCGGCGCCGAATCCCTTGGTGACGGCGACGATGGTCACCGGGTGCGACCAGCCGCCCCGGGCCTGATACCGCGCGATCTCCGCCCGTACGTGGGCGAGGTGGGCGGCGAGGCCCTCAAAACTCATAGCCGACAAAAGTACGCGGAGTGCCGGGATGAAACAACGGCAAAGGCTGGAACTGACGGCGCCTCAGTGCGTTGCTTCGACGATCCGCTCCCCGCCTTCGAGGTGGTTGATGACCCCGGAGAGCAGGTCGCGCACCTGCTGGGGAGAGACCGGGCGGTGCAGCACGCCGTGGCTGGCGATGGAGATCGTCGACGTTTCCTCCGACACGACGAGCACCGTGGCGTCGGTCTCCTCCGAGAGCCCCAGCGCGGCGCGGTGGCGCGTGCCGAGCGATTTGTCGGTCACCTTGAACTGCGTGAGCGGCAGCACGCAGCCGGCGCCGATGATCTGGTCGCCGCGGATCAGGATGGCGCCGTCGTGCAGCGGCGAGTACGGCGTGAAGATCGTCGTGACCAGGTCGGCCGAGACCTTCGCCTGCATTGGCACGCCGGTGGTGATGAACTCCTCGAGGCCGATGTCGCCCTCGACGGCGATGATCGCCCCGGTGCCGGCGCGCGACAGACGGTCCATCGCCTCGGCGATCTCTTCGGCCACCGACTGGCGGTCGCCGCGCGAGAAGGCCCGCATCAGGCGCGACTGGCCGAGGCGGGCGAGCGCGTTGCGGATCTCGGGCTGGAACACGACAATCGCCGCGAACGGCGCGAAGGTGAACACCACGCCGAGCAGGAAGCTGATCATCGTGAACTTGGCGAACACGGCCACGAAGTACGCGATCGAGAGAATCACGAGGCCAACGACGATCTGGATCGCCCGCGTGCCCACGAGGAACAGCAGGAAGCGGTAGATGGCGATCGCGACGATGAGGATCTCGACCGCGTCGGGCCACAGCTTGGGGGCGAGGAAGCGATAGGCGTCGATGTTCATCGCGCGAGGGTCGTGGCGCGGGCCACGAGCAGGGCCTCCCGGGCCAGAGCGACGTCGTGTACGCGGAAGCCGCGCGCCCCGCGCTCCCACGCGAGCGCGCACGCCGCCGCGGTCGCGCGGTCGCGGTCCTCCACCGGCCGCCCCGTGGCGGCGGCAAGGAACCGCTTGCGCGACGGTCCCACGACTACAGGATAGCCCAGCCCGGCGATCGTGGCCAGTTCGTCGAGCAGCCGCCAGTTGTGCTCCGGGTGCTTGGCGAAGCCGAAGCCCGGGTCGACGGCGATCGCCCCGCGGGCCACCCCGGCCGATTCGGCCCGTGCGGCCGCCGCCCGGAGCTCTCCGGCCACCTCGACCGCGACGTGGCGGTAGGTCGCCAGGCCGTCCATGGTGTCGGGGGTGCCCCGCATGTGCATGAGGACCAGTCCCGCCCCCGCCGTCGCGACCGTTCCGGCCAGCGCCGCGTCGTACGCGAGCCCCGAGACGTCGTTCACGACGGCGGCGCCGGCGTCCAGCCCCGCCCGCGCGACGGCGGCCTTGCGGGTGTCCACCGACACCGGCCCCAGCCCGTGACGCAGCAGCTCCCGAATCACCGGCACGACGCGCGCGATCTCCTCGGGGACCGGCACCGCGCGCGCGCCGGGACGCGTGGACTCCCCGCCCACGTCGATGAGCCCCGCCCCGTCGGCCTTGAGCCGTTCGGCCTGCGCGAGCGCCGCATCGGCCGGGGCGAAGCGGCCGCCGTCCGAAAACGAGTCGGGGGTGACGTTGAGGATGCCGATGAGCAGCGGCTCGGCGAGCCCGAGCTCCGCGCCGGCGATGCGCCACGCGCGCGGCGGGTCGGCCCACGCCGTGAAGAACCGCACGAGCTCAGGGATCAGGCCTTCGAGATCGGCGGTGGTGCGGTCGTGGCGGCCGAGCGGCGCGAGGCGGCTCGCCACGGCGGCGATGAGGGCCCAGCCGTCGCCGGTGAGAATGTCGGCGCCGCCGCGCGCGCCCCAGCGCACCAGGGCCTCGCGCTCGGTTTCAGTGATGTCTTCGAAGAGCACGACGAGCGGTTGGATCCCCGTCGCCGCGAAGGTCGCCTTGTCGGCTTCCCACCCGCGCGCCGCGAGCGCCGCGCGCACCGCTTCCGGGGTGTGCGCAGCGAGCGCGGTGGCCTTCACGCCCCCGCGGGCTCCGGGGGTGGGTTGCCGAGGACGGGGCCGCGCGCGGACTGGGGCTTGCCGCGCGCGCCCGCGTCGGAGGTGGGCGCGGGGCTCACCGCGGGCGCCTGCGGCGGCAGCGGCTTGCCGGCGACGACGAGGTCGACATCCCCGTGGTCCAGCGTCTCGCGCTCGAGCAGCGCCTGCGCGAGGCGGTCGAGCACATCGCGGCGGGCGGTGATGATCTCGCGCGCGCGCTCGTAGGCGGCGCCGAGGATCCGCTTGACCTCCGCGTCCACCAGCTCGGCGGTGCGCTCGGAGATCTCGCGCCGCTGCACGATCTCGCGTCCCAGGAAGATCTCCTGCTCGCGGTCGCCGATGGCGATCGGGCCGACGGCGTCGCTCATGCCGAACTGCGTCACCATGCGGCGCGCCATCTCGGTCGCCTGCTGGATGTCCTGCGCGGCGCCCGTGGTCACCTTCTCCAACCCGAACACCAGCTCCTCGGCGACGCGGCCGCCGTACGCGGTGGCGAGCCGGCCGAGGATGTACTCCTTGGTGTAATTGTGGCGGTCTTCCTCGGGGAGCGAGAACGTGATGCCGAGGGCGCGCCCGCGGGGGACGATCGTCACCTTGTGCAGCGGATCGAGCCCCGGCACGGTGACGGTGACGAGCGCGTGCCCCGCCTCGTGGTAGGCGGTGAGCTTCCGCTCCTCAGGCGTCAGGACCATGCTCTTGCGCTCGATCCCCAGCATGACCTTGTCCTTGGCGTCCTCGAAGTCGCTCATGTCGACGGCCATCTTGTTGCGGCGGGCGGCGAGCAGCGCGGCCTCGTTGACGACGTTGGACAGCTCGGCGCCGGCGAGGCCGGGCGTCGCCCGCGCGATGCGGTCGAGCTCGACGTCGGGAGCGAGCGGGATCTTGCGGGTGTGCACGCGCAGGATCTGCTCGCGGCCCTTCACGTCCGGCATGTCGACGACGATGCGGCGGTCGAAGCGCCCCGGCCGCAGCAGCGCGGGGTCGAGGATATCAGGCCGGTTGGTGGCCGCGAGCAGGATCACCCCGTCGTTCGATTCGAAGCCGTCCATCTCGACGAGCAGCTGGTTCAAGGTCTGCTCGCGCTCGTCGTGGCCGCCGCCCAGCCCGGCGCCGCGGTGGCGCCCGACGGCGTCGATCTCGTCGATGAAGATGATGCACGGCGCGTGGGCCTTGCCCTGCTCGAACAGGTCGCGCACACGCGACGCGCCCACGCCGACGAACATCTCGACGAAGTCCGAGCCCGACATCGAGAAGAACGGCCGCGCCGCTTCGCCGGCCACGGCTTTGGCGAGCAGCGTCTTGCCGGTGCCCGGCGGGCCGATGAGCAACGCCCCCTTGGGGAGGCGCCCGCCGAGGCGCTGGAACTTGAGGGGATCCTTCAGGAACTCGATGATCTCCTCGAGCTCCTGCTTCGCCTCATCACAGCCGGCCACGTCGGCGAAGGTGATCTTGGGCGTGTCGCCGGTGAGCAGCTTGGCGCGCGACTTCCCGAACGCGAAGGCGCGGTTGCCGCCCTGCTGCATCTGCCGCAGCATGAAAATCATCAGCCCGCCGATGAGGATCACCGGCCACAGGTTCAGGATGATGACGCCGAGGCCCGGCTTGGGCTCTTTCCCGGTGATTTCCACGCCCTTGGCGCGCACCCCGTTCACCCACGTAGGGTCGGTCTCGAAGGGGAGCATCACCGTGAAGTGCGGGGCGCTCTTGCCCTGGGCAGTGATCGGCCGCTGGAAGTCGCCGCGGATCTCCTGGCGGCCCACGATCTCCAGCGACTTGACGTTCCCCTGGTCGAGCTGCTCGCTGAACTGGGTGTAGTTCAAGTCCGCCGTCGCCTCGCGACGCCCGGCGGCGAACTGCACCAGGGCGATGCACCCGACGATCACCAGGGCCCAGAACGACAGCGTGCGCAGCACGCGGGCCCAGCTGAATTCGCGCGGCGGAGGAGGCAGACGGTTGGCCATTTATGTCAGACTCGCGATGTACGGCAGATGACGGAAGTTCTGGGCGTGGTCCAGCCCGTAGCCGACGAGGAACGCCCGCGGGGCGTCGAAGCCGATGAATGCCGGCTCCAACGCCAGGTGCTCAGCGATGTGCTTGTGCAACAGCGCGCAAATCTCCAAGCTGCGAGGCCCCCGTTCCTTTAATAGCGACACGAGCCGGTTCAAGGTCCGTCCCGTATCTACAATATCCTCGACCAAGAGGATGTGTTTCCCGGCGAGCTCGGTTTCGGGGTCGTAGAGCAGGCGCACGTTACCGCTGGAAACCGTCTCCGCGCCGTAGCTCGCCGCGACCAGGAAGTCCACTTGCAGCGGGCGGTCGATGCGCCGCACCAGGTCGCTGAGGAAGATGAAGCTGCCCTTGAGCAGGCCGAGCACGAGCAGCTCGCCGTCGCTATAGCGCGTCGTGATCTCCTGCCCCAGCTCGCGCACTCGCCGCGCGATCGTCTCTTCGTCAAAGACGATCCGCTTGAGCTCCGTCCCGCCCGTTTTCGGGCTCGCCGTCCCTGATAACATCCAGCCGCACCGCCCGGGTTCCGGGCGCCGGGACCTCCGCCGCCGCGCGGCAGATCCCCGGCACCCATAAGACGGTTTCGCCGCGGGCGACGACGAGGTACCCGGTCCGCTCGCCGCGCGGCACGCGCGCTTCCATCAACAGCCGCCGCAGCGGCCGCCGGCCAACGCCGCCGAGCGGCACCAGCCGGTCGCCGGCCCGGGGGGGCCGCAGCTCCCAGCCTTCCGCCGCGGGCAGCCACGTCGTCCAGCCACCCCGCTCTACCCGTGCCGGCGCCGGCTCGGGCCGCCACTCGACCGCGAACGAGCCGAACCGCGTGTCGCCGCGCTCGGCGCTCACGGCCACCGGATCGGGCGCCGCGGGGTCGCCGCGGATCACGCGCAGCCGGTCGAACGCCGCTTCCGCGACCCACTCGGCGCCCAGCGGAAGCCGTCGTCCCGAGCGGCCTTTCGCGAGTGAGAGGAGCCGGCGCGCCCGCACGGGGCCGACCACGAGACCCGCTCGCCGCGCCGCCGCACGCACGAGCGCGACTGCGACTGTCGCATCATAGCGACGCAGCGGCTCGCGAGCAACACTGAACCCGCCGTGCTCGACGTGAAGTGCAAGCTCCGGCAACAGTTCCAGCGCGGCGTCCCAGGCGCGCCGGTCCGCGGCCGCGTGCGCCCCGAGGCGCAGCACGTCGCCCACGGCGCGGGGACCGAGCCGCTCGAGGAGCAGCGGCAGCAGGGCGTGGCGCACCCAGGAGCGCAGATGTCGCGGATCGCGGTTGGCGGGATCGTCGTGATGCGCGAGACCGCGCGCCGCGACGAGCGCGGCAAGCTCGGCGCGCGTGAACGGCAGCAGCGGGCGCACCAGCCCGCCGCGGCCGCGCGCGGCAATCCCCGCGAGGCCGGCGGGCGCGCTGCCGCGCAGCACGCGCAGCAGGATCGTCTCGACCTGGTCATCGCGGTGGTGCGCCGTGACGAGGTAGCGCGCGCGCCGCCGCCGCCGCACGTCGGCGAGCCAGGCGTAGCGCGCGCGGCGCGCCGTCGTTTCGGTCGCGCTGGGACCCAGACGCAGTTCACCTAGCTCAAACGGCAAACCGTACCGTGCGGCGAGCCCACGCACCCCCTTCCCCACATCCCCACTTCCCGTTTGGATTCCGTGATCCGCGTGCGCGACGACGAGGGTGAGGCCGAGCTCCGGCGCCAGATCGTGCAGCAGGTCGAGCAGCGCGACGGAGTCCGCGCCGCCCGAGACGGCGACGATCGCCGTCCCTGCCTTCGGAAACAATCGCGCGCGCGTGACGTGCCGGCGCAGGCGCTCGGCCAATGGGCTAGCCATATATTACAGTATGCTCTCTCCGGACCAGACCTACCAACTGCTCCGCGCCCTGACCTCCCCGATCGTCGCCGTCACCTCCGCGCAGAACGGCAAGCGCAACGGCATGATCCTCGACAGCGCGATCCGCGCCTCGATCGTGCTCACGGTGCCGCGGGTGTCGGTCTACGTCCACAAGTTCAACTTCAGCCACGACCTGATCTTCCAGACCGGGCGCTTCGGCCTGCACCTGTTGCACACGGGGCAATTCGATCTGATCCACCGGCTGGGCTTCTTCAGCGGGCGCGACCGCGACAAGCTGGCCGACGTGCCGCACCACCTCGGCACCCTCGGCGTGCCGGTGCTCGACGACTGCCACGCCCACTTCGAGTGCATCGTGGCGAACGTGATGGACACGGGCAGCTCGACCTGTTTCCTCGGGGACGTCAAGGCGGTGGGGTTCGGCGCCGCGACCGCGCCGCGCGGCGAGGTGATGACGGCGGCGCACTTCCGCGCCCACATGCCGCCCGACTGGCGTCCGACCTACGAAGCGCAGCTCAAACGCGCCCAGCAATTCGCCGAGCAGCGGAGCCGGAGCATCGAACCGGTGCTGTGGAGAGGCCCGACGGCCTAATTTATCTCTTTATCGTATTGACGATCACGCTCACGCCGAACTGCAGGCCGAGGTTGCCGTTGAACGAGGCGCTGGGGCTCTTGTTCGCGGGCGACGGCATGAAGTCCTCGTTGGCGTCGATGCGCAACGCGAGCAGGTCGCGGATGCGGTAGCGCACGCCCACGAGGCCGGCGACGCCGTTATCGGTGCTGCTGACGCCGTCGGAGTACTTGTTGTGCACATAGCCGACGCCGATGAGGATGTCGGCGCGGGGGTCGGCCGGGTGGTTGTAGACGCCAAAGAGGTGGAAGGGCGTGTGCTTGACGCTGAGGCTGGGCCCGGAATCGGTGGACGTAGTGGCCAACTCGGCCTCCACCGAAATACGCGGCAGCAGGAAGACGCCGATGCGTCCCCCGACGCCGAGCGAGTTGCTGATGTTCAGACTGTTGTCGAAGTCGGTGAAGCGGGCGAAGCCACCGATCTCGATGGTGCCGGTCCGCTGCGCCGCCGCGGGGCGGGCGAGCGGGAGCGCCGACGCAACGCACACTACGAGAACGCGAAACGACATGACGGCCCCCTCTGGCTTGATGTGACCAGGTCCTAGGGAAGAGCGCCCGGGAGCTGCGGCGCCGACGCGGCCAAATGTGGCGCGTGGCCGAACGGACGGATAGGGGTTGACGGTCCTGTGGGGCGCCGTAGGTTCGCCCTCCTCCCTACCGGAGCGCTTTATGAGTATGCGTAGCACCCTTCCTCTTCTATTGGTGTCCGTGGCGGCCGGCTGCCAGCAAGGGGCGGCCCCGCTCTCGCCCGCCGATCAGCAGGCGATCCGGGTGGCCGTGGACAGCTTCACGCAGCGGGTGAAGCGCGCCGACTGGCCCGGGGCGGCGGCCCTCTACTCCGCCGACGTGCACTTCATGCCGCCCAACCAGCCGGCGGTGGAGGGGCGGGACGCGCTGCTCGCGTGGATGAAGGCGTTCCCGCCGCTCGGCTCCTTCAACCTCACGGTGGACGAGGTGAGCGGCGAGGGGAACGTGGCGTACGTGCGGGGCCACTACTCCATGACGTTCACGCCGCCAGGCGCGAAGACGCCGGTCGCGGACGCGGGGAAGTTCCTGGAGGTGCACCGGCGGGCGGCGGACGGCACGTGGCCGAACGTGGCGGACATGTTCAACTCGGACAAGCCGCCGGCGCACTAGTCGCCGAGCAGTCTCCGGAGGTTCTCGAGGGTCTTGCTCACCTGGCGCTCGACGTTGCGCTTGGAGAACAAGCGCCCGCGCACCCAGGCCAGGAGCGACCGCGGTTTCCACACGATTTGAATCGTGATCGAGGTCGCTTCCCCCGCCTGATCGAGCCGGAAGAAGACTTTGGCGCCGTTGCGCTGGCCATACTCGACCCATCCGAAGGTGCGACCGGGGTTCAAGTCCACGACCTCGAACTCGGTGGTGCGCTGGCCGAAGTGGGCGGTGAGCCGGGCGCCGCGCTTGATGCTGGTGCCTTCCACGGCGGCGCATCCGGGCAGCCAGTCCCCGATGCGCTGGGGATCGGTGAGCAGCGCGTAGACTTTGTCTCGCGATGCCGGGAGACGGTCGATGTGGGTGTAGGTGACCGGGCGCATGGGGCTCCAAGAGTGTGGTGGAGGCACGGGCGCGGAGCCAAACCTAGCGCGGCCCGGCGTGGGGGACTAGAGCAACGGCGGTCGGAGATCTGGGAATTGTGGATGCACTGAAAAACGAACGGGCCGGGGATCGGAACCCCGGCCCGTCATTCGGCGTGGCGGAACACCACGCAGCAACTTGTCACGTGGTGACAAGTTTGCGAAAGTGCTGTCGCTTGTCAAGCAGCTCCCGGTGGGTAGCCGTGCCGGCGGTGGGACTCGAACCCACACGAGCTTGCGCTCAGCAACGTGACAAGTTGCAGCGTCTACCAGTTCCGCCACACCGGCACGTCGC